>Ga0182027_10016181_pt1 | contig 10201 bp, 8 predicted proteins | sample 712E1DmetaG_FD_121300 | JGI IMG/M metagenome (GOLD analysis project Ga0182027, IMG submission 121300) | Permafrost microbial communities from Stordalen Mire, Sweden - 712E1D metaG (Illumina Assembly) | ecosystem: Environmental > Terrestrial > Soil > Wetlands > Permafrost | place: Sweden... | reverse complement strand
AGCATATTCTTCTTCTTTGACAACCCGAGGCATAATTTTCCTTTTTATAAACCGACCGTCGGTTTATTTATCGGCGACAGTATACGCCTAAAATTGGCAGGCGTCAATACCAAAGAGGCGAGGGCCAGGCAAGTCCGTTGACCAGAAATAGGTGGAGCTTCAATTTTATCCGGGGTATAATTTCCAAAGGCACAGTTTATGACTCCCGGGAGAGATTATTATCCATGGTAATCAAGCCAAAATTAAAAAGCACCAGTCTACTCAATATTTACGAATCATTCCTTGGCCTTGGCATTCTTGAAAACATCCTGGCAGCCTGGTATTTGTTCAGTCTTCCCACGAAAACCACACGGGTCTTTCTGGCCGGTTTTTCACTGCAACGGATTGGCGCTGGATTTGTGATCATTATCATCCTTGGGGTGTATATTTTTCTGCTTTACGATGGATTCAGATCCCGTAAATTCCTAAAATTCATCACGTCCAGGTTTGAAATTATTCTGAATGGGGATATCTACCACATTCTGCTCAGATCGTCTCTGGTCATCATAATGGTAACCAGCCTATTGACGATCTTAGCTTTTTTGTTTCCCGACTTCCAAAGGTTCATATTCTTCGTTCCCAACACATATCTATTTTCGGATTTTAGCGCCCTAACAAAAATAATAATCGGCTGGGTATGGCTGGTCAGCTTGAAAGTCCTTATTCTAGATTTCATCTCGGACAGGAAGGTCAGTCATCCCGTATCCATACCAACCCGGCTTATGGTCATTGCCTGGACTGTTGAGATATTTGTTGTCCTATATTTCGTATTATGGAGTTGGGTCGAAGAGAAATTAATGGTGGAAATTCTCCAGGGGCTGGGCATCAATATCCTGATCCTGTCTGTCTGGTTCTCAATTTGGGCTCTACTTTCCAGAAACGAAGCGAGAGCAAAGCACATTTTCCATCCATTGGTTTGCATGAGCATCTGGTTGAGCGTTTTTGTCGTATCCTTGCAATTTGCCCAATGGTTTGGTAGATGGTCAACGCCCGCCGAAAACCAATTCAACTTCCTGGCCTATGCATTCCTGCATGGAAAATTGTATCTAATCAACTCCCCCTATACGGGTGGTTTAACCTTGTATAAAGGGCATTGGTTTGTTCCGTTACCACCTTTTCCAGCGATTCTCATGATGCCCTTCATTATTGCCCTGGGAGTTCAGGCTTTCAATACCACAACCTTTTCCTTGACGATGGCTGCGACCAGCGCGGTTATCGTCTACCTAATTCTGCACCAGTTAATCCATTCGGTCTGGATCAAGCTATCCCAGCCTGGCGCGATCTGGCTCACCGCTCTATTTTCATTTGGGAGCATGTATTGGTTCCTTTCCATCGATAGCAGGTTATGGTATTTCAGTCAAGTTGTAACAGTTTTATTCAGCGGATTGGCATTCCTATCCGCCTTAAAGAAATGGTCTCCCTGGTTGACAGGGTTTTTCCTGGCTGCCGCGATTTTGTGCCGCCCGGACGTCTTTACTCTTTGGCCCGCATTATTAGCCATCACCATACAACAAAACTCGAATGGTGAAAAAAAGATCCACTGGAAAGAGGTTATCAAATGGGGAGTGCAATCGGCCATACCGGTGATTATCGGAGCTGGCTTACTGTTTTCATATAATTATCTAAGGTATGGGAGCTTCTCGGACTTCGAATACGGAAATATCAATGGAGCGGTTTGGATCCTGCAAAGTGTGCAGAAATATGGCCTATTCAGCACCCATTTCATAGCATCCAATCTTGACTTGATGTTTCTGACCCCTCCTCCATTAACAACTGCCTGTGGCTACTTTCTTACCCGGAATTGGGGAATGAGCATGTTTGCCACCACGCCGGCTATTATTTATCTGTTCCGAAGGTTAAAAATCTCCTGGTGGACAGCTGGCTGCTGGTGTTCGATCCTACTCACGATCGTGGTGTTATCCATGTATTCCAATAATGGGTCACAGCAATATGGATTCCGTTACATGCTGGATTTCACCATACCAATAATCATGTTAATCGCTTCCAATGCCGGCGAAAGAATCTCTGCTACCTTGAAGACTCTGGTTATCGCCAGTATTTTTATCAACTATTATGGCACACTTTCCTGGTTTCGAGGACCTTGCTGAGATGGTTTTTTGTAAAACCTCTGGTAGAAGGAAAGATGTGACGGTATGGGGAGTGGAAAACCCTACCAACGCTATCTTTTCTATCAGGAGCCAGGCTGGATCGCTAAGATAATGTCCCTGGATTCTATTCTTTCCCACTGGCGCTCAGACCCCGAGACTGCCCCCAATTTCTCGGTCTGGCAAACCACCCCAATGCGCCCCGCCAATCTGCAGTCCTTTCCGGCAGACCTACCCCCTGCCCTGGCAAGCGCATTATCGGTGCGCGGCATTCGCTCGCTTTATAGCCACCAGACACAGGCCTGGGAATCTGCCAGGAATGGCGAAAACGTTGTGCTTGCCACCGGCACAGCCAGTGGTAAAACATTCGGATACAACCTGCCGGTGCTAACTGCGTGGCTCGAAAATCCGGACCTTCGGGCGCTGTATCTTTTTCCAACCAAAGCCTTAACGCAGGACCAGTTATCCGGTCTCAATTTCTTTCGAACTGCCCTGCCCAGCCTGAAATCCGCCATCTATGATGGCGACACACCCCAATCCAACCGCTCGACCATCCGCAAGAACGCAGCCATCCTTTTCACCAACCCCGACATGCTGCATACCGGGATTCTGCCCCATCACACCAATTGGGCGGACTTTTTTCGCAATCTGCAATTTGTCGTCATTGATGAGATGCACACCTACCGGGGTGTATTCGGTTCGCATTTCGCCAATGTGATCCGCCGGCTGAAGCGGGTGGCAAAGTTCTATGGCAGCCAGCCGCAGTTCTTCCTGACTTCCGCCACCATTGGCAACCCGCTGGAGCTGGCCGGGCGGCTGATCGAGGCCCCGGTTACTTTGATCGACCGGGATGGGTCTGGGCGGGGGGAACGCTATTTTCTTATCTACAATCCGCCCGTGGTGGATGAAGCGCTGGGCTTGCGGAAGAGTTCCATGATGGAGGCGGTGCGACTCTCGCAGGAACTGAACGGACAGGGGATCCAGCAGGTGGTTTTTGCACGTTCACGCCGTTCGGTGGAAATTATCTTGAAATATTTGCAAGGGCAAGATAATCAGGGATCAGGATATCAGAGGATAAAAGCACCTGATCCTTTATCACCCGATTCAAACAACCCCATCCGCGGTTATCGCTCAGGCTACCTGCCATCCCAGCGACGAGAAATCGAGAAAGGCCTGCGGGATGGGTCGGTCAGGGCAGTGGTTGCCACAAATGCGCTCGAATTGGGAATTGACATCGGCGGGCTGGAAGCGGCCGTGCTGGTAGGGTATCCGGGTACCATCGCAAGCGTCTGGCAACAGGCTGGCCGGGCAGGCCGCGGCGATGCTCCGGCACTGGCAATGCTGGTTGCTTCCGCCAATCCCCTTGACCAGTTCCTGGCCCACCATCCGGATTACTTCTTTGAGCGCTCCCCCGAACAGGCCCTGATCAACCCGGACCATCTGCTGATCCTGCTCAATCACCTGCGCTGTGCCATGTTCGAACTGCCTTTCCAAAAAGGCGAAGGCTTCGGCTCCCTGCCAGCCGAAACGGTACAGGAATATCTGGACTTCCTTGTCACAGGCCAGGAAGCACATCTCTCGCAGGATAAATATTACTGGATGGCAGATTCCTACCCGGCTGCAGCCCTTTCGCTGCGTTCCGCCTCGGCGGAGAATATTGTTCTGCAGGTCAATGACGGCAGTACTCCATGGACCCTTGGGGAAGTGGATATGGCCTCGGCACCCTGGATGGTGCACCCGCGCGCGGTCTACCTGCACGAGGGCCAGCAGTATTTTGTTCAGGAATTGAACCTGGCCACCCAGGTAGCCACGCTCATCCCGGTGGGGCTGGATTATTACACCGAACCCCAGCGACAGACAGAAGTAAAGATCCTGACAGAAAATGACCGTTCCACTATCCCGGGCGGAGAAAAAGGCTGGGGGGATGTACAGGTTACCCAACAAGTGGCAGGGTTCAAAAAACTGCGCTGGTTCACACGTGAAAACCTAGGGATGGAGCCGCTCGACCTGCCGCCCACGGACTTCCAGACCAGCGGGTACTGGCTGGCGTTATCGGAACAGACCGTTGAGGTCCTGCGGGCAGCCGGAGCGTGGACCAACGACCCGAACGATTACGGGCCTGGCTGGAACCGCCTGCGGGAGGCGGTTCGTCGCCGGGATGGCTACCGGTGCCAAGTCTGTGGCGCAGTGGAAGATACCGGCCGCCAGCACGATGTGCACCACAAGGTTCCATTCCGGACATTCAACTCGGCCGCCGAAGCCAACCGCATGGATAATCTCGTCACCCTTTGCCCGGCCTGTCATCGCAAAGCCGAGCAAAACGTGCGCATGCGCTCGGGGTTGGCAGGATTGGGAAGCGTGCTTGGGCAGCTTGCTCCGCTTTTCCTGATGTGTGACCCAGGGGATCTGGGGCTGCATACCGACCCGGCGCTATCCGACCTTGAAATGCCGGGGGTTGTGATCTATGACGATGTACCGGGAGGCATCGGTTTCAGCCAGAAACTGTTCGAGCTGCACAATGAACTGATGCAGCGGTCACTGGAACTGGTGCTGGAATGTAAGTGCAAGGACGGCTGCCCCTCCTGCGTAGGTCCCGGGGGAGAGAACGGGATGGGAGGCAAGCTGGAGACAATTGAGATATTAAAGCAGTTGCAAAACGGCAATCGCTAATTTAGAAAACTCCGAGATTGACTAATCTCTCGGAGTTGTGGATTTGGTAGAAGTCGTTTTATTTGGAAAATGTAATGACATTATCGCCATTGACTGTATAAATGGTTAACCTGTTGTCTTCAACCATGTAGCGAACCGTGCCATTCATGATCTTGAGGCCGATGCCTTCCTGAGTCATTTGGGGTCCAACGCAGGCCATCATGGTGGAAATCATCATTGTAAAAGTAATCTTGGCATTGGTTACCTGGTAATTACCCGAAAAGCTATTGCAGCCAAGGTTACCATTTACCGTACCATCCGTGCCAAAGTCCAGGTTGGTATCGATGCCTGTGGCGGCCAGGGTCTGGTTGCCGGCCGGGCCATAGGAAACCAGTTTCCATGAGGTGCCTGGCAGGCCCGTTGCACCTACCGGTGATGCGCAAGCTGACAATATCAACCCCAATGTAACCATTAGGGCGAGAATGGTTAGTGAAATCTTTTTCATCTTATCATCTCCTGTCCAACAGGCAATTATTACCACAATTAAGACGCTGCGCCAGCCCGGAAGTTCCCAGGGCGGACCTTTGCCCCATATCGTTTCCCATTGTATAATCCTACGCTATGGTAATAATAGTACAAATTTGTCCAGCCGGAATGTGAGGAAGAGATGACCAACATTGTTGACCAGGTATCGCTCGGCGCAATCGTGCAGGTGCGCGACCGCCTGTTGGAACAACAAGCCAAGGGCCGGAAAGTTCTGCGCCTGGAGTCAGGCGATCCTTCTTTCGACATTCCTGCCCACGTGCGTGAAGCCATGGAAAAGGCCCTGCAGGATGGATTGACGCATTAGACGGCCTCCACCGTTATTGCCCCATTACGGGAGGCCATCTATCGCAAAGTGACGGTTGAGAACGGTCTGAATGTGTCGGGGCCCGATTCAGTGGTGGTTACCAATGGAGCTATGCACGGATTATACATACTTATCCGGGCCATGCTCGACCCGGGGGATCAGGTTATTGTGCCCGACCCGATGTGGAACGAGGTATGTGACAACATCATCCTGGCAGGTGGTATCCCGGTCCCGGTGAACCTGCGCGCGGAAGACGCTTACCAGTATGATCCGCAGGCGATCGAAGCTGCCATCACAGCGCGAACGCGTGCCATCTTCGTTAATACTCCGCATAATCCCACCGGAAGCGTGGCGGATCTGACAACACTAGAAGCCATGGCTGCGGTCGCCGAAAAATACAACCTGCGGCTGGTCAGCGACGAGGCATACGAACACGTCATCTTCGACGGCAGGAAGCACGCCAGCCTGGGCTCCATTCCGGCGGCCCAAGGGCGGACAATAAGCGTTTTTTCCATGTCAAAGACCTACGCCATGAGCAGCCTGCGCCTGGGTTACCTGGTGCTCAACGATACGGCTACCCTGGATCGCATCAAGAAACTGGTACGCTGTACCATCAACAGCGTCAACTCGGTGACACAATATGGGGCAGCGGCTGCGTTGAATAGGCCACAGGATGCCACCCGCTGGATGGCCCAGGAATACGAGATGCGCCGGGACGTTCTCTTCGATGCGCTCGAAGAATCGCCCTATTTGAAAGCCTTCAAGCCGCAAGGGGCATTCTACCTGTGGGCGCGCATCCTGCCGGATTGGCCAGGCTATGGCGGGAAGGCGGATGGCTGGTCGATGACCAACTACTTGATCGATCAAACCGCCATCGGTTCCACGCCCGGTTCGGCCTTCGGACCCGCCGGCGCCGAGCACATCCGCTTTGCTTTTTCTTGCTCCACTGCCCAGATCAATGAGGCCGCCGGATTACTTCCTGGAGTATTACGAGCAGCGAAAAATTGAGTCGGCGGGGTTCCTGAGCACGCATACACCTGGCTTTACCAAAAATCGATCCTATCGAAACGCCATCTTTAAAAAAAGCCTGGCGCGGCAAATTTGCCGCACCAGGCCAAGATGGTTTTATCAGAAAGAATTACAAACGAATCCCCATGTTGCGCAGGTCGTCCGCATCATAATGCGCACAAACCAAGCCAACACAGGCGATAATGGTAAGGATGATAATCATCAGTACAGCAAATACTATCATACGAACCTCCAATCTTTTCTTTAGCCTCTCTACAACTCTATATACTTAACGCCCTTCCGACCTTTTCGTTTCCCGTTCTTACGATATTGTAATGAATTTGGCCATCCTCTATCATTTGCAGAGGGAAAATATTTTGGGAGGGCCTTAGCAGACGGCATCCATTAATGATAATGATACCTTTGCATCATGAATTCACAATGAATTAACGTATAATCACCCCGGCAAATAGTGCAACAACCGAATCTCTTTTTTTAGGAATGAATCAAATGCCGGATTTTGACACCTACCTGTCTCCATTCACCTGGCGCTATGGTACACCCGCCATGCGGCATTTATGGAGCGAACAGTACAAGCGTCTATTATGGCGACAATTATGGGTGGCGCTGGCGGAAGTCCAAGCGGAAGATGGGCTGGTTACGCCCGAGCAGGCTGCGGATCTGCGTCGCCACCAGACTGAGATCGACCTGCCGCGTGCCCTTGAAATTGAGGCCGAGATCCAGCATGATCTGATGGCCGAAGTGCGCGTCTTTGCCAGCCAGTCCCCGATAGGTGGAGGGATCATCCACCTGGGTGCAACATCGATGGATATCGAGGACAACGCGGATGCCATTCGCCTGCGCCAGAGCCTCGAGCTGGTGCTACAATCCCTGTCAACGCTCCTGCGAACCCTGAGCCGGCTGATCGAAAAATGGGCAGATACTCCACTGATGGCGTTTACCCATCTCCAGCCTGCTGAACCATCCACACTGGGATACCGGCTGGCGCTGTATGGGCAGGATTTACTGGGAGATTACCAGGAACTGACCCGTCAGCGTGCGGCCATCCGGGGAAAAGGGTTCAAAGGCGCGGTTGGAACCAGCGCGGCTTACGCCGAATTACTCGGCGTGGATAAGCTGGAGGCGTTCGAGCAGAAGCTCTCTGAAAAACTGGAACTGCCTTTCTATCCGGTAGCCGCACAGGTCTACCCGCGCAAACAGGATTACACAGTCGTTTCCGCATTGGCCGGGTTGGGGGCCTCGCTGCACAAATTCGCCTTCGACCTGCGGCTGCTTCAATCTCCACCATTGGGAGAAATCTCCGAGCCGTTCGGCGAGAAACAAGTGGGCTCTTCAGCCATGCCTTTCAAGCGCAATCCCATCCGGGCTGAGAAGATCAACTCGCTGGCACGCTACCTCGCCGGCCTGCCACGACTGGCCTGGGATAACGCCGCCAACAGCCTTCTTGAACGGACCCTGGATGATTCGGCCAACCGGCGGATCCTTTTGCCTGAGTCTTTCCTCGCCGCAGATGAATTGCTCCGCACCGCCAGCAGCATCCTCTCCAAATTGCGCGTGGATGAATCGGCCATCGCCCGCAACATGGCCATTTACGGACCATTCGCAGCCACCGAACGGGTATTGATGGGGCTGGTCAAATCCGGGGCAGACCGGCAAGCCATGCACGAACGCATCCGTACAAATGCCATGCAGGCCTGGGAAGCAGTCAGGCGCGGCGAAGAAAATCCGCTGGTTAAACTGATGTGCCAGGATGGGGTATTGACGGAATATATGAGTGAGCAGGAGATCCATGTATTAATGGATGCCCGCTCCCATGTTGGTGACGCGGCCGAACGGGCACGCCGGATGGCAAAAGAAATTCAGGAAGAGTTGGAATAAATTCTTTAGGGCACCTGACAAAACATTGCTGCCGGGGAGGGCAGTGGTAGCAGGTTTTGTTTCGGGCTATTTTATTGGCAGCTTAGCTTGGGATGCTCCCCAACGGGGAGTGCGGTACTAATCTCAATACCCCATCGCCGTAAACATCTCATCGTTAGTAGCAAATTTGAAATCGTCCAGGCCGAGCTTCTGTGCTTCGGCGATTTCAGCATTCTTCAGCCTGGCCAAATGAGGCTTATCCACCACGCGCTCGTGGGTTTCCGCCAGGCGCTGTTCAAATTTCTCCAAAACATTATCCAGGTCACGCATGGGACCCTGGGAATGCAAGAACTGCAAGACTGCCTCCGCAGCCCTTTCCCCATCCCTACGAGCCACTCCAACCAATCCGGTACTGGCCTGGCGCGCCCAGCCTGCCAGGAAGACACGCTCGATGGGCCGGTTGTTATCCGGGTTGAAGGCCTCATAAGAAACACCCTCGATCGGGAAGCGCGGCTGCGGCGCAGACATATACGCATCGTTGAATATCGGCACGCAGAAATCCTTATCCACCGTGTCGCCGATGGCAAAAATAATCGTATCGGCCTCGATCTGGCGGGTGTTACCGGTGCCGCGTGCTTTGACATTGCCATCCGTGCCAACCAGGGTATTTTCTTCCACTTTCAAAGCACTTACGCCGTTCATCCAATCGCCCAGCACTCGCACGGGTGAAGCCAGGAACTCGAAGCGGAAGCGTGTTTTGGAAACAGGCTCGAGAGCCTTGGGCAGTGCATCCAAAAACGCCGCTTTGGAGGCAACCGGGTTTTGACCGGCAGACTGCATGATGGGGGCCACGCGAGCAAACTCGCAATCGAAAGCTTTCATATCCAAGTTGCCGGCGACATTCTCCATCTCTTTTTTGGTGAATTTTACATCCGCCGGGCCACGCCGCACCACCACAATCACTTCTTCCACCTTACGGTCCCGCACCAGGTAGTGGGCAACATCCATCATGACATTACCTGCCCCGACCACCACCACGCGTTTACCAAGCAGATATTTTTTCTCACTGAAAGGCGGCAGGAGATTGTAATGGAAGATAATATTTTTGGCGTGATAAACCCCAGGCAGATTCTCACCCGGCAGGCGCAACCATTTGGTGCCCTGGGCGCCGGTTGTGATCAGCACCGCCTGGAAACCGGATTCGAGCAGATCTTCCAGAACAATATTTCCGCCACAACAGACGGTCACATTCCCATAGTAATCAATCGGAGAAAGGTCGAGAATCTGGTGGAACTGGGCGCGCAAACCCTGTTTCATCTTTAGTTTATCCGGGTAAATGCCATACTCGGCCAGGCCGCCAGGTTTGACATCGCGGTTAAATAACACCACGCGTGCCCCACCTTCAGCCAATTTCCGAGCTGCGTATAGTCCCGCAGGGCCGGCGCCAACAATGGCTACCATGTACTGTGGATATACCATCCGAATTCTCCTCTTTCAATCATGCGGGTTGAATTATAGCCGTTGAAAAGGCGACGGACAAGGACGAAAGTCATTTACATCTTTCCCCCGAATGATTAAATGGGGATTGCCCGAAAAAGGAGAAGAAGATATGGAGAATAGGGCGGATTTCACCTGCAAAAAAGCCTCTTTTTCGATTAATAATCCGCCAATT
>Ga0182027_10016180_pt1 | contig 10201 bp, 5 predicted proteins | sample 712E1DmetaG_FD_121300 | JGI IMG/M metagenome (GOLD analysis project Ga0182027, IMG submission 121300) | Permafrost microbial communities from Stordalen Mire, Sweden - 712E1D metaG (Illumina Assembly) | ecosystem: Environmental > Terrestrial > Soil > Wetlands > Permafrost | place: Sweden... | reverse complement strand
GGGCATTGCAGAGCGCCGAATTTCTTTGGGCCAGCCACGAATTCACTTCCGCTGCTTCTCCCTTGGTGAACTGGTCGTATTCGGTGCGAAGGGCTTTGAACTCCAGCAGATCGAGGCCACCACCGCTCCTCACATATTGGGCTACGTCACTCTGGAATTTGTCAAATTTGGCATTGAAATTGTGATCGGTCATGATTCGGAAACCTCCTTCTGTTCATACACCATCTGCAGCTCTCGAAACTGACCTCGATTGAGCGCCTTACCTACTATCGTACGCAAACCATCCGTATTCTGCAACAGAGTGGTGGAGGCGCCGGGAATCGAAGCCCGCTTGCCCGTCTCCACTTCGTGAGCTTTATCAACGGGTTGTGGGTGGTAGCGATTCTGCGATGTCGATCCGCGTTGATCGTCGCTGGTATTGAGGCGGCAAAATCAGGGACCTCCCTGAGTCTGGTCGGGCGCGTTATCGGCCGGGGCGGTGATGGCTGCCTCCAAAACACCTCTGCTCTAACGTCGTCCGCGCTACGACGCCCGCTCCGATGTGGACTATTAAAACTCCGGGTGCGTGTCACACAAGGCGCCATACGCTTCGGCCACCTCCTGCAATGAACGGCTCGAATAGATCCAGAAATAACCGTCCAATTCCTGGGGGTCGATGGGGCGCCGAGCACCGTCCGCACCGACGCTAGAGACCTTGCTCGGGTCCTGGAAAAGCATTCTCAGAGCCATCTCCGCGCTGGAAATCGCAGCTTCGATCTTGAGCAACGACTGGGAATGATCCAACAGGTAACCATTCTGTCTCAGGGCTCTAAGTCGAACGAGTGTGTCTTGCGCCCAGCGTTCTCGGCGTTCGTGGCTCCATTCCTCCACGTCGGTTTTCATTCCGAGAGATCCGAGCAGCCCTTTTATTTCCTCCATGAGAACTAGGTAGTCACGTCTGTCTTCGCGAAGTTGAAGCCGGGGACTGCCGTCTCTTGAGGCATCGCCAGCAGCAATTCCATTTCGAACGCCCCATGTCGAAGCTTCTTTAGCCGCGCTCTCGGAACAAAAGGCCCCGACCTCGACCAACATCCGAGCATATGCCGCAGCCGTGTGGCACGCGTAGAGGGTCCATGCCTCGTCTCGCTTCCAACCAACGATATCGCTGATTCCCCGTATCGCCAACACCGGGACGTTGGCGCGCTGGCAGGGGATATATACACCGGCACTCTCCATCTCGACCGCTGATACTGCTTTCAAGACGGTGCGCCATGTCCTAAGGAGGTCAGGGTCCTTTATCAAACGATCGCTCGACGCGATCTTCTTCGCAGTCGCAATGGGGCCAGTTCTAGACGAATGCCGTTGAAGGGCGGTTTCTATTTCTGCATTCCATTCTTTGTCATCCGTCGTGTACTGTCCGTCCAGCTTGGGACGGGGCACGCCGATCTTACCCGCTTCACTCCAAGGGCTTGCTGTGCGTTCGAAAGCACGTAGTCGCTCTACGATTCGTGCGGCCGACGGATGCAACGGGCCACCCAGAGCATTGAACCGGCGTGTGCTCGATTTTGCTCCGCTGTCCTCGATAGTAAGATCTTGGAAATAATCAGAGACCACGACGTCGCCGAGGCAAAAGTCCGACGTCGGAACGCCGCCCGCAATCCCAACCACAAGCACGAATGTCGGCCGCACGTCGCTCAGGAGTTCTGTTGCCGCGTTTTGAGCGTGGGCATTTCCTTGCTGCAAGCACCGCGTGATGGCGACCCGACAGGCTCCTTGAGTCGTGGTCAGGGTCGCCACGTCGTAATCTCTATTCCTCCCCTTGGCCGTCTCAGACGGCGCAAACTTGTCAAGCAGAGCCTCGTATTCCTCCTCCTTAATGGTGATGATACCTATCTCAGTCCCTTTCGGAGCGCCGCGTGCCACTGGATTCGATATCGCACCAATTTCGGCGCCCCGCGGTGGAGTCCAGAATCTATTGAACCGTGATAGCAATTCCCGCGCGTGCCATGCGACGACCTTCAATTCATTTTTCGACGACCACCGCAGTGTCGCCGTTGCTGATCTCCACTTCCGCTCGACAAGTAGCGCAGCGAGTCGTTCGTGGTCGCCGAGTTCCCAGAGGAAATCGGCGTCCCTCATCCAGTCTTCGAGAGTCGTCTCCGCAATCTCCGGAAAAAGGCGGAGCAAGCTAACAACCAGCGCAACCGGCGACCGGTAAACGTGACTGCGGGCGGATCTCAGCACGCAAACGCACAAGCCGGATGGGGGTCTGCCGATGCTGTCATCGGCCATAAACCGACGCCACCATTCTTCGACGGCTCCTTGAACGGCGTCGCTCCCCACGTATTGCAACAACTTCTCGCATTCAGGGTGATCGAGAACAACACGCGCAGCGTCCTTGCCAATGTGCTTCACGAGCTTAAGGCAGTCCGCATTTTCATGAAGGACTCCATCGAAGACGCCGAGGTGAAATTCGTCCCGCCCGAGTTCGGTGGGAAATACTCCTCCTTCCGAAAGATGGTTGGCCAAAAGCGGAGCGAGGTTCTTGAACGCAAGTGCCCGCGTAAGCAGCTGCGGATTTGCGATTGTATGAGGCACCGCTCTCGCCACGAGCGGTGGCCAGCGGGTTGTTGCAGCGGCGTCCACCACCTCGGCGGGGCTTCGTTCGGCCAGCAGAATCTCCAAACCCGCCTCCGGATGTGTCAGATTCTCGCGTAGAATCGTAACGCAATCCGTCAACGCCCGGTTTGAGCCCAACGTTCGCGCCAGCAGAATCGACCAATCCCGTTCATGGCAAACTCGACCGAGTACGCTGACCACGCCGTCCGATAAGTTCGTAGGCGCATCGGCCGCAAGCCATTGTTCAGTCTCACGCGTCCCATCGAGTCGGTCGACAATCATATTGACGCGGTCAGGGCGCGCCTGCCACCAACGCCATATGGCGGTCGACCAGTTCCGACTCCTTGCGCGGCACCCGTCGGACACTCCCCTTGCTATGGCTCGCCGCCACCAGGCAGCATGGGCATCGCTGAGCTGCTGTTCCAGAATCCAGACGGCGTCCTCGGCAGACTGGGCTGGCAGACGAGTCTCTGTCCACCGGATCAGGGCTGCCTCGATCGGGTTTACGTCCGAGATGGCATCGAGTCTTACCAACGAGGCCGTTCGAATGTCGCCGATCGAAGCATTCTCCAGGCTGCTAAGGACCCGAACGAGTCGCTCTATGTCTTCGTTTGGGAGAACAAGACCGCCCGAAAAAGCCTCCTGTGTCCGCAATACTACTAGCGCATCTGTAACGGTGCCATTTCCGGAGCGCATCCTATCAAGGCGGTCCGCGATTCTCGCGACTCTTTCAAGAGCCGTGAAGTCGCCAGGCAGGCGAGCCCTATTCGAGGTCATCACTCCTTCAAAGAGCGGCGACAAACCGCCGCTAAGCCATCGAGCGGCCGGTCCGTCGGGAGCCGAGGTACTGTCGATCAGGCGCTGACCCTGCCACCTCGCCCGCATCTCTATTGGAACGAAAACAATGCTCGACGGCGCGACTGAGTCCAGCGACTCAATGCCGAACAGAGTTCGGACGGACAGCGAGGATCGTGCATTCGCCCAAAGCCTGGGCCAAATTTCTCGAAGCAGGAGCGGCGCCAGCGATATGTCCAGCACGATGGCCGGCCCCTGTCCGCCTATGAGGCAACTCAACACTGTACCAGCCAGAGGGAGAACCTTCGCGGAGTCCTGCTCATCAGCAACGTGCCCCACAGAAGCAAAGAGTTCGTCCAGGCAGTCAAGTGTGCCACATTCCTCCTCGGGAACGAGTACAACCTTGACCACGACCATGTTCTTCCTGGGAGCGGCTCTGTCTTCTTCGCCACGCCAAAGTACCCACCAACGTTCCAAACGCTGGCATCCCCAGTACGGGAACCACGTGACCTCTGGTCCAACATGGCCAGCAGGTCTGTCAACGAGGAATCGCAAAGTGTCCAGAACGGAGGTCGAATCCGAAAGTGATGAGCTCAGGAGTTGATGACTGCCGCCGCGGTTGCCAAAAACGGCGGTCTCGAAGGTCGCCATGCTCACTCACACCCCAAGTAGCCACGCGATCGGGGCTGTAAGGTCTTTAATCTTCTTCGTGGTGCCGGGAGAAATCACATAGCCGAAGTGCTCTGGCCCCTTATGAGCGAACTCTGGATCTTGCGCTTCCTGACTCAGTGCCCGTCCAAGTGACGATAAGCCCCAAACGGACCAAGCGTCGCCCTGCCATGTGCTGCGCAAGAAGGCGTCCACGAGCGGAAGGTGGCCCGCAAAAACTTCCTCGGGGCTGCCCGGTGTTTCAAGCTCATCCCAGCACGACAGGACAACAGCGAGTCGAGGTGTCGATAGCGTGCGGAATGTTGATCGGCCCGAGGCGAAAAGGAGCATCTGCAGAAGCTCCACGTAGCGAGCACGGTCGTCCCATCCCCTCCCATCGACTGAACGCTCCTCTGACTGCGTGTGCTCCGGCGCAACTCCTGTGGGACGTTCAAGAAGATCCTCGTAGATCTGCAAGGTCGAAGGTCTCACGAACAAGATCCATCCACTCGCCTTGCTAACTGACAGTCGCCACTCAGGAGGAAGAACCCGCTGCTCGACGATCGAGAACAGGCGTTCACCCGCATACTCCGGCCATTCCAAGAGGGCAGTTGTCCCGTCGCGTGTCTCAAGCTCGCAACGAATGCCGGTCCATGTTTCAGCAGGTGTGTGACCTGCTGCTCGACCTTCCTCAAGACACGAAAGAACCTCCTCCAGCTTGCTAAGATCCTCGACGCCTCCGGTCCGGAGACGAAGGCGGCCCTGTCTATCGTGGCGAAGTCGCCCCAGCAGTTGTCCGGCGTAATGGGTCTTGCCCGCGCCGGAACCGCCCAGAACAAGGATGTCAGGCGCTGACATGAATTCCCCTAAACGCAAGGAACGGATCGTTCGACTGGCGGGTTTCGATAGCCTCGACGAGACGCGTTCGGTTTTCGGCGGCATTGATGGCGTCGGCGAAACACTGCTCGATTGTTCCAGGCATGTTCACAGTCGTCCTCCGTTTGTCGGCACGCGGTAGGAACTCGCTGCACGCGCGCTCCAACGCATTTCGCGTCGTATCCGGGACGTCGATGTCATCCTTCGTCCAGACTATGGTCACGCGCTGATGTGTATTTTCTGCGCCGACCCTTTCAATCAGGTCGCGAGTTGCACGCCGCGTCTGTGGTAATTCCTCTGGGGTTGCGAGTGCCTTTGAATCAATCAGAAGAAGAAGGACATCCGAGTTGTTCACGACCCAGCGAGCGCCGACCGCATTCGGATCGCCAGGGACGCGCGCCCATTGTGTGAACCACTCGCCAGGCGCGTCGGTGAACATGACGTCTCGGAGGTTTCCAGATACTGAATGGCGCAGCGCTATGTGAAGCACTCCGGGGTGACGCCCGGCGCTCGTGGTATGGGGTGGAAACGATGGCGGGGGCTCTCCAATCCATCGGCCGTATTGGACGATCGATTCCCAACCGCCGAGCGTCCATGAACCAGCGAACCGCCAGTCGCCTATCTTCCCGTGCTTGATGAGCCACATGTAGATATATGCGAGCAGCGACGTCTTTCCCGAGTTCGACGGTCCAATCAGGCCTATGACTCGCGGCTGTCCTCTTCCACCCAGAACTGAAATGTCACTCGTTCCGAGCGCATAGCCGTTCCAGGGGAGGTCGTTGGTCGGTGTCTCTGGCTGCTTGACCTCTCCTTCCTTTGCGATGTCCTGCTCCTTCCAGTACTCGCAATTTGCGCGATCAATGTGACCCAGCGCGCACGTGGTATCCGGGAAACAATTCTCATGTGTGCATCGGCGGGTCATCCACGCCCCCCCAGCAGCCGCCTAGCCTGGAAATCACGGAAGACCCACATCGCGAACTCAGCGGATGACAGCTGAAGCGCAGCATCCACCCCGGATCGCGAGCGCAGGATCTCCGAGGAGACCTTGGAACCCGAGGAGGCTTCTCCAACAAGCTGCAGCAAGGGCACACGCGCATCATTTGTCGGCTTTCGTGGAAAACGGTCGCCAAAATCCGTCTCAGCATCTGCCAGGCCGTCAAGGTATGCGATGACGGGTTTCTTCTTGTTCGAGCTGAGAATTTGACCGAGACGAACCATGGTTTCGCCGAGGATGTAGGATATGCTTGCTGGTGACAGCGCAGGAACGAGGGTTGTCAAGTCTATCGCGGCTGCCACCGCCGCTACTGGCAATGACAGCTCACGGTAGCCGACCTGAAGCGACGGCGAATAGAGCGCCTCAGACCACCAAAGGACGTCGAGCCGCATCCGACTCGAATTGTGCGTCTGCGACATTTCATTCTGGAGCTGTTCGACATCACGCAATTGGTCGATCAGCTGCTTTCCCAACGCGTTAAGGTAGCCAGCAACATCTTTCCCAACCGACTCGGCAAGGCGACCTGTTCCGAGGTTCACGGCCTTCACCAGTGCGGCGGTCATTCGCGGCGAAAATTCATTTGACCACGCCTGGCCTTGATTCGGTGTGTGTGGATTGGGGGGGACCACGGGGCTTGGGTTCTGTGGGTGGCTTGGCGCCGCCGCGCCCGCCACATCGGCAAAGATCTCATTGGCGGTGATCGCGCCCGTGACACTCAACGACACGTTGTCGGGCGTTTCCTTTTTCCTAGTCTGCTCTCTCGAAGTGCGAGCAGCGAGTCCGGTGCGACTGATCGCTTCACGCTCGGCGATCTCCCCTGTTCCTTTGATGAGTTTCTCGATGATTGGGGCAGCTTTTCCGGGACGTGTTTGACCGTGCCGCAAGGGGCTCGCCGCTGTGAACCATACCACACCGGCTGCCTCCGGATTTCCGTTCGTGGCGACCGCGAGCGCGTCGATGATAACTGATCGAAGAAGTTCACGCGGACGATTCGCGTGAGTGTTTCTCAATGTCTTCCACTCGGCGAGGACGAAGTCCTCGGCTGCCGAGAACATCGGATCATCCTCGTCAACGCTGTCGTCCAGCGAAACGAGCGTAGCCGGGATAAGAAGACCTGGCTCCTCCTTGAATTTCTTGGCCAGCGCCGACGCTGCGGTCTGCATTTTCTCAAATCGGGAGTCGTCCGGGCCGATGTCCACGAGGCCAATATTCAAAAGTTCTTGAAGAATTGACATGTTTCTCAGTCCTCCCATCTGTCCGATTGAGGCGCGACTCCGCTTTCGAAAGTCCCGGCCGATTGGCCGCTCATGACTTCGCTCTTTAGCAGAGATTTCCCCTGCCCAAACAAGTAGATACCACAAGCCCGCCAAGATGAGAACGGCCGATATCAGCAATGAAAATTAGCAAGAACCGACTAGCGCGTAAGTCGAAACGCCGTTGCCGGGAGACCGGCCGCACCGCGCAGGATTCTGCGGTCCTGCGCCATCCACAATGGAACTAATAGGCGTCCAACCTGCGGTCGACCGTACTGACACAGGGACGCTAGTGCCCGGATGAGTGTCGGCCGGCAAGCAAAGAAGCTGGTCTGATTCATCGACCTCGTCAGTGATCCCGAGCGGCGCGGGTCTTGCGGCGGCAATTCAGGGACGTCCCTGAACCTCCGCGTCACGGAATGATCGCGTCAAGCCATGCCCGAATGATGTTGTCCATAGCGTCAAAGGTCGCGCGCGCACTGTCGGCGGACAGCGTGCCTCGTTCGTGAGCCTGGTTGAGCTTTCCATACGTCTTCACCATATCGCTTGCAGACGCCTGCAAGATGGCCCGCTGATTGGCATCGGCAACATGCGCGTCAGCCGCATACGCGAGTCTTTCGACCCTGTAAATTGCATTCGGCTTGTCGTCGCCCTTCTTGCTCCAGTGCTTACTTGAGCGCACGGCGTCGTCAGGAGCCAGCGCGCCGATCAGATGATCATAGACCTGACGAAGTTCCCATAGCCCAACTCGCTCGGGATCGTCTGTTGCTGCGTACCTTGAACTCCATGCTTGGCGATAGCTCGCCGCGAGGGCGGCGTCCAGCGTCGCTAGCTTGTTTGCATATCGCTCTGGGTCGGCCCCCGGTAGAAACGGACACGGTTTGGCCGTGGTCGAGAAACCTGGGACCGCGAGGGCTGACCCGGAGGAGGCGACACCTCTCCACGTGAGTTCCATGTTTGCCGCCAGCGGGTCGACGAGCGATAGGTCAAGAGCGCCGGAGAGGTGCCCGAGTTGCGACTCCAGCGCGCTCATCAGTTTGAGGCCACTTACCGTGTACTCGTATGCATCAGGGCTCTGCGTTCCCGAGATCGCTTGATAGCCGTCGCAAATGTCGTCGGCAGCCTGCGAAATATATCCGAACTTCTCGGCCGCCTCGGCAAACGTCTGGTGCAACGCGTGCGCCGTTGACTTCACAACCGAGAGTTTGGCAAAGAGCGCCTTGCGAGCGTGGTCGTCGTCCTCGTTGGGGTCTGTCATGAATTGAGGTTCACTCCGCCCCCTCGGATCGTGTCACGTCACGTCCCCACTTTGGCGTGCGCGGCGCTATCTGCCATCTGATCCAACAGCCCGAGTTGCTGCCCATCGCCGGAAAGGCGGGCCAAAAGCTCCCGGCCTGTCTCAGGATAGCGATCTTGAACCTGATCGCGAATGCGGAACAGTCGGAGGTTAGCTGTCCGGACGAGTTGAGAGAACGTCACCGCGCGAACGCGCCCCTTTTCGGGCTTCTCGCCAATGGTCTTGACGGGGGTCGTTCTCGGGTCGATCCCGTGTCCCACCACGACGGCATCGATATAGGGCGGTCCGTCGATCAGACCGCAGTGCAGGATATCGTCGATATAGCCCTCAGCCTGGTTCATCTCGTCTCGGCCGATCTTCGAGCCGCCTTTCTTCAGTTCGACTAGCAGGACGCTCTCTAGCGTCGCCAACCCCGTCTCCTCGTTGACTCTCTCCGTGGCCACCGCCGAAAGGGTTCCGTTCGGCAAGAACAACAGGTCAGGACGCTTTTTCGCGTTATCGAAGGCGCTGGCGGGCAGTGTCTTGCCAAAAACCTGTTTGACCGCCGTGCGCAATGTCACGTTCGAGGAAAAGAGAGGTGACTCGAATTCCGGGCCGAAGAGCCACCGTGCCTGTGTCACCAACGGGTGGATTATGTGAACTTCATCGACATTCTTGTCGCCCATCAGCTTCTCAAGGGCTTCGACGGCCTTGATGCGGAGACCGATTTCGTCGAGTACTGTGAGGGCGTCACGCACGGTCCACTCATCAAGCAGGCGCGCAAGGCCTTCGATGTCCTCTTCCGGCAGGCTCAAGACTCGCTGTGCCAATGCCCTGGGGTCCGTCTTTTGTTTGATTCGAACCACGCTTTTCACGGCCGCTGAGATGGCGTCGCCTGAAAGCAACGGGTTCTTCTGGGCGATGTCGTCGACAACTTCCACGACTTCCAGGCGCGCACTTGGGCCGAGGGTGGTAATTGATGCGCGGTTGTCGGCAAGAACCTCGTCGGTCGTTTCCTTGATCCTCGACGCTAGGACTTTGGTGAGGACTCTTTGAACCTCGTCGACCACGCACCGAAACACTTCCTCTACCAATGGTGAGCGTTTGAAACCACTCCAGTCGGGGAGTATCTCATCGAAGAGGTCGCCCGTTTTTACAACGACGGTCAGGCGTCTGCCCGGGCGAGTTCGCCCATCAAGCACGTTGCGAGAACCAACCGCCCAACCGGGCTCCCCCACCAAACGGCCACCCACCCAAAAAGCAACGCCACTCTGGTGTTTGGTCCGACCCGCGTCGCCTTCAACCACAATCAGCTCCAGCTTGATTTCGCGGGACGACTCCGGGTCCTTGACGACCAACACCTTTTGCTCAGTAAGCCCGGGCAGCTCTGCCAGCGGCAACGAGGTTCCATTCACAAACACCGTGAAGTTGGGATCATGCAGAAACTTCGAAGCCAACACCTCACGAATTCGATCCGGATCAGGTAGACGTCGCACAACCACGACCGACACCTTGGTACCGTGGCCTGCCCGCGCTTCCGACCTGACAAGCTCGCTGACAAGAGGATCCTTGCCGGACGCGATTTTCAACGCAAAATCGTTTGCGGTCCCGTCTCGCCACGAATCAACATTGTAAGCATCGCCGAAGCACAACAGACCATGCCGCCCTTGTCCGTTGCGACCATAGGCCTTTCGCCGCCAATCGCTGCGCTCGGGTGGAAACTCAACATCCGAGCCCTGATGCTTCTGCCGATTGTAGGCC
>Ga0182027_10016179_pt1 | contig 10202 bp, 12 predicted proteins | sample 712E1DmetaG_FD_121300 | JGI IMG/M metagenome (GOLD analysis project Ga0182027, IMG submission 121300) | Permafrost microbial communities from Stordalen Mire, Sweden - 712E1D metaG (Illumina Assembly) | ecosystem: Environmental > Terrestrial > Soil > Wetlands > Permafrost | place: Sweden... | reverse complement strand
GACACCCAGGTGATGTGGCCGTCGGGCCAGGTCTCTTTCTCCAAATGGCCGATGAGCGGTTCGCCGGAACTCATGATGCGCTGATCATCCTCATAGGCCTGCCTGGCGTGCTCCCCGCTGAAGACGTCGAAGTCCGTTTTGCCAGTCGCCTCGTCGGGACTGCGCATGCCGAACCATTTCGCCATGGCGTCGTTGATGCAGACAAAGCGGCTCTTCCGGTCCTTAAAATATATGTTGTCCGGGATCGAACTGATCAAGTCTTTGAAGAGAGCCTGCTCCCGACACAATGCCGCTTCCGCCCGCTTGCGTGGCGTGATGTCTTCGTAGGTGCCGAGAATGCCAATCGTGTGGCCCTCGGCGTCGCGCAGCGGGATCTTGCTCGTGCGCAACCACACGGAGTCGCCATTTGGCCTCGTTTGAGACTCTTCATAACCGATTTTTGGGATCCCAGTCTCGATGACTTGGCGGTCGTCGGCTCGATAGCGCTCGGCCTCCTGCTTCCAGCCCATCTGGAAATCGTCCTTCCCAATCAATTCGTCCGGCGCGGAGAAACCGGAATCGCGCGCGAAGGGCGCGTTACATCCGAGGAATTTTCCGTCCAGGTTCTTCCAGAACACGCGCACCGGAATCGTGTCGAGGACATTACTCAGCATGCGCTGTGACTCGTATAGCGTCCGCTGCGCAGCGCGTTCGCCGGTTTGGTCGCGAAAAACCAGCACAACGCCGGTGATGGCGCCTTGGTCGTCGCGAATAGGGGCACTCCTGTCGGCAATAGGATGTGCCGTGCCGTCCCGGGCTAGCAGCGTGGCATGGCTCGGCAGCTTCACGATTTGCCCGTCGCGCACGACGAGCTCGAGCAAGTTCTCAAGCTCTTCGTGGGTCTCCTCGTCAATAATGTGAAAAATTGAATCGAGTGGCTGGCCTCGCGCATCTTCGTTCTTCCAGCCAGTGAGTGCTTCGGCCACCGGATTGAGCAATTCCACCAAACCCTGAGTATCGGTCGTTATGACCGCGTCAGCAATACTGCGTAGTGTAGTCAGCGCCGCCCAAGTTTGGCGGACGGGCGAGGAGTGGGGTTCGTTCGCAGGCATCTTATTCAGCTAATGAAATCGATTCAGGATTGTCCGGTTAAAGCTGAGTGTACGGCATGGTCTGGTTCATGATTCACCCGGATCCATCAGCTCCAAGCCCGTTGAGGCAATTCCCAACATCGATGGGCGTGTTGTCCTTCTTGCTCTGCGCCAAAGACCAACATCTTGGAGCAACGGGAGGGGCACCGGCACCGATTGAACCATCAGTTGCCATCGTGATTGGCATGATGCCGCGCGCGCGCCCTTTAGACAAGGCGAATGGCTGAAGTGATTTTCGAGCAGCCGAGGCTTACTTGTCGCAATCAATGTGTGCGTTCTCCGTCCGTAATTCCCGCCTGCGAGTTTTCCTAACACGCCCGCCAGAACGGCCATCGGATCGGTGTGGATATGCGGGGTCGTCGTCGCGCGGAGCAGTATTGCCCGAGTATAGCCCAATCGGGTACATTTCGCTGCTTTTGCTCGTTCCGGATTCTTTTCTAGAACCTTCCGTAAGTTAAATGCCCTGTGCTATTAACCGAATTTTTGTGGCAACGGTTAGGAAACACGATACGGGGTTCGAATCCCGGCGTTTACCTTAACTGTGCCGTGGCCAGTACCGTTACGCCGCCGTACGTTGTCCCTCCAAGGGATCCCGGTCATTTCGTCAGGTCGCTGGAGGAGGTTATTGCTGAGCATACAATCCCTGACAAAGTTTTACGTGGGTATGACGACTTTCTCGGGCGAACCCAGTAGGCTGCAGGGATCCAATTCCTATCTGCATGAAAACAACGGTGTCCTTTCCTTCTCTTGTGTTGCTCTTTTGCTTGCCGGGGGTGTCCGGGCCCCTGCGCGCGAAGGAGGCCGATATCAACACCGTGGCGGCGGCTGACCTTGCTTTCGCCACCGATCTTTATCCCCGCCTAACTTCGGGTGATCAAAACCTCGTTTTTAGTCCTCCGGGCGCCGGGGGTCTCTTGGCACTTGCGAGCACAGGGGCGCGTGGTCCGACAAGGATGGCACTGCTCTCAGTGTTGCATTTGCCCGGAGCTTCGGAGCAGACAATCGAGGCATTTGGTGATTGGAACACTCGGTTGGTGGGCGATGCGACCAACCAGATCACGTTTGAATGGACCAATACGATCCTTAGGGATCCGTCACATCCTCTGGTTCCAGCTTTCGAGGACATAGCCCTCCGAAAATTCCGCGCACAGATTCCGGCTGACCCCTCTCTAGGGCCCGACAGTGGGCTCGTGCTGGAAAGCCACGTTCACTTTTTCGGGCACTGGACAAATGCCTTCGCAGTGGCGGATACAAAGCCGGGACCGTTCTTTCTTGGAGCCATAGGAGAAGTAAGTGTGCCATTCATGCACACTGAGAACCATTTCAAGTTCTTTCACGAAACAGGCAGGTTGTTCGGACTCGGGCCGGGTGGCGTGAGCTTGCTCGAACTTCCCTACGGCAATGGGAGCTATTCGATGGTTGTCGTTTTGCCGGACCATAAGACGGGTCTTGCAAGTCTTGAGGAATCGCTCCCTGCCTCCCTAGGGGAATGGCTCGGAGCATTGGACAGGTCGGAACCGACATCCGTGATCCTTTCCCTGCCGCGGTTCGAAACCCATTCAGAATTGGGGCTGATGGAAGCGTTGAAATCAATGGGCCTTGAGCCGGCCACCAAACTATTGGTCGCTGACTTCTCCCAGTTGAGTCCGAATCCAACCTACATTTCCAGAGTGGTACAGAATGCTGCCGTCAAGGTGGACGAGGCCGGAACCGAAGCGGAGGCTGAGACGGTGGTTGTGTTGTCGCCGTTTGGAGGGGGCGCTGCACCTCCTCCCGAGCCGCGGGTCGTTAAGGTCGATCACCCTTTTGTCTTTGTAATCCGAGACAACAAGACTGGCGCTCCCTTGTTCATGGGTCGGATCTGCGATCCAACCCGATAAGCTTTCTGCGGATGAGCCTGAGCGGGACATTCTACCTGGCAAAAGGACGGAGCGACTTGGATCTGCCGAAACCAACAGGCCAAACCGGTTGCAGGCGCACCCGTCGCAGCAGATCGTTGATCGCTCTCGAAACGATGGCCGGGAGGCTCAGGGTATATTGCCCGAATATCGCCCAACGCGGTCTTTTTGCCGGTTTTGTCCGCTTCCGACTCGATCAACTGGAGCTTTCACAAACGATTATACCGCTATAACTAACGGCACTTCTCCGGAGTGAGTGAGAAATCAGCCTACACGGTTCGAATCCCGGTACCGAGTTCCTCGGCCAATCCCAACGCATTGACAGTATTTCGCGAATCGGGAATCATGACTGCGACGGTCATAACCCCGATGATCACCCCAATCCTTCTGTGTGCGCGCTCTCCGGACGAGCCCGGTACGGGAATTCCGCGCTCCGGGATTAGCGAGGGGGACGTCGGGCAACCGATGGTCCTACTTTGATGGCATAACATGAACCCGAAAAAAAGAAGGAAGCTGGCGTTGGAGTTCTCCGGAGCATTCATTGTCGCGGCCGGACTTCTTCTCGTCGCACGTTATCGGGAGAAGGGAGCAATCAATGCGAGTGATTGGCGGGCGATCGTCCTTTGTTTGGCGGCCAGCGCACTCATTGTGGGCGCGGTCGTTGCGTTCTTCCGACTGCTGAGGCCACCGAAGCAAGATACCACCGAGGGTCGGCAAGGATGAAACCGCCCAACCCAGAAGGTTGTGTGACTGAAGCGAAGCGGACAGGCACACAACCCTAGTTGAACAAGCCCGGGAACGACCCGCAGCCTCGGATGCCCTGCTATGTGTTTTGTGTTTCCGGCCTGAGCGCGGGGGTGAGACGATCCGGGGCCCCCGCAGGAGATCCGCTGGAGTGTCTCGCTCGTATCGACGGTGGTTTCCGCCCGGGCGACGCTGGAAACAGGGGACGGACGCCGTTGTCTCTTCTTGGGTGCGGTTGTCGGAGGCGATTTTCCCGGCGTGTGGCAAAGCATCCGCCAGCGCACTCGCGGGAGCGGGTGCGCACAGGGGCGTGGATCGGAGCCTCGAATCGCACGGCGCCGTTCATGGCGGTTTTGCTGCGCGGCGGTGGCAGGCGAAGCGGCCGCGGACCGGATGGAGCTTGCGCACCTCCACCAGCAGGAACTGCTCGCAGTGGGGACAGAGCCGGCTCCAGTCCGGCGGCGGTGGGGGCGGATCGCGCAGGGCGATCCCCTTGCCGAGGAGGTTTTCGACGATCATCCGCCGGTGAACGGCCGAGGGGTGCATCCAGCCGTAGTAGCGGATGCGTTTGAGCCCGGGGGGAAGCACGTGCTGGAGGTACCGGCGCAGGAACTCGTCCTGGGTGAACGTGCACCGGCCGGGCTTGCCGGTCGTGGAATCGGTGTAGGAAATCGTCACCTTGCCGTCCTTCGCCTCGCCGAGGCGTTCGTCGCTGAGGGCGGTGCGGTGGACGTAGCGGGCGAGGTAGCGCACGACGTTCGCACCCGAGCCGGCGCTCTGGCAGTGCACGACCCACGGACCGCTCCAACAGGCGGGGGGCACCTGCGCGTGGAGTGCGGGCTGCCGGGCCCGCAATGCCTCGTCCATGGCCTTGCGGTACTCGGCGGAGAGAAGCTTCACCGGAAACAACCAGTCGGGCTGGCGGCATTCGATCCAGCGTTTGCCCTCGGGGCTGAGCCCGCCGCCGGCCACGATGTAATGGACATGCGGATGCCAGGCGAGCTGCCGGGTCCAGGTGTGGAGGAAGCCGGTGAAGCCGAGCTGCCCTCCGAGCTGCCTGGGGAGCGAGGCGACCGTTTTCAACGCCTGGGACGAAGCGTTGAAGAGCAGATCGAGCAGCGGCACGGGATGATCGCGGGCGAGTGCGCGCAGCGGCTCCGGCAGCGTGAAGGTCACCAGGAAGTACGGCACTGGCAGGAGCCGCTCGGTCTGGCGCAGCGTCCACTCCCCGGTGTCGCGTCCACCGCACTGGGGACAGGCGCGGTGGTTGCAGCTGTGGTAGGTGAAGACCTCGCGCTCGCACCCGGTGCAGCGCATGAGGCTGCCGCCCAGCGCCGGGGTGCGGCAGCTCAGAATGGACTCAAGGGCGCGCACCTGGGCATGAGGCATCCGGCCGCCGTGGGCGGCCAGATGCTCTGGAGCCAGGCGCACGAGCAGCTCGTGCAGAGGCGACATCCGGCGGAGCTCCTCAGAGCGGCGCGATCGGCGGCGGGAGCTGGTTGACCGCCTTGAACGCCTTCTCCTCGCTGACGCTGGTCACATGGGTATAGATGACGGTCGTCTCGATGGAATTATGCCCGAGGAACTGGGAGATCTGCTTGAGGCTCACGCCGTCCTCCAGCAGATGCGTGGCATAGGAATGCCGTAGCGTGTGCGGAGTGACGTTCTGGGGGAGACCGGCGGTGGCGACCACCAGCTTCATGCAATGCTGAACGGTGCTCTCGGACATGTGCTCCTTGGCCTGGGCCGCGCGCCCCGGGGTCAGATCACGCCAACCGCTGCCCAATGCGGGGAAGATCAGCCGGGGATGTTTATGGGTGAGCCACCACCGGCGCAGAATGGGAACGAGCATGTCCGGCAGCGGGACGTAGCGGTCCTTGCCTCCTTTGCCCAGACGCACGAGCAGGAGTTTGCGGTCGGCCTTGATGTCGGTGACCTCCAGCCGGAGCGCCTCGCCCAGGCGCAGGCCGCAGCAATAGACCAGCAGGAGAAAGACCTGGAAACGGATCTCGCGTACGGCGGCGAGCAGACGGGCCACATCGGCCCGGGAGAGGACCAGGGGGAGCTTTTGGCGCTCAGGGCTGCGGACCAGGTCGAAGAGCCTCCATTCCACGCCGACGACATGGCGGTAGAAAAAGGTGATGGCGGTGCAGGCGCACCGCATCGACGAGGCGGAGTAGCGGCGCTCGCCCTTGAGGTGAAGCAGGTGCTGGCGGACACGGGCCTCGTCGAGAGAAGCGGGGTCGGCCTGCGCCCAGGAGGCGAGCTTGCGCAGGTAGCGCAAGTAGTCTTCCACGGTGCGCATGGCGAGCGAGCGCAGGGAAAGGGCCTCGGCGAGACGCGTCAGCGATGGATAGGAGGGAAGCGTGGCTTCCGGAGTGGATTTTGATTTGGGCATGCGCGCCCAGCCTTGCCTCAGCCGTCGCCACGCACCACGCTCCTTCACCGTCGCATCACCCCATGCCCTCGATCCACTCCGCCGCGCCAGCGGCTTCGTTCAACAAGCGGCCAGAGGGAACGCCGAAAGAGTCCTCGCCTTCGACGCCAAGTCAGGTGCCCGGCGTTCCTCATTCCTGAACGTTCGCCTCGATAAGATGACGCCGACTGTGCTCAACAGAATTTGCGCCCGTCCAGTAGGAGTCTCCTGGGTCATCGGAGCGTGCGTGCTGGAAACGCTCGTGCTCCGGGTCCCCACAGATGGAGTGCGACTCACTAGCATTGCGTCCGACTGGCAGGGGCTGGCATTTCTGTTGCTCGCCCTGACCGCCGCGGCTGGTCTTGGATTTTTCCTGGGCATGTTCACATGCTGGCCGTGGATTAGGCCCATCTGCAGCAGGTTGAATGGAGCGCCTCTGAAGACCGGGGACCGCGTTTTGGTTTTAGCAGGACCTCACAAAGGGATAACCGCTCTGGTCTATGCGATTACCACCGGACAGGGAGGGTGGAGTCTCGCGCGACTGGACCTTGGTATCGCGCACAGAGACAAGTTTACGGACATTGTTGAGGAGTATTCCGTGTTCAAGATCAACGGAGTACAAGACGGTGCAGCCAAACGGGAGTCAGCCGATTCGCTCAGAGACAGGTCGAACGTCATCGGGGTTGGATCCCGTCACTGACCTTTGCGTTAGGCGAAAAAGCAATGAGCCCAGAGAACGACACGCACGACGATTGGTTTGATTGGGCGGGCTCTTTCTTGGCGGACTGGAAAGCTCGCGATACCGAGTGGCGCGAGTCATTTTCGCCGCGTGCCGAGCAGGTTCTTCAGCTTGCGACGCAGGCGGCGCTCTCGCTGAAGCATGATGCCGTCGGTGCCGAACATCTCTTAGCTGGAGTGCTAAAACTCAATTCTGGGCCTGCGGCCACCGCGCTGAGGCGCGCTGGCCTGACATTATCTTCGCTGCGAGAAGAAATTGAAGCGGAAAGGGGCGTGGGCGGACAGAGACAGGATAGGCGGTCAATTCCGTATACGCCTCGCTGCCAAGCCATCATCCAGAGAGCCCAAGCCAGAATCCACGGTTTGGGCGAGGGCAGTGTTGAAGCCGAAGACCTGCTCCTGCAACTCTTGGCCGAGAAAGACGGGTTACCTGCCCAGATATTTCGTAAACGGGCGATTGATGTGGAGGAAATCAGGAATGCCGTCATGACGAAAGGGAACCTGTAATGAAAAGAACGCCCAATCGAGTACCGCACGCCGGGATCCGCAAGGGGCCGTAGGACAACCGGCGGTCCTACCTTAATGGTAAAAGAAGACAGAAGAGCCCAATCACCATGAACGACGATCGCTCGACCTTTGGCATGCCCAACACATTGCCTCCGTTGGGTCATCCAGTGGTCCTCGCTAGACTTTGGCTGGCATTTTGTGGACTGCTCCTGCTTACGATTTCGTTCTTTCCGACGGCGATCCCAGGCAAGTGGGGGGCATATCTGTTCGTCGCTTGCTGGTTGGCTTTGCCCGCGAAGGAGTTCTTTCAGCGTTTTAGCCGAGGGGGAGATGCGAAGTTGAAGAGGCAGATTGATCCGAGGATCCGCCTATATCTCATCGTCATTTTGGCGTTCAGCGCGTGCGTTGTCCTTTGGGCCAGAAAGCTTGGGCTGTCGTGGCCGATCTCGCTCAGCATGCTCTTACTGGTAGAAGCCATATCGAGTTTCATCGTTTCACTTACGGACTGGTGGCGGCTTTCGACGGTTGGATTATCGCTTGCGTTGGCTATTTGCGGTCTTGGATCTCCTTTTGTCACTGAGGTCGGAATTCTCTTTGGATCCGCCATTCTCCTCGGAAGTTTGCTCTCCGCAGGAGTACTCCGCTGGCAGATTCTTAGATGGGAAGGAAAGCCGAACCCAGCGCCGCTGCAGACACCGACCAGCGGCACGCCGGCTGCTGGCGCACCCGTCGCGCCACCGTCCAGTGGGGGAGATCGTTGAATCGTTCACCCAGAAGATGGCGTTCCTCGCAACAGTTCGAAGCTACGACAACCAAACCGACGCGGAGATCGACAGGTCTATGCTGGAAGGTAACGGATTCACCGTCTTTCTTCTGAATCACGACGCGCCGATTAGTCAGATCGGCGGACTGCTTAGGGTACAGCTGCAGGTTCCGGCAGAAGAGGCTGAGCGCGCCGCAGTGATCCTGCAATCGCAGCGACCTTGGCCCAAAGGATCGGCAGAGGTCGGACGAAACGCCGATGCGGCAATCCGTCGCGCTCTCATCCGGTTTGTATTTATAGGGATCGCATTATTGCCCTTGATTTGGCTGCTTCTTTACTTGGTGGCAGAGCAGAGTCTCGTTGCGAGCATAACGCACAGCCTTTGGTTGGCCGCGGTAACCGCATTTCCCGTTTGGGCAGTCATTGAAATTATTCGGGCGGCAATCAAGGAAAGGGGTTGCAAGCCGCCGCTGCAGACGCCGACAAGCGGCACGCCCGCTGCTGGCGCACCCGGCGCGCCGCCGTCGGGCGCTGCAGGGCGCTAGGTTTTGGCCCATGGTCTCATTGCTGACCAGATTTACCCTGCTATTCGCGGTTCTGTCGTTGACCGTGTTCGCAGTCCAGATCGGTGACAACCGGGAGACTGTGCTCAAGGAAAAGGGAGCGCCGGCATCCACTATCGAGGCCAACACCAAGACCATCTTCACGTTCTCTGATCAATCAGTGGTTACTCTGGTTAACGATCGCGTGACCCAGGTAACTCAGAGCCCACCAGTCGCTCCGGCGCGATCCGAGTTGTGGAGCGTTCCCGCTGCCAATACCGAACGGCGCCGAGTCGTACTGTCGATCGGCGTTGGAGTGCTGGCGGCCGCGATCATGTTCCGGATGATCTTCACAAGTTTCCAAGATTTCCTGGAGTGCGTGCGTTTCTATCTCCAGCCGGACTGGATTTCAGCCTTTCGAGGGGAATTGGTGGAAGACAAATGGGGCACGCTCAAGCTCTTTGTCTGGGTCACACTCTCGGCCACCGCGGCCATCGCGTACTATGGCCATTCTGGCGGCTCGCTCACCTCTCTGATGGAGCTATTGGCGCATCACCACTCATGACGCATCTTCGAAACGTTCAGCATAAGGATAACCATGCACCTCGTAAATACGTCCGCAGTTCCGGTTGATCACCGGAAATCGCCGAAAGGGATTTTCGAGATCATCAGGAAGCACATCTCGGTGGCTCTAGGGACCACGCGGGATGTTGGCCCGTGGGGCGGCGGCCATCCGTTCGAAGTCGAGTTGGCTCGCATCCCACCGGGGAAGAAAGGATTTCCATACCATTCACACGCGGCCCAAACGGAGTACTATGCAGTTCTGTCCGGAAGCGGTGTTGTCACCGATGAGATGAATCAGAACACACCGATCAAGCCCGGCGACCATTTTGTCTTTCTACCGGGCGAGGCTCATCAGATCACCAACGACTCTTCGGCCGACTTAGAGTACTTGGTGATCGCGGACAATCATCGTGCGGACGTCACAACGTATCCAAAGACGGGCAAGCGGCAGATCAAGCCTGAGATGCGATGCATTCGCCCTGAGCCGGCAGATTACTACGAAGGAGAAGAATGACTGTGCCGAGCCGCCGTTTGCGAATGCCGGCCAGCGACACGCCCGCTGCTAGCGCACCCCTCGTGCCGTTGCCTGGCGCTGCAGGGCGATGACGCACCCCAAGCGAGTGCTGGGAGGTCCGAGAAATATGGCCCGACTATAGCCCAAACCGGTACATTCCGCTGCTTTTGCTCAGGTCCGGATTTTTGGTCAGGAATCTCGTACGTCAGCAGCCGGTAAGGACTACCGATGCCTTCTGATCGGTATTCCAAAAATGGCATACGGGGTTCGAATACCGGTGCGAAGCGGGATTCGGAATCAGCGCAGCAGCACACTCGTCGCAAGGTTTGATTGAAGTCGTTAAGTCGTTATTAGATTACAAAAAGTATGTTATAGTTGACATATAG
>Ga0182027_10016178_pt1 | contig 10202 bp, 9 predicted proteins | sample 712E1DmetaG_FD_121300 | JGI IMG/M metagenome (GOLD analysis project Ga0182027, IMG submission 121300) | Permafrost microbial communities from Stordalen Mire, Sweden - 712E1D metaG (Illumina Assembly) | ecosystem: Environmental > Terrestrial > Soil > Wetlands > Permafrost | place: Sweden... | reverse complement strand
TTCCGCTCTTCGTTAACCCTTTCATAGCAGGGACAGTTGAATCGGTCTATTAAGCGCTGAACAATGTCGGACTTTCGGCATCGCCCACGATATGCACGGTTGCTGTTCCCTCTCCACCTCCCATTTGCGGATTGCTACCGTTACATCCCCGATTAAGACCGATTTTGAAATGGGCTGAGGACAAAACTGACTGCATTTTTGGGAACGGATTTTTAACCTCAAATATCCGGATCTATTCGTAGTTGATCGCCGGATTACTGCCGCATTCCCATATCTGTGATGAGCTTGGGGCGGGTCGTATCTGAGACGACCAGGTTGTGGCAAACGGAGCAGTCGTTCGTGATCGAAGATCTATCTTTGGCACTATGGTTGCCATCGTGACAACGGAAGCAGCCGGGAGAGGTGTTGTGCCCGATATTGTTGGGATGTGTACCCCAGGTAACCTTCATCGATGGGAAAACATTGGCGTCATAAATGCTGATCAAAGCTTTGGCAGCAGCATAGACTTGGGGGCTCTGCGCGTCCCAAATCGCCGGATACTGCGAACGATAAAAAGTCACGAGTCCAGATGCGATGCGCGTCTGCGCCTCTGCCTGCGATTTGTATGACGCTCGTAGAAGAGAGAGACCTTCCTGATGAATAAATGGCAAACTGGCGCTTGGGCTTCCCAGTGCCATGTCCTTGTTCAGGGCCACTTCAGGAGTGTCGAACGAATGCGCTGCACGAATATGACAATCAATGCAGTCCATGAGTCGCTTCTCGCCTGCAACGGGGCTCTTTGCGCCGGACTCGAAAAACTCAGTGACCGAACCATTGTCATTTGTTTTGCCGACCCATGGGATGGTCTGATTTGTTGTGTCTGTGGCGATGTACTCAATCTTGCCCATATGAGCGCCGTGAATCCCGCTGAGGTGAGTGAAAGCGTCCCGGCCTCCCACATGCATGAGTGTGACCGAGGAGGTCTGAGTATTTGACTTGTCATCCGCGAAAGAACTCGTGATGACGACTTTGTCTCCGAAAAACCTGCCTGGGCTATGGCAATGAACGCAGGTCGTGCTCGCGGCCGGAATCTTGTTGTCCGCCATGATTGGTCGTGGATAGTTCTCGGCCACAACCATCAGCAATTGAACGGTTCCATCTACCTTGGCATGAACATATGCCGCGGCCGTAGGAGCCACGTGGCAATCGGTGCAAGCCACATTCGAATGGGGAGATACGCGGTATGAAGCATGTTCCGGCGCCATGACATGGCAGCTTGCCCCACAGAACGAGACGGTGTCCATATAGGCGACTCCCCGATAAGCTGCCGTGCCCACAATGATGAAATTGATGAACGTGGCGACCACCACGACGTCCAGAGCATGCCTGAATACCGGGTCCTTGAGGCTGACCTCTGGAAAGAGTGAAGGCACTTGATTTGTGGCGTCTAAATAGCTTCGTCTCGCAAGAATCCCGACCAGGACGAGGACAAGACCAACCACGAAAATGCCGGGGAGGATCAGGTCGAAAATGATGCCTAGATAGGGATTCTTCGAGGCCCCGTGCCCGAAAAAGCCGACAACCCAGAAGCCAACCAAAACCATTGCCGAAGCTGTCGTGATCGCTCCGCCAAGCAGGCTAAGCCAATTATTCCCATAGAAGACAATCGGCCGTATCCACTCTTCACGGAAGGAATTTCGGCTCGGCATCCAACCCTCGCTTGCGCGTGTTCCGGCGCGATTATCGGCTTTGGTAACCGGATGTTTCTGTTCATTCTTGCTCACAGTGCCCAAAGCGACGGGAGGGATTGCTTTAATGGAGACGGGAAACTGAGCAGAATTGAGCAGTCTTAGCCAAATCAGTTCGACTAATCTAACCCCACCTGCTGTCGACTTCAGAGCACAGAAGTCACAAAATGCCAGTGGTCTGGAATGCTGCGAAAGTCGGCAAGTCCCTCATCCAATAGAGAAGGTTTGGGCCCAGGATGCTCGGTTCCCTCGTCGCATCAGCGACAGCTCTTGAGACGATCGACGAACGCTTGCTTCGCTGCGGCATCAGCCGCCGCTCATTTCTTGTGTTCTGTTCAACCCTGATGATTGCGGCGCCGTATGGCCTCGCCATCACGGATAAGATGACGCCAGAAGAAGTTGCCGCCGGGTTGGGAAAAGTCGCTCGTCAGCCAATCATCTGGCTTCACTTCCAGGATTGCACCGGCTGCACGGAGTCGCTCCTTCAGACTTCGCTTCCCGATTTCGGTGACCTGATTCTCAACGTGATCTCCCTCGAGTATCACGAGACACTGATGGCCGGCTCCGGCTTGCAGGCGCGCCAGGCGCTCGATGAGTCAGTAAAGAAACACACCGGCAAGTTCATCCTTGTCGTTGAAGGATCGATTCCAACCAAGGATCAGGGTATCTACATGAAGCTGGCCGGACGGCCCGCGCTTGACGTCCTGGCGGATATTGGCGGCAAGGCTGCCGCCATCATCGCCATTGGCTCCTGCGCTTCGTGGGGTGGTATCCCTTCGGCAGATCCTGACCCGACCGGAGCTGTGGGCGTTGCTGACTTGTTGCCTAATCACTCCATCATCAACATCCCTGGATGTCCACCGAACCCGTACACATTACTCGGTGTTGTGCTCCAGTATGCAGCGGATGGAACATTCCCCGAGACCGACGATCAACGCCGTCCGAAGTTCGCATTCGACCGCGATATCCACGAACACTGCCCCAGGCGTGCGCACTTTGATGCAGGGAACTTCGTGAAGCAGTATGGCGACAAAGGACACCGTGAAGGCTGGTGCCTTTACGAAATGGGGTGCAAAGGTCCGGACACGCACGCCGGGTGCTCCACCCGCCACTTCAATGAGATTCCGGACGTGTGGCCCATCGGCATTGGCGCGCCCTGCATCGGCTGCACCGAGAAGAGCGTTGCATTCAAGGTGCCGATGTTTGAGGTGGTCAAGTTGCACACCATCGCCGCGCCGCCCACGTCATATGCGCCGATCACTACGACAAAAGGAACCATCAGCCCACTGGCTACCGGCCTTCTGGGAATTGGCGTTGGCGCGGCGGTGGGAGCAGGCTATATGGCCTCGCGCAAGTTTTCCAAAGTGGAGGACGATGAGAGCGCACCGGGGTCGAAACCCGATCGCTCGGGGTCCGGGCCGGGATCGGACAGCGAGCCGGGAGCACCGTCATGAGCATAGCGCTGAGCCGTCGTCAGGCATTCAAGGTAATGATCGGCCTCGGAGGCACCGCCGCCACAGCTCTTCTGCCCACACAACTGCAGGCGAGCACGGGCACGAGCGGCAGGACCGAGGAGCATCCCGCGAACCCAATTGCACCACCCGACGCAGTCGCGATGCTCTTCGACAGTACAGTCTGCACAGGTTGCAAAGCCTGCATGCCGGCTTGCAACGAAGCCAACGGCCTGCCAACGGACACCTCGCTTTCTGGTGGTATCTGGGACATGCCCATGGGGCTGAACGCGAAAACCAAGAACATCATTGAGCTCTATCAGGATCCGCAGAGCGATGAATTCGCGTTCGTCAAGAAACAGTGCATGCATTGCCTCGATCCTGCGTGCGTCACTGGATGCCCCTTTGGATCGCTGGTGAAACGTGATCTCGGCGCTGTGACCTGGGATAGTTCCCTGTGCATTGGCTGCCGCTACTGCGAGGTTGCGTGTCCCTTTGAAGTTCCCCAATTTCAGTGGGAGAACCGGAACCCGAAGATTGTGAAATGCGAGTTCTGTTATGACCAGCGACTCAAAGAGGACATGCAGCCGGCCTGCACCGCCGCCTGCCCGACTGGAGCGGTGATCTTCGGCAAACGCACCGACCTGCTGGCAGAAGCGAAAACACGCATTGCTTCGAAGCCCGAGAAGTACTTTGAAAATCGCGTCTATGGCGAACATGAAGCCGGAGGGACGCAGGTTCTTTATCTTTCAGGCGTCTCTTTCCAGAAACTCGGTCTTCCCAAACTCGGCCCCACCTCAATCGGCCACTACGCAACCAAGGTCACCTCTGTCATCTACAAATGGCTCGCCGGCCCCGTGCTGGTCGCAGGCGTCTTCGGCTTCTTCATCCGTCGCAACTGGGAGCGTCATGAATCCGAACGCCATGAGCACGAAGAAAAGACTGGATTCCCCGATCAGTTATGACAGCCACTGAACCCACAGCCGATAAAACGGGAACCACGCTCATCAATCACTGGCAATGCGGCGTGCCGGTAACGACTGGCCCAGTTTTGACCCCATTCATTCTAATGCTCACCGGCATTGCGGCCACTGGGCTCGGTTTGGCAGCGCTTCGACTCTTTTCTCCGCTCGGTCCATTCTCGGCGATGAATGATGTGTATGCCTGGGGCATCTGGAAGACCTTCAATGTCATGACGCTCACGGCCCTTGGCTCCGGCCCGCTGGCACTCGGCATAGCCGCCTGGGTATTCAATCGCCAGAAGCTCCATGTAGTCATGCGCACCGCCCTCGTCTCAGGGTTTCTGTTCTACGCCACCGGCCTGATCGCTCTTGGCTTCGATGTTGGCCGCCCGTGGAATTTCTACAGCGCCGCAATGCCATGGCGATGGAACAACGAGTCGGCGATGCTCGAAATCTCCATCTGCATGCCGCTTTATTGCGCGGTCTTTCTCTCCTTTGAGATTCTTCCCCTGTTTCTGGAACGGGTTTATTACACCGGGAACGAACGATCGCGTGCTCTCCTGTGCCGCGTGGCGCCAATCATTCGCAAGGCCTATCCATTCGTAATCATTGGCGCCTATGTCATTCCACTCATGCATCAGTCTTCGCTGGGCGGTTTGCTTCTGCTCGCCGGGACCAAAATCAACCCTCTCTGGCAATCGCCCGTCATGCCCCTGCTCTATCTGATCGCGGCCGTATTCTGTGGGCTGGGCTTCACGATCTTTCTCCTCATGATCGTTTGTCTTCGCTATGCACGCGATCTCGACGCCTCTGTTCTTACGGAACTGGCTAATCTGCTCTCTGGTGTCTGCTTCGTCTTCCTCGCCGTCCGAATTATCGACCTCATTTGGCGGCATCAGCTACGCGCCGCCTTCGCCTTCGACAGAATGAGCATGCTGTTTCTTTTTGAGACCGCAATGATCCTTTCGCCTGCGGTTGCTCTGCGCTTCCGGCGCATGCGCGAAACGCCGCGCGCACTCCTGAACTTTTCAGCCGTGGCCTGCCTCGGCGGCATGCTCTACCGATTCATTCCTACCTCGATCGCCTATATTCCATTGCACAGTACGGCCTACTTTCCTTCAGTGCCGGAACTGGTGATGGCTGCTGGCTACATTGCCATGGGAAGTGTGGCGTTTGTTCTTGCTGTCAATTACTTTGCGGTGCTTCCGGGCGAAGCCAACACGTGGGACCACACGTTTCGCCCCTTCGGCTGGCCGAAAAACGTAGCCCAGTCTCCCATAACCTTGCCGGTCCCATCCACGGTGGTCCAGGAAGGAGCGATCTGATGGCACGTATCACCATTGACCCTGTTACGCGCATCGAAGGGCATCTCCGCATCGACGTTGAAGTCGACGGTGGCGTTGTTAACAAGGCATGGGCAAGCTGCACCATGTGGCGCGGCCTTGAAAAGATCTTGCGCGGCCGGGATGCGCGCGAGGGCTGGGTCTTTGCGCAGCGCTTCTGCGGCGTCTGCACGACGGTGCATGGCATTGCTTCGGTACGCGCCGTTGAAGACGCGCTCGCACTTGATATCCCCCCGAACGCCCAGTTCATCCGCAATCTAATTCTCATTGGACACGCACTGCACGATCACATCGTGCATTTCTACCACTTGTCCGCACTCGACTGGGTCGATGTTTTGTCCGTTCCCAAGGCAGATCCGGCCCGCGCGGCTTCTATCGCAGAAAGCTCCAGTTCATGGCAGGGCAACTCGCGCCGCGAACTCGAAGCCGTGCAGGACAAAGTGAAAGGAATCGTGGCCGGAGGACAGCTCGGTCTCTTCTCGCATGGATACTGGGGGCATCCAGCCATGCGTTTGAGTCCGGAAATGAATCTGATCCTGTTCGCGCATTATCTGCAGGCGCTTGAGTTTCAACGGAAATCCTGCCAGGTAGTCGCTATTCTCGGCGGCAAAACTCCTCACATCCAGAATCTCGCGGTTGGCGGAGTCATGAATGCAATCAACCTCAACAGCTTGGCGACCATGAATATGGATCGCCTGGGAATGTTGAAGGCCATCCTTGAAGACTTGATTCCCTTTGTGCAACAGGTCTTTCTAGCTGATACCTGTTTGCTCGCTGCCTCATATCCGGAGTACTTCCACTATGGCCGTGGCGTTGCCAACTACCTGGCAGTGCCGGATCTGCCAATCGATGCAAAAGCCACGAACTTCGGCCTTCCCGGCGGCGTCATCATGAACGGTAACCTTGCCTCAATCCGGACGATAGCAGACTGGAAGGACGACCCCTTCCGGAAGGCCGTCACCGAAGACTCGACGCATGCGTGGTATCAAGGCGGCGGCCCGATCAAACCCTATAAAGGTGAAACAACACCCGACTATACCGACTTCAAAGAGGACAAGAAATATACCTGGGTCAAAGCGCCTCGCTATAACGGAAGTCCGATGCAGGTTGGCCCGCTGGCCAACATTCTCGTCGGCTATGCGTCGGGCCACGCCCTCACACGCAAATGGACCAACGCCGCATTCGACAGGATTGCCGCAGTGCATGGGCTGAAGGTTGTGCCCAACGATTTGCAATCAACTATGGGCCGCTATCTCGCCCGGGCCATTCGCTCTGCGATGCTTTCTGAGCTGTCACTTGACCATCTGCGATTGCTCACAACCAACATTCTCAACGGAGACGACACCACGTATAACGCGCCACAGTTTCCGATTGGCGAAATCATGGGCATGGGCATGCACGAGGCTCCGCGCGGTGCACTCTCCCACTGGGTTGTCATCGATAAAGGCGTATTTACAAATTACCAGGCGGTTGTGCCTACAACCTGGAACGCTAGCCCACGCGATCAAAACGGCGTTCCTGGACCGTATGAAACATCCCTCATCGGCAACCCCGTTATGGACGCTGAAAAGCCTCTGGAGGTCCTTCGCACGGTGCACTCCTTCGACCCGTGCATGGCATGTTCTTGCCACACCCTCGATGCAACCGGAAAAGAAATTGCGCAGGTAAAGGTCCTATGAACGCAACGAAACCCACCGCGGATCGCGTCATATCGATCATCGGTCTGGGAAACGTCTTCCTTGGCGACGACGGATTCGGGCCGTTGGCCGTGGAAACATTTCGCTGCCAGTATCAGTGCGATTCAGCCGTTGAGGTGCTCGACCTCGGCACGCCGGGCCTTGATCTTGCGCCGTACCTCTGCAGTCGCAAGCTGGTCGTAGTTGTCGATTCTGTTCAATCAAACCTGCCACCAGGTACAGTATCCGTGTTTTGCGAAGACGATTTCAGCTCAAGCCGCGCTTGCATTCGCGTCACCGGGCACGATCCGGGTCTGTGGGATACGCTCACCCATCTGCGAATCGCCGGCTGCGGTCCTGCTGAACTCATCGTGATCGGCACTTCGCCAGTCTCATGCGCTTTCGGAGATGGGCCAAGTGCAGACTTATTCAACCTTGCCACGGAGGCAGTCGTTCAAATTGCACAAGTACTCTTACAGCGCGGCGTCCCATGCAATCATCGCAATGCCGCGCTTCAGCCCAACTTATGGTGGCTTCCTCTTAACTCCATGGAAAACCTCAACGCTCCCAAGGCCAATGTCAATGCATGAGCTCTCCATCATCGAGAGCATCTTAGAGGTTGCGGAAGAGAAGGCTCACGAGGCTCACTCGCCCGCGATTCGAGTGATCAAACTGCGACTTGGCGAGTTTACTGCAATATCCCGTGAGGCCATCGAATTTGCGTTTCAAGTTGCGCGGCTGGGGACGCTGGCTGAGCAAGCACACCTGGAAATTGAAGTCGTTCCCATGGCGTTGCATTGCGTGGCTTGCAACGCCGAAACTCAGCCTACCACGGCGATGTCCATCATTTGCCCGCAGTGCGGCTTCCCGCTGAGGATCGTCTCTGGTACCGAACTCCAGATCGAATACATCGAAATCGAGGAACACTGCCCTGACCCCGTGCGTCGTCCATAAGACACGTCAGGTAAACCAGCCTTGAACTCAGGCAACTACAGCCTTCAGCGCCACACTCTTCGACGCAATGCAATCCAGAAGGTCGTTCCATGACTTGGCGAACGACGCGACTCCTTCCTCCAACAACTGAGCGGCCACTGTGTCCGTGTGAATACTTACCTTGGCAAATTCCTCAAAAACCTTCCTCGCGTCCTCCGGCTGAGCCTCCCCAACTTCTTCATGTTCCGCAAGAGCCTTCAGCGTAGCCTCCGGCATTGTATTGATCGTGAAAGGCAAAGCTAGAGCCTCAACGTAGAGGACGTCGGAAGCATTTGGATCCTTGGTTCCGGTGCTGGCCCACAGAAGTCGCTGGGAGCGGGCTCCTTCGTTCAGAATGCGCTGCCACCGCGGCGAATCAAGGAGCGTGCGGTACTTCCCATAAGCATCCCATGCGACTGCGATACCCAGTTGGTTGCGCAATGATTTCGGTACCTTCTTTGCGACCGCCACATCCCAACGGCTAACAAACAGCGAAGCCACGGAGCCCACATCGGGATTCAATCCTGCAGAAACTCGCCTTTCAATTCCACGCAAGTAGGCTTCTGCCGCGGCAACATACTGTTCGCCCGAGAACAGTAGCGTTACGTTCACGGGGATGCCTGCGAAGATCGCTTCCTCAATGGCCGGAAGCCCCTCGCTGGTACCGGGAATCTTGATGAAGAGATTGGGCTGCGCCGCGCGGTTGTGGAGTGCTTTGGCTGCGGCGAGGGTTGCGGTCGTGTCATGCGCCAGCAGGGGCGAAACCTCCAGGGAGACCCAGCCATCCACGCCGTCGGTGCGGTCGTAAACAGGCAGGAAGAGATCGGCCGCCTGCCGCAGATCCTCCAGAGCTAGTTCAAAGAACAGTACCTCGCCTGACTTACCACGATCCAGACTCCGGCGAATAGCATCGTCGTAGTCGTTGCTGTCCTTGATGGCGTGATCGAAGATCGTGGGATTCGAAGTAAGGCCCGTCACCGAGAGGTCTCGGATATAGCTCAGCAGTGTTCCACTCGCGAGCAAACGATGTGTGATGTTATCAAGCCAGATGCTCTGACCAATTCCATGCAGCTTCTCAGTCGTTCGATTCATTTCAGTCCTCTTCCACAATCTTTGAGACACTCGGCTGTTTGCACCGGTTCTTCGCTCAACTGCCGCTGATAATCCAGGCATGCGCCTGAGCGGACTCAGAAGACGAAAACAACTTCACCGGGCAGGGCACAAGGAAGCTAAACAGCCTCATCGTTTGTACGATCCAGTCAACCTCTGTGACCACCGCGACACGCTCCCAGCGCATAGGATGTTCCACGCCGATCTTGAAGTCCTCCCATATCGCACCTGCATCGTAGCCTGTGAAATTTGCAGAGGTCTCATAGAGAAGCCTGATCTTCTCGTGCCGCTTCAGCGCATCGAGAACCGCCGGAATGAAGATCCGCTCGTAATTCTCTTTTGTAACCTGTCCCTCGCAGGAGATCGCAACAACATTGTCGGGAAAGTTCCTCAGAATCTCGATCATCGAATATCCTCCATAACGCGCGTTCTTCATTGCAAATTGCCGACGATGCCAGTCCGCCCCACCTGCATTTTGCCGGATTCAGGAAGTTCGGCACCCTCGACCCACAATCAGCGATTAGTCCTTACTCGAGCCTACTGAAGCCATTTGAAAAGTTACTGTCAACGCGCGGCCAGGTGCGTTTCCAACGCACTCACTTTGCCGACTCGGCGCTGGTGACGTATCGCCCCGCTGAAGCGAGCCTTCAAAAACGCTTCAATTAATTCCCAGGCGAGCGCCGGCCCGATTACTTGCCCGCCAAGCGAGAAAACATTCATGTCGTCGTCTTCAACACCCTGGTGGGCAGAGAAGACGTCGTGAATAAGCCCTGCGCGCACGCCAGCTACTTTGTTGGCGCAAATGGATGCCCCCACTCCGCTGCCGCAGAGAGCTATCCCGCGATCCACTTTGCCTGCGGCTACAGCTCTGGCCAGCGGAATCACGTAATCCGGATAATCGTCCCCTGGGCTCGGATGAGGCGCACCAAAGTCGACGACCTCATAGGCAGCATCGCGCAGC
>Ga0182027_10016177_pt1 | contig 10202 bp, 9 predicted proteins | sample 712E1DmetaG_FD_121300 | JGI IMG/M metagenome (GOLD analysis project Ga0182027, IMG submission 121300) | Permafrost microbial communities from Stordalen Mire, Sweden - 712E1D metaG (Illumina Assembly) | ecosystem: Environmental > Terrestrial > Soil > Wetlands > Permafrost | place: Sweden... | reverse complement strand
GGAGAACGTGGCCGCCATCCCCACGGCGTTTACGGCCACCTGGGGCCAGGGCCGGCCGGTGATCGCCATCATGGGCGAGTACGATGCCTTGCCCGGCCTGTCGCAGGAGGACGTCCCCGAACGAAAGCCGCGCGTCAACGGCGGCCCCGGACATGGCTGCGGCCACAACCTGCTGGGCGCCGCTTCGCTGTTTGCCGCCGTCACCATCAAGGAGTGGATGGCCGAAAAGAAGATCCCCGGCGTCATCCGGTTCTATGGCACGCCCGCCGAGGAAGGCGGAGGCGGCAAGGTGTACATGATTCGCGCCGGGGTGTTCAAAGATGTGGACGTCGTGCTGAGCTGGCATCCAGCCGACCGGAACGGCGCGTCGCTCGAGAGTTCGCTGGCCATCATTTCCGCCAAGTTCCGCTTCCATGGGAAACCCGCGCACGCCGCCGCCGCGCCGGATGCCGGCCGCTCCGCCCTCGATGGCCTCATGATTATGGCCAACTCCATCGAGTTCCTGCGGGAGCACGTGCCGGATTCCACCCGCATGCACTACATCGTCACCAACGGCGGCGCGGCGCCCAACATCGTGCCCGATTTTTCCGAGCTGTTCCTCTACGCCCGCCACCCTTCCATGCCCGTGCTCGACGGGATTTGGAACCGCATCATCAAGTGCGCGCAGGCCGGGGCGCTGGCCAGCGAAACCAATATGGAGATGGAATTTATCGACAGCTCTTACAACACGCTGCCGAACGACGCCCTGGCTGCGCTGGTGGATAAGAACATGCGCCTCGCCGGCGGGGTGACGTACAGCAGGGAAGAGCAGGCATTCGCGGAGACGATCCGCAAAACGCTGATGGATCGCAGCCGCCCGCTGGGCAGCCAGGAGAACGTCGAAGCTCCCAGCGAAGGCGTCGGCCCGGCTTCCACGGATGCGGGCGACGTCAGTTGGACGGTGCCCATGGCGGCGCTGGTGACGGCCACGTTCGTTCCGGGGGTGCCGGCGCACAGTTGGCAATCGGCCGCCTGCGCGGGCATGAGCATCGGCCGCAAGGGTATGGTGGTGGCCGCGAAATCGCTGGTGCTGACCGCGGTCGATCTCTACACCGACCCGAAGCAGGTGGAAGCGGCCAAGGCCAGCTTTGAAAAACGCCGCGCCGGGTATGAGTACAAATCGCGCATCCCCGCGGATCACCAGCCGCCGCTGACCTACCGCGACAACCCGTAGGGACCGGGCATGCCCAGCCCCTACCACTGCTATCATCGGAATTGGAGGTCTTAATGTTCGACGAACTCAATCGCCGCGATTTTTTGAAGGCCGCTGCAGTGGCAGCGGGACCGGCGGTCATTACCGCGCGCGGCGCCAACGACAAGGTCAATATCGGCTGGATCGGAGTAGGCACCCGCGGTTATGCCGGCCTCGACTGGCTGCATTCCGCAGCGCCCAACGATGTCAAGATCACGGCCATCTGCGACACCTATCAGGGCTACATCGCGCGCGCCAAGGACCGCATGCAAGCCATCTGGGGGAACACGCCCGCCACCTACCTGGACTACCACGACCTGCTGGCCGACAAGTCCGTCGACGCGGTCTTCATCATGACGCCCGAGCACCTGCACCACGATATGACCATCGCGGCGCTCAAGGCCGGCAAGCACGTTTACATCGAAAAGCCCCTGGCCCACACCATCGAGGAAGGTTTCGATCTCGTGCGGGCGTGGCAGCAGTCCGGCAAGATCGTGCAGGTGGGCACGCAGAACCGGAGCTCGTCGCTCTACAAGAAAGCCAAGGAGCTCATTCAGCAAGGTCAGATTGGCGACGTGCATTACGCGCGCGCTTTCTGGTACCGCAATTCGCTGCCCAACGATCCCGCGTGGCGCTACGTCATTCCGCCCGACACAACCCCCCAGAACACCGACTGGAACCGCTTCCTGGGCACGGCTACCAAGCGGCCGTGGGATTCCCAGCGCTACTTCCAGTGGCGCCTCTACTGGGATTATTCGGGCGGCATCTCGACCGACCTGCTGGTGCACCAGACCGACATCGTCAATTTCATGCTTGACAAGACCGTGCCCCGCTCCTGCATGGCGTCCGGCGGCATCTACCGCTGGACCGACAAGAACGACGACCGCGAAGTGCCCGACACCCTCAGCGCCATCTACGAGTACGGCGACGACTTCCACATCAACTACTCGTGCTACTTCGGCAACGAGCACTATGGCTACGGCGAGCAGATCTGCGGCAACGACGGGACCATCGAGGTGATGAACCGCCAGGACCTGTATTTCACGCCCGAGACCTTCAAGGGCAGGGCGCCCGCCAGCGTCAAGGCGCGCCAGCCCATTCACCTCAACGGCCAGAAAGATTTCAAGGAAGCCGACGGCGCCATCAACCACTTCCGCAATTTCATCCAGTCGGTGCTGGGCAACGAAAAGCCCATCGCGCCTCCTCCCGTGGGACAGCAGGCGGCCATTTCCGGCCACATGGCCACGCTCTCGTTCAAGAACCAGAAGAAGATTCTCTGGGACGAAGCGGGCAACACGTACCACTTCGTGTAGAGCGGATAGGGGCCGGTCAGCCTCGTTTCAAGATCAGAACCCGGCCGACAGCGTCTCGCGGCGCCAGCGCTTTCACGCCGGAATCGAAGCTCACCAGCACGCCGCCGCGCTCCGTGGCTTGCCAGAGGAGAACGGCATCCGTCCACTGCCGGGGCCCTTGCAGACGCGCCGCGAGGGCTTTCAAGCCAATCGTCATCCCGCGATCCAACGGCCAGAATTCGTGCCCCTCGTGCCGCGTCGCCTCGGCTACGGCTTCGAGGGCGGCCGCCGCGCTCACCGCGCCTTGTGCGATGGCCGGATTCGTCAGCAAGCGCAAGACACCAAGCTGCGTCAGCGGACTGGTCGCCCACGCCTGGTGGCCGGATTTCGCAAACCAGGCGTGCGCGGCGTGATGGCTCTGGTGGCGCGGCCACACCAGCGCCAGAAGAACATTCACATCCAGCAAGTGCCGATTCATTCCTCGTCCAGCAGTTCCCGCACGCGTTCGGTCGAGATCGCCGGAAAATCGTCCGGCGCATCGAACACCGGCAGGCCATTGACCTTCCTGGTTCCGAGTTGGTAACACACCCCGCGGCGGATCAGCTCCGACGCGGCCCTGCCCATGGAGAGCCGGCTCATTCGTGCGTGTGCGCGGACTGCCTTTATCGCATCATCTTCCAGGGATAGTGTGGTCCGCATGGCACAATGATGCTACGAGCCGATGATTGATGTCAAGAGCGAGCAAATGATGCTGCAAGACGGCCTACCACTCCACCGCGGTGAACCCTTCCGCCCGCGCCGCCATGCGCAGCTTCCTGTCCAGACAAATGAAGTGACGCCGCGAAGGACGCCGGTTGCACCACACCAATGCCGCGGCCAGTTGCAGCGCGTCCGCGGCGCGGAGTCGATGCCGCTCGATGCGATCTTCCGCCAGTTCGCGAACCTCGGGCACAGGCTGTACTTCGCGCCACGTCCGGCGCAGCATCGCCATGCGCCGGCGCGCCGCTTCCGCCTGCGCCGGAGTCAGATGGCCTTCCCGCCGCAACCGCGCCAAGGCGCCGGCCATCTCGACCGGCGTACCCCACCAGACCACTGGCTGGTACTCGGCGAGGAGATGCCGCCCACGCAGTTCGGCCTGGCCCGGCACACACAGCGGCACCAGGGCGCTAGCGTCCCAAAATGCGGGCATCCCGTTCCTCGCGGTCCCTGGACACGGCTTGTCGAACCGCTGCGGCCGGCCGGGCAGCGATCCGCGATTTCCGCCCCACGGACCAGAACTTCTCCTCGTCTAAGATCTCTTCAGGCAACGCCAGTTTCCCCGCCGCGGCCAGCGCGAGTTCTTCGCTGCCGGTGTCCGCGGCGCCGAGAGGCACCAGTTTGGCGACCGGCAGGTTCCGGTCGCGTATCAGAATCTCCTCTCCAGCGCGAGCCAGTTGAATATAAGCGCTGAGCCGGCTCTTGAGCTCCGCGATGGGGACGGCCTTCATATGACTATTATAGTCATATGAAGGCTAGAAGAACCCAGCGCCCCGATGAGTCGGGGCGCGGCAGGCATGAGTGCCTGCGCCACGGTAAGCTGGAACTTGCTGCCGACGATTCTTCCTAAAAACATGGGGCTGAGATGGTCGCGCTGGCGGCCCACTCTCTACTACATGGCGCAAACCGAGGCGCACGTCTACGCCCTCGCCATCGCCGCCAGCGTGTTGCTGTCAACCTATCCGTTTCTCATCGTCATCACGTCGTTCTGCCGCGATACCCTCCACTGGCACGCAGCGGAGCAGGCCATCTACCTGGCCGTCGGCGATTCTTTCTCCGGCGAGCCGGGCCAGTTCATGGTCCGGAACCTCCAGGCATGGTTCAAGGTGAACAGCAAGATCCATCTCACCTCCATGTTTCTGCTTCTGTTTACCGCCAACGGCATCTTTGAGCCGCTGGAGGTTGCCCTCAATCGCGCCTGGGGAGTGACCAAAAACCGCTCCTATATCAAGAACCAGATCATCAGCCTGGGCCTCATCTTTGTGTGCGGCAGCCTGGCGCTGCTTTCCTTGATGCTGACGGCGTTGAATAGCCAGTGGCTGTCGGCGGCGAGCAGCCTCAACGCGGGGTTCGGCGTCTGGATGAACCTGCTGATGTTCAAGCTGGCGGCCCTGCCGATCTCGATGCTCTCGCTGTTCCTGGTCTATTGGCTGCTGCCCAACCGGAAGGTTGCGCCAGCCCGCGTGGTTCCGGTGGCCATTGTGGTGGGGTTGGCGCTCGAAGGGCTCAAGTATGTCAACCTGCTGGTTGCTCCCCTGTTGCAGGCCAAACTCCACCGCGAGTACCTGATTTTCGAGCACTCCGTCACCATCCTGCTGTGGAGCTTCGTATCTGCCATGATCGTGCTGGCCGGGGCGCACTGGACCGCACGCCAGGACCGGGAAGATCCGCTATCGTTGGGGGGTGTATGAGAGATTGGAAAGCCATCGCGAAGGCCAGCGGCATAGAGATTGATTCCGTGGAGCCGCTCGAGGCGCTGGAAGCAGCCTTCCGTCCGCTGGTGAAAGATCTCGCGCCCGGGGTGGAACCGGCCACCGAATTACGCCTCGAGGAGGATGCCGAGTGACCATTCGGGAAGCCGCCGATGCGCTGCGGGCGCGCCGCGTCTCGGCTGTCGAGCTGGCGGCCGCGGCCAACGCGCGCATCAGCCGCCTCAATTCCAAGCTCAATGCGTTCATCACCGTCACCGCCGAACAGGCTCGCGAAGAGGCGCGGCAGGCGGATGCCGAGCTGGCCGCCGGGCGCGACCGCGGGCCCCTCCACGGAATCCCCGTCGCGGTGAAAGACCTTTTCTTGACGCGTGGCGTGCGCACCACCTGCGGCTCCAAGGTCTATGAAGATTTTGTCCCCGCCATCGACGCGGCCGTGGTGGAACGGCTGCGGGCGGCCGGCGCCGTGATGTTCGGCAAGCTCAACATGCACGAGCTGGCCTACGGCATCACCTCGGCCAATCCGCACTTCGGGCCGGTGCGCAATCCATGGAATGCGGAGCACAGCCCCGGTGGGTCGAGCGGCGGCTCGGGCGCGGCGGTGGCCGCCCAGATGGTCTACGCCGCCATGGGCAGCGATACGGGAGGCTCCATCCGCATCCCCGCGGCGTTTTGCGGCGTCGTGGGGCTCAAGCCCACCTATGGCCGCGTGAGCCGTTACGGAGCCCTGCCCCTGGCCTACAGCCTCGATCACATGGGCCCGCTGGCCCGCACGGTCCGCGATGCCGCCATGGTGCTGAATGCCATCGCCGGCTACGACCGCCGCGACCCCACCTCGTCGCGCCACCCGGCGGTCGACTACATTCCCGACGACGGCTGCTCCATTCGCCGCCTGCGCATCGGTTTCCCCGAGAATTTCTACTTCGACCACCTCGACCCCGGCGTCGAATCGTCGGTTCGCGGCGTCTTCGCGCGCGCCCAATCGCTGGGCGGGTTGGTCAAGCCGGTGCGGGTTCCGGATGTCGCCGCGCTGAATGCCGTCGGCCGCGTCATACAGTTGGCGGAAGCCTCCGCCGTGGCCGAGCCGCACCTCGAATGCAGGGAGAAATTCGGCCCGGATGTGCTCGCCCTGCTCGACCAGGGGCGCCTGCTGCCCGCCACCGACTACATCAACGCGCAGCGGCTGCGCCGCAAGCTGAGCCGCGAATTCGACCAGCTCTGGTCTGAAGTGGATTGTCTCATCGCTCCCACCACCCCCATCACCGCCCCACGCGTAGGAGAGAAAACCGTGCGGTTGGGCGGCCGTGACGAGGACGTGCGCCTGGCCACCACCCGCCTGGTTCGCGGCATCAACGTGCTGGGACTGCCGGCGCTTTCGATCCCCTGCGGGCTGGCGTCGAACGGCTTGCCGATCGGGATTCAGATCATCGGCCCGGCGTGGGAAGAGGCGCTCATCCTAAAGATCGGCGCGGCGCTGGAAGATGGCGGAGTGGGGATTCCGGCGTGCCCGGCTGCCGAAGTCCTGTAGCTACTAGGCTTTTTGGGCCTTGGGCCTCTGTCTTGACGCCCTCTTGGATTCCGCAATCCGTAGCCGGGAGTTCAGAATCTCATAACCCCATAACCTCAAAGTTAACAGCAGGTTAGACGGTGTTTTGGCAGTCCGGCGGCTCTTCCGGCAGGTGGTGCTACGGATCTTTCTTCAGAGAGGCACCCCGAATCAGTTGACAACCCCCTTATTTATCAATAGGATTAACGTATTGTTCACCTTGGAAGGCGAGTTGCTTATAGTTGTGTGGTATTTTCAATCGCAAATTCTTCTGAAAATCTTTAGCAGGAGGTATCGAAACGAAATGAAATCGACAAACATGCGGTTCGTCGGGCTGATTTTGATCGCCTTGGCTGCCTGCCTCGCCAGTTTCGCTCAGTCGATCAGCGGGGACCTGTCGGGCACTATTTACGATGCCAGCGGCGCGATCGTGCCGAATGCGGCGGTGATGGTGAAGAACGACGCCACGGGCGTGGAAGGCAGCTCCACCAGCACGTCCACCGGCGAGTATCATCTGTCGAACCTGCCTCCGGGGACGTATACGGTTACGGTGACGGCAAAGGGTTTCACGAAAGCGGAACTTCGCGGCGTGGCGGTAACTCTGAACAAGATTACGACCGCGAACGTCAAGCTGGACGTGGGCTCCAACGTGGAGATCGTGGAGGTGACGGCCGCGGCGGCCGGGATCGACACCACCACGGCGAGCGTGCAGACTTCGTTCGCAACGGCGAGCCTGGCGGACCTCCCGTCCGCTTCCGGCGGAAGCGGCGTGATCAACCTTTCGTTGTTGAACGCCGGCGTCGGCACCAGCGGCGCGGTGGGCGCGGGGACGGGCCCGTCGGTGGGCGGACAGCGTCCGCGCGCCAACAATTTCACGATTGAGGGAATCGATAACAACAGCGGCAGCGTAACCGGTCCGCTGGTGACGGTGCCCAACGACGCAGTGGGCGAATTCACCGTGCAGCAGAACCAGATTTCGCCGGAATTCGGCCACTCCTCGGGCGGCCAGTTCAACCAGGTGGTAAAGAGCGGCGGAAACGAGTTTCACGGTACGGCCTACGAGTATTTGCAGAACCGCAACTTGGACGCGGCCGACAACCTCTCGGCCGTCCAGGGCGACGAACTGCACCCGCGTTATGACAACAACCGCTTCGGCGGATCGGTGGGCGGCCCGATCAAGAAGAACAAGATCTTCTTTTACGGCCTGTATGAATACAATCCACAGGGCTTCAGCTCCACCCCCGGCGCGCTCTATGCGCCGACCGCGAACGGCTGGACGACCCTCAGTGGAATCGCGGGGATTAGCCAGAGCAACATGACCCAGTTGAAGACCTATCTGGGAACCGCTCCTACGGCCGTTTCCGCAGCCAGCGTGGGCGGTTATCCTCTGGTGGGAGCGGGCAATGAAAGCCTGGGATGGACTCCCGCACAGGCAGCGGCGGCGAAATCCATCGAGATTGGCCAGATCAGCTTCAATGCGCCGTCCTTCGCCAATGCCGAATCCGGCGTAGGCGCGCTGGACGTGAACATCTCCGAAAAGGACAGCCTGCGCGCGCGTTTCATTCTGAACCGCTACGGCTCGATCGACACCGCGGCCTCGCTGCCGGTTTTCTTCACGACGACGCCCGACAACAACTACCTGGCCACGTTCAGCGAGTTCCACATCTTCTCGCCTGCCCTGACCAACGAATTCCGCCTGGGTTACAACCGCAACTCCAACGCGTACCCAGTCGGAAACCAAAAGTGGCCGGGGTTGGATGAATTCCCCAATATCAACGTTTTTGAATTGAATGCGCAGATCGGTCCCGACCCCAACGCACCGCAAAGCGGCACCCAAAACCAATACGAGTTGGCCGACAACGTGAGTTGGACCAGGGGGACGCACAGCCTGAAGTTCGGTTTTGACGGAAATAAGCAGATTTCTCCGCAGAGCTTCACGCAGCGTTCGCGCGGCGATTACGAATGGAACTACCTCTCCGACTATCTGTTCGACTACAACCCGGACGCCCTCGCGGAACGCACGCTGGGCGGCGCGGAGTATTACGGCGACCGCATCTATACCGGATTCTTTGTGAACGACAGTTGGAAGGCGACGCAGCACCTGACGGTGAACGTGGGCGTGCGCTACGAATACCAGACGGTGCCTCACAGCGAACAGGAGCAGACGGTCAACGCCATTGCCAGCGTTCCGGGCGTGATCGTGTTCCAGGACCCGACGGCCATGAAGAATGCATGGATGCCGCGCGTTGGCCTGGCGTATTCGCCGGGGACCAGCGGCAAGACCTCCATCCGTGCCGGCTTCGGCCGCAGCTTCGATGTGCTGTTCGATAACTTTGGTCTGCTCACCCTGCCTCCGGAGGACAACCACACGGTGGACGTGCCGGGTCTCAACCAGCAGGGATTCCTGGCTGGCGGCGGCATTCCGCCGAGCGCTGCGTCGGGCGCTTTGACGCCGGCCCAGGCGCGTTCGGAATCGAGCGGGTACGTTCCCAACCAGGTGCGCCCCGAATCGCTGCAATGGAACATCGGAATTCAACACGTGTTCCACGAAAACTACACGTTTGAGAGCCGCTACCTGGGCACGCGCGGCATCCACCTGCCGGTGCAGGCGCAGTTGGACCGCATACCGGCGGTCAATGCCTCGAACGCTCTGCCGATTTACTCCACGGCCCCGAGCCAGGCGACCTTGAACGGGCTGACCAGCACGCTGGCCAAGCTGACCGCGATCCCGAGCCTGGACCCGGCTTTTTCGGCTGCCGGATTCGGGAGCACTATCACCAGCTACCAGCCCTGGGGCAACTCCACCTATCACGGTTGGGCCAACCAGTTGACGCGCCGCTTCTCCAACGGCCTGCAGTTCATGGCCGCCTACACCTTCAGCCACAACATTGACGACTCCACGGCCGAAGTGTTCAGCACGTACACCACGCCGCGCCGTCCGCAGAACATTCGCGACCTGAGCGCCGACCGGGCCAGCTCGGCGCTGGATCACCGGAACCGCTTCACGTATCAGGTTCTGTACAACACCCCCTGGTATAAGAACTCCAAGAACTGGGCGATGAGGAACCTGATCGGCAACTGGGAAGTCGCGCCGATTTACACTTACCAGACCGGTACCTGGTACACGGTGCAGAGCGGTGTGGACTCCAACCTGAACGGCGACTCGGGCGGCGACCGCGGGGCGGTCAACGCCGGCGGGAACCCGGCGATCGGCAGCGGTACCACGGCTCTGTTGAATAGCTCCGGCCAGACCGTGGCCTACCTGATCAACAATTCGGCCGCCGGCTACGTGCTCGCTCCCAAGGGCACTATTTCCACCGCGGGCCGCAACACCATGCGCATGCACCCGATCGACAACTTCGACGCCACGATTGCGAAGAATTTGGCGATTACCGAAAAGTATAAGCTCCAATTCTCCGGACGCTTTTACAACTTCTTCAACCACCCGCAGTATGTGGGCGGTTACATCAGCGACGTAGCTGCGATCGGATTCACCGGCACCGCGGTACACAACTTCACGATTCCAGGCCAGTCGCTGTTCAACGAGGATTCGCAGGTGTTTTCGAGCAATCCGCGCAGCATCACTATTTCCGCCAAGTTCATATTCTAGGATCTGGCGCAAGCGGTTCGCAGTACAGGGGGAGCCTTCGGGCTCCCCTTTTTTGTTG
>Ga0182027_10016176_pt1 | contig 10203 bp, 11 predicted proteins | sample 712E1DmetaG_FD_121300 | JGI IMG/M metagenome (GOLD analysis project Ga0182027, IMG submission 121300) | Permafrost microbial communities from Stordalen Mire, Sweden - 712E1D metaG (Illumina Assembly) | ecosystem: Environmental > Terrestrial > Soil > Wetlands > Permafrost | place: Sweden... | reverse complement strand
TTTGCTTACGTCAACGGGACGGACATCCGGCCATCTCCTTACACCGTCGCATTCGGCGGCGAATGCTGCGAATCTCGAACCAGATGAAGAACAGGCCCGTGCCCGTGTAGGCAATCAGCAGGATCCAGACGACATAGGGTGTGTGGCCTTCAAACGGAACCGTTTCGACCGCCAACGTGGGTCTGGTCATCGAGAACAGGAGAGCGACCTCGCCTAGGCTCCGACTCTTCACCGCCAATTGGCCCATGAGGCCGGGAATCAGCGGCCCGAAGGGCGTCGGCCACGAGCAGGCAACGGCCTCCATCGTCAGCGGCGCCGCGTGGTCGATCCGTCCGACTGTTTTTGCCGCGCCAATGCCAAAGGCCGACGCAACCGAGCCGAACCCAAACACCACCGGGCCGGAATCGACGTCCATGAAATCGTCTTGCGAATCGCGCAGCTTCTCCGTGAAGCCGACGATCCAGCCGTTGTCCTTCCAAAATCCGTCTTCGTAGTTTCTGTACCAACGGCCCGCAACCGCCGGGTCGAGTTCGGCGGTGAAGAGGAGGATGCCTGAGTTTCCGCAACCGCGTGCGCCCTGTAGAATGCGGCCCGATCTCGAATCGGCCTGAAAAGCGGGCAGGCCCTCCGGCGCCATCAGCGGACCGTCGAACGCCGCGATCAGACCTTTGGCCAGTTCATCGTGGCGTGCGTTTTCCAGCCGTGCCGCACGTTGAATCGCCGCCACGGCCCAAAGCATGTCGGCGGGATAGCACTCGTTGGGGTAATCGTCGCGCAGGTGCAGCTTTGCCTTGGCCAATTCCGCCGCCAGGGTGACTCGCTGGCGAGACGTCATCGCGCGATATTGCGTTTTTCCCGTGATTCTCTCGTACGACGGCAACAGAGACTTCGGACCCACACGCCTCGACAGAAGAATGGCAGATCAGCCCTCTCTCGACGCTCCGGGGAACGCTTCTTGGCCGCTGCAATCGCAGAGGATGACTTCCCGCGGGCAGTTCACCCGCACCGGCACGACATCGCGCAGTCCGCGGCAGACGAGCATCACGGAATTGCGTCGTGTAAATCGCAGACCATTCCAGCGATAGAACCAAGCGCCCGGATAGAGGCGTCCGCGCCAAGCAAACGCCGTCACCTGGCATCCGTGAAGGTGCCCCGCAAACACGAGGTCGTGTTCAGACGTGCCGTTCCGAGCAAATGAGTTTGGGTAATGCACGCATTGGATGGAAACGTCGGACGGCGGCGCCTGCCGAGCGATGGCTCCGCTGGCAACCACTCGCGCAGAGCCGGCAAAGAACGCAAGCGGCCGGCGATCGAGCCAGACGCCGCCGGCGAGTTCCACGGTGCGCTCGACCGCGCCGATGCCGACGCGCCGATCGTGATTGCCGCCGATTGCCCCGACAAGGCACTTTCGGCGAGCGGAGGAAACCAGGTCGGCCAACTGCGGCAGTCCGCTTTGCTTGTCAACAAGATCGCCGCCGAGCAGGAGCAGATCGGGGTTCGTGGTTGCGACGATCGGCTTCAACTGATCGCAAAGGCGTTCGGTTTTGCGCTCCGAAAGATGCAGGTCACTCATGTATAGCACACGAAACGGACGGTCTACGTTTGAGAGGCTGACCCGCTCGCCGCGGACATGGGGAGGTCCGTTCGATCCGATCTCGATCTTAGAGGAAAATCGCATCTATTCTCAATACTCCGATAGTTCAGAATCGAGGACTGAGGTCGATGACTCCAAGTCCTGTTTTGCCAGTCGCCTCCTGTTTCACGCACCCCCGCAGGACCAGGCTGCTGAGCAACTTGACCAGGAGAAAGGCCGCGTAGGCGCATGGCACAAACGGCCAGAACGTGCATTCTTGCCTGGGCGGTGCGGCAAGATACGTTGCTGCCGCTCTTTCGACGTTTGCGTGGACGCGTCTGAAGTCGGCGCCGCCGTCGTCCGCCTGTCCCGCGCATCGCAGCAACTCCGCTGTTGCGAAGGTCGGTAGGCCCGCGCGCCAGTCTCTTCGCCAGTCGAGCAGATCGTCGCAAATCTGGATGAGCATCGCGAGGGCAAAGAGGTGCGGAGAACACGTTTCTTTGGCCGGTGAATTCCTGGCACCATCCACGTTGCCGCCGTTCGGTTGGCCGAAGGCGATTGCGGCGAGCGCCGCCAGGGAGATCCGGACTACCGTTTCCCGATAGTCGGCGGTTTCTTTCAGAATGCCCTTACGACACGAGAGGCGAAGCCGCGGCCGGTTCCGCTCGGCCCGACGCAACTCGCTGAAGTAGGCGCGGTATATAGCCCGCACGCTTTCGTTGACGGCAAGTCGCTTCCTGAGCTTGCGGTAGGTGCATTTGGAGAATTGGTGTTGGTCGAAGTGGTCGTTGATCAATGCGCCCAAGTCGAGCAGGCAACTCAGCGTCCTGCGTTCTTCTCGCCCCAACCGTTGCCCGCCCGCTCGCGCCATGAAATCGAATGCCACGACGCAGAGGGTCCGAAGCGTCGTTCCCGGCCGCTCCCGTCGATGCCAAAAGAAACAGGATGCCGCGCTTTTGGCCATGTTGAGGAAAGTGCCCGAGGCCGTGGTTATTGGGCGAAAGTGGGCCGAAGAGAATATTCCACCTTTTCCCTTCCAGTCCTCTGCTCTCAGGCTTTCTTCCTTCACGGCACCACTCCCGTGCAGTGCTCTGTGCTGCACAGTGTACAAACAGAGAAGAGGATTCCGACGCCGCACTCACGAGGAGCCGCCTACGGCCCTATCTCCTCGGTCAACGATCTGGCGCAGTGTTCCCAGGTAACGCTCGAACGCCTTTCGGCCCTTCGCCGTCAGACGCATGGACGTGTAGGGGCGGCGTCCCCGAAACGTCTTCTCGACGACGATGTAGCCCGCCTCTTCGAGAGTCCGCGAATGGGCGCTCAGGTTGCCGTCGGTTAGCGCGAGCATCGACTTCAACTCGTTGAAGCTCAGTTCCGGCGACACCGCCAGGGCTGCCACAATCGACAGGCGCACGCGCTCGTGGATGACCGCGTCGATGTCATCGGGTTTGACGGGCTCGTTCATCAGACCACCGTCTGCCGTTGTTTCCGGACGATGTAGATCCCAAAAACGATGTGGAGCAAACCGAACGACAGCGCCGCCGAGACGACGCCGTACTGCGGGAACCATAACAGGGCGACCACGCCCAAGGCCAGAAACGCCAGGCCGAGGAGCCGGGGGGGCTGAATCGAGAACAGACCCGCCGTGTAGACTCCCGTGCCGTAAAGCATCATCCAGATGGGCACGATGTACTGGATCTCTTCCGCCCGCGGCTGCGTTGGAATGAGGAACTTGATCGTCAACACCATGGCCACGATCACGCTCGGCGTCAGCGAGAACGCGGCGACTCGCATCGGGCGGTCGCGGGGCACGAGTTGCTGTTTTGCCGCCGCCCGGGTCGTGATAATCACCTCGATCAGCACGCCGAGCACGCCGATGGCAAACCACATCACGCAAAACGCGCCCTGACGGCCGAACGGCACGTCGGGGCGGAAGATATCGGCGAAGTCGAGCGAGCGAATCATGGCATAGCTGACCGCGCAGCCGGCCAGGACCATGAGCCCGCCGACGATGGCCGGCGTGCCAGGCAACAGCGTGAAGAGCGTTGCCCTTTCCATGATCCGCTGGATTTCCGTCATTCGAGCTTGGGCTTCGTCGTGGTCCATGTCACACCTCCGAGTCATTATGCTTTGCACCACAAAGTAATTTATCGGAACAAGGGAAGAATGTCAATAGTCTTTTTGACATTTCGTGGTTTTGGAGGCAGAGGCGGAAGCGGTGTTTCGTTTCGCCACCCAGTGAGAAGGGTGGCGTAAGGTCTGTGCGTGCAAGACGTTACGACGCCATTCAAGGAGCGGTCGCCCAGGCTCCCTGCTTCGTGCGACTGTTTTCTTGCCGCCAGGGTCGGTTGCCGGCTAGACAATTCACCCGGATTATTCATAGCGCAGGGGGAACGTACGCGCGGCGCGCCATACTAACCCGAAGCGCAAGCGAGGGTAAGTCTTTCTGCGGCGCTCGCTTGCGCTTCGGGTTGGTATGGAACCATGAATAATCCGGTTTCATCTCTTTTTGCCCCAAGGCAAACCACCCAAGTCGCCCATCTTGTTACGTTGGCCCTCCGAAGTATCTGCTACGACTGTCAAATTCACCAAATCTTCTCTAGTCGGAAAAATCGCTTGTAGCTTCCTCCCGGTCGAGGACGATCACTAGAATGAGGTCGCCAGATGACTGGTTGAGGCGGTTGCGCATTTGGGCAATTGCTCTCCGGGATTCAGCGGCTCGGGGTCGCCTTCCACGGCAGGGCGTTTTTTGGGCACCGGAGGTGCTGCGTGACAAGGCTTTCGGCAAAGTTCTGGACAGCGTCGTTTGTACTCCTCGCGTTGGGCGCGGCCGATGGCGCGGGGCTACTGTGCTGTGCCGCCTTAGCGCAACAGCCGAACGACCCGAACAACCAATCGTGGTCCAGTTCGATTACGTCGGGTGTCAAGCGTGGCTTCAGCAAGATCGGCCAGGCATTGGACCCAAAGCCGTCGTCCAAGACTCCCACGGTTCCCGAGGACGACCCCGTCGCTTTGAAAAGCAAGAGCAAGCCCAGCGCCGATCTGTATGTGGCTATCGCTCGCCGATCCGAGGAGTTGGGCAATTTGGTCGACGCCGAGAAGCAGTATCAGATGGCGCTGAAGGTCAAGTCCGACCACTTGCCCGCGATGTTGGGCTACGCTCGACTGAAAGAGCGGCTTGGGCTAACCAACGAGGCTAGTTGGCAATATCAGCGGGCCGTCAAAGCCTATCCCAAGGAGCCGTCGGTCCATAACAACCTCGGCTTGTTTTACGCCAGGCAGGGCCGGCTCGACGAAGCGGTGGCATGCATGACGGTCGCCGTGCAACTGGCCCCGAAAAACTCCCTGTACCGCAACAACATCGCCACCGTGCTGGTCGATCAGGGCAAGTTTCGCGAAGCGTTTGGGCACCTCGCGGAGGTGCATACCGAGGCCGCGGCCTACTACAATTTGGGCTACCTGCTGAACAAGAAGGGGCAAACGCAGGCGGCCATGCAGCATTTTGCGATGGCACTGCGGGCAGACCCGTTGATGGTCCCCGCACAACAATGGCTCGAGTACTTGCACAAGACGACGACGCAGGCCCGATTGCCGCAACATCCGATGGCGGGCGGACTGCGAATCACCGGCGAAAGAGGCGAGCCCGACGCCTCGCGGGACTCCAGATTCGCCGACTCTCCGCAAAATGGCGCCGAGCGGACTCCTGCCTTCTCGGCAGCAACGCCTGAGCGAGAGGCGCCATCGATGCCGCCCGACGCGCCGTTGCCGCGCCGTTTGCCGCCGATCCCCTCGCGCGAACTGGAATCGGACGGCCCGTCGCTGCCGGGCATTTCTTACGACCGGTGCGAACGTCCTGCGGTTCCGACGGCCCCGTTGCCGCCGCCGAGCACGAACTCCGCCGTCCGGCGCCTGCCGCGGGTCAACTGACGGAAGAACGGCATCGCCCGCCGCCCCGGACTATTCACTGCCGGGCTAGGCAACCAAGAGGCTGGCCACGGAGCATGTTCTCAGAGCCCAGTCGACCATCTCGGCGACCTCCTCGGGAGAAGGATGGGGATGCTTGTCTTCTTGCTCGACAAACATCAGCCCGCTTTGCAGGGCTTCGCGCAAGTCTGCTTCGAGCGAGGCGCGATCGTGCTCTCCGTCAAGCCGCTGCAGAATAAAACAGCCCATATCGTTGAGCCTGATGTAGCGGTGCCAACGGTTCGTAATCAGCATCCGACGCGAAGCCTGATAGCGGGCGAGCCTTGAGACCGCGCCGGTCGCTGATCGCCGATACGCATCGCGGCGCGTGAACGGAGATCTCCAGCGCATCGCCCGCCAACGCCGTCGTCAGCAGGCTGTACAAGGCTTCGATCGAGTATTGCGGATCGTCCGTCGTCGCGGATTGTTTCAGCAGTTCCCGTGCCCGTTGGTGGAGTTCCGCAACTCCGATCGCCTCGGGCCATATCCGGCCGAGGCACGCGATCGCCGCCTTGCTTAGCGGCAGCGACGCGGTGAGGCTGCACTCGGCGACGCTATACTTCACGGGATCGTGGCACTGCAGATCGACTTCCTTCGGATCGGGTGGCGCCGGAAGCTGGACCAAGAAACGGCTCAAGCGATCCTCGCGCAACTGGTGATCGAGTTCAATCTCCCGGTGACATAGCAGCGTCGATCGAAAACCGACGTTCCGCACGAAGTCGAGGTACTGCTCCCGTCGGATCATGGGCGCCTCGCGCAGCATCTCTTGCACGCGCGGCGGCAGATTGACCGTCAACATGCGGCTGATGTTCGTTTCCGCCAAATACTGCAATCCGTGTTGTTCGGCCAGCTCGATGAACTCGTGGAAATACACGGGCTGGTTGTTGTCTTCCAGGTGCTCGTGGTACAAGTACGACTCGTCCACGTCCCGGACCCGCTCCAGTTCCCGTTTCAGCACTTGGCCATAGGGCCCGCTTCCGTCGCACATCGCCGCCATGAAGTCCAACACGGCATGGGCCTGCGCGATCTTCTGCCTGGCGCCCTGGAGATGGCCCACGTGGTAGCGCATCAGATCACGGGCCACCATGCGGAAATGCCAGCCGGGATACGTGTTGTACGAGATGATCGCGACCCCGTTCGGCGCCAGGTTGCGCCGGCACACGTCGAAGATTTTGTCCTGCACCGGCCGGGGCACCCAGGAGTATACGCCGAAGCAGATGATGTAATCGAATTGCCCCCAGGAATCGTCGATCGCGCATAAGTCGGCGGCGCGCAGCTCGATGTTCTTCAGTCCGAGGTCGGCGATCGTCGCCTGCCCCTCCTCGACCTGCCGGGCCGACAGATCGATGCCGAGGAATTGGCTCTCGGGCAATTCGTCGGCCAAGGGGATCAGGTTGCCGCCCGACGCGCACCCCAATTCCAACACCCGGCAACCGAGCAGGGGCGGCGGCTCCATGCCGAACAGCACCGCCAGGGCCTCCAAGTGCCGCGGATGCGTGTCGGCGATCGGGTAGCTCGAATACGGCACCTCATCGTAGCTGTTCTGGCTGGTATCGCTCATCGCATTCCATCCATCGCGGGCAACCGACTGCGCAAAGGAAAACATCGCCGATCGTCCGAGGCGACGATCGGTGACGTCCCGTTTTCCTGCCACCCCGTTCTTCCGCCCCTAGCCTACTTGCATTTTTTTTGACACACGGGCGGCTTCGTCATTTTCTTCAGGAGCCGTGGACGCGATGCGTAGGCATCCGAGCCGAGGGCCACCAAAAAGCCAAAGAGAACGACGATTGATAGAATCTTTCGCATCGATCCATCCTTTCATGAGTAGAAACGCTGAGGGGTAACGATCGGGAACGGATTGTATCATAGGGAGCCCAAAGGCAAAAATAGGAACCTTGCTGGTTTTGCGAGAGCGAAAACCCTGCAATGTCCCCTTTTCCCTCCCGCTAAGGACCAGCGAATCAATAAGTGTCGCATTTCGGAATGTGCTCCTCACGCTCCGCGTGAGGTTGTGGCGGCGGTTCGGGCTCACGCGGAGCGTGAGGAGTACGACAGTTATTGATTCGCCAGTCCTAACCCCTGAAAGGGATCTCCTTGCTTCGCGACAGTCGCTTGACGTCGGTGTCTAACTTTGTGGCCACCCAGGCCTGTGCAGAGGGATACTTGCTGCAGAGTTCGTTGCCACAGATCGGATACGCATGGTAGCCGGTGGTATTGTCGTGCTGGAAGACGTAGATGGTGTGGTTCTCCACTCCGACGCGTTGGCGCTTGCCGGGGATAACGATGCAGTTGTTTGGATCGTTCAACAGCGATTGGGCCTCTTCCGGGGACAAACTGTTCTGCGTTCCGCGAACGCCGCGGGCGCCACCATGCAGTCCTGCGTCGCCATGCTTCGGATTGCCTGTGTAGTTGCGATCGGTCATGGGTCAATTTCCACTCAAAGAGGAGAGAGTCTTGTGATTTCCCAGTAAAGCAGAATGCGTCTTTTCCTCTTCCGACTATGTCTTCTCAAGAGGGAGCTGGATGTACTTTTCGTCGCGCAGGTAGTTATTGCATTTATCGATGTCTATATTGTCCCAGTGCTTCCTTGAGTCCAGCATCGTCGCCACAAAAGCAATTACCTGCTTCTCTACGTAGTCCTTGAACTCATCGTAGGTCTGAATTCTCTCCAATTCCCATTTCAGGAGGAAGTTATCGTTCTTCAAATCCTCCAGCGTATAGTCTAGATGCCCATTTTCGTGTTGAATAAGCCTCTTCCGAACATCGTCCCAATGTGTAGGCCCGTCGGGCTTGGGAAGCGTATCGAGAGAACGCTTGACGCATTCGCTCCCTGCGGCTAACTCGTTGGGAAGAAACATACCGGCGTTCCTGATAAACATGTATGCTTGAAAGACTTCTTTGTCTTTCAAGCGTTCTGCGCGAGGAACGAAGGCACAGTCGCATTCCATTGTCACATAGGCGCTCGGCTTGCTGCCGCCGAAGCCGGAATCACTCCTCATGGTCGTCAGCGGCTTGCTGTAGTCCACCGCTTTCCCCACCGTGCGGTATAGTCCTATTTCCGTCCGGCCATAGCATTTCCGCGCAAATGTTTCTTTCACGGCGTTTGACGGCGCGGCAAGAGGGGCCTGGGGCGGGCCGGTGGCCAAGCCGATCGGGGCCTCCAATCGATTCCCCGCTGAGCCTGGGGTAATTCCCCCACGGCATCCGCCCCGAGAATCCGTTTCGTCCGGCATGGATCCGCCTCCGTTATCGCCAAATGAAGTATGTCAGACGCCCTAATAGGGCGTGGATTTCTGCCCCGTCTTGTGATCGTCCGCCTTGTCGGGCTCAGTCGGCTTGGCTTCCTTGGCGTCTTGTGGGGCGGCGGGGCTTGAGCCGCTGCCGGCGCCGGCGGAGCCGCCGCTGTTGATCAGCACCGTCGTCCCTTGAATTACAACTCCGGCTGGATTGATATCGATGAAGCCCCCAGGGCCCTTGAGGGTCAATTGCATCCCCGCCTCGATCACGACCTTCATGCCTGCCTTCAGGTGGATTTCCTGGCCAGCCTCCAAGGCGTGCTTCATGCCCACCTTCTCTTGCTGGTTGTTGCCCACGGTGAGCGACTGGTCGGCGTCGACCTTTTCCGACCGCTTCCCCTTGACGTGGACGTGGCTATCGCCTCCGATCGACTCCTTCTTCGTGCCCTTGATCGAGACGTCTTGGTTGCCCTGTCCGCCGTCGATGCCGCCGACCAACAGTTCCATGTTGCCGCCGATGTGCTCGATCTGGTTGCGTTTGACCTTCAAGTGCTTGTCCTGGTGGATCATCTCGCGCTGATCGCTCTTTTTGTCGTCTTTGCCCCCGCCGACGATTAAATGACAGTTGCCGATCACGTGCTCCATGGAATCGTTCAAGATTCGCGCATCCATGTTGCGTTGGGCATGGATGAAAATCTGCTCGCTGTCCTTCTTGTCTTCAAACCGGAATTCGTTGAAGCCGTCTCCGCCAAGCGACGAGTTCGTTTTGATGTAGCTCTTGGTCTTCTCGTCGGGCAACGTGTAGGGGGGCATCTGGTCGGAGTTGTAAACCGAGCCGGTAACGAGCGGCCGGTCGGGATCGCCTTCAAGAAACGAAACCATCACCTCCTGACCGACGCGCGGGATGAACATGGCGCCCCAATGTTTGCCTGCCACCACCTGTCCGACGCGAATCCAGACGGGCTGCTCTTCCTTGCCTTGCGAACGGGTGCCATACCGATCCCAGAAAAACTGCACCTGCACCCGGCCGTACTTGTCGGTGTGAATCTCCGATCCCTTGGGGCCGACCACCACGGCCGTCTGAACACCTTGGATCGATGGCTTGCGGGTGCATCGGGCCGGGCGAAAGTTGACCTCCGCCGGGATGCACGTGAAGCCGTTGGAGTACGTCTCCGATCCGCCGCCGTCCGTCCGGTTCGTGGCCGAGTGGTGAACCGAGAACAGCGCGTATGCACGGTTCTCCGACTTGCTCTTGTCGGCCTCAACCTTCGAAACCTGCGGATCGAACTTCAACTTGAACTTCACGCCCGGCGAGAAGAACTGGCATCCACCCGACCCGTTGGCCATGTCGCAGGCGACTTCCTCTTCCTCCATGTAGCGCTCGGTGCAGGTGTCGCCGTCGGACTTCTTCTCGTACTCGCCGGGGAAGTC
>Ga0182027_10016175_pt1 | contig 10204 bp, 9 predicted proteins | sample 712E1DmetaG_FD_121300 | JGI IMG/M metagenome (GOLD analysis project Ga0182027, IMG submission 121300) | Permafrost microbial communities from Stordalen Mire, Sweden - 712E1D metaG (Illumina Assembly) | ecosystem: Environmental > Terrestrial > Soil > Wetlands > Permafrost | place: Sweden... | reverse complement strand
TCCGCACGTCGCGCGGGCGCTGGTTGAGGCGGGCTATTCTTCCGGCATGAACGCGGCTTTCGGAAAGTATCTGACTCCGAAAACTCCGGGGTACGTCCCCAGATATAAGTTGACTCCTTTTGAAGCCATCGAGATAATTCGCGAGGCGGGAGGTGTGGCCGTTGTGGCGCATCCCGGACACTTCAAGCACGATGAGTGGATACCTGACTTCATCAACGCCGGGTTGCAGGGGATCGAGGCCGCGCACACCGATCATTCGTCGGCTCAGAGGCGACGTTATATAAGACTTGCCCGAAAGTATGGACTTATCGCGACCGGCGGGTCCGACTATCATGGCCCTGACATGCTCAAAATGATTTCCATTGGTCACATGTCTGTAGATATGGCCGTTGTAGAAGAATTGCGCGAAAAGAGCGCGCAACCGCGTTGAAATGAGTGTAGGAGCGGTCTCCGACCGCGAATTAATAAAATGCTTCGCGGTCGGAGACCGCTCCTACATATTTAGACGCTTCTTCAGTTCATCGAGCATCTCTGCCGTGCGGGTTGCGCCGGACCTGGCGACTCCGAACGTGCGTATTTCAAGCAGTTTATCTAATGTGCGTATTCCTCCGGCAGCTTTGACTTTGACATTGGGTGGGGAGTACTTGCGCATCAGTTTCAAGTCATCGTCTGTAGCGCCGCCGGGGGCATAGCCCGTAGAGGTCTTTACAAAATCAGCGCCTAACTCGCCGCATATCTCGCATAGCTTGATCTTGTGCTTGTCCTCCAGGTAGTAGTTTTCGAATATGACCTTCACAATTCCGCCGCGTCCGTGAGTTATGTCGACAATCGCTTTGATATCATTGCGAACGTAACCCCAATCCTCACTCAAGACTTTGCCGATGTTGACCACCATATCCAGTTCTTCGCCGCCGTCATCCAACGCTTTTTTTGCCTCTGCGATTTTGATATCGGTGGCATGTCCTCCATGCGGAAATCCGATAGTGGTACCGGACTTGACATCACTTCCGAGGAGCAATTCTGAACATCGCTTAAGGTAGTATGGCTTGATACATACGCTGGCGACGTCGTAGGCAAGCGCTATCCCGCAGCCTTCCTCCAATTCGGCATCAGTCATGATTGGATTCAGCAAAGAATGGTCGATCATCTTCGCGATGTCGTGGTACGTGTAGTCCATTTAGTTTCTCCCGTGTAGAATTGTATAGTGAATCTCTGTAGTAGTCACCGTTCAAATCAGATTATAGCATAGAAAAGTTTGACTTTGCGTTGAGAAGACGCTATACTAACTTAAAGATAAATATGACCTTATCCAGACTGGTGGAGGGACCGGCCCTATGAAGCCAGGACAACCCGCGGTTGCTTGTGAACCGCTAGGTGTCAATTCCGGCAGCAACATGCTGCGAGATAAGGGGAGCGCGGAATTATCCGATACATCCCTCCTGGCAGCAGGTGGGATTTTTTTGTGCCCAGATTATCGGTAGGAGGAAACGTTTTGCAGAAGTATAAATTATTCACATCCGAATCAGTAACCGAAGGCCATCCTGATAAACTCGCGGATCAGATAAGCGACGCGGTCTTGGACGCGGTTCTGGCGCAGGACCCGTGCGGGCGCGTTGCCGTTGAGACGCTGCTCACATTAGGCAGAGGATTTGTTGCCGGCGAGGTGACAACCACGGCGCAGGTCGATTTCGAGCAGGTGGCTCGCGATGTGGCAAGCGGGATCGGCTATACGCATCATACGTGCGGATTCGACGGCGCGAATTGCAAGATGAGCATCCATATCAACAAGCAGTCGCCGCATATTGCTTGCGGCGTGGATACAGGCGGGGCAGGGGATCAGGGCATGATGTTCGGCTATGCGTCCCGTGAAACGGATGAGCTTATGCCCTTGCCTATCATGCTGGCGCACAAAATCACTCACCAGTTGGCCGAAGTCCGAAAGGCGCATCCGCATCTTGGACTGCGTCCGGACGGGAAGTCGCAGGTGACTATCGCTTACCTCGATGGAGTGCCTCATCACATAGATACTATAGTGGTCTCGACCCAGCATCGGGACGGGATGTCCCAGCAGCAGGTCGAGGCGGTTGTCAAAGAGCATATACTGAAGTCTTTGCTTCAGACATATTCGCGGTTTGTGAGTGAGAAAGACATCAAGCTTTTCGTCAACCCCACCGGATTCTTTGAGATCGGCGGACCGGCGGGGGATACCGGGCTTACCGGGCGAAAGATAATTGTCGATACCTACGGCGGCATGGCCCGTCATGGCGGTGGCGCGTTCAGTGGAAAGGACCCGACGAAAGTGGATAGATCCGCCGCGTATATGGCCAGGCACATTGCAAAGAATATCGTGGCGAACAACCTGGCGGACAAGTGCGAAATCCAACTGGCTTACGCAATTGGCGTTGCGGAGCCCGTGTCGGTCCTTATTGAAACCTTCGAGACCGGGAAGCGCCCGGAAGATGAGATTGCCGACCTGGTTTCGAAAAGGTTCGATCTGACGCCGAAGGGGATCATCGACTACCTGGATCTCCGCCGTCCGATCTATCAAAACACTGCCCGAAACGGCCACTTCGGCCACAGCGAATTTCCCTGGGAGAAGACAGTCTCCTTTTGATCTATGATTAAGACAAAGGCCCGCAACGGTTCGTCCGTAGCGGGCCTTTTGTTTGTCTCTTTGACGTCTATTCACAGGCTGAGTTCTTCTGCTAATCCACCGGTTTTATAAGCCATTTTTCGCCTGTAACTCATTTGTAAGATAATTGTCATAATTCCGCCACAAGGCCATGAGGGAAAAGGAATTTGTGGTAACGATTGTGACTTTTCGCTTACTTTTTTGCTTGAGAATCTCACTGCGTATTTCGGCTGAAACACTCACGATTTGATGGATTCACTAGTAATAATACCGGCCATAATTATGGCAAAAATAATCAATTTCAGACCCTCCAAATTTCATAGACACAGCCCACCACATGTGATAATATCATCTTGCTTTCCTTCTTCTGGTGGGTTGAGACCTCTATTCTTCAGAGGTATACACCAACCTACCATATGGCAGCACGGAGCGGTCCACAAACGGGCTAAAAAAGTAGAGACCACTTTAAAGTGGCGGGCGCAAAAAATTGGAATAGGTTGTTGTCATGGAACTTCAGTTAACGTATAGCCGCTCACATATTCAATATATGCACACAGTATTATCGAGTCTCGGCGGCAACATAGGCATGAGCCGAAAAGAGACCGAGGATATGGCGAAAGCTGTAAGCGAAGTATTCATGGCATCCGGTAAGAGAATTCCCAATCACGACGACATCAAGGTGTCGGTGCTCCTTAGGACGGTCGGAAGTTCTATGACGGCGGAGATTATGGATCGTTGCACGATAATCGAACCGGCCCCAAGCGGAGAATGCTTTGATGACAATGGCTACTGCGAAGGAATGGAGCATGTATGCCGACTGGTCGATAGCCTGGAGTTTGAAAGGTCTTGCGACGGGATAATGATTCGTCTGACCAAGTCCGCCGGTCAGATCGATAGATCGAATGCTCATTCCACTGTTCAGATTTCCGCGTTAAGTCCCACCGGATTCCAAAGTTAAACCCCTCTTTTTTATGCCCATCTGTCCAAAACACAAAAACAACGCGACGCCTGGAGAAGCCAAAAGATGCGGCATTAGCCATGGATGCCCCGCCATATGCTGGAAACCCGTGGAATACCAGACAGGAATGCACTACGGATGAATAGGCGTAGTTTTCAGCGTGTGTAAAACCAGGAAGAGGACGTCCCTGAATCCGGCGTTTGTTTTGTCTTAATAGAATAGTTCAGTTCGCAAAAAGACTCTATACCGGTACTTCCTCCCGAAAACAGGTCAGTTCCATGGGAAACGATATCAAACGCACACTGTCATTCTGAACAACGTGAAGGATCATCTTCCTGGCTAGAAGATTCTTCGCGGAGTTTACAAAGAAATTCCCGCGAAACCGAGCGCTTACTCCTTTCGAGTTAATTTTGATAGAAATCTTTTATTGATAATATTGTAGTTTTTCTACATCAATTTCAATATAAAAAAAACTTTATTTTATATTTTACCAGTTATTTGCTTTACAAAGAATTTAGTCATGATATATAATAGAATTATTAACAAATCGCTATCACTGTAGTATTGCTTATCTGCTCTGTAATCCGTAAACAGGTTGAGGGTCTGGGCAGGCGAGAGAAAGCGCTGACGAATGCTCGTGAGGCTGTGAGCATTAGGCGTAAGCCGGCCCAGTCACCGGAATTACGAAAGGGAGGCTATTCGACCATGAGAAACGCGGAAACCTATCGCAAAGTGGCAAAAGCACGCCCTAAAGCATTCTTCCTTGATATGGACGTTTCGCCAGGCAATCCGACAAACAGGCTGAGCGAACTGGACAAGCGAGAGGAAGCGCTGGCGAATGCTCGTGACGCTGTGAACGTTAGGCGTAAGCTGGCACAGGCGCGCCCCGACGCATTTCTTTCGTATCTAGCCATGTCGCTGAATAATCTGGCAGCCATGTTGAGCGAGCTTGGCATGAGAGAGGAAGCGCTGGCAAATGCTCGTGAGTCCGTAGATATCTATCGCAAGCTGGCCGAGGATTGCCCTGATAGATTTCTTCCAGATATAGCCATGTCGATAAACAATCTGGCAGCCATGCTGAGTGAACTGGGTCTGCTGGAAGAAGCGTTGGCGAATGCTCGTGAGTCCGTAGAAATCTATCGTCACCTTGCCCAAGATCGCCCCGACGCATTTCTTCCGAGTCTGGCTATGTCGCTAAACAATCTGGCAAACAGGCTGGGCGATTTGGGCCTGCCGGAGGAAGCGCTGACGAATGCTCGTGAAGCTGTGAGCGTCAGGCGTAAATTAGCTCAGGCGCGCCCCGATACGTTTCTTCCGTATCTGGTCATGTCACTCAACAACCTTGTAAATAGGCTGAGCGATTTGGGCATGAGAGAGGAAGCACTGGAGAATGCTCGTGAATATGTGGATATTTGCAGGAAGCTGGCCAAGTCGAATCCCGACGCATATCTTTCATATCTAGCCATGTCGCTAAACAATCTGGCAAGCAGGCTGAGCGAATCGGATATGAAAGAAGAAGCGCTTGAGAACGCACGTGAAGCCGTGAGCATTAGGCGTAAATTGGCCGAAGCGCGCCCAGAAGCATTTCTTCAGTATCTAGCCATGTCATTGGACAATCTGGCAACCATGCTGAGTGAACTGGAGATGTGGGAGGAAGCGCTGGCGAATGCTCGTGAATCCGTGGATATTTGCAAGAAGCTAGCCCAGGCACGACCTGACGCATTCAGTTCCAATCTGGCAAAGTCACTAACTATACAAGCGCTATGCCTGAATTCGTCGTATCGGTGGCTGGAGGCAGTGGATAGCATTGCCGAGGCGTTACGTGCGATATCAGAGCCTTTGCAGAAGATACCCGCCGCATTCTCCGGGTTGGCCGTAACCATCGTGCGTCACTACGTGGACATTGCCAAGCAAGCAGGCGTGAAACTGGACATGGGGTTGCTGCTGCCCGTCCTCTCTGTGATTCAAGCTAACCAGGAATAACTGTGGGCGTCGATTATCAGCAACAAAGTTCGCGGATAGCCTAGATGGATAGAAAATCATAATCCCCCGCTGGAAGTGGGCTGCACTCATCGCAATGAATGCAGCCCATCATCTATAATCATAAGTACAAAACGCTGCCAAGGCATCTTCCCCTGATCAATCAATCTACAATAGTCAACCTATAACAGTGTTATCCAACGAAACTGTCATCCTGAGTGAAGCGAAGGATCATCTTTCGCGTAAGAAGATTCTTCGCTTGCGGCTCAGAATGACATGAATAATCTTGGCTAGTCAATATATTCGTGTTCTCATAATGCAAAAGTCCTGCCAGTCGGTTTGAATGATTGAGGGGCATTTTGTTATAATGCATCATAGTCCGCTTCTTTATTTGCAAATGGGGGGACGCGGCTGGAGGTTTTATCTTTGATTTCTGTTGAAAAGTATGACGTTTTGGTGGCTGGGGGTGGGGTGGCTGGGATTTCGGCGGCGGTCAGCGCGGCTCGGATGGGCGCTCGGACGCTCCTGATCGAGCGATATGGGTTTCTGGGGGGCATGGCAACCGCCGGGCTGGTGAATCCGTTTATGAGCTATTATTCCTCGACCGGAGAGTTACTCGTCGGTGGGGTGATGACCGAGTTGTGCGAGCGAATGAGGGGCGTCGGGGGGATGCTGGATAGGGCGTTCGATCCAGAGGCTATGAAGTTCGTCGCGCAAGAGATGGTGCTGGAATCCGGGGCTGAGATGCTGCTTCATACCATGGTCATGGGCGCTCGGATGGATGAGAATGATCTCGTGGGCGTGGAGTGTCTCACCAAATCCGGCAGCAAGGTTATCGATGGCTCTTGCACCGTGGATGCAACGGGCGACGCGGATATCGCCGCAATGGCCGGGGTTCCTTATGAGCAGGGAAATCAAGAAAACGGGATGACCCAGGCGATGACTCTCATGTTCACCATCGGCGGCGTGGATTTGAGAAAGAGCCTGATGTATGCCAGGAAGAATCCCGAGCAGATGAAGTTCCCGAAACCTAAGAGTGATGAAGCCGTTGACCGAATGCTTCAGGGCGTGATTGCGATTGCCGGATATTACGGGCAGGTTGAAGAGGCGAGGCTGAAGGGCGAGTTCTCTCTTCCGCAGGATATGGTCTTCTTCATCAGCCTGCCCACCAGCGGGCAGGTGGTTGTGAACACAACGCACGTGGGCGGCCTTATGGGAACGTCTTCTGAGGATTTGACTAAAGCGGAGATTGAAGGTCGGCGGCAGGCTAATGCTTTGATCGGCTTCTTCAGGAAGTATATCCCTGGGTTTGAGGGCGCTTATCTTTTGCAGACCGCGGCGCAGATTGGCGTTCGGGAGACCAGGCGGATTGAGGGGGAGTACGTTTACAGCCGGGATGATGTGATACGGGGGAAGAAGTTTTCGGACGCTATACTTCGGTCGGCATATCCGGTCGATGTTCATTCTTCCGTCGGTAAGGGATACGCACGGGATGACGGCGGCGTTCCGGGAGCGCCTCCGGCGGGGGATTGGTGCGAGGTGCCTTATAGGTGCTTGGTGCCAGTGAAGATTAACAATTTGCTGGTTGCGGGTCGATGTATCTCGGCGACTCACGAAGGGCAGGGGGCTTTGCGAATCATGCCGAATTGCATCGCCCTGGGCCAGGCGGCAGGGGTCGCGGCGGCTTTGTGCGTGCAGAATGCTGTTCAGCCGCGCATGTTGGATACCTCGTTGTTGAGAAGAAAACTGCTGGACTATGGGGCGATTATTTGATTTATTGAAAAATTTGTGGTGTTTCGGGAGACTTGCTCCAGAAACCTTAGATATCCTGCTAGCATGTTGTAGAGGCGTTGCGGTAGCGCCCTCACCCTCACCCTCTCCCGCAGGCAGGCGAGGGAACTGACTATTGCGCAACGATCGACTTGCTGATATATTGTCTTCTGCCCCATCTGAGTTGTCAGACCACAAACATCTGCACCAGCCCAAAATCTTTCACCGCATTTTCCCTTCCAGCCCTATAGTATTTAGTGTTACAGGACATAATTACTAAAAGGAGTATTGCTGTAATACGGGCCTCTTCTTTCCCTGATTTATATTATGAACTTCATTTTTTGTGGAGAGTCAAGTATCAATTATGCGTGCAAAATATGTCTTGATTGATAAGACTCCGCTTTGCGTCGGTTCGTTCATGCCGAGAAACGCCTATAGCGGGGATGGTGTATGCCTGTTACGCGAGGGCTGCATGATGACCAGCCAAGCGCAACTCTTGCGTCTCGCGTTGCCGGACGTCCAGTTCGGAGAATATGTCCCCCAAGAGAAATCCGACGATGAGTCAGATGCTCAGAAAACTCAGGTGGACGAAAATTTTGCGCCCCAAATAGCGGAAGATTGCGGAGAACTCGTACGCATACCTAAAGCCGCCGAAGTCAGCCTGCACATCGAGCATGCCGCCGAAGTGAAGGCCGCCCATTGTGAAGAACGTGACATCCATCTTCGAGAAGCCGCATACAGGCGAGGATGTGGACGTAGTGGCGGCGCAGGATGCCGTCTCTCAACTTTCGGAAGAGATGTTTGATGGATCGCTACTCCATGACTTCTCTTGTGAAGCTGAAGAGCATAGATGAGTACACGTTTACCCACTGCGTGAATGTGTGCATTCTATCAATGTACCTTGCGCTCTATAGTGAATGGCATGGCTACCTTCACGACATAGGAGTTGGGGCTATTCTTCATGACATCGGAAAAGTCAGCGTGCCCGCGGATGTGCTTCGCAAGACAGGCCTCTTGGACTTCACTGAAATGAACAGCATAAAATGTCATCCCAGGTACGGCGCGCGTCTCTTGTTCAAATCAGGATGTCGAAACCAAATCATCCTTTCATGCGTACTTGATAATTGGCCGGGAACGGCTACCCGAATGGGAAGGCCGGCGATGCAGTCACCTCGTTTGCGAGAATAGTTGCGATAGCCGATATCTACGACGCGCTGACGACGGATCGACGTTATCGTGAAGCGATGACACCAAAAGAGGCTATTGACGTAATGACGCACAAAATGCATGGGGAACTCGATACACAACTGCTACAACTCTTCATCAACGTCATCGGCGAGGTGCTGATCATGGATGCCGCCCATTCCGGCGAGACGCCTGGCGAAATCCAGCCAAGCACATTATCAAGCCTTAGGCAGACGGAAGCCAATGGGATAGACGCTGTTGCTTGATTGGCGGGATTCCACCACAGGGGTCGTAAACTCATCTCATCCGTAGATCAGCCTGAGCGCAGCCACCGAAAATCTCCCTGGTTTTAGCCACATTGGGTCAGTGAAGAAAGTAAGTAATATAAATTCCGGCTCATGGCCTACAATATTTGGCATTTTCAGACATAATTACTAAAGGGGGAATGGCTGGTTTGTGCCCCCGATTATTTCTGATTTATACTTTCATTTTTCATTGAGGGCCGAATATTATGCCTCCGAAATTCGTCTTGATTGACAAGGTTCCGCTACGCGTCGGGTCGTTCATGACGCAAGATGCCTTTAGCGGTGACGGAATATGCCTGTTGCGTGAGGGCTGTATGATCACCAGCGAAGCGCAGCTTCTGCGGCTTGCCTTGCCTGACGTTCAGTTCGGAGAATATGTTCCGCCTGAGAATCGCCGGAAGTCCGTCGATGTTGAGGAAGATCCGAATATCGAGATCGATGGGATAGTAGCAAACGAAAAAGTGGATGAAAACGGCGAACCGATACAAGTAGAAGAAATCGATGAAGTTGCCCTCCAGATCGAGCGTGCCACAGAAGTGAAAGCCGCGGTTGTGGAGAACGTAACATCCATCTTTGAAAGGCTTCAGACGGGCGAGAACGTCGACGTAGGGTCGGCGCAGGATGCGGTAGCACAACTCTCGGAAGAAATGCTGACGGATCGTTACTCCCTAACCTCGGTGGTAAAGCTAAAGAGCGCGGATGAATACACGTTCACCCATTGCGTGAACGTGAGTATTCTGGCGATGTATCTCACACTCTACAGCGATTGGCAGCCTTATCTGCATGACATAGGGGTCGGGGCGCTTCTTCATGATATAGGCAAGGTCGGCGTGCCCACCAATGTGCTTCACAAGACGGGTCTCTTGGATTTCTCCGAAATGAATGTCATAAAACGCCATCCCAGGCAAGGCGCGCAGTTGTTGTTCAGTTCCGGCTGCCGAAACGAAGTTATCCTCTCATGCGTTCTCGATCACCACGAAAAAGTGATGGGAAGCGGCTATCCTAATGGAAAATCAGGTGACGCTGTCACGCCCTTTGCCAGAATAGTGGCAATAGCGGATATCTACGACGCCCTTACCACGGATAGACCCTATCGCAAAGCGATGAAACCGAATGACGCCCTTGCGATAATGACGAACAAAATGTACGGAGAACTCGATGTCAAACTGCTGCAACTCTTCATAAACGTTATTGGAGAGGTTATGATCTTCGATGCCGCGCATTCGGATGGTTCGCTGCCTGGAGAAATGCAGACTGTCGATGAAATCTTGCCTGTCACACTGTCGAGCTTCAGGCAGATCGCGACCATAAGCAGTATAGACGCCGTTGCTTGATCTTGTAGGAACAGTTCAGTTCCACGGGAATTTCTCTAGT
>Ga0182027_10016174_pt1 | contig 10205 bp, 10 predicted proteins | sample 712E1DmetaG_FD_121300 | JGI IMG/M metagenome (GOLD analysis project Ga0182027, IMG submission 121300) | Permafrost microbial communities from Stordalen Mire, Sweden - 712E1D metaG (Illumina Assembly) | ecosystem: Environmental > Terrestrial > Soil > Wetlands > Permafrost | place: Sweden... | reverse complement strand
GTGGCCGAAATCACGGCCTTCGATCCCGGCCCGTCAGTTGAGCCTGGCAGGATGGCGAGCGTGGCGTATCGTGAAGAGTGTCGTTCACGGTGGACGGTACGAGGGCACGGAACGCAAGAAGACGCCGCGTCGATCGGACCCTTGTTCCGCAGCGGGAGCCTTGCCCTCGGCCGGAGCCGATCAGCGTGCATCGCCGCATGCAGCCGCGGGACGCCCTTGGCATATTAAAAGTAATAGGTTATTATTATCGATAATGTGGCGCATCCAAGAACATCACGAGATTGAAAAGATCTGCAGGAGACTGCCGTTACCGATTGTGAAGAAATATGAGCTCTGGAAGAACGTCGTATATCGCCATGGCCCGGAAAAACTGCGCGAGTTTCCTGGATTTCACGACGAGAAGCTCAAAGGCGCTAGAAGAGCGCAAAGGTCATCGCGTCTCAGCCTTCATCATCGGGTTATCTATGCAGTGGATCGTAAAATAGTCACGGTCTTTGTGTTGGAAATCACACCGCATGATTACTAGGAGGAAGTCATGAAAACCATACGCGATAACAGATTTGTAACCGCCCGGGCACACGCAGACTTGTCGACGGGAGAGGTCATTCAAATGTTGCGTGAGCTCAAGGGGTGGACCCAGGTTGAGTTGGCCAAGCGCTCGGGCATCAGCCCGACGAACATCAGCCTTTTGGAGAACGGGAATGTAGACATCGGTAAGCGCCGGTCCGAACAGCTTGCCAAGGCCTTCGACATCCATCCGGCCACCATCATGTTTCCGGAGTACGAATCGATTGACATGAAAAGAGTAGCATGAAATCTGCGTGGTTGGCACCCCGGCAAGCTCTGCACGACGGCCGGGATTCGATCCAGAGCGGCGCGCGACATGCCCTCTTCTTCGGGGGCTGCCTGAGGTAATTCCTCGCGCCCGTGCACCCTGAGCGAGGCCATCATGCTCATGACAACGGCAAAAACTAATACTCGGCTTCCCATTTAACTCGCTGCCGCAAACCGACCGCCGGTGCCAGGCTATGGGCTTTTAGCGCATTTTGGCCCTCCCGACACTCTGTCTTGCCACCTTCATCAGTGATTGTGAGCTAAATCAATATTCATCTGGCCCAAAACACGACCGTTCTATTACCCCGGGCGTGCTCAGGTCGTAGGAAAGCTGCAGCCCGAAGCGCCTCCGGCTCATCGGCACGCCGGGCACCTGCGCGAAGCCGAGATTGAAAATATTGTCGACGGCGGCAGTGACCGTCAGTCCCGGCGTATATGACGGCCGGTACGACAGGCGTGCCGCCGACAGCGCTACGTCGGTGCGATCGTGGCGCAGCGCATCCGGCGCCTCGACGCGCAGGTCGGTGTCAGAGCGCAACTCCAACCCATCAATGGGACGCACAACCACGGTCACCAGAGCCCGGTGGCGCGGATAGTTGAGGGCATCGAACGACGCGTCGACCGGCCCGCTGCCATAGTCCACGACCTTGCCGAGATATGCATACGCGACCGCGACCTCGATGACCTGCCACTTGCCGTGCGCTGTTGCCTCGATCCCGGTGGTCGCGACGTCGATGGCTCCGGCCGATAGAAACGCGGGTGACGGAGTCGCGCTTGCATAGACCCAATCGACGAGCCCCCGGTCGTGTCGATAAAAGAACGCAGCGCTCGCCTGCAACACCGTGCGGGCCAGACCGGAGAAGAGCCGCGGGAGCTCATCTCAAGGTGATGCGATCACCAAGCCGGCTCGGATGTATGCAATCGCGGCGGAGGCGGTGTACCTCGGGTCGTAGTTATACTTCGACTGGGCGGCAGCGGTCTCGAAGAAGGCCCGCGTCGTGGCAGCCCCGCCGAGCGTCCCGTTGTAAGTTCCCAGGGAACGGATGGGATCAACGAACGAGAAGGAAGTGCTGGTGCCGGTCTCCCTGGTGTCGGCCGCCCACGTATTGAATGACATGTTCGTGTTGCCCTCCGACCATGGATAATAGCGATTCCCGCTCGCCGAAAAATTCGCGCACGTACCGCCGCTGTCCTGGCTTGGCGTGCACTGGAGCCAAGCGAGGTGTGAGATTGAGCCTGTGTACAGGAAGGAGTTGCTGTTCCAACTCATGCCATCACCCGGCATGAGCGAGAAGCTGGCCTCGTCGCCGACTACGATGTTGTTGGCAATGACAGCCTGGTCGCTGCCCACTTGAATGCCGCCGCCGCGCAGAACGATGTTATTGGTGACTTGCGTTGGGGTCTGAATGTAGGCCGCCTTGTATGCCAAGGCCATCCCGCCTGGGGCATCCAAAAGGAGATTATTATCAATGACGGCCGGTCCATTTGTTCCGAAGCATGGATGGGATGAAGAATATCCCCCACTGTCGTTGCACTCGCCCATGGTAATCCCAGTCCACTTGGGGCCGACGATCACATTTCCTCTGGCGATTCCGCCAGTACGCAGCATGATCCCATTGCCCATAGTAGCGTCGGCCTGGTCGATGAAGACCAGATTCCCATTCGTGGTGACGTTGCTGCTGCCGGCACCCGTGGTGTCGTCACCGCGAGCGCCGTACATCCCGTGCGCATCGCAGCAGGCCGCCGAGAATATGTCGTAGATGACGTTTTCTTCAATGAGCAAGGTGTCAACGAGCCCGATAAAGAAGCCGTGCCCGGTGACTTGATAAATGACGTTGCGACGGGCGCGAATATTGATCGATTGAGGCGTGCCCCCGATGCCGATTCCCTGCCATTGACCTCCATCGAAACGACAGTCTTCGAGGAGGATGTCGCTGCCGGAGACTGACGCGCCGGAGACCCCTGCAGCTCTGCCCTGCACGACGTTGAGATTGAGCACCACGACGTGACTACCACCTCCAATAGAGATTTCCCCGCCAAGAATGGGGCGGTCAGTTGATCCGCCGTAAGTCGAGACGAGTATTGGCTCCGATGCGCTCCGGCCCGAAAGCGCGCCGAGATTGAGCCCCTCGTTGAAGCTGTCACCACCCTCGATGAGCAGCTCGTCGGGCATGTTGTTACGCAGGAGAGCGACGCCTGCGGCGATCGTCTGCTTCGGACCGTGGACGCCGGTGGTGAATGCCGGGGAAAGCCCATCGTAGGCGTTGCTGCCGGAGGAGCTGACGTAGATGGTCTGGCTATCGGACGAGGGCGTCACCACCGTCCACCCGTTGGAATCATGAAGGACATGCGAGGCCGTCGGCGTTGCGGAGACTTCGCTCGAATTGGGACTTTCACCCGCGGGGTTGGATGCCGTCACCACATAATAGTACGACATGCCATCGGTGAGTCCTGTGTCCGTGTACGCTGTCGCGGCTATGGCTGTCGTGAATAGTTTTGTGTACGGTCCCCCCGAGACCGCAGCACGCTGGACGTAGTAGCCCGTGGCATTGGCGCTTGCGGTCCAGGCAAGTGCCACGATCATGTCACCCGGCGCCGCCTGCAATCCAATTGGCGCCGCGCAGATCCCCTGCTGCCGGGTGACTGTTACGGTGTAGGTGTTGTGCGTGGTGCCGTCTGCGGCGGTGACTACGACCGTGATAGTGTTGTCGCCGAAGGCCAGGGCAATGGACCCTGACGCTGCTCCCGAAACAACCTCCGCGCCGTCCACAACGACGGTGGCGGCGGCATCGTCGGCCACCGGCGTGACCGTAATGGATCCCACTGCGGTGGCTACGCTCATGGTGTAAACCGTGACCGTGGAGCTGAAGACCGGACTCAGCGTGTCGGCAGAGACGCTCAGCGCCGAGAGCTTGGCGTCGTTGCTCGGTGTCTGTGAACCGGTTTGGGTGCCAACTCTGACCTTGCCGGTTCCGCAACCGCCGGCCGCCGCTATTACGGATAAGCACAACGCCGCACCCATGGCGCGGGCGATCACCAACCGCAGTTTGCTAAACTGGTTGCTCAGGTCTCCCATCATCGAGCACCTCCGTGTGTATAGTGTCGCAACGCGGGAAAAAGCTTCAAAAGGGATCCGTCACGGCGCACAGAGACTAGATTCAATTTGTGGACACCGGCTACAAAACCAATCGCATTACGACCACATTCGCAACGGTTCCTTGGCTGGTCGATCCAAACAACAAGAGCCGGCCTTGTTGGTCGAGCACCATGGCTGAAATCTTGTCATTCCAGCCAGGCGTCACGTCGAACGAAAACACGCCGCCAGCGCCTACACCTTTGTCCAAGTCTCCGTTGGTGGCGAAAACAGCCATCGAAAAATCCGTATCGCCGCTGCTGTTGGTGAGATACCCTCCACACGCGATTCGGCCATCCGCAAGCACAACCACCGCCTCAAATCCGTCATTACCGCCCAGATCGAGAAGAACCTTTCCCCCGGAGCCAAAGCTGGAATCGAGCACGCCTGACGGCAGCAGTCGAGCCAGCGCTGAATCCACACCCGACGCGCCTTGCGAATTGCCGGCCGCGAGGATCTTGCCGTCAGCTTGGACGGCAATTGCTCTTCCCTCATCCTCTCTTCCATTGAAATCGATGGTCGCCCGGCCAGGCAGCCCGGTCGAGCCGTCGTCAAATGACGCGTCGAAGGCGCCGGAGGGCAAGACCACTGCCAGCGCAAAGTCGTGTGACGCGCCGTTGAAGGTATTACCATAGGCGATGATCGAGTTTGCCCCCCCCGGTGCGCAAGCGCCGAAGGCGTCATAGTTGAAAAACGAAATCGTCAAGACCCCGCTCGAGCCAAACGTCGTGTCGATTACACCGCCGGCCGACATGCCATATACCGTCATGACCCAGGGAACCGACGAGCTGGCGCGCCCCTGGCCGCAAAGGCGAAGACTGCCGTCCGTCAGAGTCACCTGGGCGTTGATTATATTCTTCTCTGCCATCATATGCACCGATTCCCACCCGATCCCGTTCGCAAAGCTCGTATCGAGCGCACCTCCGTTGAGCAGCCGGGCCACGCCTCCCACGAAGTTGCCGTCGGCTGGTGTGTCGATTCCGGCGACCACGATCGTTCCGTCTGCCTGCACGCGCACTGATTCCGCGACGTCTTGAGATGTTCCCAGATCCACGGACGCCAGACCTCCTCGGCCGAAGCTGGCATCCACCCGGCCGTCGTCGTTGAGGTGCAGGACTCCGTAGTCGAGGTTGGCCGCTGACCCGGCCGTTGTGGCGACGACAATACGGCCGTCGGGCTGCACATCGATACCTTGGGGAACCCACGTGGCGGCAATCACGTCAGTACTGGGCCAGGTGAATGTACCGCCCGAGCCAAATGTCGTATCGGCGGAAAAAGGTGGCACGTAGGTGCCGGCAAACATGTCGCTTCTCGCCAAACACGCCGAGAACAGCGGCAACGACAGAACCGCCAACCAGGCGAGTCTATGGCGCGGCCACGGGTGCGACGCGGCTGCGGGCTTGTTGCGCATGGGCACCATCGGGAAATTCCTCCAAGTAAGCGCGCCAAGCATTCTGCGCAGCGGCCCTGCCGGACAGCAGATCGATGCAGACGGCACGGCTATACAGTCCGTCCTCACGTGCTGATTGGGTCGTCACGACGAGTGCCTGGTCGAACGCCGCGAGCGCCTCGGGCAGCTTGCCGAAGCGTAGACACAACAGCTTGGCTCCTATCAGCGCAATCTCGGCCCGGCGAGCATCGTCTGCAAAACTCTGACCAAAGCTCTCAGTTTGGCGCAGGGCTTCGGCATATTGTTTGTCGTCCAGCAGAGTGCGCAGGACGGCAATGCTGACTTCCGGCGCCAGCAGCCCGCGCGGAAAGCGCCGCTCGTAACGGCGCCAGGCATCGAGTGCGGCCTGGTGATCGCCTTGTTCGTTTTCGAGCAGCCCGAGCGCATATAGCGCATTTTGCGCCGGCAGCCCGTCGCCGCCTGCTGCTTGTTCCAGACATTTTCTGCGCGCCGGGATAGAACGCTCGTCGCCGCACACGATTTGCTGCGCAGGTGGTGCACTCGCGCCCGCGCTCGGAATTGGTGCCATGCGGTCTTCTGTTGTAGTGGGTCGCGCCAGCCGAGGATCTGCCGAGCTGATACTTTGACCGGAACTCAAGATCGCCGACCCACCTGCCAATGATTCGATGCGGATGAGGCCATCCTGCAAAGACACGCTCGTACGGTCCCTGGTGACGTCGACCGAAAAACGCGTGCCAACAACGACCACCCTCAGGTGGGGCGTGACGAGCACAAACGGCTGCTCGAGTGCGCGCTTGGCGATCGTTGCCCGTGCCGGCCCCAAGAGCACATACACGCGCTGCTCGTCGGCATTAGGGCTCGCGAGCTCATCGAGCCGTAGCTGTGTTCCGCTCGTCACTTCGAGCGTGCCGGCATCTCCCAGACTCACTGTTCGCCACAGACTCTCGTTAGCGTCGCGGCGCAGCATTGGGCGTGCCAGCAAGGCGATGAGCACCGCCGCTGTCGCCGCTCCGACTGCCAAGACAACACTCCGCCCAGCACCCGCAGCGAAGATCGACCGGTTGGCGTGTTGGACCGTTCGATCGATGCGTTCGTAGACCGAGGTGTACCGGGAGTCGGGCCATTCGGGAACCGATCCGGCCTTGTGGAGGAGGTCGAGCACGTGCTCATTGGGCCGGTCTTCTTGCGAACTCATTTTCCACGGAGCCGGTGAATTCATGGCATCAGCCCGCCTTCTCGTGGCGTGACGTAGCGCTGTCGATTGCAGCAACTCGCGCCAGAAACTCACGACGTGCATGAAATAGCCGCGTCCACACGGTTTTGAGCGGGCAGCCTACGGTCTCGGCGATTTCTTGGCCCGTCATTCCCTGCAGCTCGAACAGAATAAAAACCGTGCGTTTTTTGTTGGGGATCCCGTCGAGCGCCCCGTATACGAGCTGGCGTGCCCGGTGCGACTCCAGCACGGAGAGCGGGGTGGTCAGCTCGGCCGGCTCTTCGACCGACTCCAGGCCGACGAGCTTTCGAGCCCACGCGCGTCGGCGAGTTGAAGCCGCGACGCGAACCGCGATGGCGTTGAGCCAGGGGACGATCGCGTTAGGATCGCGGAGACTGCTGCGACGCCGCCACGCAACCACAAAGGTTTCCTGCAACGCGTCCTCGGCGTCGCCGGGCGCCACCCCCAGACGAATCACCAGGCTCCGGATGCGCCGGCAATACTCGGCATACAGGCGGCAAAAATCAGTGGTGTCGCTAACGTCGGACATGACCAAATCTATCACTGCATCCGCCATCGCGCGACTGCCTCCGCGACCTTTAGTGCCACGACCTGGCAAAAGCTTCATTTATAGATCCCAAGAGAGTGCAAGACCGGCCTCTGGCCGTAGTGGCGAGAGCGGAAAGAACGTGCCGAGACCGACAATGCCGATGTCGCGCGCCGGTGCCCGCACTTGCACACCGGCGAATACGGAGCCCGTGACCCCCCACACGAGCCGCCGACCCAGACGAAGCAGCGCGGCTCCAGAAAAGCCATATCGTGTGACGGATGCATCCCTGGTGTAGCCTGTTCCCGCTGCGTTGATTCTCTCAGCGCCAAGGCTGATCAGAAGGTCGAGGTTGCCCGAGGCGCCATGGTACATGTTATGGGCGACCACGCCGGTCAACGTCTGGGCGTTGACTGTGACGTGACCGGGCGCGGCAGAGATGCGCAACGGCGCGTCAGCGCCCAGGTCCAAACCGAGGCTCCAGCTTGGACCAAGCGCCGCTTGACCCGCCACCGATGCGTGCCAGCCAAAGCGGCGAGCTTGCGGCTCGTAGTATGGTCCGCCGCAAAGTCCTGGAACGACAGCTAGCTTGCGGTCTTGCGGCAAGACTGATGACGGTGACAACGGTGTCTCCGCGGCAGAAGACACGACCGGCTCGGCGGGCGTAACTATCGTCGGCACGTCCACCGCAACCAATGGCGTCGCAGGGATAACAGACAAACGCACGGAAAGTTCCGTGAGGGGCGCGCTCGGGACGGGCAGCGGCGGCGCTAACGTCGTCGCATCTGCGTTCCATGACACCTGTTCCAGCCAGGCAGCCACAAGATGTGCGGCCGTTTCGCCCAGTTGCATACATTCTTCGCGCCGCGCACCAAGGACGCGGGAGAAATGTACGCCACTTGCCCCGAGGGAGAGTCGTACGTCGAGTTGGTTGGGTTGCGACGCGCTCAAAGTGACCTGGGCTCTTTGCTCGGATCCGTTACCAAAAATCACGTGTGCGGAAACGATGTGGCGCGTAAAGGCCTGCTTAATCGCCTGACTGGACGGACATTGGATCTCACCTTCGAGCTCGACAAAGAGATTGGCGCCGGCGCCATGGGAAGAGATGGGAATCGTGGAGCCAAGAAACGTCATTACCGCTGTCACGACGGACAACCCCAGCACCTGAGCAGCAGCAAAACTCATCGTCTACTGTGCAAACTAGACAAGCAAATTTGTTCCGTCAAACATTCATCGCTCATCCTCCATTTAGTTTAACTCACGGCGTTTCGATGTGGCCGAAGGAGTCATATTGCGCGTCATATTGTCGCGTTAAGTGTACTTGCCGCTTGGTACGGCCGGCGGCGAATCGGTACGCACACCCCCAACAAACCCTGACGACGATGTCGCCGCATAGGACGACGAGCATCGAGTCGGACTTCGTTTGAGGAGGTGTTGCGGTGCGTAGATGGGATGGGTTGGTCGAGAAGCATGCTGCGGAGATGAGAGCGTCCGCGGCCTCGCGGCATCGACCATCGAGATGAGAACACGGGAGTTGGTCCGGTTCGGGAACTGGCTGAAGTAGCGCCGGCCAAAGCCACAGCTCGAGCAGATCGACGCGGACACGATCGTTCGCTACGTCCGGACCAGAACTGCCTTTCATTCTCGGGCGACGGTGAGCGGTGTCGTGTCAGAGCTCCGATGCATGGGCGAGTTTCTCGTGCGGGAGGGCTTCTGGCGCACCAATCCCCTGCGGTGGATTCGGGGACCGAAGCTGGATCCCAGGCGACACTTGCCCCGGCGGATCGGGAAGGAGCAGTTCAAATCGATCTGGGATGCGGCCCAGGGCCGGCCTCAGGAGCATGCGCGATACCAGGCGCTCTGTGCGCTGGGGATCCTGTACGGAACGGGCTTGCGTCGCGGTGAGCTCGAGCGCCTAAGCGTGCAGGACTGGGACCGAGACAACAGCTTGCTCAAGATCGACGGACGCAAGACTGGTCATCCACGGCACGTGCCGGTCGGCGCGGGAGTCTGGCGTTGTATCGAGGCCTACCTGCCGCGGCGCCGGAGAAGAGTGCCAGCAGCGAAATGTCCGGTAAGCGGAATTATGCACACTTCCCGACGATTCGATCGCGGGTTTATTATTCCTACACACATCTCCGGCTTTTTCGCAGTCACCAACGATCGCGGTCTCCAGATTGACACGGTGGTATAACAGTTATACCATAAATGACATCGCCGATGCGTTTCAAATTCGACAGAGCCAAAAGCGCACGCCTGCGAAATACACGAGGTGCAGGCTTTGAAGAGGCACAGGCCATTTGGACGATGCCCTACTACCTCGACCAGCGGACCGAGGCGCCAGAACAGTGGAGGGCTATCGGCTGGATCGGTGCTCGGCTCTATTCGGTCATTTTCGAGGAAAGAAAGGACACCATTGGCGAATACGTGCACCTTGTGACCCTGTGGCCTGCCACCAAAGAGGAGGAAACACTCTATGAGCAACATGCATAGCCAGAAACTCCGCAAACCTTTGTCGGCTGATGCTATCGGACGGATGGCGGCTGCTGGCAAAGATGTTTCGGCGCACTTCACCAATCGCGGGCGAATGATGCCACCGATTCAACGAGTCAACGTGGACTTCACCGGCGAGATGCTCACCGAACTGGACGAAGCATCCCGAAAGTTAAATGTCAGCAGACAGGCCGTGATTAAAGTCTTGCTGCGTCAGGCTCTCGATCAGCACTACCTTGCGAAGAAGGCACACCGGGCGGCCTAGCGTCCGGACGAAAAACGCCCCAGGCAAAAAACACACGCGCCGCCTCGCTGACAACGCGATGGTAAGCCACGCAGGCCCATCGAATCCGCAACACGACCCCTCACCAGCCAGACCACGGCATTTTCGGAGCCGACACGGATTACACCTGCATGCAAGCCCATGCCAACCGACTTATGACGCCGTAGGATTTTCCGGACAATAAGCGTCGACAACTCTGATTTTAGCCAACATCTGGAAAGATCGGCCAAATCCTCCCAGCACATCTTCGAGATTGGCACAGGGAACCTCTGCCATGGCGACCGTGCCGGT
>Ga0182027_10016173_pt1 | contig 10205 bp, 7 predicted proteins | sample 712E1DmetaG_FD_121300 | JGI IMG/M metagenome (GOLD analysis project Ga0182027, IMG submission 121300) | Permafrost microbial communities from Stordalen Mire, Sweden - 712E1D metaG (Illumina Assembly) | ecosystem: Environmental > Terrestrial > Soil > Wetlands > Permafrost | place: Sweden... | reverse complement strand
GCTGTTATTGCCAGTTCTTCAAGTTCGTTTAAGTGTTCATCAACGATTTCTTTGTTCAGATCTTTGGTGTTTAATGCAGCCAGGATGGCCCGTTCTGTAGTCTTTTGGGGGATATCTATCATTTAATAAATATAATTCCTTCTATTGTTTACTAAAATATTAAGAGATTCTTCGCTTCGCTCAGAATGACAAATCGTCAGTCAGATTGACATAAAGTAAATCATTTGTCATACAGTATCAAGTTCTTTTTTTGTATTGCGTGCAATTGTCATTTCAACAAGTGCCAGAATCAATGCAATCACTGCAAAATAACGCCATAGTTCAGACCCATAGCGTGACTGCAGTACAATCTTAACAGGATCCTCATCTTTACTTACAGATATAAACTTACCCTTAAAGTTTATTTTCTTCAGGTAATCTTTAAAATCACTAAAGGTTAGATAAGTGGTTTTCGATTCAGCGGGATCAGGATTTACTGAAATTTCTTCAATAAGTTTATCACCCGAATAAATTTCATAATTACCGGCTACATTTGTTTTATTATATACTATATAATTTCCTGACCTCTGGTTCTCAAGATTTATGAACTCTTCGGATTTATCCGGCTTTACAATTTTTATCTGTTGAGAACCTGAAGCTCCGATATTTATATCGGCATTTTCCCCTGCAATAAAAGTATTCTGATTCCTGTCTTTTGATGCAGCATAAAATATGGATTTTGTAATCAGCGGGACAAAAATACTTTTCAGAGGGAAATTGCTCCAGCTTAGTACCGGTGAAGTATTGAATACAAGAATATTTCCTTTCCCAAATTTATATTCACTTAAAAATGATGAGCCGTCAAGAAGTGAAATTATATTCTGTCCTTTTCCCATTGTCGTTATCTTATAATGCGCATAAATATCGGGTGATTCAAATTTCTTCTTATCTTCTTTCAGGAAAATATTCTGAAACAGCGGGTGATTATATTCCACATTCTCAAAACCCACCGGGTTGGAAGGATCATTAACTTTACCCGCGAATCCCTGGGGTGAAGGTAACCCAAGATTAAACATCGTTGCCTGGAAGGTCTGGATATTAAGTGTGGAACCGGGGAATAATAATAAGCCCCCTCCTTCCTGCAGATAAGATTTTATTCTTTCGGGATTTGGAGTATTCCCTGTCGGTATCAAAACTACGGCATCGTATTCACTTAAGTTATAAGAAGACATCTGGTTAAGATTCCGGGAAGTAATTTTCAGCGTAGAATTTTCATTTGAAGCATCCAGTGCAAGTTGTATGAACTCAGCATCTTTCTGGTTATCAGCAAAAATAATTACCGGTACTTCCTTTGGGATATACATATTAATATATCTTTTATTATCCTGCATTATATCATCATCCTCAAGATCAGCAACCACATTAACAAAACCGGTCTGCTTGGGGACAGCCTCCATGTTAATTGCTTTTGTTTCTCCATCGGCAAGAGAAACACTCTGCTGGGCGCTTCTTTCGCCATTCAGGAATAATGAAACCACTACATTCTGGGCTGCTCTCTTAGAATAATTTGTAATTGTAACAGCAAAATTAACAGGTTTATTTTTCTCAAAGATCTGAGTGTTTAATTTAAGATCATCAATACCAATATTGTAAACATCTTTCCCCGAATAATTAAATGCATACAGTTTTATTTTATTGTTAAGAATAGTGCTGAAGTCTGAATATGTATTTTCCTTTCCAAGTGATCCTGTCTGGAAATCAGAAAGCAGGTATATTTCTTTATTAAAATTCTTTGAGTGTGAAAGAATATCGCCGGCTTTGATTATTGCGTTATGCAGTGTACCTGAAGAATAAGACAGAGGAACATTATCAATGGTTTTGGAGAATTCTTTAAGGTTAGAGGTTGGCAGAATATGATCCTTGCTTTTATCTGATCCAAGAACGAGGGCGGCATCATCCCCTTCCTGTAATTGGCGGAGAAGTTCCTGGATTGTCCATTTTGCCTGATTGAAATAGGAACCTTTACCGTCAATCACCGACATACTGTAGGTGTCATCAAGAATAAATACAGCAGTTGTTTTGGCTGCAGAAGTCGTGCCTCCGATTGCAACCCCTTCAAGAGTAGGTCGCGCAAAAGCAGTAATTAAAAAGAGAACAATTAAAACCCGGAGAGCAAGAAGCAGCCACTGTTTCAGTTTTATTTCCCTGATCTTATTTTTCTGAAGTTGCTTCAGGAAGGCAAGTGTACTGAACTCAATCCTTTTCAGCTTCCTCAAATTAAAAAGGTGAATTAACACAGGAATAGAGGCAGCTAACAGTCCAAATAATACAGCAGGATTTAGAAATACCATTTAATACTTTTGTTAATAAAACACTTAAAAATAAGCATAATTGAAGCGTAAAACTATATCGGTATTTTTCCTGATAATTATTGACTTAGTTAACATTTATTAATAATTTTGTTTTGGAAATAGGCAAAGGGTAAAGAGTTCATGTTATTTGGATTGGTTTTGGAATGATGATTAGGCCCTCAATTACCCCTTTTAGTATTTTACTCATTTATAGTAAACTGTTTTTTTAACATTAAAATACTCTGGAGTAATTTATGCGGTGGTTTAATCTATGCATTGTTTTAGCGGCTTCCTTCTTTTTTGCATCCTGTTCATCCGGAAATTTCTTAGATTATAAGAAAGTGGCTGAGAAGTATAATCTCCCGAAATCTGTGGAGCCAGGAGATTATCCTGAAGATGATGGAGTTGTACTTTTATCAACCACCGACATAAATATGGAACTCTACAGCCATTCTATTACTACTGAAGAAACCGTTCACAAAATGAAGAAACTTTTCAAGAATATTGAAAAATATGCATTTGTTGAAATCGATGTTTATGATAGTGAGAAACTTGATAAGATTTCGGCAAGAACAATAAAAGCAGACGGAACGTCAATTGTAATTAAACCTGAAGAGTTTTATGAATCAACAGGTAAAGGAGATGAATCGGTTTTTTATTCTGATAAGAAAACCATTAAATTCACATTCCCATCAGTTGAAAAAAACTGTATTATTGAATATGAATATACAAAAACAAAGTCGTTCCCATTTATGACTGATGTTTGGTATATTCATAACAGCCTGCCGACATTGGTAAATACCTATACATTATCAATTCCGAAGATACTTATGGAACCGAGATTGAATGGCGGAGCCGGTTGGAACTGGAATTATAAGACCCATAATTATTTTCTTGATAACCCGGTAGTTGATGCTGAGACAACTCTAAAAGATTTAGGCAAAGAAAAGGTAATCTATAGATGGAGTCTTAAAAATGTTGAGCCATTCAAAGAAGAAGTGTTAATGCCTCCTACAGATGATTATATAGGGTATGTAAAATTTGCTCCTTCAGACTGGAAACAGTGGAAAGATATATCTGAATGGTACTATAAAAGATATTTTGAACCTTAGCTTATTATTACAAGTGATATTCGGGATCTGGCACTAAAACTAACAAGCGGCACTGAAAATAAAAATGAAAAAATCAGAAGATTGTATGATTATGTTAAGAAAATCAGATATGTAGCAATCAGTCTTGGTTCAGGCAGTATAAAGCCCAATGCACCGGCAGAAATATTAAAAAAACAATATGGAGACTGTAAGGATAAATCAATTCTTCTTATCAGTTTACTTAAGGCGGTGGATATTGAAAGTAAACCTGTATTGGTACTTACTTCTGATGAGGGGCATATAGACCCGAATTTCCCAAGCTGGAATTTTAATCACATGATAGTTCAGGCATCAGGTACAGACAAAGAAAAATACTGGCTTGACCCGACTGCCAAATATACATCTTTTGGAACTCTACCTTCCGTCTGCGAAGATATAAACGTCTTAGTTTTGAATGCGGATTATACTTCACAGATTGAAACAACAACAGGGTCAAAAGCTGAAGACAATATCAGAGAATTCTCTCTTAAACTTGATTTGAAGGATGGCGGGTCAGCTGACTTTAATGCTGAAATTAAATTTCATGGAACCAGCAATAGTAATATTCGTTACAGCATTGAAGATAAAACGGATAAGGAACTGAAAGAATATTGTAAATCGCTTATAGCAGATGAATTTACAAATACAGAAATAACAAACTGTGAGATTTCTGATTTGGATTCCCTAAGCTCAGTTTATTGCCTGAAATTTAAGGGGTCTGCAGGAAATATTGTTCAAAACCAGGGAGATCTTGTGCTTGTTGCATCTGATCCTTTCAAATTTTTTGAAAACACTTCCTGGCTGTTAAAAGATAAAAGAGATTATCCTATTAAATTTGACTACCCGTTTAGTTTAAAAAAGATTATAACTATAAATCTACCTTCAGGATATTCAGTTAGAAATCTTCCGGGTAAGATGATTGAGGTAACCGGTGATCTTGATTATTCAAAAGATGTTTCGAAAAAGGATAATTCTATAGTGCTTAACGAGAAATTCAGGATGGGTAATTCAATTATTCCTGCGTCAAAATATGACGAAACAAAGACTTTTTTCGAAGCTATAAAGAACAGATATGGTCAGAAGATTATACTTATGAAGAACTAAAAGTTCAATTAACAAGGCTGTCTCCAAAGTAACTGAACGGTCATTCTGAAGAAGCAAAGCGACTGAAGAATCTCATATATTGTTTATAAAATGCAGATTCTTCGCTTCGCTCAGAATGACATATGGGCCTTTTGAGACAGCCTCTTTAATAAATTTTATTTATTGGACTGGGCAATCAGATTAAGTGCGGAACCGGCTTTGAACCATCCAATCTGTGATGCGTTAAATGTATGATTGAGCATTGCTACATCAGTAGAACTATCATTATGCTTAATTAGAAGTTTAAGCTGTTTATTAGGGGCAAGTTCAGTTAATCCGATAATGCTAACTTTATCATCTTCCTGAATTTTATTGTAATCATCAGGATTATCAAAAGTAAGTGGAAGCATTCCTTGTTTTTTCAGATTAGTCTCATGTATTCTTGCAAAACTTTTTACTATAATAGCCCTTCCGCCCAAGAACCTTGGTTCCATAGCTGCGTGTTCACGACTTGATCCTTCACCGTAATTTTCATCTCCTACAACAACCCAGCCTGTACCATTTGCTTTATATTCACGGGCGACTTCGGGAATTGTTTTATACTCACCTGTATAAAGGTTCTTAACTTTCCCGGGATCATCAGTATACGAATTTATTGCACCGATGAACATATTGTTGGAAATGTTGTCAAGATGCCCTCTAAATTTAAGCCAGGGGCCTGCCATTGAAATATGATCAGTTGTGCATTTACCTTTTGCTTTAAGTAAAACAGGTGCATCAATTATATCTTTTCCATCCCATGGAGCAAATGGTTTTAACAACTGCAGACGTTCACTTTCAGGATTAACTTTAACTACTACTTTAGAACCATCTTCAGAAGGAGGAATGAAACCGGTACCCATGGAAGCATATCCTTTTGGCGGAAGTTCCTCACCGGTAGGAGGATCAAGTTTCACTTTTTCACCTTTATCATTAACAAGAGAATCAGTGATTGGATTAAATGTAAGTTTTCCCGCAATAGCAAGTGCAGTTGTAAGTTCAGGGCTTGCAACAAATGCAAGTGTATCAGGGTTGCCGTCATTTCTTTTGGCGAAATTTCTATTGAATGAAGTTACAATAGTATTTTTCACTCCGGTCTTCATATCTATTCTTTTCCACATTCCGATGCAAGGACCGCAGGCATTTGCGAGAACCAATCCGCCGAATTTTGTGAGAGTATCGAGCTGACCATCTCTTTCAATAGTTGCTCTGACCTGTTCGGATCCGGGTGTAATAGTGTACTGCGATTTTGATTTTAGTCCCTTGCTCATAGCCTGACGGGCAATTGAAGCAGCACGGTCAATATCCTCGTAACTTGAGTTGGTGCAGCTTCCAATCAGGGCGACACTTACAGTTTCAGGATAATCAAATTCTTTTACAGCTTCTTTCATTTTTGAAATGGGGCATGCTTTATCAGGAGTAAAAGGGCCATTAAGATAGGGCTCAAGTTCAGTTAAATTAATTTCAAATACCTGATCATAATATTTTTCGGGATGCTGGTAAACATCGGGATCAGCCATAAGCTGATCTGCCATGCCTTCAGCAAGAGCGGTGACATCGGCCCTACCGGTTATTCTCAGATAAGCAGCCATTTTTTCATCGAATGGGAATAACGAAGTGGTTGCACCTATTTCAGCCCCCATATTGCAAATAGTTGCTTTGCCTGTACATGAAATTGAAGATACACCATCGCCAAAGTATTCAACAATAGCCCCGGTTCCGCCTTTTACAGTAAGCATACCTGCAAGTTTCAGAATAATATCTTTTGCAGATGCCCATCCATTTAGTTTGCCAGTGAGTTTAACTCCCAAAATTTTAGGCCATTTAAGTTCCCAAGGCATACCAGCCATAACATCAACAGCATCGGCGCCGCCGACACCAATAGCAATCATTCCAAGTCCTCCGGCATTGGGAGTATGAGAATCGGTCCCGATCATCATTCCTCCGGGGAATGCATAATTCTCAAGAATGACCTGATGAATAATACCGGCACCGGGTTTCCAGAAACCAACACCGTATTTCTGAGATATACTTTCAAGGAAATCGTATACTTCTTTGTTTTCTTCATTAGCGCGAAGCAAATCATCTTTTGCTCCAATCTGAGCCTGGATTAAATGATCGCAATGAACTGTTGAAGGAACAGCAGTAGTTTTTTTACCTGCTGACATAAATTGCAGGAGTGCCATTTGAGCAGTGGCATCCTGCATAGCAACACGGTCAGGGGCAAGATCAGCATAATCTTTTCCTCTTTTCAGTTCAGCGGAAGGTTTATTCCAAAGATGTGCATATAAAACTTTTTCTGCATAAGTAAGGGGACGACCCAATATTTTGCGTGCATTTTCAACATTGTATTTAAATCCGGAATATGTCTTTTTTATCATATCAATATTTGCTGCCATTTTTTGCCTTGGAGTTAGTTATGAATCGGTTTATTCATTTAAAATACAAAAAAGAGTAACTAATGCGCAATAATAAACAGCTATTAAATATGGTTTTTATTATAATGACATTGATTTTGGTGATATAAATATCTTTTTTAACAGTATGATTAAAAGAAAAATATTAATAGTTGATGATGAGCCTGATTACTCGTTACTGTTGAAGGGATTATTGCAGCAGGAAGGTTATCAGGAGATTGATACAGAAACAAATCCTAAACTGGTAGAATCTATTCTTACGAAGAATGAATATGATCTTATAATACTTGATGTTTACATGCCACAGATGGATGGAATAGAGCTGCTTGAAATTATCTGTCAGAATTATCCCACTATTCCGGTTATCATGGTTACTGCGGTTGATAATATTGAGATCGCTCTAAAGGCAATAAAAATAGGAGCCTATGAATATATAACAAAACCGCCTGACACAGACCGGCTTTTCCTGACAATTAAAAGAGCACTTGAACAGAAACTCCTTGAAAAAGAAAGGGATTCATTACGGACATTACAATTTGAATCGACAATTCAAAGAAAAGACTATTCTGACATTATCACGAATTCACCATTGATGTTCAAAATATTTGAACTTGTAGAAATATTTGCACCGACTAATGAGACTGTTCTCATAGTGGGAGAAACAGGGACAGGTAAAGATTTAATAGCGAGGAAAATACATGAGAGGTCATCAAAATTTAATCAACCTTTTGTAACTGTAAATCTTGCTTCAATTTCGCCTACATTATTTGAGAGCGAGCTATTCGGTCATGAGAAAGGAGCATTTACCGGAGCGGCAGGAGAGAAAAAAGGATATTTTGAAATTGCTAACGGCGGGACAATATTCCTTGATGAAATCGGAGAGCTGCCGAAAGAGCTGCAAGGAAAACTTCTAAGGACAATTCAATATAATGAGATTTACAGAATAGGTAGTCCAAAACCGATAAATTTAGATATAAGAATAATTGCCGCAACGAATAAGGATTTGTTGACAGAAGTGAACAACAAGGAATTCAGGGCCGATCTTTATTATAGACTTAACAGAGGATTTATAACACTTCCACCTCTTCGACAAAGAGGAGATGATATTTTACTCCTTGCAGATTATTTCAGGAAATCTGGAAATAAAATATATAACAAGGAAGTTACAGGTTTCACAGATTCAGTAATAAAGATATTAAAAAATTATACTTTCCCGGGAAACATCAGAGAACTTGAAAATATAATACTTAATGCGGTTGCCAAGACACAGAACGACCAGAAGATTACAACGTTGGATATTCCAGAGAAAGTCCTTAAAGGTAGAGTTGAAATTCCGGAACCCGGAGAACTTAAACCCCTTGAGGAGGTTATAGACAATTATATAGAATTCGTTTTTAATCAAACAGGCAGGAGTCTTAAGAAGACTTCACTAATTCTGGGTATAAGTGAGAGGACTTTGCAGAGGAGATTCAAGCGGGGAAACGACAACTTGTCATAAAACGAAAACCTGTCAGACATAGTGTCAATAAATTTATAATTTTCATCTTCAGTGCCGATAATTTCTTACCATTCAAACAATAAAACACAAAATGTTTCCGGCATTCTAATTGAATGAATTAGTATGAACATAGTAATTGAAAATAGGGCATAAAATTTTCCTTGATAAAATTTGCTCTTATTTTTATGTAATTACATACTAAATTTAAATTAAAAATTCAGAGGCGTGATGAACGGCACAAATACAAACGAACAATTAAGGCACGAATTATTAGAAAAATGCTTTGAACTAGGTTTACCCGCAAATTCTTCAGATAATATTAATACACTAAAAATGTATCTTTCTGTTGATTCCAAGCTTGATGACATTGTGATAGATTTAACGATTGACCATGAAGAAAAGAATAAAGACGGTTTGATATCCCAGATACTTAAACTGCTCCCTGTTAGAGGCCGAAATCGTCGTCCCGTATTATTAGAAGGATAGCTGATTGAGAGACAATCAGGAGTTTTTCCTTTTCAAATTCAATTTCGAATGCTTCTTTTCTTAGGAAGACAGCGAGGTCACTTTCTTTAGCCTGAAGCGGTATATACTTTACCGTTTCCTTTTTCTCTTTCCATGATTCTTCTTCAATATTGGCAGGAATAGGATAGCCGGGACCGACCTTGAGTATATAGCCACTTTGGACCCTTTCTTTTTCAGAGACACCAGGAGGCAGATATAATCCACTTTGAGTTTTGCCGGACTCAGACTCGGGTCTTATCAGAACTCTGTCACCCACGACAATAAATTTTTTCATATCAGATATTTTCATTTCCATAGTTTAAATATAAAGTTTTTAAGGGATAAATTGTAGTCGTTTATTAACCGCGGGTATATCTGATTAATTTTGGGAGAAGGAATGGGAAGAATGAAACGATATTCAATCCAATATGTTCAATTGTTTTATTCATAATTAATGACTGGATAATTCCGGCTATATGCATTCTTCCGGAAAACTGTTTCCTCCACTCTCTGTTATAATCTTCTGATGACATTAACACATCGAGGTTGTTTTTATATAAGATACCTGTTAATAATTGAGCCGACTGGACTGCAATAGCAATCCCGTCTCCGGCTAACGGGGCAATGACCCCGGCTGCATCACCCAAATAAAATATTCCTTTATCCGTTAACACTCTGGCACCGAAATATATATCGCCGGTACCATAAACCGGACAAGAATTCAAAAGGGTGATAAAATTTTCTTTAAGGAGGGAAGCGAATTTAGGGTTTTCACAAGAAAGGATTTCGAGCATCTTTTTATTTTCAGTTTTGAATTTTTCCCGGTCATATAAGTAGCAGACAGTAATCGTATTTTCATCAACCGCATTCAAGCCACAGTACATTCCAGTACCAGTGTATATACGGATTTCGTGCTGTTGAAGGTCATTAAAACTATTTATGTCAACATGCATTTTGATACCATTAAACTGAGAATTTACCGATGACAGGTGTCTGTGTAAAATTTTATCCAGTATATTCTGCTTTCCATAGGCAGCAATAATTATCTTTGAAGATATATAAATGCTAAGATTATCCGGAGATTTAAGAAGTATGGTATAACCAGTATTAGACACAGATATATCTTTTACTTCTGCCGGTTGGAATACTTTCACTCCTTCATCCCTGGCTTTTAGTAAAAGGAACTGATCAAGCTTAGACCTTT
>Ga0182027_10016172_pt1 | contig 10205 bp, 13 predicted proteins | sample 712E1DmetaG_FD_121300 | JGI IMG/M metagenome (GOLD analysis project Ga0182027, IMG submission 121300) | Permafrost microbial communities from Stordalen Mire, Sweden - 712E1D metaG (Illumina Assembly) | ecosystem: Environmental > Terrestrial > Soil > Wetlands > Permafrost | place: Sweden... | reverse complement strand
CACCCGAATACAGTTGAACGGGCAAACCCCAAGACACTCGCCAGATACTCCGGGCGAGCACCACGCTCGACTTGCCGAACGACGCGTATTCGAACCTGCTCGAGTGTCTTGTGGTCCAGCTTCGCCCATCGTTGTCTCGCATACCCAATATATTACAACAAAATGGAAGAAAAGTCTAGTTACTTATGAACTTGTTAGTAACCATAGCGTTTTCAGTTGCTAATTCTAATGATAATGATAGGAGAAAATATGGCGAACAAAGTATTTGCTATCATCACTGATATAGATCGGGAGCAGGCTCTAGAAGTAGGTCTTGTTTATCCAATGAATTGTGCCAAGAATAAATGGCTCGATGAAGTGAAAGTCATTTTCTTTGGACCATCCGAGAAATTAGCGGCATTTGATACCCAGATCCAGGAGAAAATCAAGGAAATGAAAGGTTACGGCATGGATATTCTTGCCTGCAAGTGGTGCTCTGACCGAATGGGTATTACCCCTCAGCTTGAAGCCCAAGGAATTACAGTTGTTTACGTGGGTCCGATTATTTCCCAACTTATTAAGGATGGCTGGGCGCAACTAACATTTTAATAGGTAACAACTTATTGAATTCCAATGAGAACCCTTGCTTCTTCAGGGATGTAAGCAGGAGATAACTATGTTAAAAGAAAATTTATACGGATTGAGCAACAAGAAACTCCAATGTGGCCCATATCCTGTGGAAAAGTTAAAGCGAGTCGCTCAGCCTACCACTAAAATCACAGAAAATGTTTCGCAAGTCAGCGAGCGTGATAGTGGATTTATCCGGGCTGCTCTGGGACAGTTCGGTCCATTTGTTAAACAGGAAATCAACCGATTCATTCCAAAGGAACCCGTTGGTGCCGCCGAAAACTTTATGGTCAACCATCTGCATTCGATTGCCGAAGGTGAAACAAGTTCCCAAAAAGCCCAAATTCCAGATGATCCGGCAATACTTAGCCAACATATTAAGCGGCTGGGCTATTTTTTACGTGCTGATATCGTCGGTATTTGTGAGCTGCCTCAATATGCTGTCTATAGCCACAATGCGAGGGGGAAGCCAATTGAAAATCATCATAAGTACGCGATTGTTATTGTCACTGACAATAGTCAGTACAATGGACTTATGCAAATAGATGACGAGAGCAAGCCGTGAAGAACTAATCCAGATGTAAAGCACTTTAATCAATGGGCACTAACCTACGAGCAATCGATCATGCAGCGATTACTTTTCGGTCCCGTTCATACGAAAATGCTGGACATGTTAGTGCACGAAGAGGCAAAGGAACCACCGAAATGCATCCTAGACGTGGGTTGTGGAACGGGTCGTTTTCTGCGTGCGGCTTCGATCCGATGGCCTCAGGCGCAATTATGGGGTGTCGACCCTGCTGAACAGATGGTTTTTGAAGCAGCGTGATGAATCCGCAGGCCACTTTTAAGGTTGGTTTTGCCGAGTCTCTTCCCCCTCCTGATGAAAGTGCTGATATTGTAGTGAGCAGTTTATCATTCCATCACTGGGAAAACCATCAAAAGGGAATTCACGAGATCGCCCGCGTATTGCGTCCAAAGGGATTATTGTGCCTTGCTGATCACAACATGTTACTCTCAAAGTTGTGGAGAGAGAAAGTCCAGAGCCGTAAAGAGATTCAAACGTTTATGGTTAAAGCAGGCCTTACAGTTCGGCGAAGTCAAAGATTAGGATTGAGATTCGTCCTTATCACATTGGCGCAAAAATGCGCTCCGAGTGCCTCTATCCAGTCATAAAGAGTTGCAAGAAGCTGCTGCAGGGCCGTAAGATACTTCTTAACAAAGAAAAGTTCGTAGCGCTTCCAATGCTCTAGTCGCTGAATCTAAGCGAGTCTTCGCTTGTCAGTACGCAACAACGCAAAACCCACGCACCAAACTAGGATAGCCAAGACTAGCGTTATTCCTCCCACCAGTGTTGTTGTGTTCGACCAAAAACCATCCGGAAAGAGAGTTATCATATGGTCTCCAGACGGGAATTGCCAGTTGCCTGCAGGGAAAAATATCTCGTGGAAGGTGATAAAAAATGAGTTGAAGCTGGTCACGACGAAAATGCCTAAGAAGCATATCACCGCTACCGTCACGCCACCACCCCATGCCGCACCCAGGCCAATGTCTCTTCGCCCGTCTCGTTTGCTCCATATAATAGTGGCCAGAATATAAACCAGCGAGTAAATCGTTGCGAACAATAATAAACCATAATCCACCCATATCAGGTCTTTAACGGCTTTCATGTGCAGGATGTCGGCATGATCATAAAGAGGTGCCATCACCCCATTGCTATATGTAACATTGATGTCCAGATATTCTTGGTGCGGATCATTAAAATAATCGATTAACTTACTGGCAGAAATGTTCAGTTCCGCAGAGGATATTCCGAGAGTTGGACCGACATCATACTTCACAAAACCGTTTTCGTAAATCCATAGGCTGTTAAAAGCCCAGGCGATCGTACCAGAGAGCAGCAGGATAGGGATTAAGATGATGAAACCCCAACGGGTCAATAAACGTAGTATATTCATGCTTCAATTATACAGCCCGATAGATGAATAATGTAGAATGGGTTAACAATTAAGGAAATAATTAACCTTCTTAGTGGCGTTATTCGCCAGAACTCTTTGTTACCGTATGTTAAAAGAAAGGCAAAAAAATTCGAGAGTGGCTAAAGGATCGACCTGACGGTGTTCAAAAGTTGATGGCGCAGATATTCGGACAGATGGGTGGAATGATGGGGCCTGGCAAGCGTATGGGAATGCATATGTGATCATTTTGACCGTCGGTGGTTAATATAGATTTATTTCTCAACGTGGGAGCGATTCCGACATGTTAAAGAACTCGAATATGGTTTCCAAAGTGGCGTTATTGGAAACCTAACCAAGTTGGCAAAAGGCGACCCACATCTTCTTGGGGTTTATTGATGATTCAATCTCAATAACGGTAAATACAAAAGATATAGATTTAACCGATAATAGAATCTATTTGCTTTGCTATTTTATTTTCAATCTCAAAGTTCCAGAGAGTCTCTGGGACATCAACAAGCAGAAATAGATCCGTCAATAACAGAGCTTCGGCCGCAGTAATCCCAAGGTGCTTAACCCATCTTCCTATTCCTACCCTGACGGTGAAATCGTTGGGTTCACCATCAATCATAATGGAAAGCGCGCGGTCAGCAGAAATTATGGAACTTAGCCAGCCACCCTTGTGCGCCTGAATCACCATCCCATGTGGGCTGGGTATTGAAGACTGTACTTTGAACTTTTCCTCAGTTAAATACGATTCGATCTTGCTTTTTAGACTAGCCAAGTCTGTGTTTTTGTTCTGATAATGACTAACTTTTTCACCAATCATATTTGTCTTCCGTTTATATTATTTTAATTGAATTTTGGGAAAATACCTGAAAGATAATAGTTTTTTAAAGTATACCCTTCGAGACCTATCTCCGTCCGGGGATGAAAGGCGGGATTCTCTAAAGAGCGAAGATAACTGTTGGGTTTGTCAGGGCTCCTGTGCTATAGATTGGTCACCGGAAGGGTCTAATAATCATACTATTGGCGGAGAACGGTGTTTTGCGCGGATGCAGGAATCCCAGTGTTTACAACCAACATCCCCGGCTGTGGATTTTGTCAATCCAATACAGCCGGGGAACATCGCTTAGCGTTTTTTATATCAAATCAATCCATCCCGAGCTAAGGAGACGTAGTAGTTGAGGTGGGTGTAGTTGAGGTAGAAGTAGTTGAGATGGAAGTAGTTGAGGTGGAAGTAGTTGAGGTGGAAGCCACGACGGTTAAAGGCACAGACGGGCTGGTTATTCCATTCAAGGATGCAGTAATGTTGGCGGTTCCACTTGCAATCCCGGTGGCCAAACCGGTGGAAGAGATGGTAGCAGTCGCTGTAGTATCGTTAGCCCAGCTTACTTGAGAACTAATGTCCCCAGTTGAATTGTCCGAATACGTAGCAGTGGCCGTAAATTGTTGGGTAGAACCAACCATCAAACTGGCCGGTGATGCAGGTGTCACCGCAATGGAAGACAATGAAGGACTAGTTGTGGTTGTTACAGCAGCCATTACAGTTAAAGGCACAGACTGGCTGGTTATTCCATTCAAGGATGCAGTAATGTTGGCGGTTCCAACTGTGACGCCGCTGGCCAACCCAAAATCATCTATAGTAGCTATCGGGGTAGAATCGCTGGTCCATGTTACATCGGAACTAATGTCCGCAATTGAACCATCCGAATATGTTCCGGTAGCACTAAATTGTTGGGTTGAGCCGACCGCCAAACTAGCCGGTGAGGCGGGTGCCACAGCAATTGAAGATAATGTTGGAGTATTTGTGGTTGCTGTTGTAATTGTAGTTGAAGATGAAGCTTTTGATGAACATGCTGCCGCACTTAAGGTTAGGGCTGCAATTAACCCTATGATTAGAAAATAACCGATAAATTTTAATTGTTTCGTTTTCATTTCGATTTTTCCTCTGCTCTTAAATTAATATTTTTTGCGAATTTTTTCTATCCTTTTATACAAGAGTTTGAATTAATAGCTGCGTAATAGTTGCACCTCCTGCACGAGAACGTAGATGGTTTGACAGCCGGCGCCTCATATTATTCTGAATTCTTGCGACATCATAGTTTGTTCTTATTTGAGTTCGGATTTCATTTGTAGTGCTATTCCGACACTTTCTTAAGCCAACTTGACATCACAATCGCTATTAGACTGAAGATCAACCACTTTCCTATTTATTCAGTTAGCATAACTAAATAAAATTATATTCCAGCTACATGAATACAGCTTGAATGCAATATGAATATAACATGAACATTGAGTCAGCATTCAATTTAAGTTCAAATAGAACCCGGGTAAACTGATAGCCAAGAAGACTCAGACTACATGTATATATCACTGCGAGAAATTTCTTTTCACTTCTTTCTTCTTCATTAATCTTATGACAGTTATTTAGTGCGCTGCTGAGAAACAAAGGAATGAATGAAAAAAGAATAAACTAACAAATTAGTTACAAAATACTGCAGATTGGTTGATCAGCGAATATTGGTTGGATAGCCACCATGACGAGTTCGTTAATATGGAATTTGTGGTTATGATTCACGATCCAGTTTGCCAGCGATTATTACTTGTGTTACTATTAACCCTATGGTGAACATGACAAATCAATCGAAATTGTTGGGCGTCGCTCATCTTAACGCAAAGAGCCAGGTAGTAATACCGAAAGAAGCTCGCGAGTTTCTTGGTATTGGTCCCGGGGACCGCGTGTTAATTGTGTCAGCGCCTTTTAGAAAGGCACTTATTATTACGCGCCCTGAAGATATGGAAGAGCAATTGAACAAATTAGTGTCAAATTCTCAAAAAACGATCAATGCGATGCATAATAAGTTAAACAAGTAATATTTTAGTTTATGTTACCAATCTGCCAATTCGCACTTGCTACAACTAAGGTTTGCGGTTTTTGTATCTAATGGACTTTGAAGTTAATGGCGCGCTGAGATACGACTGGGCGAATAAAGAAATAAACAAAGTTAATTGCAGAATTAGCTGGTAGATGGCTAATTGAGAAAGAGGATAAAAAATGGTGACCACAAAAATGGAATCTCCTACTCTCCTTGAAACTCAAAAAGAAATTGTTCTTCGGACTGTAGGTCTCAGCAAGAGTTTTGGCAAATTAGAGGCCGTGAAAAACCTGAACCTCGAACTCAGACGGGGTGAAGTCTTCGGCTTTCTGGGTCCCAATGGGGCAGGCAAGAGCACTACGGTAGGGATGATTCTCGGTCTCATTACTCCTACGGCTGGCAGCGTCGAACTCTTCGGGGTTAAACAAGATGGACATCGCTGGCCAGCTCTCCGGCGCATCGGGGCTATTATCGAGGAACCGGCTTTTTATCCTTACCTGTCAGGCTGGGATAATTTAGAGGTGCTTGCTAAATCAATAGGCGATATCCCTAAAAATAAAATCACCGAAGTTCTGGAAAGGGTAACTTTACTGGACCGCGCCAAAGACCAATACGGCCACTATTCCATGGGGATGAAGCAACGTTTAGGTATTGCCTCGACACTGCTGCGGGATCCGGAGTTGATTATTCTGGATGAGCCGACCAACGGCCTTGACCCGGCCGGCACCAAGGAAATACGTGACTTGATCCCGCAACTGGCACATGAGAGCCGGGCGGTGCTGCTTTGCAGTCATCTATTGCATGAAGTGGAGATGGTCTGCGATCACGTTGCGATTGTCAAACAAGGCAAGGTTATTGTAGATTCCCCGATGAAAGAATTACTTTCACATGGCAATGTTTTGCAAATCAAGGTAAATGATGTAGAAAAAGCTACGTCTGCATTGAGCAGTCTATCATGGATAAAATCAGTAAAAAGAGAAGGTGACTACCTAATATTGGATGTTCCACAAGATCGTAGCGCCGACGTCAACTTGGCGCTGGCCCAAAAGGGTATCCTGGTCTCTGAACTGGTTAACCGGACTGCAAGTCTCGAAAGTGTCTTCCTAGAATTAACCGGAGGTACAAGTGGTGACTAGTAATGTTTCTGTGGTAAAAAAACAGACTCTTTTCTCTGGATTAGGCCGAATGATCGGGGCGGAGTTCCTCAAGCTGCGCAAACGCCAGATGACTTGGGTTCTGCTTGGAATTCTTGTCGCGGTAATTTTGATTGTAAATTTACTGCTGCTGGCCGTATCTAAGGTAAAAACGCCCGCCGGCGGACCGGGCACCGGGAATATCGCAACTCTCCTCGGATTGCAATCGGCGATTCCTTTTGCATTTTCGATAATGGCCTCGATCGGCTCATTGCTGGCTATTATATTGACTGCAAGCTCAATTGGCAGCGAGTACGGCTGGAAAACAATTCGTCCTGCGCTTGTCTCAAGCGAGAGCCGTTTCAAGTTTATCGTTTCTAAACTGGTATCTTTGGGAAGTATGATTCTGATTGGCATGCTCATCGGTGTGATTGCAGGCTTTGTGATGGGCCTGATTACCACCGGTCTTGGCGGTAATGCCTACAGCTTCAGCTTTTTCACCGGCTCTTATGCCGGGACCCAAGTTTTACAATACTTGCGTACTTTTTATGTAATCATGCCCTTTGCACTGTTAGGTTTTATGATGGCCATTGTCGGCCGTTCCGCCATGCCCGGCATTGCCACCGGTGTCGGCTTTTTATTTTTAGAAGCGATTATCACCGCCTTCATGACTGCGGCCGGCGGTTGGATTGCCAAAGTCCCTGCTTACCTGTTGAATGCTAATGTTACTGCTATCACGGCCTTGAACAAACTCCCCAGCCGGTTCGGTGGAGGGGGAGGGACCGATACCACGGCTGTACCGAGTTTAACCCATGCTTTTGTTATTTTGGGTCTCTACAGCCTCGCATTTCTGTTCCTGAGTCTCTACCTTTTTAAAAAGAGAGATGTTACCGGATAAGTATTCTAAAAATTTGATTTCAAGTTGTTTTGTATTAAATTAAAGAGCCTCTTGCAAAATACATTTAACCCTCAACGGGTTGATGAGATAGCTCCTCCGAAGAGACTCGTCTAAAGAGGGACCGTGAAAACAGTCCCTCTTCTTTTTTACTAATAATGCAAACACCATATTTAGCCAAACCATTCGATATCAAGATGCTTAAAGAACAGGTCCAGGCTATTATGAATTCCGAGGGCTTTACAAACAACCCACTTTAATGTTCTTCAGAGTCAATATCAAACGCACACGATCGTTTCATCGTGTGTTACGAATGCCTAGCAAAGAAGAATAATTGAAACTGATGCCCAGCTTTACCAATGTTTGTAAAAAAGCCCATGGCCAATTTTCCATGACCCAAGATCTTGGGATTTAATTCGGCCTGACTTACTACCTCCGACAAGAAGGTCGGGGGAGGTTCAATTTTCTCTTAATATGCTATTTTAATTTCAGTACAGGAAAGAACACCTGCCATGGAAGAGAACGAGTACATTGTGCAGCAACATTTTCTGATAAGCGTCATCCAGTCAAATGTTTACTCCCTGTCTCAACCCTGGATTGTTGGATTTAATGGTCAATATGGATCCTTCTGCGACTGCTCTGGCCCCTGATGGGTTTTGAATATTATGCCAGGTTCTCAATAAACTCGAGTGCCCGGTAGAATACAGGGACAATGAGCATCGTATCGTAGACTAAAACTATAGTATAAAGAAAGAAGCTGGATTAACCAGCCTCTTTCTGTTGTCCTAATCTTTGTAGTTTATTAATAGTTCCAATGGTCAGTTGACAACCACATTCTTGCATGAGGAGACTAACCGGACACTATGAAACGGTTGGTGTCTCTTTTGCCAAATTATGAATCTAGAAATGTTTATAAATATTGGATTGGAATTAATTTCAGAATCGATTTTAAAACTCCCCTCTGTCCAGACATCCATCTTTGCAATATTGATGTCAAAAATCCGCGATAAGATCAAAAAGAAAGCCTCCTTTAGCGGAGGTTTTCTTTGGCTATATTCCTTGATTTGGATGAAATTTAATTAAGCTATAGAGAATCAGCCGGGGCAATCTCGAACTGGCTCTTGTAAAGTTGTGCATAGAAACCTTTAGCCGCCAGCAATTCTTCGTGTTTACCCTGCTCCACAATGTCCCCATCTTTGAGTACCAGTATAATGTCAGCATCCCGGATTGTAGACAAGCGGTGGGCAATGACGAAACTGGTACGACCCTTCATCAGGTCGAACATCGCATTCTGGATAAGGATTTCCGTCCTGGTATCTACCGAGCTGGTAGCTTCGTCCAAAATCAGGATTTTAGGGTCGGCCAAGAACGCACGGGCAATGGTCAAAAGTTGTTTTTGACCCTGTGAGATGTTACTGGACTCTTCATTCAACTCCAGATCATACCCGTGCGGCAAAGTGCGAACAAAATGGTCGACATTAGCCATTTTGGCTGCGGCAAACACGGCATCGTCACTCGCATTGAAATCGCCGTAGCGGATGTTTTCGCGGATGGTGCCGTTAAACAGCCAGGTATCCTGCAGGACCATGCCGAACATGCTGCGGAGGTCTTCCCGTTTGAATTTCCGGATGTCCACCCCATCAATTAAAATCGCTCCGCTGTTGATATCGTAAAAACGCATCAACAGTTTCACGATGGTGGTTTTACCGGCACCGGTGGGGCCAACCAGGGCAATTTTCTGGCCGGGTTTAATTTCGGCCGAGAAATTGTGAATGATAACCCTATCAGGGGTATAGCCGAAACTGACATTCTTGAAAGATACGTTCCCTTTGACTTCTGACTTACTTGCGGACAATTTAACGGCGTCGATTGGATCAGGAGATTCCTCTTCGGCATCCAGGAAGTCGAAAACTCGCTCGGCCGCTGCGGCGGTGGATTGCAGCACATTGGCGATGTTGGCGACCTGCATGATGGGCTGCGTGAATGACCGAACGTACTGGATGAAGGCCAGAATGTCGCCGACGCTGATCGTCCCCTGAACGGCTAAGAACCCGCCGAGGATAACGACAGCGACATAAACAACTCACTCAGTCTTTAGGAACTGCTTCTATCGGGCATGCCGATACGGTAGTCAAGGCTAATACCAGACTAGGCGGAGTCCCGCACTGGTCATTCGGCTCTTTTCCAACGGAGATGGACTTAAAAAAGATATTTGAGGGTCAGCTTGACAAAGAGAAATTGGCTCTAAAATTGCATCAGCAAATTGTAGGCATGATAACAGATTATTCCGTCCGGAAAGATTTTATCGAACTACCTAAAGAAGAAGAATCGCATATTAAAACGGTTGAGAAAATCCTCACGAGATTGTGTTAATTTTCTAAATATAAATAAGCTGCTCTAAAACCAATAGATAACTATTCTTCTTCAAAGTTATGACTTTCTTTATGCGTGAATTCATATTTTCAGAGAAGAGAGGCAGGGGAAGATGGCACCAACAGAACTGTGATAACCATAATGCCTGCAAAATCAAAATGAATAAACTGAAGTACTTCAAAACAAAATTCGATAGAAATATCATTAATCATGTCTGCATCCTTGCATTCTATTGAGCCAACCCGCAGAATCGATTCCACATGATATTTTCCTTAACGCATCAATAAGCATTTATTTTGCAACCTTGGCCAGATTATGGATAATTCTTTTCTAAATGTCACATATCTGGTATGTTACTTGGCTAGAT
>Ga0182027_10016171_pt1 | contig 10206 bp, 13 predicted proteins | sample 712E1DmetaG_FD_121300 | JGI IMG/M metagenome (GOLD analysis project Ga0182027, IMG submission 121300) | Permafrost microbial communities from Stordalen Mire, Sweden - 712E1D metaG (Illumina Assembly) | ecosystem: Environmental > Terrestrial > Soil > Wetlands > Permafrost | place: Sweden... | reverse complement strand
GATCAGTCATGGCCGCATGATAGCGGGCGAATTAGCCCCAGCGCGAGCCGGTCTCGACCTTGTCGTGGATCCGATTCTTCTTCAGCCCCTTGCAAAGGCGGCAGACATCGCTGCCCGGCAGGGCTTCCTGGAAGAAATGCGGCACGTTGGGATCGTCGAGCTCCGGATCCAGCACGATCTCGGGCTTTTGGGACCTCTTGATCGAGAGCTTCATCTCCGCGTCCTTTCGACAGGTCGGGGCATCGATTGAGGCGCGCCGCCCGGCATCCGGCACGGCCTGTTTGGACCAATCCTAACTCCGGGTGGTGGTGCCGGGAGGCGCCATGGCGCAGAGGGAGATCAGGCTCGCGGTACCGCCCTCTCCAGATGAGCCATGAACTCGTCGCGCGTCTCCTTGGTTGTCCGGAACGAGCCGAGAACGCTGCTCGTGACCATCGTCGCTCCGCCCTTCTGGACGCCGCGCATCGCAATGCACAGATGCTCCGCCTCGACGACCACGCCGACGCCGTAGGGATTGAGACGCTCCTGCAGGAAGTCGGCGATCTGCTGGGTCATCCGCTCCTGGACCTGCAGCCGCCGGGCGTACATCTCCACGATGCGCGGGATCTTGGACAGCCCGATGACCCGACCGCGGGGCAGATACCCGACTGAAGCCACGCCGAAGAACGGCAGCATGTGGTGCTCGCACAGCGAGTAGAACGGGATGCCCTTGATGACGACCATCTCGCTGTAGCCGACGTCGAACACGGCGCCGTTGATGAGGCCGTCGGGATCGACGCGGTAGCCGCGCGATAACTCCAGCCACATCCTGTGCATGCGGCTGGGCGTGCGCATCAGGCCTTCGCGCCCGGGGTCTTCGCCGATCTCGGTCAGGATGTCGTGGACCGCCCGCTCGATTCGGTCGGATGCGGCCACCTGCTGATCCGCCGCCGGCTTCTCGGCGGCCGCGCCGTCCCAGTCATCGGCGCTGTCGAGGTCGAGCTGGCTTGGTTCGAGCGGTAGATCGGTCGGCATCGAAGGCTCCTTCGGTCGAATCCTACGCCGTGGCGCCTTAGGATACGCAAATGTCCAAGCGACCCCGAGGCAGCTCGCGACGCCGCTCGACGACGTCCGCCGCGACGCGGTTCGACGAGCTGGTTCTTCGGGCGCTGGACGCCATCCCGGCTCCGTTCGCCGACGCGCTCGACGACGTGGCAATCATCGTCGAGGACGAGCCATCGCGGCAGCAGCTTCGCGAGAACGGCTTGGGCCCGGACGAGGGCCTGTACGGACTCTACGAGGGTGTTCCCCTGACCGAGTACGGCGCCGACTGGGGCTTCCTGCCGAGCAAGATCACGCTCTTTCGGAATCCGCTGGTCGAGGATTTCGCCGACCCGGCGGAGCTGGAGCACGAAGTCTGGATCACCGTCATCCATGAGCTCGCGCATCACCTCGGGTTCGGCGAGGAGAGGCTGCACGACCTGGGCGTGGACTAGAGGCGCCCACGCCGCTATGAAACGATCGGCGGAATCTCGAGTGGCGCCGCGCCCGCCAGCAACTCGCCCAGCCGGTCGACCTCTACGTTGCCGCCGCTGAAGACGACGCAGACTCGTTCACCGTCGTTGATCGGGATGTGGCCGAACAGGACCGCAGCAAGTGCCGCGGCGCCGGCCGGTTCCACGAGCTGCTTCATGCGTTCCAGCGCGAACCTGACGCCGGCCAGGATCGTGGCGTCGTCGATGAGCGCGATACCGTCCAGATAGCGCTTGGCCATGGCCAGCGTCCACTCCCCGGCGAACGGCGAGCCCAGACCGTCGGCAACGGAGGCCGGCTGGATGTGGACGATCTCGTTGCGTTCGATTGCGAGGGACATCGAGTTGGAGGTGACCGGTTCCACGCCGTAGACGCGCACGCCGGGTTTGGTCTCTTTGATCGCAGCCGCGATGCCGGTGCAGAGGGCGCCGCCGCCGATCCCGGCCACGACGACGTCCACGTCAGGAAGGTCGTCGAGGATCTCCAGGCCCACGGTCCCCTGCCCCGCCAGCACGTACGGGTCGTCGAAGGGCGGCACGAACGTCAGGCCGCGTTCCGCCTGGACCTCGTCCATGCGAGCCCACGTCTCGTTGATGTGGGTGCCGTAGAGGATGACCTCGGCGCCGTAGCCGCGGCAGGCTTCGACTTTCGATTTGACCGCGCCGGCCGGCATCATGACCACGGCGTGAACCCCGGCCTGGTGAGCGGCCAGCGCAACGCCCTGGGCGTGATTGCCGGCCGAGAGCGTGATCACGCCGGCTTTGCGTTCCTCGGCCGTCAGGGAACCTACCTTGTTGAGGGCGCCCCGGATCTTGAAGGCGCCGGTCATCTGGAGATGCTCGGCTTTGGCGTAAATCCGGCCGTCGGCCACATTGATGCCACGCGCGGCGAGCACCCGCGCCGCGGTCGACGAGGAGAGAATCGGCGTGCGGGCGATGCGCCCGTCGAGGTTGCGGCGCGCGTCGTGGAAGCGTTCTAGTGGAACGATGTGGTCGGGCATGGCGCAAGTATTGCAGGCTCGCCGGGGGCGCCGCGAAATCTGATGCAACCCAACACCACGCTCCGGCGCCGTCCGGGCCGTGCGTCCCGCAGGTTGAGATTCTGGCTCGCCTCGAGACCATTGCCGTGCCGTAGACCGGGATCAGTCGGCTACCCGACATGAATCCGCTCCCGAGTAGCGCAAGATAGCGGTGGCCGGGCCGTCGAGGAGCATCCGGCCGCCGCTTGACGTATGGGAGGGAAGTCGTGAAGCATCCGGTGAAGGCGATCCTGGGCCTGCTCCTCGCTGCCGCGATGACGGCCGGTTGCTCGCCTGCCACTTCGCCCACCGCCAACACGCCATCGCCGTCCCCGTCCCCCTCGCCGCAGAACTCGGTCCCGGCAGCGACGCCAACACCTACGGCCAGCGCCGTCCCGGCGACGCCGACACCAAAGCCGACCGCCGCGCCGCCGGCTGCTCCGACTGGCGTCGCCTGGACCAGCCTCGCGGACCCTGCGACGTGCCCGGCAAAGCTCGGGCCAACTTGCTTCAAATACAAAGTGGATTGGTCGGAAGCTGATCCGACGGGCGTGACCATCGACATCATCGGCGTCACGAAATGCCTCGACAAGCCGCATTGCGTCCTGCCGACTACGACTATTCCGCCGTCGCAGATGGTCCTGCTCGCCAGCGCGAGCGCCTCGAAGAAGTCGACGACCGTAATCCTCGGCGGCGGCCAATCGAACGGTGCCGGCTGGCTGCCCGGGTCCGGCGGAAAGACGCTCTACATCTACGGCGTCGTCGTCCAGGCCCGAAGCCCCGCCGGGAAGTCCGGCCTGGTAGTGGCCTGGGCCTGGTAGTTCTCCCCGCTCCAGGGTCGCGCAGAGTGGCTCGCCGGCCTCGCCTGTCGCGGTAACATTGGCGCACAAGGTCTGTCACACAGGCCGCCTTCTGCGGCCGCAACCAGGAGTGGGTCAATGCCGGGCTTCACCCCGTTCACGAGCAACTATCAGGACCTCTCGACCAACCAGGGCTACCAGTTCGAATTCCGCTGCGACATCTGCGGCAGCGGTTACCGGAGTGAATGGCAGAAGAATCTGCTCGGCACCGGCGCCTCGATCCTCGGCGGCGCCAGCAGCGTCATCGGCGGCCTCTGGGGAGCCCGCAACGCAGCCGAGTCGGCCCAGCAGATCACCGACCGCGGCGGCCGTGACAAGGCCCTGGAAAAGGCCTCCAACGAGATCATGCCCATGTTCCATCGCTGCGTGCGGTGCAACAACTGGGTCGACGAAACGTGCTTCAACAAGGCTCGCGGGCTGTGCGTCAACTGCGCCCCGAACCTGGCCGCCGAGATGGAGGCGGAGCGATCCTCCGTCGAAATCAGCCAGATGCGCGAAGCGGTTCAGGGCCAGCAGGTCTTCTCGGGCGACACCAGCGCCCGAGCTACCGAATGCCCCAGCTGCGGAAAGCCGGTCGGCTCGGAGAAGTTCTGCGGCAACTGCGGCACGGCACTGGGCGTGTCCAAGTGCTCCAAGTGCGGCGCCGAACTGGCGGCCGACACTCGCTTCTGCGGCAACTGCGGCAACAAGGCCGGCTAGCGACGAGCCTCTCGTCGCTCGGCGACCACCGCGGGCGCACGGCGCGCCCCAATCACAGACTCGCGGCCCGGCCATCGGCCGGGCCGACGTCTATCCGGCGACGGTCCCGCAGATCGTGCAGAAGTGCGAACCGGCCGGCAGCGGCGCACCGCAGCCACTGCAAGCGCCCTGTGACTGGAGGACCGGAGCGGCGGCGTTTGGGCTGAGCGGAGGTCGCGGCGGTGGAGGCGGCTCAACCAGTGTGCCGTCGGTGGCGGTCGTGCCGGTGGCCGGCGCGGCGGTCGTGGCAGCGGGCGCCGGTGACGCGGCACCGGATCCGGCGGCGGCCGTGGTGGCAGCGCCGGGCGGCGGCGCGATCAACGACTGGCCGCACGACGGGCACGTCACCCAAGCGGGGTCTTCCACGATCTTGCGGCAGTTCTGGCAGCGCTTCGGGGCGAACGGATCAACCTGGCCGCAGTAAGGGCAGGCGGCCACGGCCCGGTCGATGAATTTGTCGCAATACGGGCATGGGTGCTTGTAAGTCGGCATCGTCCGCTCCTCTAGCCTGCTGTGCCCGAAGGGCTGGGCGAGCCTGCGGTGGCACCGTCGCCGCCCTGGCCGTCGGCGTCGGCCGTGTCATCTACGTCGCCGGAGTCGCCCGCGTCGGAGTCGCCGCCGTCGCCGCCGGCCGCCGATATCGCCGACTCCTGAGATGCGCGGCCCGGCCACACGGCGGCATCGTCCCCGGCGGCAGCATGCCACTGGATCAGACTCGCCACCGCCGTTGCCCAGCTCGCCTCGCTGCGGTGGACGATTCGGGCGACGAACCGGTGCCTCGCCATGGCCAGGCTCGGCAGCACCGCCAGAGCGAGCCGGTAGCGCAGATATTCGGGCATGCGCAGCTGGTCTTCGGGGAGAGCCATCGGCTCGCGCAGGAAGCGGCAGTCGACGAGTGCCTCGCTGATGTCTCGTACGGCCTGCTCCGCCGCGATCCCGAGCTTCTCGGGCGGCTCGCCCTTGTACTGCGCCCGCGGCATTGCCCGGAAGAAGTACGTGGCGTGGGCCCCGGCGGTGACCAGTTCCAGAGCCACGAGATTGCCCGGCATCGCGATCAGGAACCAGATCTTGGGTTCCGTCCCGCCCGGATCGACCGGCGACATGGCCACCCATCGTGGCGCAGCCGCGCCGGCGGTCTTGCAGAGTGACTCGTAGCTCGCCGCGAACTTGGGCTCGCCCAGAACGGCCTCTTCGATCACCGGCCAGCCGGTATCGCCGAACGCATCCGGCCGGATCGGGCGGCCGTCGACCAGCAGGTCGGAGGCCTTCTGCCGGACCCCGAATGGGGCATCGGTCATCAGCTGCTCCACGAAGCCGGCGGCATCGGCGAAGGCACCGTCGCGCAGCTTCGCCAGCCTGTCGTGGAGACGGGTGCTCGCGGCCCCAAGACCCATAAGCGTCAGGGTCCCGGGATCGCCCTCGATCGAGACCTCGCCGGCGCTGGGTATCGTGACCTTCAAGATGGAAGCGCGGCGGAAATGGATCCACGTCAGGCGCTCGTCCAGCGGGCAGACCACGAAACCCCACGGCTGGACCACGAGCTGCCCAACACCGGTTGCGGCCTTTGCCGGTCCGTCCGGCCCCGCACCAAGAGGAGAACTGGTCGGCTGCCAGGCGAACTCGACCAGTTCGGCCGGATCGTCCGGAACCTGGACCAGGCCGTCGGTCAGGCGCTGCTTGAGCCGCAATTCGCGGAGCAGGCGGACCATCGGCCCGAGGCGGTCGGCGAACTTCTCGAGGATGAACTTCATCGCGTCGGGGCCGTCGCCGAGAACCAGCAGGACGGTGGACTGCTGGATCGCGATGGCGCTGATGTCGCGGAAGCCGGCCCGGATCGGGCGGGCGGACCCGATCTGCAGTGTCAAGCCGGTCCCGTCGATGCTGACGGTCGCGTCCTCGGAGGTGGTGTTGGGTCCAGCGAGCCGGCCCTGGCCGTGGATGTCGATCGTCTCGAGCTTGCCGGCGCCGGCGCCGCGGGTCGCGTCCCGGCCCGTCTGCGTGCGCACGTCGCGAGCGTCGCGACCGCCGGCACCCGCTCCGCGTGGATCGCGGGCATCGCGGCCGGGCGTGGCGGCTCCGAGGCCGAGCGCGCTGGCGAGACCCTGCAACTGACCCACGTCCAGGCTACCTGCACCGAGGCCGCCCGCACCGAGGCCGCCCTGGGCGGCTGCCGTCCCCGCCACCCTCGGATCACGCGTATCGCCGCTCATTCCGCCTCCATGCCATCTCGCCAATCCTCGCCGGAGCCGCCGCCCGACGCAGCGTCGGAATCCATGCCGCCATCGTAGCCAGAACTCACCGATCCGACCGGGCAAACCGGCGCCCTATTGCGATCTGCTTGCGTGGTTGCGCAAACACCTGTACACTCGCGCTATGCTCGAAGTCGAAGATCTGGAGACCGCGAGACGGCAGAGTGCGACGGTGGCGAGAGCCCTCGCCGATCCCAAGCGCCTCTGCGTCCTGCAGTCACTGGCCGGTGGCGAGCTTTCAGTGCGCGACCTGTCCGACCGCGTCGGATGCCACGTGCCGAATATGAGCCAGCATCTGGCCGTGCTGCGGAACTCGGGACTCGTCCTGACGCGCCGTGACGGCAACGCCATTTACTATCGCCTAGCAGATCACCGGATCCTCGAGGCGTGTCGGCTTCTCGAATCGATCGCCGTCCAGTCACCGGCGCAGACCGTCAGGTAGAAAGGACCATCAGCAGATGGCCGAAGTCAAAGTAGTAACCGATGAGACCTTCGAACAGGTCGTCCTCAACGCCGAACGGCCGATAATCGTCGACTTCTGGGCCTCCTGGTGCGGGCCGTGCCGCATGGTCGCGCCCGAACTCGAGAAGATCGCGGACAAGTACTCGGACGCTCTCGACGTCGTCAAGATGGACGTCGATGCCAACCCGGGCGTCTCGCAGGCCCTCCAGATCATGACCCTGCCGACCATCGCTTTCTTCCGACCCGGCCACCAGCCGATGGCGGTCGTGGGTGCCATGCCGGCCGAACAATTTGAGGCGCGATTCGGCCTTTCGCAGTACGCTAAGGCCAAGACCAGTTAGGTCTTCGGCAAGTTCAATTCGAATACCCAGCGGGGCCTCCCCCTCGGCCCCGTTCCTACGACCCCGGCCTACCCCCTCAGGCCGGGGTCGTGCTTAACCCACTCCCGCGCGCGAGCGTCAGCGGCCGGCGGCCGCGAGAACGGCACGTAGATCGGGGGCGTGCTCGGCGTAGTGCTCGGTGGTGTTACCCAGGAGCGACTTGAGGTGGGCCGAGTCCTTGAGCCAGCGCGTCTCAGGGACGACGGTGAGATAGCCACGCAACTCGCCGGGCATGGTCGAGAAACGCCGGCGGACTTCTTCGATCGGCAGGGCCGCCCAATCGGCCTGGTACTTGGCGTTGAGTTGGTCGCCCAGAGCATCCCAGTCCTTGCCGACCGCCACGATCCGGTCGAACGTAGCGCTCTGAGGCCCCAGGGCCAGCTCCTGGGCGATCGTCAGCCACCACTCGATCCAGGCGCCGAGGTGGGCCATCAGGTCGCGGCCGTTCCAGCCGTGGGCTCCCTCCACGGGTTGCTCGAGCTGCTCGTCGGTCAATTCCAGCAGAGCTTCAAAAGCGCGGAATTCTTCGCGTTCCTCCTCGAGGAAACTCAGGCCGTCGGCGTACATGCGTCGATGGTAGCGCGGCCGAGGCGGTTAGGTGTGGTGCCAGGACGCGCCGGACTTAGGGGTCGTCGGGTTCTGGCCGTACGGGTCATTGTGATCTGCGCAACGCGCTTTAGCTTGTGATTGGCCGCCGGCGCATCTGCTACGAAGGCACCAGGGGCATCGGACACGGGCCGGATCGACACCGTCCTCCGCATTTGAGACGAACCGCCGTTCGTACGAGGAGGTCGCGCGACCCGACCACGATCCGAGTAACCAGATTAGTCGGCCAGCATGGTGCTTCTGGCCGGCGGCCTGGACTCATCCCGTCGATGGTCGGGACGGCTCGCTCGGTTCGCCGGGCGGGCCGTTCCTGTTGAGTCGCGGCGCGGCAAGTGGCGGCGCGGCAAGTGGCGGCGCCGCGGCCGGGTCAGCCGCGCTGGACCATCGTGTCGAGCCGCGGCCGCCGCATCGGGCCGTAGAGGAATCGCAGCACCACCCGCGCCGCCAGAGACACCTCCGGCTCGCGGTCGATCGTGCGCACGATCCAGTCGAGATAAGTCGGCTCATTGAGCGCCACTTCGCCCAGTGTCAGCCCCGCGAACTTGCCGAAGTTGAGTTGCGTCGCCATCGCCTCGGCCACCGTAGGCATGTCTAGCTCCATCGATGGTCCGCGGCGCCGCAGCATCGGACCGGTCGGCGTGGAGGCTCGCGGCGGTTCGTGGTCTTCGGCGGAACGGGGACGCGGCGGTAGCCCAGGGAGCGGGCTGTGATCCAGCGGATGCAGCGTCGTGTTGCGAGGCCGCAGGAGCGCGCTCGTGTCGATCCTGGCGGTAACGGGGCGTCCGGTACGGGGACGCGGCGGCCACTCCGGCCTGTCGGATGGGCTGGAGTATCCGTCGCTGCCGTCCCAGGAGCCGGTGGGGCGACCGGCCGGCGGATCGCCCCGGCCTTCGGCCCTGGCGCCTCGCGCGGCGGCTTCTCGATGGGCACGTCGCTTGACCGGATCTCGTAGTTCCTGGTACGCGGCGTTGATCTCGGCCATCGTCCTGTTGGCACGCCGTTCGACGGCCGGGTCGCCGCTGGCGACGTCCGGGTGATGCTGGCGGGCAAGACCGCGCCACGCGCCCTTGATGGTTTCGGGCGTGGCGTCGAGTGGCAGTCCAAGGACGGTGAACGGGTTTCGGGGCATCCGATAAGTCTACCCGGCGAGGCCCAACTGCCGGGCCGGAGGCGCAGTGCGCGCGTCCACTTGACAAGGTACGGCCTCGTAGCGTCCCCTTCGCTCATGCCACGCAACCAACGCTCCCACGGACTTCCCTGGTTCCGGATCGCGCTGACTGCCGGAGCCCTGACCGGCTTCGCCGCGGCCTATCGATTTGCGATCCGCTATCGCGAACGGGTCGGGCTGCCGCATCGATACCCGGTCGATGGTTCGCCGGCCGACTTCGGGCTCGAATTCGAGACGGTGGATATCCCGGCGGGCGACCACACGCTGGCGGCGTGGTATGTGCCGGCCGAAACGCCTCACGCGAAAGGGCGGGCGGCCGCCAAAGCCGTCACTGCCGCCGCCGAGCCTCGGCCCGCCATCGTCATCGTCCACGGCTGGGAGTCGAACCGCGGCCGCACGTTCGCCCACGTTCGATATCTCCACGCCGCCGGATTCCACTGCCTCGTCTTTGACGCGCGCGGCCACGGCGACAACGCGCCCGAAACACTGCCCGTCAACGTTCCCGAATTTGCCGACGACACGATCGCGGCAGTTCGCTGGCTCGGAACGAGGCCGGAGGTCTCCGACGTCGGCGTGCTGGGCCACTCGATGGGCGGCGCCGGGGCGATCGTGGCCGCTTCACGCGAACCCTCGATCGGGGCCGTGGTGAGTCTGTCGTCGCCGGCGGATCTGGTCTACATGACGCGCAAGACGTTCGAGATGGCGGGGATGCACATACCCGAGCCGATCGCCACTCCCCTGGCCTGGTTCACCGCGGCGGTCCTGCTGATCCCGCGCCACCACGCGGTCGAAGACGCCAGCGCCGTCGCCGCCGCGCGCCGCTACCGGGGTCCGCTGCTGCTGATCCACGGCGCCGACGACCACGCGGTGCCTGTTTCGCACATGGAGATGCTCGAGAGCGCGGCTGCGACCGGCCGAACCGCCGCCGACCCGGCAGTCGAGACGCTGATCCTGCCCGGGTTCGGTCACCGCTGGCTATATGGCGACCCCGCATGCCGGCGCAAGATCGCGGAGTTCTTCGCGACCTACCTCGGCGGTCCGGTCGAGCCCGCCGGTGCCGGCGAGCGGGCCGCCGAATGCGTGGTCGAGCGCCCGTCCGACCCGGTCTACGGCTTCGGCGCGATGGCGGGCCAGACGGCGCCGCCGGATAGATGGAGCCCCGACAACTGAACTGCGGTCGCGCCGCCGACCGGGCCCAGTAGCGGCCCGCTCG
>Ga0182027_10016170_pt1 | contig 10206 bp, 8 predicted proteins | sample 712E1DmetaG_FD_121300 | JGI IMG/M metagenome (GOLD analysis project Ga0182027, IMG submission 121300) | Permafrost microbial communities from Stordalen Mire, Sweden - 712E1D metaG (Illumina Assembly) | ecosystem: Environmental > Terrestrial > Soil > Wetlands > Permafrost | place: Sweden... | reverse complement strand
TTGAACAAGAGATGAAGACATGACAGTAAAAGGTGATCTCGTACGACAGGATCCATTACAGCTCAACAAGATCGAGGGCCCCGCGTCGCTAGAATTAAGGACAAAGGCGACCGAGGCGGCGATTGAAACCGTGAGGGATGTCATCAACGTACTGGTGCTGTATGGCAAAGCCGCGGTCGAGGATAGGGCAAAATGGGGCGAAACACAGCGGCGCATCACGGAATTGGACGCGAGAACGCGTTCCCAGCTTGAGAAGCTGGAGGCTCAACTCATGAACGCGAAAGAAAAAACAAAGCGCCTTGGCATGGTGCTAGCGGTTGTACGCGAGCAAGCTGACAAATTGCCGGAACCGCTTGCGGTCGGTCTAGGCAAAGCCGTCGAGAATCTGACCAAAGATCTCTGATGGACAAAAGAGATATCGCTGTCGAGATTGCTGAGTTCGTCAGTGTCGCTTCTTTTGAATGGCTCAAACTGGGGAAGAAGAATTTTGCGCAGCAGGAGCAGCAAAGAGCGATCTCAACGAGCGACGCCGAGCGACGCGCAAAAATCAGAACGATTTGCGGTCACATGGAACAAGTGGCCGAGATCGACGCGCGCATCGCATTAATCGAGGCCACCCCCGCGCTTCACGATCGGGACAAAATACTTCACACACTGCGGCACCTAAGGGGAGCGTTGGTTCAACGAAAATACGAGAAGAGCAAAGCATGACCCGGGGCTCGCCGTCATACAGCAAGCCACCCAGATTACCGTGGTTGACGATGGGTGCTGTCCTCTTGCGGCCACTGTCCTGCGTAAAAATCCGCGACGACAGCCAGCCGGCAGGTTTGCGGCACCCGAATAAACTAGCCGCGCCAACGTCCGTAGCATGGGCCGCCAGGTCGATCGGCATACGTGGGCCAACGGACGCCAGCAAAATCTGTTTGCTACTTAATTCTCCCGTTGCTTTTTTGGTTCTAGGAGAGACGTGGCCAGCCGAGATTGGGTGACCGTCCCCGTCACGACGCTCTCGATGAAGGTCCTGGCGTCCTCTTGGCTGCTCACACCACGGGACTTCCGACTCCCGGGCCGTCGAACTTCGACCCGGATCCCGGCTTGGTTGGCGGCATCCCGACACCGAACGAAGAATTGCAGACCTGGACGCGATACTTCCTCGGCGAACGCCTTCAGTTCGGCGAGGGGATCGTTGGCCTTTTCAAATCCTGGTTCTGCCTCCCAGACGGTCGCGGCCGTGCTCTCCGGGGCCGAATACTCCCGTATTTCGGTTTTGCGGCGACCGATCAGGATTTCAAGGCGAAGCGGCTCTGCACCGGGAATCCAGTCATCACGGCGAAATGATTGGCCTAAACCGCGACGCGGCGGCTCGGCGATTTCGGTTCGACTAATTGGGTGATGGCGACCCTGACGGGATTTGAACCCGTGTCGCCGCCGTGAAAGGGCGGTGTCCTAGGCCGGGCTAGACGACAGGGTCGCGCGGCGGAGTAAGTAACGAAACGACTGCGACAAGGCAAGCAAAAACGATCCGTGGCGCCCGGGCGACAACCTATGGAGTCGGCATCCCATATTAGTTTATTGAACCACTTAAATAAGCAAATGAACGTATGTGATTGTTTTCATTGGCTAAATACTATTTTCGTTGTTCCAACGTCAAAAATAGTATATGTAGGCGACCCACAGTTTCACACAAGGGAATATAAAGATGACCATCCGTGTAAACCCAGTGCTGAACGTCGACATCAAAAAGATCAACGAGCTGATCAACAACGCTAAGCCCAGGGCCATGCGTAAAGACAGCGTGATCAATCCCCTGCCCCGCGACCGCGTCGGCAATCATTGGCGCCTTTGGGACGCCAGCATCGTTACGCCGCGCCCCGTGCTCGACTAGCTCAGCCCGCACTGACTCCTTCTGCGAACTGCCACGGCGCCTCTACCACGAGTGCTTTGGGCACTATCTCGTAGGTCACGGGAAGCCTTCCCGGCTGCTCGCCGTCCAGGTCGATGAGAACCGGCTCTTTGCCGCACGGCGTGGCCGTCACCTTTTTCCCGCGCACCGACTCGACGCCCGCCCTGCCGATATGCGTGCCGGCGTAGATAGCGCTGCTGTAACGCAAGAAGGTCAACAGGCCCACGTCGCCCACAATCGTGACATCGAAAAGACCGTCGTTCAGCAGGGCCTGCGGGGCGATTTTCATGGAGCCACCGAAATATCGACCGTTGGCGACTGCGACCGTGTTGATGGGCAAAGTGCGGGCATACACGTCATCAATGCGTAGCTCGATCTTCTGGTTGCGGTAGACGAACAAGCCTTTGAGCGTGCCCCAGAGGAATGCGGCCTTGCCGCCCAGGCGTTTGCTCGTGCGGTTTACCTTCTCGACAATCAGGCCGCTCGAGCCAAAGCTGGAGATGTTGAGAAAAAAGCGGTGCACCGGCTCTCCAAACGGCCCGATGAGCTCGGCATGGCCCACGTCGATCGTGCGCGTGGTCATCTGGTGGAACCGCAGTGCCGCGTCTTTTCCGGACAGACCGATGGAACGGACAAAATCACCGCCGGTGCCTACCGGATAGGTTGCCAACACTGCCCCGGGTGCTATCGCCGTGCCGGAGTCCGGATCGAAAAAGCCGTTGACGACTTCGTTGTTGGTGCCGTCGCCGCCCACCGCAACAATCCGCTCGGCGCCCGAGCGCAACGCGTTGCGAGCCATGGAGGTCGCCTGGCCCGGGCCGGAGGTGAACTGCGTCTCCAATGGGCCGAATACTTCGCGAAGCAGCGCTTCGATCCGAGGCCAGCGGGCGAGCACCCGGCCCGCCGACGCCGCGGGATTGGCAACGACTACAGTGTTCATGATCCACCCATCTGTTCGGACAGCCGCCCGTGGCTGCGCGACCATAGCTCAACCAGATCGTCAACGGGCGCGAACACGCTCAGGAGGCGACGGCGGCAGGTCGGTGAGGCCGCCAAAATCCGCTCGGCACCGCTGCTGATCAGATCCTGTACATGAGCCGTAACGACCTTGCGGGCGAGCTCCGGGTCGTAGAAGCTCAACAACGAGCCGCCACAACTGCCCGCCTCGCCCTCGAGCACCGAGCCCGATGCGAGCACGTCCCCCTGCTCGGCCAGTTGCATGCGCAAGGTGGCCTCGTTCAAATAGCGCGTGCAAAAGCAATTGTCGTGTGGCGCCCATGAGCCTTCGGTCGGCAGACGCCATTTCATGTGCGCCAAAAGATGCGTCGGAGTCAGGACCTCAGGCGTTTCAACGCCCACGTGCGGGTACAGGTGTCGCAGCGTATAGGCACAGCCGGGATCGTCGACGACGATGCGCCTGGCACGCTTGAGGCTCTTGCCCACCGACTGCGCCCGCAGCACAAAGCCGCGCCGAGCGCCCCAACGCCACAACGGCTGTCCGCAGCAGCCCAGTCCGCTCGGCACATGGACCTTGCCGAAACGAGCGCGAGCCAGGGCGAGCAAAGCTCGCGCCGGCCCCGGGTCCTGGCGCGAGCCCTGACACCCCAAAAACAGCCAGGTCTCGGCGTCTTCGCCGTCGCCCGTCACCGCCAGGGCCGCATCGTCATCGGCAGGCCGATCCGGCATCCGGCCGGTGTTCTCGATCGTCTGCAAGAAAGCCATGATCCGCGCCGGCGCAACCTCCTGGCGCACCAACTCGGCCCGGGCGTCGCCCAGAACCGTAGCCACGTCGTTGTCGTGATCACAGAAGTTACGGCAACCGCGACAATCCATGCACGACCAGAGACGCTCCGCGACATCCGGCGTCAGGGGACGCCGCTCGGTGCGATCCAAATTGGCCGTGAGCATCAGCTGGCGTGGCGTCAGTGTTTCGGAGCCCTGCGCTACCGCCACAGGACAGGCGAATCGGCACAACTTCGGACAGTACGTACAATTGGCCAGGGCCCCGCGATGGCCGTGCAGGACCAGGGGCAGCATGCCTTTGGCCTCGACGGGCTCGTTCAAAAGCGGCGCGGCGGCTTCGGCGCCTGGAACCGCTGACGGCGCCGGCTCGCGCGAGATCCAGTTGAAAAGTCCGAGCTCGTCGGCGAGAGCCTCCAGACGCGAACGGGTTTCTGGATCGGGCGCCGACAGATCGGGCCGGTGCACAAACCCCGCCGCACCGATCGCGTCCAAAAACGGCACCCGGCACACCAGACGCTCCCCGATGGCCGCCGCGATAAACTCACGTAAGGACCGATGTGGCCCAGCGAAGAAAAACGGCTCCGTGCCCAGAGCAGGCCATGCCGACGAAGTCCGCGTAGGTTTGATTTCGAGACCCTCGCCCACCAATTCCCGAAGGCGCCTCTCGGTGAGCTGTCGCGAAATCTCCGGATGAGGAGCAATGAGCAGCGAAATCCGGCCTGACTCGGCAACCAGGGACAGTTGCACAGAGGAAAGGTCCTCGTCCTGCGTAACCAGGCGTACGAGCTCCAACACGCGCCCCAGGGGGCCGGAGATCATCAAGGCTGCCCGGCGCGGACGTTGGGTGCGCAGCCAGAGCCGATCCGGCGTGCCCGCAAGCAGCGCTTCGATCAAATCGGGTCCCAACGCGGCGCGCGGGGCGGGCACGAATGCGACCGGCCCGGACCCCGTTGCCCCATCCACGCCGGCAACCAGCGGCTCAATTGCGCGCAGTTGGGGGTTGAAGCGCCACAACAGCCCGGCCCGAGCCGCGGCCAATACCGTCCAGGGGCTAAACAGCTCGGCGGTGACTCCCAGCGATTCGTGCTCACGGTTGAGCTCGGCTTCCAGATCTCTCAGGCGCGCCTGGGCTGGCACGGGCCGCAGAAATGCGGCGCCGTCGGCGCGCTCGGCGGCGGCGACGGGCCGTTGGGCATCGGAGCCGGACACCGGAGGCTCGGCAAGCACTTCCGGATTCAAGATGTGGTCGGGATCGAAAACCCGGCGCGTGGCCGAGAGCACCTGCCGGGCCCCACCCATGCGGGCAAGCAACAGGTGGCTCTTGAGTCTGCCGGCACCGTGGTGATGCGATACGTTGGCTCCGGCACTGGTGGCCGCCTCCAGACAGTTCCTCCACAGCTCGTCGTAGCCGGAGACGCCTCGCGCCGCCAAAAAAGCGTAGGTGAAGTAGATCGACACGCCGTCCAGATAGACATGGGAAAAGTGCGCCATGACCTGGACACCGGTCGAAAGGGCGGAGCGCCGCACAGCCTCGTAGACCGGCATGGCCCGATCCCATGGGCAGGCGACCTCCATCGTGTCGGCCGCCACTCCCGCCCGATACGCACTGGACTGGCGATACGAAATCGCATACCGCCGCTCGTACCACCGCTCGCCAGGACCCGGGCCTTCGTCGCGCGCACCCCTGCGCAAGGCGATTTCCTGCAAAAGCGCGAGCTGGGCCGCGGCGCTCTCTTCGCAACCCTGCAGCGCCACAATCACGCGGCAGCTGTGCGACACAGCATCCGTCACCCAACGCGTCAGCAGGGGCAATCGCGCCCCCACATATGCCGCCCAATCCGGGCCCCGGTCGTGGGGCGCAAAATTCTGGTGGCCAAAGCCCTGCAGGAGCGTATCGAGCGGGTCGTAGATCCGCACTACCGCCGGGGTCAGGCCGGCGGTCAACCAGTCGCGCGCCGCCCAAAGGGCCCGCGCTAGATCCGGGAACACCAGACTGCGAAAGATCCGCGCCGCCGGCGCGCGGTGAATACGCATCGTAGCTTCGGCCCAGATCCCGAGCGTGCCCTCGGAGCCGATGAGCTTGGGCCAAAGCGGATCGAGCACCGGCGAAGGCCGGTGCCGTACGATGGACCCGTCGCCCAAAACGACGGTACCGCCGACGACCTGGTCTTCGATTTTTCCGTAGCGGCTGGACATCTGGCCGGCGCCGCGGGCCGCAATCCAACCCCCCAGAGTCGAACAGTAGATGGAGGACGGGAAATGACCTTGCGTAAAGCCACGCCGATCGAGCTCCCGCTCGAGCAGCTCGCCCATGATTCCGGTCTGGGCCGTAGCCGTACATGCCTGGGTGTCGACCTCGACCAGGCGCGCCATGCGCTTGAGATCTACGACCACGTGCAGCTCGTTCTGCGCGCTCGCCCCGCCGACCACGCTGGAGCCGGCGCCATAGGGCACCAGGGGCACGCCATAGGTGCGGGCCCACTGCACCACCCGCTGAATCTGTGTCGTCGACTCGGGCCAGACGACCGCGGCAGGCAGCACCGCATCCACTCCCTGGCGCATGGCAATCAGGTGCCGCGGCCAGAGATCAACGCACGCGGCGAGCCGGTCCGCGTCGCCGATCGACACCGCCCCGGCTCCCAGGGCCGCGGTGAGCTCTTGCACGGCCTTGGCGACCACGTTTGGCTACTCCCCTCTAAGCATGCGCGCGTGGTCCTCGACCAGGCGCGAGACGTACTGAGCCTGCATCCCCTGCGGGCACAGGTGGGCGATCGCCGGAGCGAGCTCGGCCAGGCGCCGCGCTTTGTCGAGCGCGAGCAAGCTGTCTGCCGGCTGGCGGATGATCTGGACGATCCACTGCGAGGGCCGCTCGCCGGGCCTGCCTGCGACATCGCAGATGCCGCAACCGATGCACCGCGAAGTCGCCGCCAGATAGGTCCACGTCCCTGCCGGCGTGACGCCCAGGGATTCGGCCCGAATTGCCGCGAGCCAGTCGCGGGGCCCGCGCACACCGTAGACCAGCACGCGCAGGATGTTCTTGAACAGAGCCCAGGCGAGGATCCATTTGGCGGCGAGCGAGCGCCCTAGGCTAGACATGGCGCCCCCCCAAGTGTCGCTACGGCAGCCGAGCCCGCCTGGTAGCCGGTCGCCATCGCGACCCCGTCGGCACAAAGTGCATACCGGGAGGCAAAGCCACCGAGGATCATCCCGGCCGCAAACAGATTGGCAAAGGCCACGCGGCCCTCGCGCAACGGCCGCAGCTGGGCATCGACGGCCACGCCCGCGGTCAACAAGGGGTGCGACTCGACCGGCGTCTCGCGTACGACACTCAACGGACTCTCCGCTTCGACCGCGCCCAGGGCACTGACGACGGGAAGATCGAACAACGCCTCCCGGCAGCCCCGCTCGTCCCAGACGACGCCGCCCGAGACGAATCGGCCGCTCGCCAGGACATACGCCCCGGCCGCCATGCTCCGGCCGCCGGCCGTCGTCACGGCGGCGAGCTCGGTGCCGGCCGCACGAAAAGCAGCGATCTCGCCGCAACGCTCGATCCCTTTCGCCTTTACGGCCGCATCCAGCGCGCGCTGCAAGCGCAAGCCCGGCACCGACGGCATGTGCGCCAGCGTCTCCACAATTGGTAGGCCGGTCAGCTCAGTTAATCGCCGCCTTGCGCCCGCCGAGTCATTGAGGCCCAATACCGGCGGCACCAGCAGCCCGGCCAGGCCGTCCATCTTCCCGCGAAGCGCCGATGCCAGGCGGTCGATGTACTCAGGCGAATCGAACAGAGCCGCCAGGCCCATGGGTCCCATGCGCTCGCCCAGAGCGACCCGCACCGGGATGAGCTCGGCCGGGCTGCCCGAGAGAGTCTGAGCATCGGCGGCCAGGCCCCGGGCGAGCCGGTTGGCATCGTGAAAAGTCTCTCCCAGAAACTCGAGGACTCCCCACCGGCCCGCAAGCGGCCGATTGAAATCGATTCCGAGATGGGGCAAAAGGGCCGCACCCGCCGGGATGACTGTGCCCGTCGATGCAGGCAGGCCCAGGTTCTCGCCCTCGAGATCCAGGGGAGGAGGAGCCAGACCCGCGGGTTGCAGAACCTGCAGCAATTGCTCGTAACCGCGCCGCAGTGCCGTCAGTGATGTGGTCAGGCCCATCCGGTCATAGGGATGGTGTGGCCGGTGCGCGATCAGGTCCATGACGTGCTCGGCCAGCGTGCGCGCCTGCTGCAACGCGGGCGACAGAGCCGGATTGAACGCGATGTCGAGAGCGCCGGTGCTCAGGGCGGTGGCACCGTACGATCGCGAGGCCAATACCACTTTTGCGCCCTGGCTCTGCGCACTCAAAGCAGCCATCACCCCGGCGAGGCCCCCGCCGATGACCAACACATCTACCATCGTGGCAATCTCCTCATGCGTGCGGCACCCACGCCGGCGGCTGCCACAATCCGGTGTATTGCGTCATGAGTAGCTCGGTCTGGGCGAGCTGTCGGCCGGTCATGACGGGCCGCGCCGAGCGCCACCTGCGGGACAGAATGGTCATCAACTCGGCACGCTCGTCAGCGACATTGAGGCCACGCTCCTCGGCAAAGATTTGCGCTGCCCGCAGGGCGCAGTCGTGCCCCTGGCAAGCCCCTATCGCCAGACGCGTGCGCGACATCAGGTCGCCCAGATGGGCGACAAATTCGTTGCGGATGCAGTAGCGCACCTCGCACTCGAGGGTCGGCTCGAAACTGCACACCGGCGCAAATCCCGTCGGCATCTCCCGGCCGACATCGAGCACGGCGCCGGCAAGCGAGCCGTGGCGGTGCACGATCCGCCGCGCACACAGGGGCTCAATCCCATACGCTCTTGCCAGCTCATTTTCGTCTGGCAGGGCGTCGCCTCCGGGCAACACGCGCAAGTGAGTCTGGCAGGGCTCGTGCACACCCAGCCGCTTGCAGATCGTATCGGAGAGATCCTCGGCCTGCATGCGGTAGCTCGCGAGCTTGCCCCCGGCGAGCGAAAACAGGCCTGGGGCACCCAGGGCCCCGTGGTCCACGACCTCGTGACGCCGGCTCAGATCGTCTTCGGTTTTGCCCCACCGGTAGATCGTATTGCGCACGCCGGTACGCGTGCCGATCAGGCGTTGGTCCTTCAACGCCGGCAGCAATCTCTCTGCAGCCTGGCGCAGGTACCGGATCTCGTCCTCGGTGGCCCACAGGTCGTCCAGGTCGCCGTAATAGTCGTCGTCGGTCGTGCCAACCCAGGTCTCGTTCTGATAGGGCAGCACGAACATCTGCCGGCCGTCGACCGCCTTCAGGATGATCGCAAAGTTGGTCAGACGCTTTTCATAAATGAGGTGCACGCCTTTGCCGGGTCGCAGGCGCACGCCTCCCCCTGCCAGGTTCGCGATCCTTTCCGCCCACGGTCCGCCACAGTTGGCAACCACCCGGGCCGAAATCTCCCGCACCTCAACCTGGCCGGCACTGCGCACGCGCGCCCCGGTGACCTGGCCGTCAGATCGTCGGGTCAGGCCCACGACCTCGGTATACGTGAGGATCTCGGCGCCGTGGCGAGCGGCATCCAAAGCATTGAGGACACAGAGCCGGCCGGGATCGATGCCCCACTCATCGAGTGTCACGCCGCCCAAGAAATCGCCCGCGAGGCCCGGCTCGATCGCAAGCATTTCCTTGGCGGTCAGGCGGGCATGCGGGATGCCGTTTTTGGCGACCGCCAGCCGATCGTAGACGTCGAAATAGGCGTCGTAGAGCAGCACGCCGAGCGGCCCGAATTCGTCATTCCTGCCCACGGGCGTGATGAATGGAATGCGAAACAAAATATGGGGAGCAATCTTCTGAATATATCCCGAGTCGCGACACGAGTGCCGCGTCGTCTCGACGTCGCTCAAGAGATAGCGTGGGCCGCCGTGGATCATCCCGCTCGATCCGCCCGTGGCGCCCCGCGCCAGATCCCCCTTCTCGCACAACGTGACTTTGAGGCCGCGCATGGCCAGATCGCGCGCCAGCCCCGTTCCATTGGCTCCGCCGCCGATGACCAGGACGTCCGTCGATTGGGGCATGGCCACCTCAGGCCTTGGGGGCCGTTACAATCTTCAGAGACAGCTCGGCCAGCTGGTCCGCATCGAGCGTCGAGGGCGCATCCAGCATGAGGTCGGTCTGCTTCTGCGTCTTGGGGAACGCGATGACGTCGCGAATCGACTCGGTGCCGGCGAGCTGCATCAGGATCCGATCCGCGCCGAGAGCCAGGCCTCCGTGGGGAGGCGCACCGTACTGCAAGGCATTCAAGAGATAGCCGAACTTCTTCTGCGCGTCTTCGGGGCTGATCCCGATCGCCTTGAACAACAGGGACTGAGTCTCGCTGTCATGGATGCGGATGGAGCCACCGCCGATCTCGACGCCGTTCAGCACGACGTCGTACGCCAGCGCTTTGACCTCGCCCGGGCTCGTCAGGAGCTTGTCCTTGTCTTCGGGCCGCGGCGAGGTAAACGGATGGTGGGCCGGCGTGAAACGCTTGGTCGCCGCATCCAGCTCAAACAGGGGGAAATCGGTCACCCAGCAGAACTTG
>Ga0182027_10016169_pt1 | contig 10206 bp, 16 predicted proteins | sample 712E1DmetaG_FD_121300 | JGI IMG/M metagenome (GOLD analysis project Ga0182027, IMG submission 121300) | Permafrost microbial communities from Stordalen Mire, Sweden - 712E1D metaG (Illumina Assembly) | ecosystem: Environmental > Terrestrial > Soil > Wetlands > Permafrost | place: Sweden... | reverse complement strand
GTGGCGGCTGCTACAACAGCGACACCCAGGCCAACACCGGCGATGTGGTTACCTTTGCCGCAGGGGAGAACTGGGTCTGCGGTTTCACCAATACTTACGTTCCTTCTACTGTCAGCTTCCTCAAGGAAGTGGACAACTCCGCCGGCGGCACCGCTGCCCCCGGCGACTTCAAGATGACTTTGACCAACAACGACCCCAGCGGCCCCTCGTATTCTGGCTTCAATGGCGACGAGATGCCCAACGTCGTTCCTGGCACCTATACCCTGACTGAGGCTTCGCTGCCCGGCTACACCTCGATCTACGGTGGCGGCTGCTACAACAGCGACACCCAGGCCAACACCGGCGACGTGGTGACCATCGGCTACAGTGAGAACTGGGTCTGCGGTTTCACCAACACCTACATCCCGTCGACTGTCACCTTCCTCAAGGAAGTGGATAACTCGGCCGGCGGCTCCGCGCTGCCCGGCGACTTCAAACTAACCTTGAGCGGCGATCAGAACTACACCGGCTACAGCGGCGACACCTTCAACGTCCTGCCCGGCACCTACACCCTGACTGAGTCATCGATGGCCAACTACACCTCGATCTACGGCGGTGGCTGCTACAACACTGCTACTCAAGCCAACAGTGGCGCGATAGTCACCATCGGCTACAGTGAGAACTGGGTCTGTGGTTTCACCAACACCTTTGTTCCGACCCCGACGCCAACTCCGACTGAGACCGCGTCGGCCACCCCGACCGCAACCCCGACTGAGACTGCGTCGGCCACTCCGACTGAGACCCCGTCGGCTACTCCGAGCGAGACCCCGTCGGCTACCCCGACTGAGACTGCGTCGGCCACTCCGACTGAGACCCCGTCGGCTACTCCGAGCGAGACCCCGTCGGCTACCCCGAGCGAGACCGCGTCGGCTACCCCGAGCGAGACCCCATCGGCTACCCCGAGCGAGACCCCATCGGCTACCCCGAGCGAGACTCCTTCGTCTACCCCTTCGTCCACTCCGTCGGCAACTCCGTCGGCCACCCCGACGCCGACCCCCTGTTCGTGCGAAACTCCGTCGGCAACCCCGACAGTAACGCCTTCGGCAACCCCGTCGGTAGCACCGTCGGCCACCCCTCATCCTTCTCCTTCCGCTATGCCTGACACCACAACCGGTGGCCCGAGCGGTCCTGACGGCGCTTTGCCGCTGATCCTGATCGGTCTGGCCTTCCTGTTCGTCGCTGGCAGCTACTCCCTATGGCGCGCTCGCGGTTTCATGCGCCCCTAAATAGCCACAAACTCTAACTGATATAGGGCCCAGCTTGACGGTTGGGCCCTATATCTATGTAGTGCTTAAGCGCTTGACAATCCTTCTCGGGGTATTCATAATTTTGGACATATGATTTTCTTAGGGAGATCTCGTTTATGACCCGAGTCCTGCGGGCCCACTCGTTTGTGCTTGAACTCTCAGTGCGCCAGACCGAGCACCTGGAGATCTTGGCTCGTGGGCGACGGGACGCTTACAATTTTGCCCTGGCACTGGATCGCGACTGCTACGCCGCCGATCTACCGCCGGCCGATTGGGCCGATCTGGAGCCCGGCTACGAGAGTCCCGGCTGGAACCCGACTCGGAGATTGTCGCCATGGGATCTCAACAAGCTCTGGCCCAAAGCGGCCCCGGCTCTCTACCCTGAGCATCCAGCTCCCGGGCAGCCGGCGCAACTGACTTTCGCCGACATGGACTTAGCCCGCAGCGCCGCGGTCAGACGCCGGGGTGGTTTCCCGCGCTTCCGGTCCCGCTATGACGCCCATCAGACGGTGTCCTTTGCCCAAGGCATAGAGATCAGAGGCGAGACCATCAAGCTCCCGAGCATCAAGGCCCCATTGCGCATCAAGGGCTCTACCAGCCGGCTGCGCTGGTTCTTAGAACACGCCAACGGAGCTATCCAGAAGGCTACCTTGGTCCGTGACGGGGTCTATGCCCCTTGGCGCTGCGTGCTGGTGATTGAAATTGATATCCCCGACGTGCTAGCGCCCGACAACCGCCCCGTGGTCGGGTTGGATCTGGGCATCAAGTCATTCCTGAGTCTGTCAGACGGCAAGGTCATCGAGAACCCGCGCATCTTGGAAAGTATGTTGGCCCGCCTGCGGGCGGCTCAGAAGTCGGTGGTCCGCTCGGAACGCGATCGGCAGAAGCGCGAGATAGAAGCCCGAGCTGCAGGTCTGCTCACTCAGAGCCAGCGCCTGCCCAAGGGTCGGCGCCATCTGGCTAAAGAGCTGGTGATAACCCGGCTCCACGCTCGGGTAGTGGCTCTGCGCAATGAGTTCCATCACAACACGGCTAATCTACTCATCTCCCGCTACCGGGCTATCGGCATAGAAGACCTCAACATAGCCGGGATGATGCGCAACCACAAGCTGGCCCGGGTGATCGCCGATGTGGGCTGGGCTTCTTTCTTATCGATTCTCACTTACAAAGCCGCTGCTGCCGGCGTGGAGATCGTCAAGGCCGGCCGCTGGTTTGCCAGCTCAAGGCGCTGCTCGGCCTGTGGTGAGAACAACCCGGCGCTCAAAGATCTCAAGATCCGCGCCTGGACCTGCCCGGCTTGTGGGGTGATGCATGACCGCGACATCAACGCGGCGGCCAACCTCTCTCCCTCTGAGACCCAAATCGCCAACGCCCGGGCCAGCCGCTTGGCCGCGCGCAAAGTCGCCGCCGCTAAGCGCCAGCGTCAGAAAGATCGGGCCGCCAAAGCTGCCCTGACCAAGGCGGTCAAGGCGGAGATCAACCGTCTGGCTAAACATACTGAAAAACAAGCTCGACATGCCAAGCGGATGACCCAACCCAAACCATCAACCCTGGCCGTGACGCCCACGGATAGTAACGCGCGCCGAGGATCGGTGAGACCCAAGGGGACGACTACGGTCGTTCTCCCCGTGGCACGGACCAAGACCCTGCGAAAGCAGACAGAAGCGCGAACCGAGCAGGCCCATGCGCAGAGCACACCCGCGCAGGTCGTTAGTCGAGGAGCGCTTGATCCACCGCTGGTGGATTCAAGCGTCTAAGCGGTATCTATGTCTGGCTCACCAAGACATGACGAGCCCGAGAGAGGGCGATGGCTAGCCGAAATGGATGAGCCTCCGGTTAGGGGCCCAAGCCCGATAATCCCAAGTGGCGGGCACTTGGACGATATCCCGGCAGGATCGTTGATTGGAGGCCCCATTGATTATTTGGTCGCCACTTGCGGGTCTCCTGCGCCTGTGCCACAATGAGAGCAACGATCATCCGTTCGCAAGAGATGTTCCATGCTCGAGCTCGGCCTCTCGGTTTTAGCGACCATCGCCATAGCCTTTCTCCTCCCGGGCGTCCGGCTTGGCCTGGCGCGCCTGGCCCAATGGCGGGCTGACCGCCGCCAACGCTGGAGCAAATTACTCCATGAGCTGATCGAAACGGAGCTCAATGCGCGCGAACGACGGGTTATCGCCCTGCGTTTCGGTCTATATGACGAATCTAAGATGTGGACCCTCCAAGAGATCGGCCAGCGCCTAGGCGTCAGTAGCCAACGGGTGCGCCAGATCGAGGCCAACGCCTTCTCCAAGCTGCAGGCGGGCTTTGCCGCCAAGGGCATCGGGCCCGAGCAGGCCATGGGGATGCTCCCGAAGAGCTAAGGCAACTGTCCTGGTGTTTCAATTTGGCCGGGCCGGCCGGGCCGCCTTGGCGTAAGGGCCAGACACCTTTGGAGATGCGCGAGAAGATGGGGCGTCAATGATTAAGGGACGCGAAGCGCCGTGGGCCTGGACGCATTTGACCAAAGGATCATCCCCACCGAAGATAGGCGTGTTATTCCGCTAAGGAGGTCCTCATCATGCCCAAGGTTGCGAGCAAGCTCATCAGCGACTCAGACGGCGCCGAGATCCATGTCGGCGACACCGTCACCACCTTCCGCGGCGAGAAAGTCGTCGTGACCGACTGGACGGCGCCGGCCCATCCTGGTTCCACCGGTCGGGTTTATGTCAAGGTCCCGGGCGGGCAAGTGTCGGAGTACTTCCCGGGCGTCATCAAGGCTCACATCGTCGTGGGCTAAGGCGATCAGCCTGTGTCTTACTACAATGCCGTTTTCTTAGGTCTGGAGACGCCGCCCGGTTATGCCCGTCCGGTGATGCGTTTCCGGCGCGAAGGCGGCCAGGAGATCGGCATGACCCTTCCGGCGGGCCAGAGCTTAGCTATCCCAGTCGGCCAAGCGGTCGAGGTCTTCTGCGAGCGCCGCGCCTGGCTGCGGATCTACTATCAAGGAACCATGGTCGTCTACAACCCGGACGCCCGATGACCAGGCACAAAGCCATCTTCACCGGTCTAGTGATACATCATGGTTACAGCCAACCCGCCATGTGCTTTGAGCGCGACGGCAAGCCCATCACGATCGGCCTGCCGGTTGGCGAGACGATGGATGTGGTACCGGGGCAAGAGGTCGAGTTCTTCTATGAGCGCCGGATTTGGACCATGATCTGGTGCGGCGGGCGCGTGGTGGTGCGCAATCCGGCGGCCCATCGGCCCTAGCTTCGAGTTTGGCGCGATATTTGACGAGCAGAGGCCTTTGGTGGACACTCCCGAAATGAGAGATCACAAGTACTTCCCGGTGATGTCTGTTGTCGGCGCCGTCCTTGTCTTGCTGTTCCTGGCAGACTCCGCGCTCTTAGCGCCGGCCATGCTCTTGACCGTGGCGCTCGTCGGGGCGGTATTTGCGCTAGGCATTGTTGGTGAGCGGCGGCGCGCGGCTATGCCCCTCATCGACGATTCAGTCCTGCTGCCAGCCCCTCCGCCCGAGTTGACGCCCGCCCTGGCCGTCCTGCTGCGCACGGGGCATGCTGGGCTGTCGGCCTATGTCGCCGCCCTCGCCGACCTCGCCCATCGCGGCCTCATCAGCTTTGAGCTCGCGGGCGACGAACTCACCGCCGGGGTCTCGATCCACACCTACCCCAAGCCCCGCCACGATCGTGAGACCGAGATCGCCAACCGCCGCCCGCTGGGGCCGGTTGAGGCCGACTTGTTAATACAACTGCGCCGCGCCGGCGGAGTGGGCGAGATCTTTGGCCGGCGACAGGCGGAGGCCGACTGGAAAGGTCGCGACCTCTACCGGCACTTCTGTCGCCGCCTATCTCGTGAGTACGGGCATTCGTCCTGGTTCTGCGCCAACCCTGACCTAACGCGCCGGACCTGGGTCATGCGCGGTACCACTCTCGGCCTGATCGGCGCGGTTCTCTGGTTTGCGGCGGTGAGTACCAGTGATCTTTCCCCCGCCTTGGGCCAGGGCAACGTCCCCGGTTTCGCGGCCTGGACAATCGCCGGCACCCTCATCGCGTTGGTAGCCTACCTGCGGACGAGCACTCGGACGCCGGCTGGCGCGCAGCTCGCCGCCATGACCGAGGCCTACCGCAACACGCTGATCGCCGCCCTGGGCACCCCGGGCAACTTCGACGACATCTTCAGCGCGACCCAGGACCGCCTCGACTGGATCGCCACCCCCGACATGCTCACGGTTTGGCTGCTGGCCCTCGGGTTGCGCGACCGCGCCTTTGAGCGCCTGCACGCGAGCTTCATCGATGACGAACTCAAAGATCCCGGCAGCGCCCGCCATTATCTGCCGATCGCCCTGCTGCCGAACAGCGTGAAGGTGCTGGCAGAAGAGAACATCTCGCCGCGGGGCTAAGGCTTTGGCGGGGCCCGACACGGCTGCTGGTGCGCTCGAGCTTGACGCGGACGCCCCCTGATAGATGATCGAGAAGGGCACGATCTCAAAAAGTGAGTCGCTCGAACCATCGGCCCACATCGCCAGGAGAACTAAAATGGACATCCACCTGGGCGACTTCGTAACGGTGTCGCGCAACATTGTGGGCGGGACGACGCGGGATCGGGGCAAGGTGGTCCGGATTCTGCCTGATGGCCGTCTGGAGGTCCGCACGCCCAACGGTTATGCCATCGTGGGCCCGTCCGAGATCCTCGGCCACGACACCTCGTATCGTCCCGCGCCGAAGGAGTAAGCGATTCCTATCCCGGCGACCGGGCAGACACATCTCCGAGCACAGCGAATCACCATCGGCAAATGACCTGCCCGAGGGCACGATTTGACAGATTCGTCCCGTCGAGCGAACATGCCCAATAGAAGTTATCCTTCGTCCCCATCATAGGAGATGCCCAATGGACTCCCCGATGCTCACGGATATCTCTTCCAAGCCCACGACTTTCGTCTACCAAGGCGTGCGATTCGCCTACTCTCCGGCTAAAGGTCTCTCGTTCCGTTCGGGATCGGTCGCGGTGCGCATGGTCGATCCAAGCACCGACGCAGCTTATCGTTTCTTGGACGTTTACCTCGACGGCCGATTCATCGGCTCGTTTGCCAAGAACAGCTCCACGGCCAGCCCGTCGCCCACGCCCAAACTGTGGCAGACTGTCCGTCTGGGGATAGACGCCTGGGCGGCTGAGAATGAGAAGCGGTTCGCCGCCAAGGCGGCCGCCCGGCAAAAGGGTATCCAAAAGAGCCTCGACCGGCTCTAAGGGGGTCCGCTTGGCGCCGAAGGCCATCGATACTATCGATGGCTACACCTCTCTAAGCTGCGTCAGCTACGGCCGCCGCAAAGTCGGCCTTGGCCTGGCACAGAAAGGCCCACAGCGGCTCTTCGAAAGCCGCATGGACTTCGGCCATGGGCAGGTGGCGCGCCAGGTCCGCCTTGTCCTTGAAGCCTGCGCTGGTAGGCGCATCTATGTCGTGATAGAAGCGGGTGCCATCAGGTGTGGCGCTGTAGGTCCGCCAGGTCCGGTCGCGTCCTGGGTCTCGGCCCGGGGTGTGCTCCGAGAGGCGAAGGGACGCTTCGATCACGCGCCCGCGGTTGGCCGGTGCGAGCACGTCTCCCCAGGACGACATGATGGTGCGCAAGGGCCGCGGTTCTGGCGAGGCGGCCATCAAAGTGCCCAGATAGCGGGCGGCCAGGCTCTCGGCCTCGGTGATGAAGTGGGCGAAGTAGGCGCGCAGGCGCTCTTGCGTTTCGGGCCCGAGACCGCTCGCCACCAGATTGCCGTCGTCCTGCGGATCGAAGCGCAAGAAGCGCCCGTTATAGCGCCACCCGCCGGCGGAAGGGTCTTTCGGATAAGGGAACTGCGAGGACAGGCCAAGGCGATAGAAGCGGAACACGGAGCCTTGCGGGGTCAGCGTGTAGGCCGCCTCGATGCGCGCCCGGTCCCACGTCGCCCCCTTGATCGGGCGCTGGTAGTCGAAGGGGTTGTCAGAGATCCGCTTAGTCATAGGATCCCGAGTCTATCAAATGAGGTCCGATGCGACAAGCCCCGCCATCAGAGATGTGTTGCTCCCTAGCGCACAGATATCCTGTGCATCTGGGGTGAGATGGTCTTGATGACCTCGTGCTCACAGCGCAGATCCTTTGGATAAGAGCCGCCTTTTAGATGCTTGGCCCACCAATGATCATGAGTCACGCCCAGCGGGCAGACATAATAGGGTCGATGGCGAACCGGGGTCCACACCCAGACTCGGCCGTTATCGGAGGTAGCCAGCAGGGTCTCGCCCACTCGTGATTCGAGTATCTCGATGACGGTGAGAGTTAGCGGTGGCCGTTGGACTGGCATAGCTGATCTCCCTAGCGCGGAGCGATACTGATCACTTGGAGGACCTTGCCATCGCGATCAAAACGGGTGATCCGGAAGCCGATGGCGAAGCCGTGGTTCTGGCGGTACGAGAGGCGGAGCTTGTCGATATGGGCTTCCAGATCGGCGATCCCGGTGTAGGTCCCATGCTCGTTCATGAGGGCGTGGCCGTCCGGTCCTAAGATTTCAATGATGGCGCTGCCGTAGGACCGAGTCGGCATGACGAACTCCAAGTGTGGCCGTATCCGTTCGAGGCCGGGATACATATGGCCATCCAGGGACCAGTGTCGTCTCGGGCCTGGCCCCAGTCAAGCCGGCGCGAGGTCAGCAGCTCCTGGTGGACAGCCGGACATGGCGCTGCGCCGATGAGGCCACGATCAAATGCGCCTCAGACGCCAAAGCCGGGGTATTCCAGGATTGACACCTGTGCCCCATATCGTCTATACTTGGCGGACCATCGCGATGATGTCGCGGACAAGGTAAGGCCAAGAGGGACACACTCGTATGGACACAGACGAGATCGAGGCGCTCGATGCCCCACCGGCGGGCGGCTGGGACCAGATGGACTGGCGATTACTCGAGAAGAGCATCGACATCAAGTTCTTGATGGCCGCCCTGAAGGCCAAGCCCTATGTTGATTGGCTCCCCTATGAGCGCGATCTCGCGCATCACTTCCGGAGTGTCCACGCCAACAACCTGCGCTGGGACTGCTATCTCGATCTGCCCGAATAAGCGCTAGCGGGCGTTTCTCATTAGCGCTTGTTCCGGTTCTCATATTTGTCGAGATCCTGGCGCCACAGTAGTTTGAAGCGCAAGACCCGCAACTCTTCGCCGGTGATGGTGTAGTAGAAGGTGGTGCGAGCCAAGCCCTTACTCTCGCGCAACTCGATATGCACGCCGGCGTCCCGGGCGCACTCAACTAATGCGTGCCCGGCGTCGGCCCAACGCGGAGCCTCGACATAGCTTTGATACGACACCTGTGCCATCGGTCTCCCTGATGTTTGTCTGGACCTTGTCACTATGATGAGCGATCGCGGTCCTGTCTAGTCAACGGGGCGCCTGGGTGCGCTCGGTGGCCAGACGTAGGAGCAGGCGGTGGAAGCGCGTCTCGTTGCTGAGCTCGGGATGGAAGGCCAAACCCAGGATGGGTCCTTGACGCACAGCAACGATGCGGCCGTCGGGCAAGCGCGCCAAAGTTTCGACGCCTGGACCGACCCGGCTGATCGTCGGCGCCCGGATGAAGACCGCCTGGACCGGCGGCTCACCCAAGACGGGGACCGCAAGCTCCGCCTCGAAGGAGTCGAGCTGGCGGCCAAAGGCGTTGCGCGCGACCGTGATATCGAGGAGCGGTAAGACCGGCTCTTCGCCGCCCTCGATCTGGCAGGCCATGATGATCAGCCCGGCGCAGGTGCCCAACATAGGTGTCCCGGCACGGGCCAGCGCCATGATAGGTTCGGATAAGCCCCAGCGGGCCATAGTCAAGCGCATGGTGGTGCTCTCGCCCCCAGGCAAGACCAGGGCGGCCACGCCGGTCAAATCCACCGGCAGACGGATCTCGACGGGCTCAACCCCGAGGGCGCGCAGGATCGCACTGTGCTCGGCGAAATCGCCGTGGACGGCCAGGACTCCGATCTTCATCGCGCGCTCCAAGAAGAGGCTGTCTTTCGATGGAGCCCCATTGTCGTCCATTTCGCCGTGAATGCAAAGAATCGAGCCACCTTTTCGATGGCTCGATTCTTTGCGCGTTTCCCACACCCGGGCTAGATACCCGGCGCCGCGTCGTAATCGACAAGGACCTTGCGCCAGAGACGCTTGAAGCGGGCGATATCCTCCTCTTCCCCCGTGACGGTGAAGTAGAAGGTGGTCTTGATCAAGCCTTTGCTCTCGCGCATTTCCAGGCGGACACCCGAGTAATGGGCGCACTCCACCAGGGCGTGCCCAAAACCCGCCCAACGCGGCGCCTCAACATAGCTTTGAAAGTAAGCCATCAGATCCTCCGAATCTTTAGCGGCGGCTGAGTGGGCGGCGCCAGTCGCGGTCGATTGAGAAACGGGTCCACTCGTCGGCATAAGTCCCGTCGGGCCGGCGACGCTGCACCTCGCCCCCGAACAGGCCGACGCTGACAAAGGCCCAAGGCGTGGCGAGATTGATACGCATGGCGCGCATGGCGCAATCGCCCGACCAGGGGTGGCAGAGATGGAGGGAGAACTTGTTCATCGCGCGTCGCCCACTCTGGGGCGTTAGCTTTAGATTGTTTCTGGGCCCACCCAGGGCGGGTGGAGTGGATTATCTCTTTACTATGTCGCTTTGTCAAGGCGGGGTCAGGGTCTTGGTTCGGACTCGAGCCGCGGCACTCCGAGCTTGCGGAAGGCGGCCGGGCTCAAGGGGCGCCCCGAAGGCAGGGCCTGGGCTACGTTGGGCGGCAGGACATTGTGCAATCCGACTCGGGCGATATTCGAGGAGGCGAGGACCGTGTAGCCGTAGAACTCGCCCATACGGCGCGAGTCGATCCGCAGGATGTCGCCATGAAGGGCGGCCCCGCCGGTGTCCTGCCCTAGATAGCGGACCTGCTGGC
>Ga0182027_10016168_pt1 | contig 10208 bp, 11 predicted proteins | sample 712E1DmetaG_FD_121300 | JGI IMG/M metagenome (GOLD analysis project Ga0182027, IMG submission 121300) | Permafrost microbial communities from Stordalen Mire, Sweden - 712E1D metaG (Illumina Assembly) | ecosystem: Environmental > Terrestrial > Soil > Wetlands > Permafrost | place: Sweden... | reverse complement strand
TTTCCAGCTCTTTCTAGTACAATGTCGCGCCTTGCTGATGTACGCTGGTGTAGCTCAGGGGTAGAGCAGCTGTTTTGTAATCCCTCCTAAGAGTTTTTCATTCCCCTCTACAATTTCTATTACCCCAATAAATTCAAAGGTTTCCATCATTTATACGGTTTGATGCGTCTGCATGTTTTTTGATGAAATGAGACTCATTTTGGACACTTTTTGGACAAATCGTTCTTATTGTCCTAATCGTGAAATCACCTCTAGAATATCCCCGAAACGTCCGATATGTATGACAGGAATAAAAGGCTTATTCTGGAGGTGTGTTTATGAATCTGGGACCGAACAGTCCTTTTTGGGCGATATTTTTCTGGGTGTACGCTGTTATATGTGTGGCTCTTGGAATTTGGCTTGTTCGTCATTTCGAGAAAGAAAAGAAACGATTGAGAGATGGGTTTAAAGACCATTATTTGAGGCAATTTAAATGGTTGTTTCGAAATGAACTAAAAGAGCACGGAGCGGAAGATGAAAAAACAAATCCTCGTAATTGATGACGAAGAGCTAATTACAAAAAGTCTTGTGCTTGCGCTTGAAAAAAGTGGTTATGAGGTTCTGGTGGCAAAGCGTTGTGATGAGGCAACGGCTATGGCCGAGGCAGTCGATTTCGATCTCATTATCAGCGACATCCGTATGCCGGGCATTAATGGGATTGAAACAGTAACAAAGATTTTGGATGTGATGGCAAAACGAAACGTTCCAAAAATTCCGACCATTTTTATGACAGGCTATGCCGACCAAGAATCCGAGGCGGAGGCAAAAACATTGAATCCGAAAGCCTACATTTTGAAACCCTTTGACCTCATGCAGTTTCTGGAAGAAGTAAAAAAAGCTTTGGGAGCATGAGCAAACCAATGGCAAAAATCGATTCTCTTCTCAAAACGCAAGAAGCCTCCCTGAGAAAAAAAATTAAGAAGTATCGAGAAGTTGCCAAAGAGTTGAAGGCTCATCTGGATGCACACCCTAGTGATTGGGGGAAATACCAAAGCATTTTCAACCAAGAAATCAACGCCATTTTCCGAGACCTCATGGTTTTTGAACAAGAAAGATTGGCCAAAGGTGATGAAGCGAGTGTTTATAAACTAAAGAGAATTTTCGTAAATCATCTCCGAGCGGATTTTTTGTATGGCGAGCATATTTGTTGGAGTCTCAATAAACCGTATGGCTATGCGGGAGATTTCAAAATCATAGATGATATATACCGGAACGATCCCAAGACCGATGGCTTCGCCCGTCTTTTTGACAACTACTCACAAATGTCGGCTGCGGCCTTTGCTATTCGTAACCGAAAAGAAGACATCAAAAAATTCATCGGATCTTTGGTGAAAGCGAATAACGGTAAGGCTCTGAAAATAATGGACCTCGCTTCTGGTCCTTGTCGAGATATCAACGAGATGCTTGAAGAGATACCTCCTACTCAACGCAATCTTTCCATCGATTGTTATGACCAAGATGAGAAAGCAATCGAATACGCAAAGAACCTTTTGGGTAAAAATCTGAAATTCGTAAGTTTCTATAAAGAGAATGCCGTGCGAATCGCTTTTAGAAAAGTCATTCCGAGCCAACAATATGACCTGATATTTTCATTGGGTCTCTTTGATTATCTGGACGAGCGTCTGGCTCAAAGGCTAATTGGGGCATTGAAAGGACTCCTGAAGCCGAATGGGGTGTTATTTGTGGCAAACTTTGGGGAAAAGTATCAAAACCCCTCGTTTTATTTTTTGGAGTGGGTCGGAGAGTGGCAGTTGATTTATCGAAGCGAGGAAGAGTTCAGAAACATTTTTCTTGCGGCGGGTTTCGATAAAGAAAATCTGAGAACCGAATTTGAGCAACAGGGTATCATCCAGTATGTTATTGCTCAGAAACCGTCATAAAAAGTCTCCTCCATGGTAATTTACTGCATCGTCAGCAGTTTGATTAATGGCGTGGCTAGTCTGATTTTTGGAATTTTTGTTATTCGCCAGAACCGCCGCAACCTCAAAAATATCACCTATTTCTTTTTTTCCCTCTCCGTTGCCGTGTGGAGTTTCGCCTATTTTTTGTGGCAAAACGCAAAGGATTACCAGACAGCACTTTTCTACTCTCGAGGACTAATGGTTGGGGCAAGCTTCATCCCCATCTTTTATCTGCATCACATTTTGGCGTTTCTGCATCAAGTAGACAGCCGGAAGAAGACATTAAGGTGGTCTTACTTTTTCGCTATCTGTTCGGCGGTTTTTTGTTTTACACCACTTTTTGTTTCTGGCGTAAGTCCAAAATTATCTTTTAAGTTCTGGCCAGACCCCGGACCATTATTTCACCCCTTTTTATTCTTCTGGGTTGGCCTCGTTATTTACGGGGCAGTACTCATTTATCAGGAATTCAGGAAATCGTCTGGGATGGTTCGCAATCAGATGCGGTACATTTTAATAGCCACGGCTATCGGATGGGTAGGTGGAGCAACCAATTACATTTTGTGGTATGGAATCCCCATACCGCCTATCGGAAATATTTTGGTTTCAGCATATGTCGGGATTGCGGCGTATGTCATCATTAAATATCGTTTAATGGATGTTCGACTTGCGGTGACTCGGACGGGTATCTTTGTTTTGATTTACTGTGTTGTTATCGGAATTCCAGCGTTTCTGATTTTTCAGATGCGGGATCTTCTTGAGCGGCAATTAGGTGTTAACTGGTGGCTATTGCCCGCTGGGTCATTCAGCCTGTTGAGTTTTATCGGTCCGTTTATTTATATGACCGTTCAACGCAGAGCGGAGGCGGTTCTTTCAAGGGAACAGAAATCGTATCAGCAGACCCTGCTTCAAGCTTCAAGAGGAATGACGCTCATCAAAGATCTCAACCACTTGCTGAACCTTATCGTTCGCATTCTCACCAAAACCATCCGAATCACACACGCCCGAATTTTCCTTTGGGACAACGGGGGCAAACAATTCATCTGCAAAGCGTCTCGAGGAGACCACCGCAAGCAAGGAAGCGATGTTATCTCCGAAACCGCCGCTCTGATTCAATGCCTTCGAGAAACCCAAGAACCGTTAGTGCTTGAAGAAATCAGGGCTCAAGGTCCTGCGTCATTGAGGCTATTCGATGAGGTTATTCGTGAGATGGAAAAACTTGATGCGGCAGTGGTCGTGCCAAGCTTTGTTCAAGACCGATTGCTTGGCTTCGTGGTCCTTGGCGATAAGAAATCAAAACGTTTTTATACGGAAAGTGACCTCGATACGCTTTCGACGCTCGCCAATCAAGCGGCCCTCGCCATTGAGAACTGTATCTTCCTGACAGAATTTGAACAGCAACAAGCACATTTTTTTCAGGCGGCGAAGATGGCAGACTTGGGCACTATGGCCGCCGGGATTGCCCATCAGGTCAATAATCGTTTTGCCGTCATTAAGCTCGGAGTAGAAGCGGCCCGAATGACGGAGATCAAGAACCTAGCCGCGTACCATAAGGAAAATGGGACTGATAAAGAACGATTAATGGTGGAAACTCTTACAAGAATGTGTGAACGGGTCATGAAAAGCTCCGATCATGGCAGTGAAATCGTGAAGCGGCTATTGAGTTTCAGTAGGCTAAGCGAAGGCTTTCAACCTGTTCTTATCCGTGAGCTGGCCTCAACCTGCATCCGATTATGGGAATGTAAGCGTACTCTTTCTGAGATTGATTTCCGCGAAGAGATTCCTGACGGCCTCGTAAAAGTTCATGGAAACTTCAGCGAGCTTGAGGAGATTCTTTTCAATCTTTTGGACAATGCGTTTGATGCAATAAGAATGAGAGAGGAAGCTTGGAAACTAGGGACCCTTGAAAAACCCACAAATCCCGAAAAAGGGCGCATTGCTCTTTCGGCAAGGGAAGCGTATCGCAACAAGAAACGGTGTGTGGAACTCGTCGTTACCGATAACGGAATTGGCATGTCTGTGGAGGACAAACAGAAAATCTTTGTTCCGTTTTTCACGACCAAGGGCGCAGACAAAGGAACGGGGCTTGGTCTTTACGTCATTCGGAAAATGGTGGAGGCCCACCGTGGCGATATTGAGCTTGAGTCGGAGCGTGGCCAAGGCACTACTTTTCGTATTTTTATTCCTGCGGTAGCGGAGGCTTAGCATGGCAAAAGTCCTAATAGTTGATGATGAGGAAGATATTCTGGAATTCGTGGGGGGATATTTTGAGTCTATAGGCCACAAAGTTTTGAGAACCCAGTTTGGGGAAGAAGCCATTTCTATTCTTTTAAACGAGAAACCCGACGTGGCCATCATTGACGTTCGATTAAAAGATGCGATTAACGGTCTTACGATTATCAGTGAAATCCATGCAAAGGACCCTAAACAGAAAATGATCCTTTTTACGGCTTATCAGGATGTCCAAGAGAAAGCATTGAAAAACGGGGCTTTATTCTGCATCAGCAAACCGAGTAGCTTGATCGAGCTTGGAGAAGCGATTGACAAAGCAATGAATTGGAAATAGGAGGAGTTAGATATGGTGGATGCGCCTAAAATCAAAGGGACTATATTATTCGTTGATGATGAGGAGGATTTGCTCTGGTTTCTTACGCGGACATACCAACCGCTCGGTTATGAAACTCTCACAGCCGGAAGTGGTCAGGAGGCCCTGAAAATCATCGAAGAGCGTGGCGAGAAAATAAATCTTATCATTCTCGATTTGAAAATGCCCGGCATGGGTGGCCTAGAGGTGTTGAAGGCCATTCGCAAACGCCACTCCAAGATCCCTGTCATCATCCTTACCGCTTATCATGACCGAGAACAGGAGTGCGATGAATTGGGCATCGAAGCATTCATTACAAAGCCATACAGTCTAAAAGATCTGGATATCGTTATCGAAAGAGTTTTTGATAACAGCGGCGAAGAGGAACATCCTGTTGAAATCGAATCCGGCTATGAGCCTTATGCCAAGATACTGGTTGTCGATGATGAAGAAGATGTGTGCGACTTCTTTCAAAACGCTCTGGTGCAAGACGTTAGTGATGCTCATTTCGAAGTAAGATCAGCGTCTTCTGGTGATGATGCGTTGCGGATATCGCGTGAGTTTGAGCCAGACATCGGCATCATTGATATCATGATGCCGCACATGCGAGGCGATGAGTTGATCGAGCGGTTTAAGGCGGGCGAGGGGCACTCCCCTAAAGACTTCGTGATCTTTACCGCCGTTGAAAGCACTGAGGAAATGAAACGTGCTAAAAAATTGGGACACCGTATTTTTGCTAAGCCGACAGATTTAGACAAACTCGTGGAAGTCCTCAAGAAGATATGCGTTAGACACAACCTCCTGCGAAAGAAAGTTTAAAAAATAGAGGGGCTGGCTACGATAAACAATTTTGCTTCAATGGAATCGATGTTCTTGATTCTGTGAGGAAGTCCCGCATCGAAATAAGCCGTTTCGTTAGCACTAATTGTTTTTTTCTCGTCCCCACAGACCATTTCGAGCGTTCCTGCTTCTACGACAATCGCCACAGTTGAGTTGTCCCGGAACTGCCATTTGCGGAGTTCCTTGAACGGTTTAAGGGTCATTCGTCCGAGGAAAAAATCTCGTTGGCCTCTTGACTGCGGAGTCAAGGACTGGATAGTGAAGCCGTGTTGCGGATAATTGATGAACCCGCGTTCGTTAAAACCACATATGTGAAAGTTCCCCGGGTTCTCAGCCATAGCCCGTGTTGCAAACTCTCCCAATGACATCTCAAAAGCGTCCGAAATTCTAACGAGGTGCTCAGAGGATGGGTTTTTCACCCTGCCTGCAATGATGTTATGAAGGTTCTTCTCGTTGAGCCCCGTTTTCTTTGCAAGCCAACTCACTGGCAAGGGTTCTTTTAAATCAGACTTTTTTTTGAGCAATGATTTGATGGCCTTACCCCAAAACGGCACACGAACAGGTCGCTTGCCTATGTTTTTTTCCACAAGGTCTTTCCCTATCTCGTCGTACATGATCGCCTCCTGGTCGTAGCTTTTTAAGTTATTTTCAATGACTAATTAGACATTGTTCTCTACTTATGAGCATAGCACACTAAATTTAGTTTATCAAGATGACTATATAGTTATCTGCAATAACATTTCGCCAAACCCTTGTCGACACGATTCTGTGGTGTTATGTATCTGAGTAGAGGACGAGAAAATGAGCGAACTAAAAATAAGCACTAGCGAAGAAAGAGCAGGTCAAGAAGCAAAAGGGACGGCAATCCGTGACCTGCGGGGATCGCATCCTGTATTGGAGCCCTCGCTCGGCCAGTTGTTCCTAGGCTACTTCAACAACAAGATGACGGTCCTTATCTTTCTCATCCAAGTCAAGCAGCATAAGCCTGAAGCGGGGGTCATAAGCGGGGTGTGCTGTTTCTTGGATGATCTTTACCACCATATGCTTGCGGATTCAAAGCAAAAACGGTTCCGCCGGGTCTTCATATGGCTCAAGCAATTCGTCCATAAACTTCCTAATGTAAAGCCCCGGCAACGGGGCCGGGCCGTCGATTTCGTTCAGGCCCTCTACGGGGTCTTTGAGATAAATCTAAAATCGTTAATCACAGGAGAGTAACCCATGAAAATCCAGAAGAAGATCAAAAAAATCACAAGACGATGCGCCGCACTTTACCGTCTATACCGCAGGCGGGTCAGTATGGTCGAGGGCGAGCTTGGAGGTCGACTCCATGCTTGCTGAAATGAAAGAACCGCAAGGATCCATCCCCTATCTGGACAAAGCCTCCAATACCGTGCACTTTGAAAACCGGATGTTTCCGTTCACATCTTTTTATTTCATCAATGAAACGAGCACGCTTCTTTTGAGTATTCTTGAACGTGATGCCTTGAGATTCCAAATGCCCAAGGAAACCATATCGTCTCTTCTTATGGGTCAAAACGACTTTCTAGGGCAGTCCCTCGAAGGGATGCCGGTCGATGTTCTGATGCACTGGGTTTACGCCTCTATATCTATCAAGTGTTACGTCCTTTCTCAGGATGAGGAAGAACGTTTAAATGCGAGGCAGAGGTTAATAAATCTTCGGGAAGCACTTCACCTTGATGAACTCTTTGGAAAACGGAAATCGTTTGCGCAGCCATATCAATAGAACAGTACGAATCGTTCAAGACCAGTTTAATAAATTTATTGGAAGGGAGAACGAGTGATGGAGATATGCGAAATGCTTATGCGAACGGCGCAGAGGAGGGACCGTAGGAATTTAATGAAAGAATACGGCGCGATGTTGTATGAGCGCCGCATGGAGCGTGGAATTACCATGATTGAGCTATCGGGGAAGACTGGAGTTAGCCGTGATGATATTGAGCTTGCTGAGCGCGGTTTGCTTCGCCTTACGGATGAAGAAAAACAGAGGATCTCGGAATTCCTAAAGCGGCAACGGATCATCTGAGAAGAGTTTCTTTATCCAAAGGAAATAGATATTAGTCTTTTATTGATAGATATTTCGAAGTTAATTATCGCGGGAGGATTGAACAGAATGGTTTCGAAAGGTATTCTCGAATTAAAGCTTGGTTTCTTTAAAAGTAGCGAGATGAAGGAAAACGGGTTATTTGAAATGATTTTGGGAGACATCGGCGAAAAGGCCTTCCGGCCGAAGGCCCTGGTGGTTGCGTCTCTGGCTGAGTGCGCACTATCTAGCCGACCTCTCTCCTAACCAAAGCATACCCGACCAATGGCTGCTTGTAAATCGCCGGAGGCCAGAAATAAAGCTAAAAATACGCGGACTATTCATTGATTGGTTTGATGTGGAGCAGTGCTTTAAAAAGTATTTTATTCAAATTGAATTAAGAATTTATTTTCAAAAAAAGTAATTATTTTGGCATCAAAATCTTGACATAGTGAAAACAGATGGTTATAGTTCGATCGTTCTTTCAGAAAAAATTTAATTTGTGATTCTGAAAAACAGATTCAAGTTAACTCAGCCGATACTCAGCCGTAGTAAGCAGTAAATAGACTCAGCCAAAGAAACACTCAGCCAGAACGAAAGAATCCGTCTAGGACCAAAATCTTAGCGGCCAATCCAAACTTCCGTTCTTTGTAGGTGTGCTGTGGTGAGTTTAGGCTGGGCGAGATCTCGACTTCGTTTTCTCTCCTTTTTTTTAATCGTTAGTTTGCTATCTTCAGATATCCTTTGGGCCAACCCCGCTACTCTTGGTCCTGCGGTGTCGCACTCCGTCTATCCGTCATTTTCTGGCTTTGGCCGGGTCGAGAAGATTTCTTCCCGGGACTCTAAAGCTGGATCTCCGGTTGTCTACCACATTCAGGATGCCCATGCCGTTTTTGAAGCTCAAAAGAACATGTCGAAACTTATCGAAATCCTTATCCAAAGAGAGGGTATCGATCTTGTTCTGGTGGAAGGCGGCGCTGGAAATGCGAGTCTTAGCTCGCTACGGAGCGTCGCGTGGAAGAAAGTTCGTAAACGCGTGGGTGAGGATTTCCTCAGACAAGGAAAAATTACCGGTGAAGAATACCTGCAGCTTTCCACGGATTATCCTTTCGAGCTCTACGGCGTTGAAGATCGATCACTTTATCAGCAAAACCTGAATGTTTTCCTTGAGGGTTCAGGTAAGAGGGAGGAAGTATCAAAAGCGCTAGGACAGCTTAAAAGCGTTCTCTTATCCTTGGAAAAGGCGATCTATCCCACCCCGTATCGCGATCTTGAACAGCTTGGCAAGGATTGGTATTCCGGCTCAGGCAATCTTCTCGCCTACGTGAACGCGCTCCGTAAGCTTGCTACAGAGTCGAAAATCCAAAGTAATGACCTAAGCCTGTTGATGACCTTTGATCGTGCTGGGAGCGTCCAGCGCTTAAATGGGGAAGAGTTTCTTCGGGATATTAAGGCTCTAGAAGAAAGATTGAGAAAATCCCTCCTTTCCGAGAAATCCCGCAGGTTGTGGCAAGTTTCCGAGAATCTCGGGATTCTCGAGCATCTCTTTTCTTTTTCTCTTACCTCCGATCAATATCAGGAGATCCTTGATGATCCTCCCCGGTTTAGCGCTAAAAGAATGGTGTCGGACTTCCAGTCCCTTGGTCAGGACCTAAACCGCTACAAAAAATCACTGGCGCTCATCGAAAGAGAGATGCCGTCATTTCTTAAATTCTATGAGCTTGCGGGGAAGCGCGACGAGGCGTTCGCAAGAAATATCCAAAGTGCTATTTCAGAGAAACGCGAAAGAAAAGTTGTTCTTATCACCGGTGGATTTCATTCCGAGCACCTTGGTCGTCTTCTAAAAGATCGCGGTGTCTCGCGCATTCTCATGTCTCCCGAGATCACGGCGGTTGAAAGAGGCGTAGACGCAGAATACCTGAAGGTCATGCGAGCGAAATCCAAATCAACTCTCCGCGCTCCAGTTACTTTTGGCAGTCCATTTTATGTTGAACTTAAGACGACGCTTGAGCGTGAACAAGCAAAAGAGCTGACAGGGCACATTAACCGGCTAATCGGTTTTCTGGATATCGATTCCTTTCTCAAACCCGTGAAATCCGGTGTTAATCGCTCCGAACTTCGCGTTGAATTGCTTGGTAATATTCTTTCGATGTTTTCTTTATCCAATGGGACGGCAATCCAGTGGATAGCAATGGGGAGCGCGGGTATCCTTGGCGGGGGACTCGCGCTTTTCCTATTGCGAAGGTGGCGATTGAAGAAATCCGGAGCGAAAGCGAGGGCCGTAAATCCCGCGATTCCTGGACAGGCACCGCATCGAGCATTTCCTCATCGTCCGGGAGAAGGACCGCAAGCCGAGTCTCTCGTTCCTTTGAAGGAGCCTTTGCTTGATATGTCTAACCCCGGACGAGCATTAGGCGTGGCGGGGAAACACTTCTTTGCGACACAACTGGTAAAACCTCCCCAGGATAAGGATCTGCCGCTTCCTCCTTTTGAGCTTCCGCTGCCCGTTGCCATGAACTCTATCCCCGAGGATCTTGACGCAAAAGGGAAAACGGTCTTTCTCCTTAATGAAGTGTTACGGGCAATGGATACCATGGATGACACGGTCCGCGCTCATCAGAAAAGTGTCGCAGAGCAGGCCTTGCGTCGCCTTCTTGCAAATGGCGGTACTCCTGATCCTGTCCGTTTTCGTCAGAATCTTGAGAACGATATGCATGCTTTCTTCCAAACGATTTTTGGGGAGATGCAGCGATTTGGAGGGGCACAAGGTGATCACGAGACTTATGCTGTCTCTGAGGAAATCGAG
>Ga0182027_10016167_pt1 | contig 10209 bp, 5 predicted proteins | sample 712E1DmetaG_FD_121300 | JGI IMG/M metagenome (GOLD analysis project Ga0182027, IMG submission 121300) | Permafrost microbial communities from Stordalen Mire, Sweden - 712E1D metaG (Illumina Assembly) | ecosystem: Environmental > Terrestrial > Soil > Wetlands > Permafrost | place: Sweden... | reverse complement strand
GTTTCGTAAATGAATCCCTGTCCACCGAAACCGGGATTAACGGTCATCACGAGAAGCAAATCAATCTGGTTGAGGTAAGGTTGAACCTCGGCAATGGAGGTAGGCGGATTGATGGCAACGCCGACCTTTTTATTGAGTGATTTAATTTTCCATATGAGCGCACCAACCTGCTCACCAAGCTCAACATGAATGGTAATTTGATCTGCACCCGCCTTGGCGAAGGGTTCCAGCAAAATTTCCGGGCACGAACACATTAAATGAACATCAAAAAACTTTTTCGTCAGTGGTCGTGCCATGCGAACGACTTCGGGACCGAAGGAAATATTGCGCACGAAATGACCATCCATGATGTCGAAGTGCAGCCAGTCAGCACCGGAACGATCAATGCGAGACACCTCACTGGCAAAGCGCCCGTGATTTGCCGCCAACAGCGAAGGTGCGATTATCATGCGTGAAGTCTAAACGAATACCTTGGGCAAAGCAAAGTTGGAAAGATGCGTGTCCCTTAATTTCGTTTCCCATCGAGACAACGACGTACGGTCAAAGCAAGCGTTTGTGGATGATAAGGCTTTTGCAAGAAGTTCAGCTCCGGCTCCAGTTTAAAATCCCTGCCGACGATGTCGGCACTGTAACCGCTGGTGAAAATGACCTTGAGGTCCGGGCGTTCAGCGCACAATTTTGCCGCCAGTTCGTGACCGTTTATGTTATTGGGCATTACTAAATCAGTGAGCAAAAGCGCGATTTCGTTTTTGTGATCACGCCAGATTTCGATGGCCTCAATGCCGTCGCCCGCTGACAGAACTCTGTAACCGTATTTACGCAACACTCGCGAAACGAGTTCACAGACAGGGGGTTCATCTTCGACAAGCAAAATGGTTTCGTTACCACCATGAACACTGACTTGCGTCGTCTGTTTTGCCGCCACCTTCGCTTCTGCTCCGACAGAAGGAAGATAAATGCGAAACGTCGTCCCTTTATCAATCTGGCTGTCCACTTCAATCCATCCTTGGTGTTGTTTGACAATGCCATAGACAGTTGCCAATCCGAGACCCGTACCTTTGCCGATTTCCTTGGTGGTAAAAAATGGCTCGAAGATTCGATGCAAATTTTCCGGCGTAATACCAATTCCCGTGTCCGTAACACTAAGGCAAACAAAACGGCCGGCGCGGGATTCAGATTGTCCGCCGACAGTCATTGCGTCCACATCCACCACGGCAATACGTATGGCCAGCTGGCCGCCTTTGGGCATGGCGTCACGGGCGTTGACAACGAGGTTTAGCAATACTTGTTCCAACATGCTGGCGTCGGCTTCGACTATTGGCGGTGACTGACAATAATTTAATTGCAGCGCCACATCTTCGCCCAAAAGCCGGCCGAGCATGTTTGTCATGTTGCCGATGACTTTATTCATATCCAACCGTTTTGGTTGAATGAGCTGGCGACGGCTGAAGGTGAGCAATTGCCGCGTCAAACCGGCAGCGCGTTCGGAGGCTTGGACAATTTGCTGTGCGGATTTTCCCGATGTTTCTGGGAGGTTCGCCCCCATAAGCAATGCGGCGTGTCCCTGAATAACCGTGAGAATGTTATTAAAATCGTGCGCGACACCTCCAGCAAGCTGGCCGATGGCTTCCATCTTCTGCGATTGGCGTAATTGCTCCTCCAACTGCCGCTGCATTGTGACATCGCGGAATAAACTCAACATCAACAACGGGCGTTCATGGATCTCGATAAACGAGTCAATAATTTCCAGCGTCACTGCACTCCCATTGTGCAAAACATACTGACGCTCAACTCGGTGACGTGGACTCCGGCTAAGAAATGATTCACGATGTTGCTGGAGCATTTTCTCCCGATTCTCGGATGCAGCGTAAATCACCGTAAAGGGTTGGCCTTCCAACGCCTGCGCTTCCATGCCAACCAAGCGGCAAAACGCGTCATTGATGGCGACAATAACGCCGATTTCATTAACCAATCGCAGGCCGGTCATGGAATTTTGCCAGACAGAACGAAACAACGTTTCCGAACTTTGCAAAGCTGCTTCGGCCTCGCGGCGCTCTGTAATGTCGCGCACGTGCAGCAACATGGCCGGCTCTCCGCCATATTCAATACGGCTGGCACGGATATCCACTGGTATGCTGCGGCCATCAACGGTTAATCTCTCGCTCTCGACTCGCGACCACTTTCCACCCGCCATTTTTTCAAAATTATGACGGGCTTTCTCACGGCAGGTTGCGGGAATGAGATCGTTAAAGGCGTTTTTGCCAATTAACTGGTCGTGCGTCAACCCTTGCAGGACACAGGCGGCAAGATTCACATCCAATACGGTTCCGGTCAAATCTTCGACAAAAATGGCGTCAGGGGAGTTTTCGAAGAGGTCACGGAATCGCCGCTGGCTTTCACGCAACGCTTCCTCTGCATGAACACGTTCGAGAGCGCCACTACATTGATCGGCCAGCATTTGTAGTGTTTCCAAATCCCGTTTTGTGTAGGCCCCCAGCAGGTGACTTTGAATAAACAGAATACCGATGACACGGACACCTTTCCGGATCGGGACGAGCATTGCTGCGGCAGAATGCCCCTTGGGTCCGGAGGTCTCCACCAGTTCTGCTCCATTGCTGATAACGCGACGAACAAGTGCATTTGCGCTTTTGGGCTGTGTCGATGAAGGGATTTCAACCCGCTGATTATTCACCGTAGTGATATTGAGCAAAGAGAATACTTCGTCCTTTTCCGGCGAATACAAATCGAGCGCAAAATCATCCCACTCAAAGAGCGTATCCGAAGCTTCGCTAATAATCATCGCTGCTTCAGAAGCCGTGGTCGCAGAACTCAAGCGATGACTAAGTTTGGAAAACACCTCGTTGTGATGTTCGCTGCGAAGGCGCTGGGTAATATCAGTGATCATCGTCAAGGCGGCAAAACGGTCATGAAAGACCATCGGAGTCCAGGTAACCTCGACGTCAATTAAAGTACCATCCTTGCATCGATGTTTCCAAATGCGCCCATGCTTCGAGTTGTTTAATACAGCGTCTTCCCATCGGACATGTTTTCCCACATGACGGAGATCCGACATTTTTATGGCCAGAAATTCTTCCCGCGAGTAGCCGTAATGCCGGATGGCGCTTTCGTTGACTTCTAGAAACTCAAGCGTTTCAAGATCAAAAACCCACATCGGATTTGGATTGTCCTGAAAAAGCAGACGGTATTGTCTCTCACTATTGCGCAGTTCCTCCTCAACACGCCAACGGTCGGTCACGTCGCGCCAATTGGTAACCAAGCCACGAATTTCAGGGTCTTGCAGGCGGTTTTGACCGACGAGTTCCAACCGCTTCCATGCACCATCCTTTTTTTGATAACGAAGCTGAATTTTCACCATCCGCTCTGGATTATCGATTGCCAGTTGGAACGTTTGCCGGGTAATGGCTAAATCATCAGAATGTATGTGCTTTAAGTAATCTGTCCCGCGCAACTCCTCCGGTGTATAACCCAGCACATGTTCTATCGAAGGACTGGTGTAGAGAAAATTCCCTTCCTGGCTCAAAATGCAAAGAATGTTGAGTGAATTTTCCGTGAGTGTGCGGAAATATTTCTCACGCCGAATCAACTCCATTTCCATCTGCCGCCGCTTAACGCGCTCATCAGCTTCCTGAACGGCGCGGCGAACCGCCGCCGCCAGCCGCTCCGGATTTTGTTTAAGCACGTAATCAGTCGCCCCCGCCTTAAGACTTTCAATTGCCGCATGTTCACCAATGGTGCCGGAAACGAGAATGAATGGGGTGTCGGGATATTCCCTTCGAACAAATGCCAGCGCTTCCAAGCCCGTGTATTCAGGCAACCGGAAATCGGACAAAATGACATCAAACGCTTCGCTGTTCAATGCCGTTTCAAACTCCGCGCGACTGGCCACTCGCTTGACTTCGGCACGCAAATCGTCCTGTTGAAAAAGCGACCGAACCAATTCGGCAAAATCTGGGTCATCCTCGAGATGAAGGATTCTCAAAGGCTTTTTCATTCAATAATGCAAAATCATGTAACACTAGTTGGCCGCCGTTTCAACCAATTCTTTAATAATTCAGGCGTTATCAGCAATTCCCACACCATGCTTGTAAATTGTGGCAAATGTAAAACAAGCTTGCAAAAAGGATTACCAACGGGTGACACACAGGCAAAAGCAGGATGGTTTCAACATTGACATTCATGCGCACTCGATTAAAGTCGCGCCCCTTGTTGTACAACAAACTGTGGATTTAATTTATGCCGAATACGAATTCAGCCGAACGCCGGATGCGCGGCAATGAACGCAAGCATTTGCATAATCGCATTATCAAAACGCGCCTGCACCGCCTGGAAAAAGATTATCGCACACTTCTTGCCGCCGGCAAGAAAGGGGAGGCAGTAAAACTTTTGCCTGGCATCCACTCCGCTTTCGACAAGGCTGTTAAGTCCGGAGTATTGCCCCGCGCCACGAGAAATCGCAAGAAATCCCGCCTTGCCAGTGCGCTTAACGGTTTGAAGTAAACAACTTCGACCGCAGCAACCCCATTCTCGCCAGTCGGAATTTTAGTCCAATGGCGAGACACCCAAGGCCGTATTTGAGACTGCGGCGGAAATTGATCGAGGACGCTTCAGTAAAATACTTTGTTGGACAACTCACTTCGGCAATTGTAAATCCGTGCCAGAGAATTTGCGCGAGCATCTGATTATCGAAAACAAAGTCATCGGAATTTTTCGCCAAATCGAGTGTTTCCAAAATTCCCCGCGAAAACGCCCGGTACCCGGTATGGTACTCGGAAAGCTTCGCGCCAAGCAAAAGATTTTCCGCAAAAGTCAGAAAACGGTTTGAAATGTATTTCCAAATTGGCATTCCACCTTCCAGCGCATAACCACCCAAAATGCGGCTGCCCAGCACGCATGGATGCAGTCCATTGGCGATAATTGATGCCATTGCCGGAATCAGCTTGGGGGTATATTGATAATCCGGGTGGATCATGATAACGATGTCCGCACCTGCCTCAAGCGCCAACCGATAGCAGGTTTTTTGGTTGCTTCCATAACCTTTGTTGACCTCATGCACGTAGACACGTACACCTTCGAGTGAACGTGCAATTCCGGCGGTTTCATCACGGCTGTGGTCGTCCACAAGAATGATTTCGTCCACAATCCCCTGTTCGCGCACTTCGTTGTAGGTTTGGCGTAATGTCTGCGCCGCGTTGTAGGCGGGCATCACCACGACAATTTTTTTCCCCAGATACATTGGTTCTGAATTATGTGCGCATCCTGCCCCAAATCCACAAAATCTAGAAGAGAAAAGTGCCGTACCGGCATGATTTTTAACATTGTCCTGCTTTAACCTAAATAATTTATACAAATTAACCGCCTTTGGTGTCTATTAGGTGAAACAGTGGGCAGCAACAAACAAGTCGATTGGTACGAACAGCTTTATCACACAAAGGCTGCGGAGTTGATTCTTTATGGCCGTGCGTTGGGGCTTGGCCATGGCGAGGCAGAAGACGTCTTGCAGGAAACGTTTCTTGCACTGATGCAAAAGCCTCAAATCCCCGTAAACGCGGAACATTATTGCGTGCGCAGTTTCAGAAATCGCGCATTAAATCACCAGCGCTCGCTGTGGCGACGCCTGACGCGCGAACTGGAATCGCGGCGCTGGTTTGAAAGGTCTCCATCGGAAAGTCCCGCCGAGCGAGCGGCCATGCGTTGTCTCGCCGAACTTCCAGTGGAACAGCGTGAAGTGATTGTGCTAAAAATCTGGCACCAATTCACATTTGAGGAAATCGGCATGTTAACCGAAGCATCACCGAACACGATCGCAGGCCGTTACCGTTATGGCCTGCAAAAAATTAAACTGCAATTGAAAGGAATCGTTTATGAAAGAGATGAATTTACCGGAGACGCAATTGCATTCATGGCGGCCGCGTCGCCCCTCTATCGGACTTAAACACCGTATTTTTATAGCGCGAACCCTAAGCTTGCCACAAATTGCAAGGGTTCTGGGCTGGCTCACACCGGCAACCGCCTGCTTATTCCTCATTTTGCTTGGTCTCAATCCAAGAAACACTGCTTCCATCGGCTTGGACCGGCAAGAACCCATCCTCGCCACGATCATGAGCAATCAGAGCTATGCTGTGCGTTTTGTAAATCACAGGATGGGACAAAATGATTTATCTGCCGTCACTTTTGATTGGACAAATCACAGCGGTTCGACTTCTAGTATATGCTTTTCCCGGTTCGGAAAGTTGCTGAACTGATTCTGAAAATGAAAAATCGAAAGACGACAAGCATAAAAAACCAGACTGTCAAACCAGCTCCGGCTCCTGTTGTTCCCGCACATGTGCCGCCACTGTTTCGTCCAATTGACTGGCTGGCACTGGGCATTACCGCCAGCGTGGTTTTTGTTGTTTTTTTTCTGACTCTAGCACCGAATGTAACGCTTGAAGATTCCGGCGAAATGGCCACCGCTTCCCTTTATGCCGGTATTCCGCATGCACCGGGTTACCCGTTTTGGACCCTTTATACATGGTTATGGACTCACATTCCCTTCGGAAGTGTGGCGTGGCGCGTCGAACTGGGCAATGCCTTTGCCGGCGCCATCGCCGCAGGGTTGCTGGCATTTGTGGTCTCGCGCAGCAGCAGCATGATCATTGAAAGCGTTGATGCATTCAAAAACATCAGTCGTCGCTGGGAAAACAGTATCTGCCTCGTCTCCGGTATTGTCGCCGGCGGTTTGAGTAACTTCAACAGCTTCATGTGGAGTCAGGCGGTGATCGTTGATAAACACACCTTGAGTATAGCCTCGCTTTTAGGCGTGGTGGTTTTTCTGTTGCGCTGGGTCTATGCGCCTCATCAACACCGTTATCTTTACGCCGCCTTTTTTATGTATGGGATTTGCTTCAACAACCATCAATCGCTTCTGCCCATCATCATGGGCATGCAGGTGCTGATGTGGCTGGCTGAACCGAAGCTGGGACGTGAATTCTTTTTCGGCAACACGATGATTTTTCTGGCTTGTGAATTTTTCATTAAGCCCGGCCTTCTCATCAACAACACGACCGTTTTCGCTATTTATAATATAATCGGAATCACCTCGGCCTCGCTTTGGATCTGGCTGGTCATTAAAACCAAAAAAACCGCCATCGAATTTGGCCGCGACGCGGCGATGCTTGCCCTTTTGGGTTGTCTTGCACTGCTTTTTCTGGGCATCACCGATTACCTGCCTGCTTTTAACGACGGCCAGAGGCTCTTTGGGGTCCTTATCGCCACAGTTGTGGCTTCTGTCTTTTTTATACATCTCGTCAAAAAGACCAAGGCCCTTTCCAAGGAATGGCTGATCGTTTTGGTGTGTGGCGCCTTCTGGCTGCTGGGTGCAGCATTTTATTTTTACGAACCGATTGCCTGCATGACTGATCCGCCGATGCAGTGGGCCTACCCGCGCACTGTAGAAGGTTTCATCCACGCGCTGACCCGGGGCCAATATGAACCAATCCATCCCACCGCAGGCACTGGAACAACTTTTTTTGCAATCACAGGCAGTTTTTTGGGGACCTATGGATTGCAACTCTGGCGTTATCTCGAAGGAATAGCCGTTCAATTCAACCTTTTCTTTTTGTTGCTCGCCTTGATGATTTTTTTGATCTATCGGCAGCTAAAACGGCGCGAACGGGTATGGATTATCGGAATGGTTGCCATCTATACTTGCATCGGACCATTTCTGGTACTGCTGTTGAACTTTTCTCCTGACCGCCAATCCATTGGAATCGCTGCGCCTCTTTTCGCTACCGGGCATGTGTTTATTGCAATGTTCGTCGCCTATGGTTTAACGATCATTGCCGCGTTCATGGCCACACAGTACGAAGCAATGCGCAAATGGCTGCTGGTCGGCGGCCTTTGCGCTCTGGACTTCGCCTTATTTGCAGTGGCATCAAACTGTCAAACCCTTATAGGAAATTTAGATGATGAAATCGTCGTACGATATGCGTTCCTGAAAATGGCGTGTTGGATTCTTGCGGTAATCATGATTGTGACTCTTCGAAAAAATGCATTGCAAAACGACCGTTTATTATCGTTCGGACTGCCAGGCTTATTTGTGCTGTGCTCGTTTGGATTAACCATCGTTACCATTTTACAAGATCAGCTTAATTTGAATAGTTTTACTGCCTTCTGCCATAACCTCGCCCAAGCTTTCAATCCGCAGCAATATGGCCTGCCGATTTATGCAGGTTTGATTTTTCTGGGAGCAGCGTTGATGTTTCTCTGTTCGGTATGGATGTTTCGTAGAAAAGCCCCGCTGGGAATCGCCCTCGCCGTTTTCGCCGCGATACCCAGTTATTCCATTTTAACACACTGGTCAGGAAGCGAACAACGCAATCACTGGTTCGGCTACTGGTTCGGGCATGACATGTTTACGCCGCCGTTTGGTATCTACCCGGAAATGACCCGCAATACGATCTTATTTGGCGGCACTGATCCCGGACGCTTTGTTCCGACTTATATGATTTTTTGTGAAAGTTTTATGCCGCCGAGCTACAAACCCATGGACCCGGATTTTAACCGCCGCGACGTTTATCTCATCACACAGAACGCGCTTGCAGACGGCACCTATCTGGAATATCTCCGTGCTCAATACTTCCGCAGCGCCCAAAAAGATCCATTCTTTTTTCAAGAACTCCTTCGTGGACCCGAGGAACGCATGGATAATTACTCCACCAATTTCCTTGCGCGGATTGCCGGCATCGTTTTAGACGGCCCCCTGGAAGGGCGCGGCGCGAAAATTGAAGCGCGCTGGCGTAAAGAGGGCGTTTATCCACCAAAGGAAATTTATATACCCTCGACCGAAGACTCACAGCGTTGCTTTGAAGAATACACACAGGATGTTGCCCGCCGATCGCAGCTCGGCCAGCTTCAGCAGGGCGAAATTATAAATCTGGTTACCAATGCCGACGGCAAGGTGAGCGTCCAAGTTTCCGGGCAAGTCGCCGTAATGAAAATCAATGGTCTGTTGTGTAAGGTCATTTTCGACCATAACCCCGATAATGATTTCTATGTGGAGGAAAGTTTTCCATTGGATTGGATGTTCCCCTATGAAACGCCATCCGGCGTCATTATGAAAATCAACCGGCAGCCGCTACCCTCGTTGCCGGAAGATGTTTTCAAGAAAGACCATGAGTTCTGGAGCCAATACTCCGAACGATTGATCGGCAACTGGATTACGTACGATACCAGTGTCAAGGAAATCACGGACTTCGCGGAAAAAGTTTATCTGCACCGCGATTTCAACGGCTTCAAAGGCAGTCGTAAATTCATCCGCGATGACAATGCGCAAAAGGCGTTCTCCAAACTCCGCAGTTCCATCGGCGGCATTTATGCCTGGCGGCTTGGCGTGTTGAGTGGAACTCCCACACCGCCGCAGTACCTTCCTAAAAATGAAAGCGAGCGGCAACGACTGGTTAAAGAAGTTGATTTTGCCTTCAAACAATCATTCGCATTCTGTCCCTACAGTCCCGAAGCCACCTACCGTTACATTAACTTCCTGATCCAGTTTAACCGTCTTGACGATGCCATGCTTGTGGCACAGACCTGCCTTAATTTCGATCCTTACAACGGCCAAATCGAAGCCCTTGTCAAACAATTGAAGGATTTTAAAAAGCAGACGACTGAACGAACCCAAGCCGAAACCGAACTACAGCAGATGCAGAACGGAGCGCGTACGAATCCTGCCAATTTCCAAAACACTTTTAAACTGGCTGCTTTTTACCTTCAATTACAGCAGACTAACCGCGTTGCAGAATTATTTGACCAAACATTGGCTGTCTCAAACATTACCCCGGAAGCAGTGGGAGCTATTGCCCAGTTTTACGCTCAAACAGGCAATCTGCTTAAACTTGAAAGCGTTCTCAAAAAACTTACGACGGTCATTCCCGACCAGCCTGAACCATGGTATGACCTTGCAACCCTCAACATTGTGCTTGGCAAAACCGATGAATCTCTCAGGAATTTGCGCACGTGTCTTGACTTGAACACTAAACGTCTTCAACACAATCCCAAGGCTCGTGACCTCTTGGTTGAAGCACAGAAAGATCGGCGTTTCAACTCCCTGCGAAACCTGCCGGAGTTCCAAAAACTCATTCCGCCCAACTAGCGCGCCACGGCAACATCCAACATATCCCAGTTGCTGGTTTCCAGTGAATGGTTTAATTT
>Ga0182027_10016166_pt1 | contig 10209 bp, 5 predicted proteins | sample 712E1DmetaG_FD_121300 | JGI IMG/M metagenome (GOLD analysis project Ga0182027, IMG submission 121300) | Permafrost microbial communities from Stordalen Mire, Sweden - 712E1D metaG (Illumina Assembly) | ecosystem: Environmental > Terrestrial > Soil > Wetlands > Permafrost | place: Sweden... | reverse complement strand
GCCTACGGGCGCACCGAGACCGGCATCGACCCCGACAAGGTCAAGGGCGACTACCTCGAAGTCGAGGCGATGGACTACTACGCCATCAACGCTTTCATCAAGGAGCACCTCGGCCGCAAGCTGTCGGTGGTCGGCGCGGCCATCGAAAGCGACGCCCACACGGTAGGCATCGACGCCATCCTCAACATGAAGGGTTTCGCCGGCAACTACGGCTTCGAACGCTATCCCGAGATGGAGGTCGTGAACATGGGCTCGCAGATCCCCTGCGAGCAGCTCCTGCGCACGGCCCTCGACCGGCACGCCGACGCCATCCTCGTCTCGCAGATCGTCACCCAGAAGAACATCCACGTGCAGAACCTGACGAAGATGATCGAGCTGCTCGAGGCCGAGGGCGTCCGCGAGCGCTTCGTGCTCATCGTCGGCGGACCTCGCATCAACAACGCCTTCGCCAAGGAGCTCGGCTACGACGCCGGCTTCGGCCTGCGCACGACGCCCGTCGAAGTGGCCTCGTTCCTGGCGCAGGAAGTGGCCAGAAGGGCCAAAAGCCAAGCCGCTACGGCATGATAGTTTGTACACAACTCAAAGTAAGGCGACCCGAGGGCGCGTAGGACACGCGAGAGAACCCAGGTAGGGCCGCCTCTGTCTCCAGGAGGCCGCAGTGCCAGACAACGACATCGTCATCCTCTCCGCGGTGCGCACCGCTCAGGGCAAGTTCCAGGGCGGCTTCGCCGGTACGCCGGCGACCGAGCTCGGCGCCGTCGTCATGAAGGAGGCCCTGAAGCGCGCGGGGGTCGCCGGCGACCAGCTCGACGAGGTCATCTTCGGCAACGTCATTCAGGCGGGCCTAGGTCAGAACACGGCCCGCCAGGCCGAGCTCAAGGCCGGCATCCCCGACAGCGTGCCGGCGATCACGGTCAACCGCGTCTGCGTGTCCAGCGCCGCGGCGCTGGCCTGGGCGGCGGCCAACATCAAGGCCGGCGACGGCGAGATCTACCTGGTGGGCGGCACCGAGAACATGAGCCGCGCGCCGTGGCTGCTGCAGAACGGCCGCACCGGCTATCGCATGGGCATGCCTTCCGACCAGATCTTCGACGCCATGGTCCTCGACGGGCTCTGGTGCGCGATCGGCGGCTACCACATGGGCCTGACGGCCGAGATCCTGAGCGAGAAGTTCGACATCACCAAGGATCAGCAGAACGACGTCGCCTACCGCAGTCAGCTCAACGCCAGCGCCGCCGTGCGCGACGGCCGCTTCGCCGACGAGATCGTGCCCGTCTCGATCCCGCAGCGCAAAGGTGATGCCAAGATCGTCGACACGGACGAGTGCCCGCGCGAGACCACGCCCGAAGCGCTCGCCGGTCTCAAGCCGGTGTTCAAGAAGGACGGCGGCGTGGTGACGGCCGGCAACGCGTCGGCCATCTCCGACGGCGCCAGCGCCCTGGTCGTCACCTCGCGCCGCATGGCCGCCGAGCTCGGCCTCAAGCCGATTGCCCAGCTCGTGAGCTACGCCACCGCGGCGGTGCCCGCCGAGATCATGGGCTACGGCGAGACCGTGGCCGCCCAGAAGGCCCTCGAGAAGGCCGGTCTGGCAAGCGGCGACGTCCAGCTCGCCGAGCTGAACGAAGCGTTCGCCTGCGTCGCGGCCCTCGCCACCCGCGAGCTCCATCTCGACCCCGACATCGTCAACGTCAACGGCGGGGCCGTGGCGCTCGGGCATCCGCTCGGCAACACCGGCACCCGCATGATCGTGACCCTCATCCACGAGCTCCAGAAGCGTGGCCAGCAGATCGGCCTCACGGGCGCCTGCGTCGGCGGTGGCCAGGGCGCCGGCAGCGTGGTCAAAGTCGAAGCCTGAGACAGACCCCCGACGGGGCGGCGACGCGGCGGCTTTGCGCCCACCGCGTCGCCGCCGGCGGACGACTCAACAGAAAAACACTCAGAAGCGAGGTATGACGTGAAAGAAGGCAACAAGTTCGGAGCCCATCGCGTGATCGAGCCGAAGGGCGTTCTGCCGCAGCCGGCATGGAAGATCGACAACACCATGGAGATCGCCGACAACGAGATCCTGATCGACGTCGACACGCTCAACGTCGACGCGGCCAGCTTCACGCAGATAGAGGAGGCCGAGGGCGGCGACGTCAAGAAGATGGCGCGCCACAGCCTCGGCATCATCGCCAAGCGCGGCAAGCATCACAACCCCGATACGGGCTCGGGCGGCATGCTGCTCGGCACGGTCAAGGAGATCGGTCCCAAGCTCAAGGACCGCGACCTCAAGGTCGGCGACCGCATCGCCACCCTGGTGTCGCTGTCGCTCACCCCGCTCAAGGTCGACGAGATCATCTCCATCAACAAGGACACCTGCCAGGTCAAGGTCAAGGCTCAGGCCATCCTCTTCGAGACCGGCATCTACGCCAAGATCCCCAGCGACATGGACGAGGCTCTCGCCCTGGCCATCCTCGACGTGGCCGGCGCCCCCGCGCAGGCCGCCAAGCTCTCCACGCCGGGCCAGACGGTGTTCATCATCGGCGCCGGCGGCAAGAGCGGCCTGCTCTGCGCCTACGAGGCCAAGAAGCGCGTCAAACCGACCGGCAAGGTCATCTGCCTGGTGCACGGCGACGCCGGCCGCAAGCGCCTCGAGAAGTCCGGTTTTGCCGACGTCATCATTCAGGGCTCGGCCACCGACCAGCTCTTCGTCTGGGAAGAAGTCAGCAAGGCGACCGGCGGCGAGATGGCCGACCTGACCATCAACTGCGTCGACATCCCCAACACCGAGATGGCCTCGGTCCTGGCCACCAAAGACGATGGTGTCGTGTACTTCTTCTCGATGGCGACCAGCTTCACCTCGGCCGCCCTCGGCGCCGAAGGCATCGGCGCCGACACGACCATGATCATCGGCAACGGCTACACCAAAGACCACGCCGTCATCGCCCTCGCCGTCGTGCGCGAGAGCCCGATGCTCATGGAGATCTTCAAGGACACCTACTCGACCGGCTCCGGTAACGCCGAGCCCGTGGGCATCAAGGCCTCCGAGGTCTGAGGGTAGCGCGCTTCGACACGACCGACAGGCGGCGGGCGGGCGCTCGGGGAAGAGACGATGCCCACCGTTCTCCCGGCCGCCAGGCAGCGCGATGGCCAAGATCCTCCGCTGCCGCCGGAGGCCCGAGGCACACTCGCGCGCCCAGGCCGATCGGCGAAGGGCGGGCCGCTTCCGCGGCCCGCCCTTCGCCTTCTCGCCACAGCCGCGGCCGATGCGCCGTGGGCGACCGCGAGGTGCCGCCGAGCGCGACACGGTCCGCGGGTGATCGGCGGCGTCCGCGATCGGGCGCGACGTTTCACGTGGAACAACTGCGATCCGTTTCGCCGTTTCACGGGAAACACCGGCCGGCCGGCGCGGGGTCGCCCGGTCCACGACGCTTCACGCACCGACCAAAGTGGAACATACGACTCGCGACATGACACCCGGCGACCCGCCTTGCCGGCCCGACTCGCGCCGTTCTAGACTCGCGACGGCCGGCGCCGCTCTTCGCACCCTCGTCCCCTGGAGCCTTCATGAACCAAGATGATGTCCTCGCCGCCCTCTCGACGGTACAGGACCCCGAGCTGCGACGCAGCGTCGTCGACCTGGGCATGGTCCGCGACATCGAGATCACCGACGAGCGCCTGGCCGTGCGTCTCGTGCTTACCACGGCGGCCTGCCCGCTGAAGGGCCGCATCGAGACCGAGACCGAGCAGGCGCTCGCAGCCGTGGCCGACGGGCGGCGGGTCGAGGTCGAGATGGACGCCATGTCGCCCGAAGAGTGCGCGCGTCTCGCGGCGGCCGTCAAGGCCGACTCGGGGATGCCGCCGACGCCGTTCGGACCGGGTTCCAGGACGCGCGTCCTGGCGGTGGCCAGCGGCAAGGGCGGCGTCGGAAAGTCGACGGTGACCGCCAACCTGGCCGTCGCCCTGGCGCGGCGCGGACACGCCGTGGGGCTCATCGACGCCGATGTCTACGGTCCCACGATCCCCCTCATGTTCGGCATGGCGGCCGTAGCGCCCGCCTCGCACGACGGCAAGCTGGTGCCGCCCGAACGGCACGGCGTGAAGGTCGTCTCCATGGGCTTCTTCGTCGAAGAGGACGAGCCGGTGATCTGGCGCGGGCCGATGCTCGGCCGCGCCATGGAGCAGTTCCTCGGCGACGTGCTCTGGGGCAGCCCCGACTACCTCCTGATCGACCTGCCGCCCGGCACCGGCGACATCGCCCTGACCATCGCCCAGATGCTGCCGTCGGCCGAGATGATCGTGGTCACGACACCCCAGGAGGCGGCCGCGAAGATCGCCGCCAAGGCGGCCAAGATGGCGCTCCTCACGAAGCACCGCATTATCGGCGTCATCGAGAACATGTCGTACTTCGTGTGCCCAAGCTGCGGCGAGAAGCACTTCATCTTCGGTCACGGCGGGGCCTTTGAGATCGCTCGCGCGGCCGGCACCACCCTTCTGGGTCGCATCCCGCTCGAAGAGTCGACACGCAGCGCCGGCGACGCCGGCACGCCCCCGGCGCTCGACTCCGGCAGCCCCGCCGGCGCTGTCTTTCACGAGATCGCGCGCGCCATCGAGGCGATGCCGACGCCTGCGGCCAAGGCCTAGCGCCGGCCGCGCCAACGCCGCGGCGGGATCTCGCCGCGGCGCTCAGCGCCGGTGCTGCCGCGAACGGCGTGACCCCCCGTTCCGGCGGCCGCTCCCGGTCCCTTCGGCCGCCCTTGCGCATGCGTGTAGAATTGGTCAAGTTTTCAGGCAGGGAATCCGATGAGCAAAGGTACTATGGCGACCTCTTCCACGCCCGCGACCGATCGACGCTGGCTGCGGCTCAGTCCGGCGGCGGAGCTGCTGGGCGTGAGCACCAACACTTTGCGCCGCTGGAGCGACGCCGGGAAGGTCGCCTGTTACCGCAGCGCCGGCGGTCACCGCCGCTTTCGCCGGGTCGACATCGAGGCGCTCCTCAGGGAAGGCGCGGGCGGCGCGGGGGCACGCCGCGCCGCCCGCGCCGCGGCCCCGACCTCCGACGCGGCCACCATCGCCGCGCTCGAGGCCCGCAACCGCGACCTCCAGTCGCTCGTCGAAGCCGCCACCGAGGACGCCTCCCACCTGTCGACCGACGATGTCCTCGAGAGCGTCGCTCGCCGCCTGGCGCGCCTCACACACTCGCCCGTCGCCGACATCTACGCGGTCGAGGGCGAGATGCTGCGGGCGCTGGTGAGCTACGACGGCGGGAGCTTCGACCGCTCGTGGGAGGGCACCACGGTCAGGCTGCGCGACTACCCCTGCAGCGCGGCCGCCGTCGGACAACGCCGCGTCTCGGTGGCCTCTAGACTCGACGACCCCGTGCTCACGACGATCGGCCGAGCATCGCTCGAGAAGTGGGGCTATCAATCCCAGCTCGCGGCGCCGCTCGTGGCGCGCGACGAGGTGATCGGCATCCTCGAGCTGTCCGACTACGTGCCGCGCGACTTCAGCGAGCACCTCGGGCTCATCGACGGGCTCGCCCACGTGGCCGGGCGAGCGCTCGACACCGCCGCCCTGTTCGACGAGATCCGGCGGCGCAACGTCATTCTGCACGAGCTCGTCGAGTTCGGCGCGCTCGTCGCTCGCGCGGGCGACGTCACGGAGCTTTTGCGGGTCGCGGCCAAGCGTCTGGTCGAGACGCTCGACGCCGCCGACTGCGACGTGTTCACCCTCGAAGGCGACCGGCTTCTCAGCCGAGTGAGCTACGACCGCAACGGTTACGACGACGACTCGGTGGGACACTCGCTGCGGGTCGACGACTTCCCCAACGTCAAGGCGGCGATCGAGTCGCAGGAGATCGCCCTCATCGCCTCTCCGGACGATCCCCGCCTCGACATCGAGGAGCGCCGGGTCTTCGACGAGTGGGGCTTCAAGAGCAACCTCGCGCTGCCGCTCGTCGTCGACGGCGTCGTCCACGGCCTCATCGACATCTACGACGACAAGCCCAGCGACTACGCCGGCTACCTCGACTTCCTTATGACGGTGGGCCAGCTCCTGGCCGGGGCGCTGGGCAAGGCGCGACTGCTCGAACGCCTCGAGGAGAGCAACAACGAGCTGCGCGAGCTCGTCGATTCGGGGCTCGAGTTCGGCTCCTCACTCGAGCTCGACGAGGTCCTCTACTCGGTCGCCGGCCGCATGCGCGGCCTGACCGACGCCGAGGAGTGCGAGATCACCGGGCTCGAGGGCTCCGACCTCGTCGTGCGCATCTGCGTCGGTCGCGACGGGCGCCACGACGACGCGCTGGGCGTCCGCCGGCCCATCGGCGCCCGGCGCGCGACCCAGCGCGCCATCGAGACTCGCCAGCCGGTCGCCGTCTACGATGCCGCCGCCGCCGACGGCCTGGACGCCCGGGAGCGCACTATGCTGCTCGAATCGGGCCACCGCGCGAGCATCCGCCTGCCGCTGATCGTGCGCGGCGAAGTCATCGGCCTGGTCGCGCTGTACGACAGCCACCCCCGCGAGTTCGCCCGCGTCCCGCTCCTCCAGGGACTGGCCCAGATCGCCGCCCAGGCCATGGCCAACGCCACGCTCTACCGGCAGCTCGACGAGACCGGTCGCCGGCTGGCGGTCGTCAACGACGCCAGCCTGCAGCTCTCGTCGACCCTCGAGCTGCGCGACGTTCTGCTGTCGACCGCCGATCGCCTCTGCGAGATCGCGGCGGCTCCGGCATGCGACGTCTATCTGCTCTCCGGGTCGGATCTCCTCTGTGTGGCCAGCGTGAAACGCGGCGAGATCGTCGCGGACTGGGAGGGCACGATCATCCCGCTCGACAAGTGGGCCACGATCGAGCTCGCCGTCACCGACCGCATCACGGTGCAGCTCTCGTCGCTCGACGACCCCCGACGCAACGCCGTCGAGATCGAGGAGCTGCGCCGCTTCGGCTACGAGGCCGAGCTCGTCGTGCCGCTCGTCGCCAAGGGTCGCGTGATCGGCGTGGCCGATCTGCTCGACCCTGAGCGGCGGGCCTTCTCGTCGGACGCGGTCATCACGGTCGAAGCGGTCTGTCGCGCGGCCGCGCTGGCGATCGACAACGCCAACCTGTTCGAGGTCGTGCAGCTCCGCCGCCGCGAGACCGAGCTGCTCAACGCCATCGCCCGCCGCACGGCCTCGAGTCTGCGGCTCGACGACATCGCCGGCGCCACGGCCGACGAGCTCCATGCGATCATCGCCTTCGAACGCGCCGAGCTGGTCCTCACGACCGGCCAGGACCAGCTCGAGACCATCTATTCCTCGCAGACGCACACCGCGGGCGAGCCGCACCCCGCGACGCCTGCGCAGCGCGCTGCTCTCGAGGCTATCCGGCGCGACCGCGTCGTGGTCTGGGAGGCCGGCGCGGCGCCGTCGTTCGACGAGCGCGCCGGCGGCGGGCACGACGCCGGCGCCAGCATCGCCCTGCTGCGCGACCAGGAGCTCATCGGCGTGCTCGACCTCGCGGGCGCCCAGGCGCACGTCTTTGCCGCGGTCGACCGCAACCTGCTGGAGCGGGTCGGCACGCACCTCTCCCTGGCCATCAACAACGCCCAGCTCTACGACGAGATCAAGCGCATGCACCTGGGCAACCTCAAGGCCCTGAGCTCGGCGCTGAACGCCAAGGACTACTACACGCTCGGCCACGCGGCGCGGGTGGGCGCCTACATGGTCCTGCTCGGCCACGAGCTCGGCTGGACAGAGGAGACGATCCATCAGGTCGAAGAGGCCGCCTATCTGCACGACATCGGCAAGATCGGCGTCTCCGACCGCGTCCTGCTCAAGCCGAGCGGCCTGAACTCGCGCGAATGGGAGCTCATGCGCCAGCACCCGATCTTCTCGGCCGACATCCTGCGCCCCCTCTTTGCCGAGGACCTCGTGCTCGGCGTGCGTCACCACCACGAGCACTGGGACGGCACCGGGTATCCCGACGGCCTCGCCGGCGCGGCGATCCCGCTCATGGCGCGCGCCATGTGCGTCGCCGACTCCTACGACGCCATGTCGTTCCGGCGCCCCTACCGCCAGGCCCTGCGCTACCACGAGGCGCTCGTCGAGCTCGACCACTGCAGCGGGACCCAGTTCGATCCGCAGATCGTCGCCGCCTTCAAGCGCGTCCTGGCGCGGCTCAACGACCAGCGCGACCTGGCCCGCGAGGCGGCCGCCCTGGCGGCCGCGCGCATCGACCCCGACGAGCACGCCATACTGCGGGTGGCACTCGACGAGAGCCGGCCCGAGTACCTGCTCGTCGCGGCCACGTTGCGGGCCGTCCGCGACGATCACCCCCAGGTGAGATTCCTCACCACGGTGGTCGTCGACGACGACGCCAAGTGCACCATCGTCGTCGATGCCGAGGAGTCGGCCGAGGAGCACTCGCCGCTGGGCAGCGAGGTCTTCGCCGACGACGAGCTGCTCGAGTCCTTCGCCGGCATCACGCCGGACGTCAATGTGCTCTACGTCGATCAGTGGGGCGTCTGGGTGACCGGGCTTGCGACCGTGCTCGACCAGAACGGCGCGATCGTCGCGGTCGTCGAGGCCGACATCCCGCCGGCCGGGGTGAGCGGCGCCGAGATGGAGGGCCTGCGCAGCGACGTGGCCCAGGCCTTCGCGTCGATGTTCCAGGCCGCCGCGGCGCGACTCGCCCGCACCGAGCTCGACGCCATCACCGACGGTCTCACCGGTCTCTACAACCATCGCTACCTGCACGAGCGGCTGTCGGAGGAGGTCGAGCGCGCCCGCCAGGACGACCGGCCACTCGCGCTGCTGGTCTGCGGCCTCGACCAGTTCAAGACCTTCAACGAGCGCTACGGCCACAGCGCGGGCGACGACGCGCTGCGCGGCGTCGCCCGCACGGTCGACGACTGCATCAGGCAGGTCGACCTCGCGGCGCGCTACGGCGGCGAGGCCTTCGCGGTCATCCTCCTGGGCAGCGACGCGGACGCCGCCACAGAGGTAGCCGAGCGCGTCAGGAGCGAGGTCGCGGCCTCGCGGCCCGTTCCCGGCAAGGACGCGCGCCTCACGATCAGCATCGGCGTGGCGTCGTTCCCGGCCGACGCCGGCCTCAAGGAGGAGCTGCTCGACAAGGCCGAATGGGCCATGAACGTGGCCAAGCGCCAAGGTCGCGACCGGGTGGTCACGTTCGCGTCCGGCCAATCAGACGACGCTGCGGCCGAGCTCGGTCCCCAGAACTGGCGAGGCGCGGCGAAGATCCCCCCGGACCCGCACCGCGCCTCACGTCTGGACTCTTAGACTACCAGGAACGAGGTGAGGTAGTCACCGATCTCGTGATCGTCGCCGCCCATCTCCAGGGTGGTGAGCAGACGGCACAGACTCTGGTTGTCGCCCACGAGCAGCGAGCCGAGATGATGATAGCGGTCCAGCATGCGGTCGACGACCTCTGTCTTCTCCTTGCGAGTCATCATCGTCCTTCCCTCTGGAGCCTGCATCTCGACCCCCTTTCGATCCTTCTGGAGTTGACATCGCCAGCACTCTCCGGGGGAGAGATAGGACGACCGTCTATGTCGCCAGAGTGGCAACACCCCTGGGCCCGCGGCGGGGTCCGATCCGAGCCTGAGCGGGGCTCCGGACAGGCCCGGCCGAAGCCGCGAATCCGTCGCCGCGCGAGGCGACGCGCGAAGGGCACCCGGGCAGGCTCGGAAGGGGCGGCGGCAGGCTCGGTCGAGACGCGCTCGACCGCCCCAGCGAGGCACGCTGGACGCCCGTCGCGGGACCGCCCGGCCCACCCTCATGGCCGCTGCCGGGCGAGGCCGGCGATGACTTCGAGGGCGGCCCGCGCGGCGAGCTGGCTGAGATGTCCCTGGAGGTCGTAGCGTGGCGCGAGGCAGCAGATGTCGAAGCCGGCGATCGGCCCGCGAGCCAGAGTGCGCAGAGCGCGAATGACCTCGCGCGCCGACAGGCCGGCCGGATCGGGGTACTTCTGGCCGCCGTGGGCCGGATCGACCACGTCGATGTCGAGCGAGACGTACAGCGCCTCGGTGCCGGCCGTGGCCGTCTCTAAGGCCTCCTGGGCGACGGTCGCGATGCCCAGCTCGTCGACGTCGGCCATGGTGTAGTAGCGGTAGCCCAGCTCCTCGGCGACCGCCTTGTCGGCGAGCGACTCGCGGCCGCCGCGCAGGCCGATCTGGACGAAGTTCTCGGGCTCGACCACGCCCAGGTCGAAGGCCCGCGCCCACTGCGAGCCCG
>Ga0182027_10016165_pt1 | contig 10210 bp, 12 predicted proteins | sample 712E1DmetaG_FD_121300 | JGI IMG/M metagenome (GOLD analysis project Ga0182027, IMG submission 121300) | Permafrost microbial communities from Stordalen Mire, Sweden - 712E1D metaG (Illumina Assembly) | ecosystem: Environmental > Terrestrial > Soil > Wetlands > Permafrost | place: Sweden... | reverse complement strand
TCCAGCCGCTCCATTCGACATTATCCCTATTTGCAGGATTATAACCGGTCCCCGAGGAATCAAACCAATTCCATAAGTCAGGCCTAGAATCCCAAAAACGCTCTGTATCTATGTGCAGGAAAAAGGGAACGTCATATTGCTCAGATTTGTTGAAAAAATCGTCCAGGCACGTTCCCATAGTCGCATCATCCGTATTAAGCGCGTATATCACATCCGAAAAAGCCAGCCGGATGGTTGCATTACCTCGTTTACCGATCGCGGCCAGCATACTCCCCATCCAGTTAGTAGAGCACCCTTTGAAATAGTTCGGATTATCAGGTCCAGGATTCCAGGCATGAACAACAACGTATCTCATCGCTCTTTGACCGCATTGAATAGTTTTCGGGCTATTCATCAAAGTCGGGTTGTCCCCTGAAGGAGTGTTGATAGCATAAGCGTAGATCGTATGGCTCATGCCGTCTTTTAAGATGCTCGGGGTCGTAAAGGAAAAGCCGTGGTTGGCATTGCCTCCGCAGATATTGGCAACCGCCGTCTCGCGGGTAAGGTTCGCTGTCGTAGAACCGACAAACGTTCCTCCCTGGCCTGCCTGGCCGTCTGCGTAGAAATGTATTGAAAGAGGACTTGAATAGGAATCAGCATCGCATGACCAGCCGAGCATGACGTCGCACCCCGCATAATCAAGGTATCCTATTGGCTGCTGGGCTGCGAACGTGAGACAAGGAAGCAAGACGATTATGAACACACTCCTAAATAGGGATGCTTTTAGCATAATTATTATTAGAGTTAAATTATGAATAGGCAGAAAAATCAGGGAGATAAAAAAACCGAAATTTAACCCCCTACTCTTTAATATACTTTACTTTTTTGTATTCGAAATGGCTCAACTAAACCTGCGCGACATAGAAAAAGAAGTCAAGGACTACTGGAAAGAGCACGACATCTATAACGTAGTCATCGAAGCCCGCAGGGGGGGAAAGAAGTTCTATTTCTGCCAGGGCCCGCCTTTCACTAGCGGTCAGGCCCATGTGGGCCACGCCTGGAATACAACTATCAAGGATTGGGTCATTCGTTACAAAACGATGCAGGGCTTTGACGTCTTCCGCCGCGCAGGATGGGACATGCACGGCCTTCCAATAGAAGTCAAAGTCGAAGAGACCGTCCTGAAAAGCAGGTCCAAAAAAGACATAGAAGAATTCGGAGTAGAGAATTTCATAGGGGAGTGCAAGAAATTCGCCATACGCAACATGAACACCATGACTGTCCAATTAAGCAGGCTTGGCGCGTGGCTGGACTGGGACGACCCCTACATGACGCTTGACCGAAAGTACATGGAGAGCGTGTGGTTCGGCATAAAAAGGGCGCACGAGAAAGGATTGTTATATGAGGACAAACAGGTCATACACTGGTGCCCAAGATGCGAGACTGCAGTTGCCGGCTACGAAGTAAAGGATGAGTACCGTGAGGTGACCGATCCATCGGTATACGTCAAAGCCAAACTGAAGGGCAAAGACAATGAATACATACTGATATGGACTACTACACCCTGGACCCTTCCGTCTAATACTGCAATAGCTGTGAACCCTGAGTTCACATACGTCAAGGTCAAATACAAAGGAGAGTATCTTACGCTTGTCAAAGACCGGCTGCCTGCGGTTTTAAAGAAGGATTATGTAGTAGTCGAAGAATTCAAAGGCGTAAAATTAAGCGGCGCAGAATACTTGGCCATATTGGATATACCGGTGCAAAAGGACGTAAAAAGACGGATTGTCACCGCCCCTGAACTTGTCACCCTGGAAGACGGTACAGGCTGCGTACACATAGCCCCGGGCCATGGAGAGGAAGACGCAAAGGTCGGAAAAGCCCATGGACTGGATTCTCTTTCGCCTGTCGACGAACGGGGCTGCCTGACTATCGACCCATATAAGGGAATATACATAAGAGACGCTAATCCAGTCATAATAAAACAACTGGAGTCGAGTGGAAGGCTGTTGCGCGAAGAGAATATACTGCACAGGTATCCGCATTGCTGGAGATGCAAGACGCCGCTCCTACTCAGGTCTACAAAACAGTGGTTCCTCGCAGTCTCAAAGATAAGGGAACGCCTGCTAGAGAACAACAAAGGAGTCGACTGGGTGCCTGATTGGATCGGTACCGGACGATTCGAGAACTGGCTCACAAACGCCAAGGACTGGTGCATTTCCAGGCAGAGATACTGGAATACGCCTCTCCCGATCTGGAAATGCGAATGCGGACATATGGAGGTTATCGGCTCGATAAAAGAGCTATCGGAAAAAACCGCGCACGAACTGGACGCAGACTCGCTGGACCTGCACAGGCCATTCATCGACAAAGTGCACCTAAAATGCAGTAAATGCAGAAAAGAGATGCACCGGGTAAAAGACGTCCTGGACGTGTGGATAGATTCCGGCTCCGCCTCATGGGCTAATCTGAATTATCCGCATGAGACAGAACAATTCAACCGCCTTTTCCCAATGGATTTCATAACCGAGGGAAGCGACCAGACAAGGGGATGGTTCTATTCGCTGCTTGTCATGTCTACGATAGCATTCGACAAAGCGCCTTACAAACAGGTCCTGTATCACGGATTCACGCTCGATGCCGAAGGCCGCAAGATGAGCAAGTCCCTGGGCAACACAGTAGACCCGATGGAAGTCATGGACAAGCATGGTGCGGATGTATTCCGGTTCTACATACTCTCAGCAAACGTTCCATGGGACGACCTGTGCTTCTCGTGGGAGGGCCTTATCGCAGTTGAAAGAAACCTGAATATCCTCTGGAACGTATACTCCTTTGCAGACACATACATGAAGCTTGACAAGTACGACCCGAACAGAAAGTATGCGATGGAGCTGGCAACGGAGGACAAATGGATACTCTCCAGGTACAACTCACTGGTTAAGGAAGTAACCTCTGCCGCCGACCGGCTGTACCCCCATGAGTACTGCAGGCCGATAAACGATTTCGTGCTTGAATTGTCCCGCTGGTATGTGAAACTCATCAGAGACCGGGTGTGGATGGAAGGAGAAGACCCAAGAAAGATGTCGGTTCACTATACAATGCACAAAGTCCTCTCAGGTCTGTCCGTTCTCCTGGCCCCAGTCACCCCGCACTACTCGGAATACATGTACGGCAAACTCACAGGAGAAAGAAGCGTCCACCTGCAAAAATGGCCTACGGCCGATGAATCTATGATAGATGCGAACCTGGAAAAGAACATGGTAATAGCGCAGCAGATAGTGGAATGCGTGAATGCCGCCCGCCAGACCGCAGGAATAAAGCTCAGATGGCCTATTTCAAGGATAATGATCGCCTTAAAGGACGAGTTCGACATGAAGCCTTATGAGGCGATAATACTCAAATCCTGCAACGCGAAATCCCTTGAATTCAAGGACGTGAAAACGGGAGTAGCTGTGAAGCCTAATTTAGCGACCGTTGGTCCCAAATACAAGAAAGACGCGGGGAGGATAATGCAGCACCTTAAAACGGCAGATGCCGCGAAGGTCAAGGAGGAAGTGGACAGAACAGGAAGCTACAAGATAGATACTATCGCCCTGGAAGCAACTGATCTCCTATTTGAGACAAAGATGCCTGAAGACCTTGTAGCTCATGATTTCTCAGGCGGCATGGTCTACATAGACTCCAAGATGGATCCCCGCCTTATGTCCGAGTCCATGGCAAGGGAGGTCATCAGAAGGATTCAGGCTATGAGAAAAGAGATGAACCTGCAGGAAATGCAAGCTATCGATGCCTTTCTTGAGTGCGACGACGAATTCGCAAAATATGTTCAAGAAAACAAAGCAGCCATCGAAAAAGAGACTAGGAGCCGAATAAACATAGGAAAGGGCCCATTCGGCAATTACGAGAAAACCTGGGAAATCGAGGGAAGCCAAATAAATATAACTATCGTAAAATAAGTCAACCCATATTTTAAGCGTGAAATTCCATTAATAATACTCTCAATTCAGATTATTCGATATATTTTTAGAAAGATGACAAAGGGATCAAAGGGATATAGGCGGAAGAGCAGGGGGATCAAAGTTGCACCAAGGGACAGGGGCAAAGTCCACATTAAAAGATACATGAAAGACTTTAACGAGTCCGACAGAGTATCAATCGACATCGATGCCGCGTTCCAGAACATACCCCATCCCCGCTTCCAGGGGAGAAGCGGCCATATCGTAGGAAAACAGGGCAGAGCATATTTTGTCCAGATATTCGATGGGAGCATGGAGAAAAAGCTCCTTGTCAATCCAGAGCATCTAGTATCCCTGAGATAAAGGGATTTTTCTGTGGTGATAAAACATGAATGTTATTGCTGAAAAAAACGTTACTCTTGCAGAGGTCAAAAATATCCTCAAGGACAAGAAGAAGGAATATGAAGATGCCCAAAAAGAGCTGTTCTACGAGCAGAAGAGGGCATATGACCATGCAACCAAAGCCGCAAAGCTCAGCATGAAGGATGCTAAGAAGCTGGTGGACGAAGTAAAAGCAATCGGCCTTTCGCTTTCCGAAGACCAGATAATCAAGATAGTAGACCTCTTACCGGAGACTGTTGACGATGTAAGAGCTATCTTCGCAAAGGAGAGGTTCAAGTACACTGAAGAAGACATCACGAAGATATTGGATGTCGTAGCCCATTACAGATAATTCTGTTTTAGGATTTTAGGTAAAATGAGAAAAGACGAATACGTCCGCATTCTAGATTATCTGCCAAACGGCAAATCAGATGTTCCGCCTCACAGGCGCAAGCCCATAGCCCAGGCAGTGGGCGAGAAATATTTCTCCCTCCTGGAACTCGTTCCAAGAGAAGGAATGGCCTTTGAAATGGGGGAAAGGATATACATAGGGGAAAGCGTCCGGGACCGGGTAGACCACATCGAAAGGAGGATAAAATATGAATGGCTTACCCCCATCGCCAAATCAGAACTCCCGTTCGTCCTGGAGAAGGCAATAAAAGACGACGAAGCAAACTTTATAGAATTCTATAACACAGCCGGGACCATAAGCACAAGACAGCACAAGCTTGAAGTCATGCCCCGCATAGGAAAAAGGCACAGGGACGACATCCTAAGAGAGAGGGAAGCCGCGCCCTTCAAGGATTTTGCAGACATGCAGCAGAGATTGAAAAGCGTCCCGGACCCTGTGAGGATAATTGCCGACAAGATAGTAGAGGAGCTGCAGGGAGCAAGCAAGTATTACCTTTTCGTCCCGCTGATCAGAGACCGGGATTTGCAAGAAAGATACTAAAAAATCCGCAATACACCCAATAACCTCTTTTTCTTATTTATCTATCTTTGCTCTGAATTCTTAACTACTCTAACAACCAAGTCGATAATGCCGGAAATGAGCGTACCAATCTGCGCTATATGCGCCAAAACAGGAGTGCTATGCAACGCATGCGAAGCAAAGCTTGCCATGGGCCAGATAACAGAAATGGACGTAGAACTGGCAAAGATATTCTATGAATCCGAAATGGAAGATACCGGATTCGAAAGAGCCATCGACACAGGAGAATATGTTATCATACTCGCCAAGAAGGAAAATATCGGAAAGATCATAGGCAAAGGCGGCGACAACATACACATGATCGCAAAGAAATTAGGCAAACGAGTACGCGCCATCGGAACAGAAAACCTCCAGGATACCTTACGCGACTTCGTTGCCCCAGCACATATAAATTCAGTAAACAAGGTCTACCGCCCTGACGGAACCCGCGTCACCCGCATACGCATAAACAAGAACGATAAAAAGAGGCTGAGGATGGACATAAAGGAGATCGAACGACTTGTTTGCTCGCTCACAACAGACAAAATAGAGATATCCTTCGACGAATGATTTTTACAGAATGGACTATCTGGAAGACCTGATAAAAAAACAGGGAAAAGCCCATTTCACATTAATAGACCCCGAAAACCAGTCTCCTGAGGAAGCGGGCAAGCGCGCTAGGATATGTCAGGACTACGGCAGCAGCGCCATTATGATAGGCGGTTCCACCGTAAGAGACACAAATACGGTTTATAAAACGATTGATGCGATAAAAAAGCAGGCTGACATCCCCACCATCCTTTTCCCGAATTCTTCTCATGCAATATCTGAGAACGCCGATTACATATTCTATATGATGCTGATGAATTCGACCGATAGACGATTCCTTCTCGGAGAACAGATCAAGGCAGTTCCCTCGATAAAAAAATGGGGCATTAAGCCGATATCTATGGGATACATAGTCGTTAGCATGAGTAAGACTCCTACCACAGTTGAGAAGGTCGCAAGCCTTGACCGGATCGCAGAGACAGACATAGAAAAAGCGGTGAATTACGCCCTCGCCGCAAAATATCTAAACCTGCAATGCGTCTATCTGGAAGCAGGATCAGGCGCTGAAAAGCCGGTCCCTAACGAGATGATAAAAGCCGTGAGAAAAGAATTAGACATCCCGATAATCGTGGGCGGCGGAATAAGAGATGGGAAAACCGCACGGGAAAAAACGGACGCAGGAGCCGATATAATAGTTAACGGATCAGTCAGTGAAGAGAACTCGGAAAAGATCAAAGGCATAATCGAACAGATAAAAACAAAAGGATAGAACCGGCTTCAGGCGCATTGCAAAGTAACATAATTCAAGTATTTTTATGTTTTTTTGTACACATTCCTGACGAGATAAACTGATATGCTGTGACTATGTGCCGGGCCTATTTATACTTGCAACGCAATAATTCTAATCCAACAAAATCAGGTGGTTGATTATGACAGGATTACCCTTAGCTACAGTAGAGCGAATTATGAGAACGGCGGGTGCCGACAGGATTTCTAACGACGCAGTGAAAGCCGCTTCAGACCGGGCGGAAGAATTATTAAACAAACTGACAAAGGAAGCGGTTGTATTGTCCAAACACGCGGGAAGAAAAACCGTGACTGCCGAAGACATCGAGCTTGCATCCAAAAGATGAACGTCCTAAGGTTCAAGAAAGGATACAAGAACTGGGAGACGACATACGAAGTCGAGCTCGATTACGAATACTCCGCCAGTTTCGAGAAACGGATTACCTCAGTGATCCTATACCGCCCAGACATGGGCCGCAGAGTATCCATCCCTTGGCAGGCATTCGAGCAATTCTCGCAGGAAGGATCAACTGGAGTATTCGTTGATTCCACAGGCCTGAAAATAAGATCGGTTAATGGAGGGCTGGACGTATCGAACGGCCAGAACTTTAACGTGCGCATACTCCCCGATCAGGCTGCGGCAATTAAGCGTGCGGCAAGGAACGTCTCACAGGATGTTTCATGCTCTGTTGAGAACATACTACGGGAATACAGCAGCCAGAGGATATAGATGATAAATAGGCTTCTGGCTTTTTTAGAAAGAAGGCCTAAAATCATCTGGTCCATTATTTTTTTATATGCTGCAATAATCTTCTATCTTTCGTCCATTTCTAATCCTCCGCAGCCCCTTTCCCCAAAAGACCCCCTCTGGGATCTTATGACTACTCTTGAACACGTGGCAGAATACACGATATTAGGAGGCCTCTTGTATGTTGGTTTCAGAAGCCTCGGAGGAAAAACAAAAGAGAAGGCATTTACTCTTGCAGTCCTCGCTGCATCATTGTACGGAGCGTCAGATGAGATGCACCAATACTTTGTCCCGAACAGGTACTGCGACATAAAAGACTTCCTGGCAGACTCCGCTGGAGGATTCATCGGCTCTTTTGCAGGAAAGCAATTCAGAAAATAAATTTTCAGGTTTTTTATTCACGCACATACAAGTATTTACTATGCAGGACGTAGAAGTTAAGATACTTGAGAAGCCGGAACTAAAGAACACAGTACTCATAGAAGGCCTTCCTGGAATAGGCCTGGTCGGAAAGCTTGCCGCAGACCACATGCTGGACAAACTAAAGGCAAAAAAATTCGCCGAGATATATTCCCCTTTTCTTCCGCCGCAGGTCTCCATAAAAGAGGACGGAACAGTACAGCTTGTAAACAACGAAATGTATTATTGGAAAGGGGAGAAAAACGACATCATCCTATTACTCGGAGACTTTCAGGGAATAACCCCTGACAGCCAATACAAGCTCTCTGAGAAAGCGATAGACGTGGGAATAGAATACGGCCTGAAAAGGATATTCACCCTCGGAGGCCTGGGCACAGGGGACATCGTAAGAAGCCCAAAGGTATTCGGAGCCGCAAGTTCATTAGAACAAGTTGAAGAGTTGAAGAAATACGGCGTCATATTCAGAGGAGGAGGAGCAATATTCGGAGCCGCAGGACTGCTCGTCGGCCTGGGGATGCTTAGAGGAATACCATCCGCCTGCCTGATGGGCGAAACCCACGGCCAGATAATAGACGCAAAATCTGCGGAAGCCGTTCTAAAGGTTCTCACATCGATCCTCGGAATAGAGATGGACATGACTGAACTAGCTGGAAAAGCCAAAGAGACCGAAGACCAGATGACGAAGATGAGCAAGATGATAACAGACCAGAAAAAGGCGATGGAAAGGCAGCAGGAGTTCCTGGATGAGACGCCAAGCTACATAAGGTAAGATTAAAAAGCTATAAAGAAAATAGAAAGCTGGCAGGAAAGAAATAATGAATTATTTCTTTACTTTCCATGCGGGCGCTTCACGCATATTCATTTCTGCCCTTCTACCTGCTTCTTCCGGGCCCAGCCCCTGCTTGACATACATCTTAGACATCATGACCTTCACTTCTTCGCGAGGCTTAAGTTTTCCTGTCCGGTCAGTACAGAAAGAACAGTATATATTGTTCATGTCTCCGCCGCCGAAATCATTGTATTTCTGCATCGTCATCCCGCAACTCTGGCATATTTTCATTTTTTCAGTTCAAAACAAAAAATTATTGAGATAATTATAGAATTACACAGATTTAATATAATATAAAGGCAGTATTAATTGAAACAAAATGCAGGACTACGACATAGACTTCCATATACACTCGAAATACTCAAAAGGCGTCTCTAAGAACATGGAGATTCCCGTGATAGCAAAGCAGGCGGAATTAAAGGGCCTGGACATGGTCGGAACGGGAGACGCCCTCTGCATTCCATGGATGGGACACATTAAAAAGGCCCTTACAAAAGAAACAGACGGGATATATTACGCAGAAGGCTCCAAGACCAGTTTCATGGTAACCGCGGAAGTAGAAGATGAGCGAAGAGTGCACCACCTGATATTGTTCCCCTCAATCTCGGCGGCAGAGGACATGACTGAAAGATTGCGCAAACAGTCGAACGACATACACAAGGAAGGGAGGCCCCACGTCAAGATAACAGGCGAGCAATTGGTCGACCATGCCCGTGAGGTAGATGCTCTTGTCGGCCCTGCGCACGCATTCACGCCGTGGACAGCGATATACAAGGAATACAACACCTTGAAGGAATGCTACGGGACCAACATCGGACATATCAAATTCCTTGAACTGGGATTGTCAGCGGACACCTCCATGGCAGATAGAATAGAAGAACTACAGGACCTTACGTTCTTATCCAACTCCGACACCCACAGCCCTTGGCCCCAGCGACTGGGCCGGGAATTCAACAGGGTGCTACTGGACAGATTATCCTTCAAAGAGATAACGGACGCCATAGAAAGAAAGAACGGACGCAAGTTCTCACTTAATGTAGGCCTGGACCCAAGAGAAGGAAAGTACCACTTAACAGGATGCAGCAAATGCTTCGTGCGCTTCAAACTGGAAGATGCAGTAAGGCTGCGCTGGCGCTGCCCGGAATGCAGAGGGATTATTAAGAAAGGCGTTGTGGACAGGATAAACGAACTAGCAACGTGGGAGGAGCCGCATCACCCGGAGCATCGGCCCAGATACATGCACATAATACCCCTGGCAGAGGTTCTTGCCCTGGCATCAGGCTGCAGGAACGCCACAGGCAAAAAGGTCAAGATCGAATGGGACCGCCTCATAGGAAAATTCGGATCAGAGATAAATATCCTTGTCGATGAGGATGTTGAAGAGATCAAGAAAGAAAATGCTGAAGCAGGAAAGATAATAGAGAAATTCCGGGCGGACAAACTCAAATACATAGCCGGAGGAGGGGGACAATACGGGTACCCGACGCTGAAGGATGAGACTGACACCTTTTACGGACGCGGGCAGAAGACGCTTGGGGATTTCTGATCTATCCTGCTCCGCCGCCTCCACCTCCACCGCCGCCCCCGCCGCC
>Ga0182027_10016164_pt1 | contig 10210 bp, 5 predicted proteins | sample 712E1DmetaG_FD_121300 | JGI IMG/M metagenome (GOLD analysis project Ga0182027, IMG submission 121300) | Permafrost microbial communities from Stordalen Mire, Sweden - 712E1D metaG (Illumina Assembly) | ecosystem: Environmental > Terrestrial > Soil > Wetlands > Permafrost | place: Sweden... | reverse complement strand
TAGGGAGCAGAATCCACGAGAAGAGACCTGCCACCGACCAGGTGGTATCCCACGACCACTTCTTCACCCGCTCTAGGCGCACGTAGAAGGTTGCAGCCATCGCCGCCCCCAGCACGTGCCAGCCGATTCCCGCCAACACCGATCCCATTCACTCTCCTCGCACCGCGGTTGCCGTGCGCATTGTACAGTATTTCGTCCGGCGCTTTGCTGCTCTAGAGCGAGCCCGCATATCCGGCCAGCACCGATGACGCAATCAGCAGCACCAGACCGGCGGCCAGCAGTCCGCGCGTCTTCGTGCCGGTACCCTTCCACTCGCCCAGCAGAATACCCAGCAGCTGACTGAAGAAAATCGAAGCGGCCATCAGCACCGCCCAGCCGATATAGGAGGTGCTGCCCATGCTTGGTTCACCCGTCTTGAAGCAGACAAACTGCATGCACCAGATGGCGCCGGCAAGGGCTGCAAAGAACAAGTTGTTTCCCACCGGCGCGCCGGCCTTCACGTAGTCGCCCAGCGAGCGATTGCGGAAGTTGAGAACCACGCACCATCCGCCGTTAATGACGAAGCCGCCCATCAGCACCACCACCAGCACGGGAATCCCCGCCCAGGTGACGGCCGTGGCCGGCGCGGTTGAAAGAGCCAGCTTCTGAATCCCCGGCCCTCCCTGCAATCCGAAGCTCATCGCCGAGCTCATCAGCCCGGCGAAGACCGCAGCCATGATTCCCTTGCGGAAGTTGAATTCCGCAACAGTCTTTTTCTTCTCCGCCTCCGGCAGTTCCGACTCCTTCGAGCGCCCTGCCAGCCCCACGCAGATAATGCCCACCAGCGAGACCGCCGCAGCCGCCACCGACACCTGCCCGCCCGGTGTATGGAACATCGCCGCCATCGCACCGCTGCCCTTCAACATCGGCGGAATTAACGTGCCCGCCGCCGATGTCAGCCCCGCGCCCATCGCCAGTCCCAGGCCCACTCCGAGGTAGCGGATCATCAGTCCCCATGTGAGGCCGCCGAAGCCCCACAGCATGCCGCAGACCAGGCAGTAAAGAATCTCCTGGCGCGGCGCGGCGTGCAGCACCGCAAGCGTATTCGGAGCGGTTGTGAAGGCAAGAATCCACGGCACAAGCACAAGGCCCACCAACGCGTAGATGAACCAGTAGCTTTCCCATGCCCACTTCTTGACCCTGGAAAACGGCAGATAAAAGACCGCTCCCGCCAGTCCGCCAAGTATGAAAAGAAAGATGCCGAACATCGGATTCGCGGCATTCACTGCGTTCATTGTCAAATCTCCTTCTCCGTCTTTCCTGGGTCGTTGCGAGGCTTCCGAGGCCTGGTCTCCGCCTCGATTCTCTCCTACTTCACCGCCGCCTCAAAGGTGTAATGGCCGGCCGGCAGTTCAAAGCCCTGCCCACCCTCGCGCACCACCGACTGTACGCGCTTGCTCGAGGTGAGCGGCGCGCCGTCCAGTTTCAGCCCCTGTGCTGCCGCCGCGCTCAGCCACCCCGTGGTGTTAGCGGGAAGGGTCAGATGCCACTCGGCCGTTGTGCCCTTCACCGTCCAGGCGGAATGTATCGCGCCATAGCTGGAAGTATAGTCGAAGTTGATGTGGCCCAGCCGCGCGTCGAAGACCGGATGCAGAACAACAGTATGGAAGCCGGCGTCGAGCGGCGTTGCATCCACACCCGCCGCGTAGCGGTAGATCCAGTCGGCCACCGAGCCATAGGCGTAATGGTTGTAGGAGTTCATGCTGGGGTCGTCCTTCATCTGATTGCCGTTCCAGCGCTCCCACATAGTCGTCGCCCCGTGCCCCACCAGGTAGCCCCACGAGGGATATGCAGTATTGAGCAGCAGCTTGTAGGCCAGTTTGACATGGCCCGCCTTGGTCAGTTCCTCCAGCAGGTAAGGCGTGCCTAGAAAACCCGTGCCCAGCAGGCCGTGGTTGGCCTCGATCTTGTCCACCAGCTTCTGTGCGGCAGCGGCGCGAAGATTCTCCGGCAACAGGTTCATATGCAGCGCCAGCACATAGCCGGCCTGGGTGTCGCCGCCTTTGCTCTTTGCGCCGGGATTGTTGATCTGGCCGAAGGGCGACGGAGTGTTATCAGCGCCGGGCACAAAGCCGTCTGCCTGCACAAACTGCTTCTGGAAAGCAGCGCGAATCTTCTCAAAGAGCCGTGCGTACCTCTCCTCGGCCTGAGTGCGGCCTGTTGCGTGGGCCATCTGCTGCATCAGCGTCGTGTCGTAGGCCCAGTAGGCTGTGGCGATCAGCGTGTAATCGGTCTTTCCCTCGGGCGAGAGCCAATCTCCGAAGGGAATACCGGAGTCACGCTTCCACAGCCCATCGGGATTGGCGGCCTCAATGGCATTGAGATACTTCTCCATCGCGTCCCAGTTTTGTTCAATTGCGCTGGTGTCGCCGGTCTGAATCCACGATGTCCAGGGAATAATGACCCCGGCATCACTCCATCCGGCTCCGGAACCCGAGGAGGGTTGTACGGTGCCCGGCGCATAGATGCCGTAGTAGGGAGTATCGGCCTGAGTTCCGCGCATATCCCCGGCAAACTTGCGCGAGAAGGCCGCCAGATCCATGTTGAAGGAGGCGGCGCGCCAGAAGACCTGCGCGTCGGCCATCCATCCCAGCCTTTCGTCGCGCTGCGGGCAGTCGGTGGGCAGACCCACAAAGTTCGAGCGCTGGCCCCAAAGAATATTGCTCCACAGCTGATTAATCATCGCGCTGCCGGTAGCGAGCTTGACGGTAACCGGCGCATTGGTATGGAAGACCAGGCCGGTCAGCGCATCCTTGCCCGGCGCTATGGGCAGCCCCGTCACCTCGGCGTAGCGGAAGCCATGGAAGGTGAACTGCGGCGTAAACTCTTCCACGCCTTTGCCGGCGAGAATGAAATGGTCGGTCGCCTTGGCGGTGCGCAGATTGTCGGTGTAGATGGTGCCATCCGCATTCAGTATCTCGGCAAAGCGCAGCCGCACATCCGTGCCCGCGGGTCCCTCGGCGCGCAGCCGCACGACGCCGGAAAAGTTCTGGCCGAAGTCATAAACGTAGGTACCGGGTTTGGGCTGGGTGACGGATTTAGGCACCATGGTGCGCTCGACGCGAATTGGAGGAAAATCCTGCGCCTCGATGGCGAGCGGCTTTGGGTCGATTGCCAGTGCATTTTCCCATTGACTCGCATTGAAGGTCGCCGTGTTCCAGCCGGACTGTGTAAGGCGCGCGTCCTGGCTTTCGCCGTCGTAGAGCTCCGAGTTCAGGATGTACGACGTGCCGGCCTTCCAGTTTGCATCCGTTGTCACCCACTCCACGCTGCCGTCGGTATGTTCGATGCGCAACTGAGCCAGCAGCGCGGGCGGCGTGTCGCCGTAGTTGTTGGGCTGCTGAGTCCACTCGAGCGAAGTGGAGTACCAGCCCGGCGCAAGCAGCGCAGAGATGGCATTCTTGCCGCCTGCAAGCTGTGCGGTCACGTCGTAGGTCTGGTACTTCACCCTCTGGCGGTAGTCGGTCCAGCCGGGCGCAAAGACATCGTCGCCCACGCGCTTGCCGTTCAGGAACATCTCATATGTGCCAAGCGCCGTGGCATAGAGGCGAGCCGATTTCACCGGCTTGCTCACTGCGAAGTCTTGGCGCAGCTCTTTAACCGAGTCTGGAATCCAGGGGTGACCCAGCGGCGCGCTACGAAGTCCCGGCATCTGCGTCAAAAGTACTGCCGTCTTCCAGCCCGAGTCGTCAAAGCTCTTCTTCTGCCAGCCTACCGGGGTGTGAATCGCGGTCTTCCAATCCGTTCCGCTGGCAAAGGTGGCCGTGGTTCCATCCGCATACTCAATAAAGAGCGTTGCGTTCATTGGCGGCGCATCTTCCATGGCCATTCCGCTGGGATTCACCACATAGTGCACAGTTTCAATGGCAATGGTGTTCGCGCCGACGGTCAGATGCGCGGTCACATCGGCGCGCACATATTTCTTCCACGGCATCTGCTTCGATGGCAGAAGCGGCTCCGCCTTGAGTGCCTGCGCTCCGTTGATCCAGGCCGCAACCGTATCCCGCCCGGTAGCGAAGAGAGCGGCCCGGCGAACCGGCTTAGCCAGCGCTACTGTTTGACGGAAGGCAATATGCTGTTCAGCGGCCTTTTCCGTGGCCAATACCTTGGCGTCGGGGCTGGTGATCCAATGAGCAGGGGCGTGGCGGACAGCAGCCTCCTCCGCCGTCTCGAAACCAATCCACTGAGCCTGCCATGCCGCCTGGTTGAGCAAGCCCGTCTCCCACCAGGTAATCGGGCTCTCCGAGTAGCGCTTGCCTGCCGCATCCCACAGCTTCACCCGCCAGAAGTAGCGCGTTGATGGCCGAAGCGCCAGCCCTGCATAGCGCACATTCAACGACTGGCCCGACACGATCCGTCCGCTATCCCAGACGTCCGGCTTGCCGACACTCAAACTAGCCGCACTCGAAGCCACCTGCACCTGATAGGCCGTTTGTTTTGCGCCGCGCGCCGGGTCCAGCAACTGCCAGGAGAGCCGGGGGGCCGGGTCGTCAATGCCCAGCGGGGTCTTCAGGTCGTCGACGCGCAACTCCGCGGGCCCTTTGGCCGCCTGAGGCTTTACCGTTGTCGCCGACAACGGCAGAGCCGCTGCTGCCAGAAATACCCCCCAAGCGATCCAGAGCAGATTATCCCTTTTCATGTTTTCGCCCACCCTCCGAAAGAATCCAGACCATTGTGCCGCTTGCTCGCCTGGGTTTAGAAACCATCGCTCCAAATCAAGCACTCCCTGCCGCATTTTTATCAAATGAAATATTTTCCGGACGGGTGAACCTTAAACAACTTGGAGAGCCTTTGTCAAAGGCCGATTGCAATGTAGTGAGAGCGCGGTCGGAGGTTGTATCGGAGTTGAATCAGTAGTGACCGGTCCTGCAGTTGCGCGGCATCCAATTCCTGAACAGATAAGACCTGCCATTCGCCTTGCCCGTTACACTTGCCTCATGGGCCTCCGTCTCTACGCCGCCACCACCAGCCTGGGCAAGCTGCGCGACTTTCGCACCGCCGCCCAGGCTTACTCCATCGCCATTGATCCTCTGCCAGGGCTTACCAGCATACCCGCCCCGGAGGAAAACGGCGCCAGCTTCGCGGACAACGCCACACTCAAGGCCGTTTACTACTCCCGCTTCGCTCCCGGAGAGATGGTTCTGGCAGACGACAGCGGCCTGGAGGTGGACGCCCTTTACGGCGCTCCGGGTGTGCGCTCAGCCCGCTTTGCCGCCGACTCTGGCATGGTCGACTCGCCCGACGCCAACGACAATACCGACGTGTGGAACAACATTTTGCTCTTGCAGAGGCTTGAGGACGTGCCTCAAGAGCGGCGCACCGCGCGCTATCGCTGCGTACTGGTTGCAGCGCGCGACGGCCAGGTATTGCATACCGCCGAGGGCACGGTTGAGGGTGTCATTCTGGATGCTCCGCGAGGCGCCGGCGGCTTTGGCTACGACCCGCTCTTCTACCTGCCCGCTCTTGAGCGCACCTTGGCCGAGGTCGACCTGGAGACTAAGCTCTCGCTCAGCCATCGCGGCCGCGCTATTGCCGCGTTGCTGCCTATATTGTCTCGTTGAGCCTTATCGCCAGACAGGATGAAGAGTCTGCTTTACAGCACCCGGGCCAGCCACTTTCCGGTGTGCGAGAGGAGATTCGTCGCAATCTCTTCGGGCGTTCCTTCGGCGACGATCTTTCCACCGCCTTCGCCGCCCTCCGGCCCCAGGTCGATCACCCAATCGGCGCACTTGATCACGTCGAGATTGTGCTCAATGACAATCAGCGAGCCGCCGCCGTCGATCAGCTTGCGAAAGGCCGTGAGCAGCCGGGAGACATCGTCGAAGTGCAGGCCGGTGGTCGGCTCGTCGAGGATGTAGAGCACACGGCTGGCCTGCGAAGGCCTGGCGTTGGCGTTGGCCGCGCGCACCTGGGAGAGATGAGCGGCCAGCTTGACGCGCTGCGCCTCGCCGCCTGAGAGCGTAGTGGCCGACTGGCCCAACCGCAGGTAACCCAGTCCGATCTCGTCAAGCACTGCCAGCTTTTCAAGCAATTTCGTCTGCCCAGCAAAGAAGCGCAGCGCCTCCTTCACCGTCATCTGCAGCACATCGTGGATGCTCTTGCCCTTGTACTGAACATCAAGAATTTTTGCCTGGTAACGGGTGCCGTTGCAGTCTTCGCAGGGCAGCTCCACGTCGGCTAGGAACTGCATCTCCACGGTCACCGTGCCGTCGCCTTCGCAAGTGTTGCAACGGCCGCCGGGCACATTGAAGGAAAAATGCCCAGGCGTCAGCGAGAGCCGCTTGGCCTCAGGCTGCGTGGCAAAGAGTTCCCGCACCAGATCGAATCCTTTGATGTATGTAATCGGGTTGGAGCGCGGCGTGCGCCCGATGGGCGTCTGGTCCACCAGCACCACGTCATTGAGGCGCTCAGCGCCAGACAGAGAAGTAAAAACCCCGGAGGGGTCGGAGCCGTCCGACTGCCCCAGCGCCCGCGCCAGGGCCCGGTAGAGCACCTGATGCACCAGCGTGGACTTGCCCGAACCTGAAACGCCGGTGACTGCCACCAGCATTCCCATGGGAATCTCCAAGTCGAGCCCGTGCAGGTTATTGGCGCGCGCCCCGCGCAGCACCAGCCGTTCCTTGCCCGGCGTGCGCCGCCGCGTCGGCACAGGAATCGAGATCTTCCCGGAGAGATAGCGCCCGGTCAGCGAGTTAGGATTAGCCTCGATCTCCGCAAGAACGCCCTCGGCCAGAAGCTTTCCGCCAAACTCGCCAGCCCCAGGTCCGAGATCGAGCAGATGATCGGCGGAGCGGAGCACATCGGCATCGTGCTCCACCACAAGAATGGTGTTGCCAAGGTCGCGCAACTCCTCAAGGATGTGAATCAACCGCGCCGTGTCCCGCGTGTGCAACCCGATCGATGGTTCGTCCAGAACATAGAGCGCCCCCACCAACTGCGACCCCAGCGAAGTGGCCAGTTGTATCCGCTGCGCCTCGCCGCCGGAGAGTGTTGAAGCCAGCCGGTCCAGAGTGAGGTATTCGAGGCCCACCGCGTCCAAAAATCCCAGCCGCTGCCGCACCTCTTTCAGAATCGGCCCGGCAATCTCCTCCTGCATCGGCGACAACTTCAGCGCCGCAAAGAACTCCTTGGCCTGCCGGATGGTCATCGCTGTCGCCTGGCAGATGTTCCTGCCGTCGATCCGGACTGAACGGGCCTCGGCCCTGAGCCGCTGCCCGCGGCAATCCGGGCACTCTGCGTACCCGCGATACTTGCTCAGCATCACGCGCACATGCAGCTTGTACTTCTTGCGCTCCATCTGCGCAAAGAAGCCGTAGACGCCCGGAAAACTACCCTTGCCGTGCAGCACCGTTTCGCGCGCCTGTTCGCGCAGATCGCACCAGGGCACATCCAACGGAATCTGTAGTTCGGTTGCGTGCTTGCGCAGATCAGTAAACCACGGCCGGTACTTGGGGCGGTTCCAGGGGTCTATGGCGCCCTGATTCAGGCTCAGCTTCTTGTTGGGAATCACCAGGTTCAAGTCGAAATCAACCGTATTGCCAAAGCCCTGGCAGCGAGGGCAGGCTCCGAAAGGATTGTTGAAGCTGAAGAGCCGCGGCTCCGATTCTTTGCCCGGCTTATGGCAGCTTTTGCACTCATAAGATGCTGAGAAGCGGTGCCGCTTGCGCTCCGCCGCCTCGTCCTGAGGAACTTCTTCGAAGATCACCTCATCGGACTCGCGATACGCAATCTCTGCGGCATCCACAATCCGTGAACGGTTCTCCGCGCTGACTTGAATGCGGTCCAGCAGGACAAAGACGGGCAGCGTGAAGTCCAGGTCGAGCAGCGACTCGGGCGTCGAGAACTCAAAGATCCTGCCTTGCTGATAGAGGCGGTTGAAGCCGCCCGAACGCAGCTCGGTGAGCCGGGCCTTCAGCGTCTCCGTGTGCGGCGAATCACCGCCACCCGCCATCGGCTTGGCGGCAGATTTTGCGGGCCGTGTTGCAGCTTTGGCCGGCTTCGAAGCCGCCTTCGCTTCCGCTTCAGGCGCGGGCTTTGCATGGTCCACGGGAAACAGCACATTCAGCCGCGTTCCATCGCCCAGCGCCATCACTCCCTCAGCCACCTCGTCCATCGAATCGCGCTTGACGAGGCCGTCGCAGAAGACGCAATGCACCGTCCCGCAGCGCGCGTAGAGCAGGCGCAGGTAGTCGTAGACCTCGGTCGCCGTGGCCACCGTCGAGCGCGGGTTGCGCGTGGAGTTTTTCTGCTTGATGGCGATGGCCGGCGCAAGGCCGTCGATCAGGTCCACATCCGGCTTCTCGATACGCTCAAGAAACTGCCGCGCGTAGGCCGAAAGCGACTCCACATAGCGCCGCTGCCCCTCGGCATAGATGGTGTCGAAAGCCAGCGAACTCTTGCCCGAGCCCGAGACACCGCTGATCACCGTCAGCTTGCCGTGGGGAATCTCGCAGGAGATATTCTTCAGGTTGTGTGTCCGCGCGCCGCGGATAATGATCGCGTCATTCAAAGGGAAGGCACCGGAAAGAAGTTGTCCAGCCGTGACCCTGTCCATATAGCGAGGCTCAGAGCACAGAGGTCCATTCTTCATTATAGGGGGTGCGGGAACCCCGATTTTCCTTCAGCCGGAGCGCGTCGAACCCTCAGCAGTCCCGGCACAGGCTCGGCCCCGTTAAACTGTTGATTGAGGTATTTCGTGCTTCGTTTCATCTTTTTCGTTCTGCTCATTGCCTCGGCTGTCGGGTTCGCCCAGAACACTGCGCAGAATCCAGAGAAGCAGGCGCCTGCAACAGCCTCCGCGAGCCAGCCCATCTCAGAACAGGTTGCGGAGGCAGAAGCGGCTATCGTCCAATCCGACTGGAAGGCTGCCGAGGCCAAGCTGGACGCATGGCTGGCCGCGCATCCCGCAGATGCCCGCGCCCTCTTCGACGCCGGATACGTTGCCGACGCCCAGAACCGGTTGGACGATGCCGCAGTCTTATACCGTCGGTCCGTCGATGCTAATCCGCAATCGTTTGAGGCGCATCTTTCGCTAGGGTTGCTGCTGGCCCGGATGGGCAAGCTGGCCGAAGCGCGTCCGGAGCTGGCCGCGGCCACTGCGCTCGACCCCGGCGATGCCGGACCGGTTGTGAAAGCACGCGCCTGGCGCGCTCTGGCCGAGATCGACCGGCCCGGACCCGGAAAAGCAGGGGGCGCAGCCGCAGCTTCCAACGATCTGTTGGAGGCGTTGAAGCTATCGCCTGAAACTCCGGCCGACACGCTGCTGGCAGCCAGCCTTGCCGAGGAGGCTGGCCAATTCGATGCTGCCGAGAAGGCCTACCACCGCGTTCTGGCCAGGGATCCGAAATCCGCGCCCGCCTATGCCGGCCTGGCCCACCTGCTCATCGCTCGGAAACAGTATCCAGAAGCTGAAACCCTTCTCCGCGCTGCACTGGAGAACGCGCCGGACGACCCCGCGCTGACCGCGCAACTGGCCGCCGTGCTGGCGGCACAGGACAAGGCCGAGGCGTTGCCGCTGATCCAGAAGCTGCACGACGCCCACCCAGGCGATGCGGACGTCACCCGCATGCTGGCCGAGGTGCTGGCCGTGGCCGGCGACGCTGCAGGCTCCGACCATCTCTATGCCGGACTGCTCACGGCCAAACCCAATGACCCGGTCCTGCTGATCGGCCACGGCCAGAACCTGATCCGCCAGCTCAAATATGCTGAGGCTTTTGCGGCCTTCGACAAGGCTACCCAACTCGATCCGGCCAACCCGGACGGCTGGAGCGGCCTGGCCTTTGCCGCCTCACGGACCAACCAACCTTCCATCACGCTGCACGCTCTTACCATACGGTCAAAATATCTGCCCGAAATACCGTCTACTTATTTCCTTTGGGCAACCGCGTACGATACGCTTCATCAAAAGACAGCGGCGGCAAGCTACTACCATCAGTTCCTGAAATCATCCGCCGGCAAGTTCCCCGATCAGGAATGGCAGGCACGGCAACGTCTCATCTTGCTCGAAAAGAAGCCGTGAGACATGCAATGATGCAAGTTGAAAGCGGTGCTCCCTCTGATAGACGCCGCGTATCGAGCTGGTGAGATGGCAAATCTTTCCCCTTGCCAATCTCACAAGATGCTCCTATAGTCACGGCCTGAGGTAAAGCCGCGGATGAGGAGGTCCCTCATG
>Ga0182027_10016163_pt1 | contig 10210 bp, 8 predicted proteins | sample 712E1DmetaG_FD_121300 | JGI IMG/M metagenome (GOLD analysis project Ga0182027, IMG submission 121300) | Permafrost microbial communities from Stordalen Mire, Sweden - 712E1D metaG (Illumina Assembly) | ecosystem: Environmental > Terrestrial > Soil > Wetlands > Permafrost | place: Sweden... | reverse complement strand
CGCGGGTTCTCGCCCTTGTCGAGATACTCGGCCTTGGCCACTACGCGGCGGGCTCGCGACCAGCTCTTGCGCGTGATGTAAGCGAAGCCCGTAAAGACGCGCGCCGTCCTGCCGGTCGTCAGATGCAGGATACGAGCCTGTTCGATCTGGGCGCCGATGAACCTGCTCAGCCGCTGGTTGCGCGTCAGGCCGAACAGGTAATCCACCTTGTTGGCCTAGCACCATCCCATCAACTCTTCGCGGCAGAAACCGGAGTCGGCCCTGAGCACGATCCTCGTGCGGGGCCAGCGTTCGCGCAGCTGGGCGACGATGCAGTTCACTTCTTGCTTCGCACCGGCCGCCGCATCCTTGTTGGCCGCCCGCAGCCGCGCGCACAGTAACTGATCGCCGGCGAAGATATACAGCGGCAGATAGCAGTAGCTGTCGTAGTAGCCGTGCCACCCCACGGACGAAGACCTGTCCGTGGGGACCCCGGTGGAAGAAGCGCTCCGGCTGATGGCCGTAAAGCGGGATGTCGGTCGCATCCAGGTCCAGCACGATCTGCTCCGGTCGGGTAGTGTACGACTCCAGAAACAGGTCGCCCAGCAGGCGGTCCAGAGACTCGGACGAGTAGCCGATCTTGTGATAGCGACCGGTGCGGCCAACCAACTCCAGCCGGTTCAGTGTGCTCTTGCCAGCCAACGGCTCATCCAGATCGCGCTTGCCGCTCAGCAGGGCCAGCAACGGATCGCTGCGCAGTTGCTCGTGGTCGTTGAGATCTTCATAGCCCAGCGCCAGACCGTAGATACGCTGCGCCAGCATCTCAGGCAACCGGTGCTTGACCAGCAACGGTGAGCGGTCGTCGATAAAGCAGCCCGCCAGCCGACTCAGAAGGTTGACCTTGCGGTCCACCTCGCGCAGCAACAGCGCACCGCCGTCGGTCGATACTTGGCCGGCGCTAAACCCGGCTTCTACACGGCGCGAAAAATGAGCCGTAAATGAGAACGTTTCTTGGTTACACTCTGTCATCAGAAAGGCCCTCTTTCCACGGCTTCAACTACGCCTCGACAACGCAGTTATGCCATGAATTGAAGGCCTTTCCAAGTCCTTTTCTTAATCCCTCAACCCGAGATGAATCTTTCCTGTGAGAAATCCAGGCTAGCGATGTGCTAAGCGTCAAACCCTTGGCCTTGTAGTCGTGGAAGGTCTTCAGGTGCGTTTCGGCGTGGGCTACAGCCATCGTTGAGAGGTCGCTGAACTTGACGGACCTTCCCTGGCACCAACTCGGGCAGCTTGATGCCTCTGAGACCGTCCGCCTTGCGCTTCATATACAACTTGATAGCGTCGCCGCGGGTGCCGGCCTTCTCACGATGGCGAACGCATTTGGTGTAGTAGCAAATGAACCACACGCCTGACCCAACCGGCTGCTCATACACCCCTTTGACATGCTCCAGTTCTTTCAGCTCGCCTCAGTGGTTGTTGCCGCCGAGGCAGCTATACACCAGAACAGCCACCAAAACAGCCATCGGCATGAAAGAGGCCATCTGAGGTTGACCCTCGGATGGCCTTTGATATAGCTGATTCCTTTATGTTTAATGGTGGTGAGCTCGGTGGGATTCGAACCCACGACCCACGCCTTAAAAGGGCGTTGCTCTACCAACTGAGCTACGAGCTCACATCTGTTTCAACTTATTTAGATTCAATAAGTTGAATGCTATTCAGTTTTCCGTTCCGCGTGACCTTTTTGGTGTTGGTAGCCAAAAATAGCCACTTGGTACCGAAACCGATCCTGGACGCCCCAGGGTCTCCGGCGCCTGCGACTTGTGTGTCGGGGAAGACGTGGGCATCCCGGGCGGTCATGGCGATCGTCTTGTGTCCCATCGGTTCCTGCACTGTTTTCAAGTCTACCCCAGCCATCACCAAACGGCTAGTGGAGGTGTGCCGGAGGGTGTGCCAGGTGCCGCCCTTGATCTTGGCCTGTTCGAGGGCGGTCGCGAACCACTTGCGCGGATTCTTAATCAGCCCTTCACGCTTGGAATGAAACATCAAGCCTAGCCCCAGCTCCCTGTGACGCTCCTGGAGGCGTCTGAGCACCGCTACGGCGGCAATGTTGAGGGTGACAAAACGGTCGGTGCCGTTTCTGGTCATGGACAGGTAGAGGAACCCCCGTTCGAGGTCAACCTGCTCCCAGGGGTCGGCGATCGCTTCCCGGAGCTTGTCCTCCTCCTCATAGGAGAGAAACCGGACCCGTCCCGTGGATTCTTTTGCTCGCCGGAATCAGGCAGACGCCATGCGTTTATTTACCCTTATAAGGGTTGTTTGTTTAACAATTGACCTTTATATGGGTATAATGTGTTCATGGCCCGAGCGACTCGTGCGTACCCAGCACTTTCCGAGAACGCCCTCGACCAGCTAAAGAAGCTGGGACAGGGACTTTCTGTCGCGCGAAAGCGGCGGCACATGTCGATGAGCGAGATGGCCCAGCGCATGATGGTCAACCTGAAAACAGTGCAGCGAATGGAAAAGGGCGATCCAGGGGTGGGAATCGGGATCGTGGCGGCGGCGCTCTGGGTATTAGGCCTACACCGCCGGCTGGGGGACCTTGTTGCTCCCGAAACGGATCGCGTGGCTTTGCAGGAAGACATCAAGAACCTGCCGCGCGATTTTCGGAAATCCAAAACGCGGACGGATAAATTTGATTTTTGAATAAGCCATGCCAGAAGCCTACGTTTATATCCATCTCGACGAAGAACCGGTGCCGGCCGGAATACTGGAAACCGTCGGTGCCGGGCGCGAAGCAGGTGCGCGTTTCCGCTATGGGCGGCGCTACCTTCAGCGCAGCGACCGGCTGCCCATCGATCCCGTTCAGTTGCCATTGACCGAGCCTGACGACGATCGCGAGTACATCGCCGAGGAGGGCTTCGCTCTTTTCAATGGAATTCGCGATGCGGCGCCGGATGGTTGGGGGCGTCATCTGATGGACCGGGCCGCCGGCGCACAGGCACTATCGGAATTCGACTACCTGGTTGCGACTGGAGAATCCCGGGTTGGTGCGCTGGCCTTTGGCACTGATCTCTCAGGCCCTACGCGTATCGTGCCTTGGGCTGAATTGGATGGAGCCAAGGAGGACATTGACGGCGAGGATCTCGATTTTGCCGGAATGATTGAAGCGGTTCGCGAGTTGGATACTGCCGACAACCTGCCCCTGAAGCACCGGCGCTTTCTTGTGCGCGGGTCCTCGCTTGGAGGAGCGCGGCCTAAGCTGACCACGGAATTTGACGGCAGGCAATGGATCGCAAAATTCGGCCGGGCCGATGATCGCAGCCCTATGTGCCGCGTTGAATACGTCACCATGAAACTGGCCGAGCGGGTGGGCATTACGGTGCCGGCGGTGCGGCTTGAAAAAGTTCTGGGCCAGGACATTTACCTAGTGGAACGCTTCGACCGGGTTCGGAGCGAAAAGGGGTATCGCCGCGTGGCTTTTATATCGGGACTGACGATTCTTGGCGCACATGAGAGCGAGTCCGCGCGGCAGAGCTACCGGGGCCTGGCTGATCGGTTGAGACGTCTTGGATCGGCACCGGCCGAGGATGCGAAAGAAATCTGGCGTCGAATGATCTTCAATATTCTTTGCAACAACAACGACGACCATCTGCGCAACCACGGCTTTTTGTGGGACGGCCGCGGCTGGCGATTGTCCCCCGGCTACGACATAGTCTCGTTTCCCCAGGTCGGAACGGAGCGGGATCTCGCTATCGGTGTCGGCCGCGGTGGCCGCCGGGCGACCATCGAAAACGCCTTGAGCGACATTGCGGGTTTTGGTCTCTCCCGGAGCGAAGCGGTTTCTATGGCGAAAACAATGCAGACGATAGTCAAGAGGGACTGGGAGAAAATGTGCGTTGAAAGCGGCCTCGGTGCTCTCGAAATTGACCGGCTGCGTAGTTGCTACATCGCCTGTGATGAGCATATCCAGGCTGCATAGGGCAACAGGGTGTAGACAGGTATTCGCGTAAGTCACGAGTTTCGATGTCTCGCCCTGAACCGCATCCTCATCACTTGCCGAAGACTGGCCCAGAGCGATTTCAATGTTGCTGTACCCAAGGCCTGTTCTAAATCTTCGCCGCTTTTTGTAGCGCCGGACTCCAGTCCGGCTGTCGTGCGGGCGTCCTCGCCCGCACTCCCGTTCGGAATGCCATGAAGCCGGTGGGTACACCATCAGGAGAATCGCGCTAAATGTGATTCAAAAACTCCGGGGCCGATCACTCGACGACGAGCCCATCAAAGCTGGGCGGACGCTGGGCAAGACTATTTCGACGAATTGCTGGCGCGCAGGCACTCCCAGCCGCACGATCGGTCGCGCACGTTAAGCTCCGCGCCTTTCAATCGGAGGCCCCGGGAAAATGAGTTTCGGAAGACTTTCACACCTTCCGAAACTCGATCCTGCCTTTCGCGATCGGTAGCCCGAGCACTTCAATACGCTTCAGGTCGCGCGTCCCAATGCCCATTTCCTCAGCCAGCTTCAATGTGTTGTCACAGGTTTCAAAGGGGGCGGTGCCCCGATCGGCCATGGGATCGAATCCCATCAATGCGGTGCAGACGGCATCGGTGGTAACGCAGTTCGTGCCCGCAATCAGCAGGCCTGCGGGAACAGGCCGCATATCTTTGATCCACGGTCCCTCGCCACCCGCCACGGTTTCAATACCATCGATAATGCTCAGGTGAATGGGTCGAGCCGCAACAAGGTCCGCGGTCACGCGCGGGACGCGGTAGCCAGCGTTGCGCGGCGATTTTGGATCCAGCTCCGGTAGCGCACTTTTCGATGGTTGGCGGTTTCCCAAGTGGAGCATTCCTCGTGGTCCACCCGCCTCGATGCTTGGCTCATCGACGCCTGCGGTCTGGCCATAGATCGTCGTTGGGGTAATCCCGAAGCTGTTCTTCATCGCTCCGGTAATGCCGGTGCTGCTGTGCTCCTTCAGCTTGGCGAGAGAGACGAAAACGTCGCAGTCTTCATAGGAGCGGCTCACATCGTAGGCTTTGAACAAGAGGCCGCCGCCCGGAACCCAAAGACGCGTGTACTTTTTTGAGGCACCCGGGAAATTTGTGTTTTCCAGCTCCACGCCCCGGGCTGCACTGGTGAAATCCGAGGGCTGCCAGCCAGCTTCCGAGAGGAACTCCTCAAGCGTGTGGAGCTTGGAATCGGTCGGACTCTCGAGCAAGCGGATGCGCCGCGCTCCCGCCTTGCCAAGCAAGTGAATCGTCGCGCTCACAACCTGGGGATGCACCCAATAGGTCTCACCCTGCGCAATGCCCTTGTAACGCGTCGATGTACCCCCAGTCACGTTGATCTTTATCGCGACGGTCTTGCCGCTTACCAGCTTCCGCAAGCCGCCCAGTTGGTCGAACATTCTGTCAAGGGTCGTCACCATTTCCGGGCTATAGGTGGAACACTTGGCCACCGCCACTGGCGCGGTGGGCGCCGCTGTGGCCGCCAGCATTCGGGTTGATGGAAGGTACAATCCCAGAGCTGACGCACTCACGCCCTGGATGAACGTTCTACGATCGAAATTCTTTTTCATTGTGTTGCCTCCCTTTCAAAGGTTCGAAGAATGATTCCGATGCCAACCCGATGCCCGTAACTGCGGTCCTAATAAAAGTAAGCCATCTATCTGGATATGCGATAGGGCTTCACGGCAAAAAAAGAAACCTCGAGGTCAGCGAAGCTTCCGATGAGCCTCCAGCCCAGATAGTGAAATTCCCAGGCTCTATGACCCATTTGCTTTCAGTATTCCAGACCGCAAGCTGATCCTGTGGGACCCGGAAGGAAACAGTCTTTGTTTCTTGTGGCTTGAGGTGAATCCGCGAAAAGCCCTTGAGAGAACGGCGCGGGGTTTCAACGCTGGTGAAGTCTTCTCGCAGATAGAGCTGCGCAACTTCGTCGCCTTCTCGGTTTCCCGTGTTTGTAACATCGACTGTTACTTGAAGATCGCCGTGGCTGCCGGCAACGGGAGGTGTCGCGAGTAGGTGATCGTAGCGGAACGTAGTGTAACTCAAACCGAATCCAAAGGGGAACAGGGGTTCGCCGTCGTCGTTGACGTACCTTTTGCCGCGCGATGGATCGGAGTTATAGAAGTCAGGAAGTTGTCCCGTGCTGCGGGGAAAGGTAATGGTGAGTCGCCCGGCGGGATTGTTGATACCGAAAAGAGTTTCTGCGATCGCGGTGCCCCCAAATTCACCCGGATACCAGGCTTCGAGAATTGCGGGCACATGGTCTTTCGCCCAGCAGATGGTAAGCGGTCGACCGTTCTCCAGCACTAGGACGACAGGTTTTCCAGTAGCAACAATTGCTTCCAGCAACTGCTCTTGATTGCCCGGCAGATCGAGATTGGAACGGTCGTGGCCCTCGCCGGAGATGCCGGCGTGTTCTCCCAGGCCAAGGATTGCGACTTCCGCATCCTTTACCAGGGCAACGGCTGCCGGGATGTCCTCGCCCGCGTCGAAGTTGACCGTGGCGGCAGGCGCCATTGCGCGGATACCCTGAAGCATGCTGATGTGCTCGCCATTGGTCTCCTGCTCGTAGTCCGCATAGCGGGCGACATTAGCGTTGGGCCCAATCACGGCTATGCGCTGGATGGATTTGGAGAGTGGCAGCAGGTTGCCCTCGTTCTTGAGCAGTGTCATGGATTCGCGCGCCGACTCAAGCGAGACTGCGAGATGGGCCGGCGACCTGTGGACCGTGGTATTCAGCGTGGGATCGACGTATGGATGATCGAAGAGACCGAGCGAAAACTTCACGCGAAGCACGGAGCGAACGGCGCGGTTGAGGTCGGCCTGCTCTAGCGAACCCTCGTGTACGCAATCGATGAGCGCTTGTTGAAAGACACTGTGGTCGAAGTCGTAAAACTGCATATCGACCCCGGAGCGGATGGCCATGCAGACCGCATCCTTGGCTGTGGGAGCGACAAAGTGCGCGTCATTGAGGCGCCTGATCGCTCCGAGGTCGGAAAGCACAAAGCCTTGAAAGCTCCACTCCTGGCGAAGGATTTTCTTAAGCACATAGGGATCGCTCGTTATCGGGATCCCATCGATCTCGTGGTAGGCGGCCATTACTCCCATGGCATGTCCGGCGCGGATGGCCGGCTCGAATGACTTGAGCATGACCGAGCGCAACTCGCGCTCCCCGATGTGCACCGGCGAAGTGTTCGTGCCGCCTTCTGGGGAGCCGTGGCCGACAAAGTGCTTCGGTTCGGCCACTACGGTATGGTCGCTCTCCAGACTGTCGCCCTGCGCACCGCGAACAAAGGCTAGCCCTAGCTGTCCAGTCAGGAACGGGTCCTCTCCAAAGTCCTCTTCGACGCGGCCCCACCGCGGGTCGCGGGCCAGGTCCAGAACCGGGGCTAGGAGCATGTCGGTGCCAGTCGCGCGCATCTCAGCCGCGATCGCCGCGCCGGTCTGGCGCGCAAGCTCGGGATTCCATGTCGAAGCCAGATTGAGAGGCGCGGGAAAGACGGTTCCGGTATCAAATCCAAGCAGACCCTCTTCAATGAATATCGCCGGTATACCTAGACGGTTGTGGGCGATGACCCAACTCTGGATGGCGTTTGATTGCTCGGGTGTGGGGTAGAGGTCGTGAATGCCGCCCACGCCGAGGCTTCCCAACATTGCCTGCGCCTGTTCCGGCAAAAAGACCCCGCCGGGCGCGGCATGCTCGGAATCTCGTCGCTTGTCCACAAGGGTTTTAGCTCCGGCGTACAGATCGAGCTGCCGTACCTTCTCTTCAAGGGTCATGCGGTTGAGCAGGTCGTCGATGCGACTCTCGACAGGGGCATTTGCCTGCCGGTATAGGGCCCCCGAACCTGCATCGGGTTGCTGCTGCTGTGCCAGGCTTGGCGTCACCGAGAATGAAATAACCAATCCACTCACGAGGATCGCGATCCTGTATGTCAAAGTCGATCTCAGCACTGTAATGCGGCCATCGTTCATTCCCACTTCAACCCCGTTGCTTTCGTTTGTCCTGTTTTCGCCGGTCGACTGTGCGCCTTCATCTCTGCCATCCGCAGTGGCTCCGACGCTGGCTAGACGAATTCCAATCACCTCGCCAAAGCTGGTGGCAGGAACGTTTTCAGCAGCGGATTATCCTGAACAGCCCAACCCGCGCCAGACTAGTCCAAAAGCTCCCGTGCCCCATCCGTTCGCCTTTTTTCCGGCGAATGGGTGGGATACGACGAAGCCCAACCACCCCGTTCCTGAGGAGCGGTCAATCATCCTTTGCTCTCTTCCTTGCCTATCTCTGAGTGTGGGTCGCACCCACATCGATGCGATGACATGGCCTTTCATCGGTGATAGTCAGCCACCTCCCAACAAGTCGCTAGCCGCTTTCGTGATTGAGAAAATCGTATGCTCCAGGCTTGGGCCTCGTGAATCTCCCCGTCAGGCTGCGCATCTCGGCCGAGGAAGCTGCCGGAATCGACGGTACGCCCGCGCTGCTGAGCGCCGTGACGGTGTAGATATGGTCGACACCGGGCTTGGCCGAGCTGTCCAGATAGACCATCCTGGGCAAAGGTCCGGTGGGGGTGTCATGAAACGACAGCCCTTGAAAGAGCGGACGCCCGTAGATTGCTTCCGGCGCCGGCGCTGGAAGCCGGACCACGCCCTGGCCGTCGCGCAGCACGATGAATCCGCCCAGACCGCTCGTGAGGCCCGCCTCAGCATCCCAGGTAACCTCCATGCCCTGGTCTCCTTTGTCATTCACGCGCACGCCAAATGGAGCCGGCGGCACGGAGGAGTCGGCCACTGTTCCCGTCTTCACGTAATCCATCCATATCTTCGCGACGGCGGCATTCGGAAGCCAGGCGGCCTGCTTTGGATCCCCGTTGAATTCAGAAGCGGGAACTGCGGTCTCGCCGGGGTAGGCGGCCAGCCATGCGTTCCTGTGATCCACAGGTCGAAGAGGCTGCTCCTTGGCGCCCTTCTCCGGCAGGCGCATTGCCAAACATGCATCAAGGAACGGTATGGCGAAATAGCGGCTGTCGCCACACTCGTGGCCGGTGCGGGGATCGAGCGCGAAGCCGGTAGGCGCGCCGTTGGAGCGGTAAAGATCGTAAGTTGCCCGCAGGACGTGCATCAGACCTTTTTCCTTGACGCCGATGCTGCACATCCTGGGGATGGCGTAAGCCGCCGCGGGTATGGCGACGGGCGGATACATGGCGGGCCTGTCGCTCCATGTGAGCGGGGAGCCAGAGCGGTAGTAAATGGCGACGACGCGCTCGGGATGAAGCGTGGCGATGACATCGGTCCATCCGGCGCCGGCGGAATGGCCCCAGAGAGCCCAGGGAACGACCGCTAATTCAGCGTGCCCAGTCTTGGTCGCGAATTCTCCAAGGGCTTTTACAAAGGTCTTGTCGGAGCCGAGGCGCGGGTCGAACCAGTAGTCCGAGCCTGCGGCCCCGAGGTCTCCATCGTTCAGCACGTGGTAGCTTGGGCCAAGCAGGGCGCAGTCCCACTTCTTCGCCAAGGCCTGCCAGTGCAGATCGTACGCAGAAAACGCGCCGAACTGGGAGGCTATCATGCCGGCTCCGTGCTGGTGGACGATTATGCCGCGGAGGGTTTCAATGCCTTCGGGAATCCAGAGCGTGTAGTTGACACCGATTCGCAACTCGCCGGGCGTCTGCGAGGGCGGGTAGAACACTTGAAAGTAGCGTCCAATCCCGCTGGAGGGAACAATGGGTGCCACCTCGTCGCCGGGCGAAGTTCCCACAACAGATTGCGCTGGTTTGGATGCCGGAGGAGACTGGGCCTGCGCCATTTCAGACGAGAATGAAGACGCGGCCAGCCCGGCACCAAGCGAGATCATGCCTTTGACGACAGTTCGTCTCTCTGCGGAGCACAGGTCACGCTCATTCCCACGCCTGCCCGGCTCGTACAAATCGCTTGTCATAGAAGATTCTCCTTTCAATTTCCGATTCTCGAAAGCTGACCGTTTCTGCAAGCGCATCGCTCGTGGCTAGCGCAAGTCTCTAATCCTACATGGTGACTCTACGCGCTCTCGGCTTTGCGGGAATCGGAGGCTCCGCGCAGAGGCTTGATGGTCTTTCAAGTCAGTCGTCCACCGGCTTCGCCGACCCACAGGGAATGAAACTGTGCCCCATCCATCGGACGTCTTTGTTTTTGTCCGATGGGTGGGAGTCCGTAGAACTCCATGCCGACGCTCTGTTTCGTTGAACTTCCATTCTTG
>Ga0182027_10016162_pt1 | contig 10210 bp, 1 predicted proteins | sample 712E1DmetaG_FD_121300 | JGI IMG/M metagenome (GOLD analysis project Ga0182027, IMG submission 121300) | Permafrost microbial communities from Stordalen Mire, Sweden - 712E1D metaG (Illumina Assembly) | ecosystem: Environmental > Terrestrial > Soil > Wetlands > Permafrost | place: Sweden... | reverse complement strand
CTCACAGCCACCGATATTGCCGGCCGCACCTCGACGACGCAGGCCCAAGTTGAACTGGCGGCGGCGCCGGTGGGCAACTACGCGCGGGCGGACACCGATCTGTCGTTCCAGATCGGCTCGGATACCGTCTCCCTGGTCCGCTCGTACGATTCGCGCTTCAAGGATTTCGGCTATAGCTTCGGCGACGGCTGGCGCTGGGCCGACCACGACCTGGCTATCCAGGTGGACCAACCGGCTCTGGATGCCACGCAGATCGGCGTTTACAACCCATTCCGTAACGGCACGCGGCTGATCGTCACGCTGCCGGACGGCACCGGCGCCGGATTCACGTTCACACCGCAGAGCCACACGATCGGCAGCGCCACGTATTACACGCCGGCTTTCACGGCCGATGCAAATAGCGACTGGTCGCTCGCGGTCACCCCGGCCAAATTGCAACTCTCCGGCAGCCGCTTCTTTGATCTCCTGACCGGTCGTCCCTATAACCCGACCGATGCCACGCTCGGCGGGGATGTGCCCTACACGCTCACGGCTCCCGGTGGCACGATCTACCACCTCCGCGCCGACGGCACGACGCACGACGAAGTGCTGCCTTCCGGTTTGCGGTTGACCTTCAGCGATGCCGGCATCACCGCCTCCAATGGTCAAACCATCACCTTCCAGCGCGACGCCGACAATCGTATCACGCGCGCCATCGGTCCCGACGGCACCGAGATCGTTTACACCTACGACGCCCAAGGCAATTTGCTCTCGGCCCGCAATCTGGCCACCGGCCAGGCGGCGCAATACGCTTACGATCCCCAAGCGCCGCATCGGCTCACCTTGGCCACGGGCGTTAGTGCCGCCGTCATCACATACGCCACCACGGCCACCGCCCACGCGCTGAAGGCGGATCTTGGCGGGGTCTTGCAGTATTTGAACGTCTTGCCGCACGAAGCGCTGACGGCCGGCACCACCGATTACTACGCCTTTAGCGTGCGCCCATCGGAACTGGCCGCCACGCCTACCGGCACCATTTACCTGGGGATATCCGTGCAGGCTGATGGCAGCACACTGACGCCGGCGGTGCCGGTACTGGCCGGCGCTACTGCCGTGACCACGCGTACCGGCACCGGCTACGCCTTTGCTTTGTACGCCGTAAGTACGGCGGGCCTGCAACAATTGTCGGTCTCCGGCCTAAACGCCACTACCGCCGGCGCTTACACGTTGCAGTTCTCGATTGCCGGCGATGTGAATGCCGATGGCGTGGTCGATGCCACGGATGGCACACTGATGGCCAACGCCCTGGGCGCCTCCCAGGGCCAGCCCGGCTATCTGCCCGGTGCCGACGCCAATCGCGACGGGGTCATCGATGCCACCGATCAGCAGCTCCTGGCCAAGGATATCGGCTACGCTCCCAACCGCGCGCCGGTCGTCTCCGCCGGCAGCGCCATGACGCACCAGGACCTGCCGGTCACCATTGCGTTGACCCCCTTGGCCAGCGATCCCGAGGGCGACGGCCTCTTCTACCGCGTTCTTGGCGCCGATCACGGTGCCGCGAGGCTTTCCGCCGACGGCCAGTCCGTGATCTTCACGCCTGCCGCCGGTTACAGCGGCCCGGCCGATTTTACGTTCACGGCCGACGACGGTTCGAATACCTCCGCCCCGGCGACCGAGACCATCAATATCAGTGGCGCACCGCTGGTCGGCCTGCACATCCAACGCGTCTCGTCGTTGGCCTTAGGTTCAGTACTAAGTTTGAATATTACGGGCGACTTTGCCGATCAGATCGGCGTGGTGCTTGCCGGCTCATACCTGACCCTTTCTTCCACCAGTCCGACTGTGGCGTCTGTCTCTTCTGCCGGTATCATCTCACCATACGCCGTCGGCGATACGGTCATCATCGCCGCCACCCATGGCCTGCACGATGTGGACGCTATAGACGTCTACGACTCTAACACCCTCGGCCCCGATGGTTACACGGCCCCCGCGCCGCCCAATGCCTACCCCGGCGCCTTCACGCTGATACCCGGCGGCACGCGCCAGATGGATGTCGCCGATGCCGACGGCAATGCCATCTCCGGCAGTTCTGCCGGCACACGTTACTACCTCAGCAACACGAGTGTGGCCACGGTCAGCCCCGATGGCCTGGTCACGGGTATTGCCAACGGCTCCACCACGCTCAGCGTCATCAACGCCGGCGGCCAGGTCGATATCCCCATCAGCGTCACCACGCCCGTGATGGGGCCGACGTCCATCGGCACCGGCGGCGGCGCTATCGAGGCCTCCGACGGCACGATCATCACCATCGGCCCCAGCGCGCTGTCGTCCAACACCACTGTCAGCGTAGACCACGTCGATGCCGCGAATATGCCGATGGCTGTTCCATCGACCTTCTCTTACGTGGATGGCTTCAGCCTCAACTTCTCAACGGGTGATTCCACGCTTGGCACGCCAGTGCAAATCGCCGCCCCGGCGCCGGGTCTGGCGGTCGGCGACGAAGTCTACTTCATGCGCGCGTGCAACCTCCCCGATGAAAACGGCGTGCTTCAAAATCGCTGGATCGTCGTCGACAACGGGTTTGTCGGCACGGATGGTCTGGCCCACACCGCCTCGCCGCCGTACCCCGGTTTGAGCGCCAGCGGCAATTACCTGATGGCCAAGGCCGGCCCCCAACTCAGGGATGTCACAATCAGCGCTCCGTCGCTGTCGGGATACATTAACTACGTGTTTTCCAGCCCGGGCATAGGCGCAGCCAGCGGCGCCGGAGGTAGCATGGCGATGCCGCTGCCAAACGGACAGCAAAATTTGACCTTCTACACTACGTCAGCCAATGGCACTACCACGGCACAAAACACCAGCGTCAACGTTTCGCCTAACAGCAACACCCTTACCACGGCATTAACGCTGCCGCCCAGTGCGTTGGCCTCCAACGAGCCTGTTCTCACCTCCATCTCACTTTCCAATGATGGAACGCAGTTGACGATCACCGCCAGCAACCTGACATCCAATGCCACGGCCACGTGTGTCGTGTTCGCCATGGGCACACAAGCGCCTCAGAGGGTGCCCGTCACACCCAGCAATGGCCAGATCACGGTTACGGTTCCGTCCAACACGATCCTCGGACTGACGGATATCTATTTGAGCGAAGTCCGGCCGGTAAAGAAAACCGGGAGCAATGGACAGAGCATCACCACGTCTGCAACCCATTTCAGCAATCATGCACGCATGATGCCGCTGGGCGGATTCGGCTTTGCCCTCAATGGGTCCGGCATTGTCACCGTGTTTAACGGGGCTAACGGCCAGGTGGGCGCCGCGATCGATGTCCACAGCACCGCTCATGCAGTGGTCACCACCCCGGACCTGACCCGCGCCTATGTGGCCACCGACAATGGCATTGCCGTCATTGATGCTTTGCGCCCGGCGCTGGTTTACACACTCCAGTCCAGCTCCCTCGCTGGCGCAAAGTCGATGGCGATGGACCCCGGCGGTCGCTACCTCTATATCTCCTGCGGCAATAAGATCAAGGTCCTGGACATACAGCCGAACTCCCCGGAGTTTCATTCCATCGTCGGCACGATTGATCTGGTTCAAAGCGATCCCATTGATACCACGCACGGCATGGCCATCAGCAGCGATGGCAAGCGGCTCTATGTGACCGTCCCGCGCACCACGCTCTACGGCACGGCCAATTACCCAGGCTGGTATAGCGGCAGTCGGCAGAAGGGCAGCATCCACATCGTTTCGCTCACGCCCGATGCCGATCACACGCTGCCCAGCAGTTTCGGACGCGATACGGCCATGCCGGTGGCCGTCGGCTACGAGCCCTATTCCGTGGCGGTCAGCACCGCGTGGAACAGCACGACGAGCGCCTTCGAAGATCATGTCGCGTTTACCGATTTCCTTGACCCCAAAGACCAGGGTGGCTTTGGGACCTTTGAGGTCGATCCCGCCACATTGGGGACTGCCCCGACCGTTCACTACGTGTCGATGGTACTCGGAAATCCGCTCACCCAGCGGAACGATCTGGCCATCCAGAACGCTCGTGATCTGGCGCTAAGCCCTGACGGGAAATATGCGTTTGTGACCGACTGGTATCAACCCGGATTCCCGAACACCCTCAGCACCGACAACATCATGTTCCCACCCAACAAGGAGCGGGGCTCCAAGATCGGCATTATCAGCGATCCCTTCGGACTCAATGGGACAGGCCCCGCGCTGGTGGCCGCCACCACGCCCATTCCGATGGCCTTCGCCGATCAACTGGCGATCTCGGCCGACGGAAAGCTGCTTTTCGCAGGCTACCGCGAGAGTGGCGACTTCCTGTCGTTCAGCATTCCGGAAATGGAATCCGCCACGGCCAACTGGCCGGCGGCGACTCTGGCCGTTCAGCCTATCGACTTCCTGGATCCCGCAATCAACCAGCTCCCGGTTACTACTGGAAACATGCCGCAGGGCGTGGCCATTCAATCGGGTTTGGTCCTGCATGGCGGCAGTCAGGCCAACACGGTTTCGATTGATTTCCTCAATGCTCCTGCCAACCCCATCAGCATCTTCTTCAATACCCAGATCGCCGCCGCACTGGCCAGCGGTGCGCAAATTCAATATACGATGACCTGGAACAGTGGAACCTCCAAGGGCATTGTCACGGATGACGTTAACCTCGGGAAGGATTCTGCCGGTGCGACACTGCACAGCATCCCATTCCCCATCGGGTCCGGGATCAGTAACACGCCCGTTCATTTGACGATGACCCTTATTAACGCCGCAGCGGGCGATACGGTTCTGCTCTCCAATTTCCGTACGGATTTGATTGGCGTGGACGTTTCGGGGCACCAGCCCAACATTGACTGGGTTAAGGCCGTACAGCAGGGTGACGTCGGTTTCGCTTGGGCTAAGGCCGCCGAAGGCCGCAGTTTCAAGGACCCCCAACTCGACGCCAACATGTCCAAAGGGGTGGCCGCTGGTGTCGTTATGGGTGTTTATGATTATGCCAATCCGAACCCCATCACCGGCAAGGGTACGGCCGAGCTCCAGGCCGACGCCAAGAAAGAAGCGGACTACTTCATGGATGTGGCTGGGCGGTACATTGCGCCTGGGTATTTGCAGCCCATGCTCGACTTTGAAAATGCTGGGAAGGACGACAATGGCAACTATATCGCCGGCGCCACGCGGCTGACCGCCGCAGAGTCGCAGATATGGGTGAGCGCATGGATCGCTGAATTCCTGGCTAGAGAACCCGCATTGGGACTGTCGGACATATACCCTATCATCTACACAAATAACATTGCCATTAGATTTAACGGCGCGGACATCAATGGCACGGACATCCAGAAAACAATCAAACTCTGGATTGCCACCGATCGCATTTGGGGACTTAGTACGGCGAGCTTGAAATGTGACCCGAGCAAAGCGCCAAAAATTGCACCTTGGGACCAATGGACCGTGTATCAATATACGACCGTTGCCCACGTACCGGGAATTGACTTCCAGAATTCGAAGCCTGGGGGCGATTACGATGACGTTGATGCTTTGTCCGGAGATATCAACGATCTAGTCATTCCGCCGACCTCAAGTCGGCCCGTTCCGAGTTCGTGGCCACTAACGGCAGAGCCGGGCTCTTCAGACTCAGGCTCCAGCAGTACAGCCAATTCCAGCAGCACGCTTGACGACCAAGTGCAATCTTTGCTGCCCACTGCCCGCGCCGCGTGGCAATTGCTTGACCTATCCGCCGCACAGACCAACGAACTCAACTCCGCGATTTTCTCCCTGACCACGCTGCCGGCTGGAGAACTCGGCCTGACTACGGTCGATTCCTCCGGCGTGGCTCATATCACCCTCGACGCCACCGCCGCCGGCTACGGCTGGTTCGTCGATCCCACACCCAACGACAATGCCGAGTTCGATACCACGGCCCTATCATGGCAGTTTACGGCGGGCTCTGGCAGCCCCGCCTACGGCCACATGGATCTGCTCACCGTGATCGAGCACGAACTGGGCCATGCCATCGGTTTGGGCGACGTGGCGGCTGCCACCATGCCGTCTCGACTCATGACCATGGATCTGCCCACCGGTGTACGGCGTCTGCCATCGGCCGTTGATCTGCAAGCCACCACCAATGGGCCCATGCTCTCACTGGCGGCAATCGTCAACAATTCACTCGTAAATGGGACCTTCGCACAGTCCGATCCCACGGCCGGCGACTTCGGCTGGTCCGAGCGCGGCGACGTCGTCGTGGGCAACAACCAAGCGGTCTTGCGCGACGACACGACGCAGAACGCCGACTTGTCCCAAGCGTTCATCATTCCGGCTGGCGCCACCCACCTCCGGTTCACCATCGCCAATGCCCAATTCGCCGCGGCCGCGAACAGCCCCAGCGATGCCTTCGAAGTCGCGCTGCTGGACAACAATGCCGCCTCGCCACTGGCGGGAACCGCCCTGGGTATCGACGACACCGATGCCTTGTTGAATATCCAGAGTGACGGAACCACATACTTCTCGCCTGAAGTCACCATTTCCGGGCTGACGACATCCGGTGGAACGCTGGCGTTGAATGGCCCGATCACCGTGGACGTCAACCTTACAGGTATCGCCACAGGCACCCAAGTCAAGGTGTTCTTCGACCTCCTGGGCTTCGGTGCCTCGGGAAGCGACGTTGCCATTCGCGACGTGCAATTGCTGACGACCGGCGTGCCACTAATTGCCCCAACCCTGGTCGATGATACCGGTGCCAGTTCCACCGATCGCATCACCAGTGATCCCAGCGTCACAGGAACGATCACCAGTGCCATTCCAATAGCTGCCTTCACGGCTACGCTCAACAACGGCACACTGCCTGTCAATATCCTGGCCTATCTGCAGCCCGATGGGACGTTCACCCTCAACGCCGCCGCCATGGTCGCCATCAACGGCGGCCAACTAGCCGACGGCACCCACACGCTCCATCTGGCGGCAACCGATTCCATCGGCGGTAGCAAGAGCTTTGACCTGACCTTCACCCTCGATACGACGCCGCCACGGCTAGCCGGACCCATTACCGTGAACACGGACCAACTTCAGCGTTCCCATATGTTCTTTGATATGACCTTCTCGGAAGACATCAACCTGTCTCTCGCGAGTTTCCAACTGCTCAATCGCCAATCACTGACGACCATCGATCTCACAAACGCCACGCTCACGTATGCCAACGAACATGCAATGTTTGATTTGAGGAATGTGACGCTGCCCGACGGCCTGTATGAACTTCGCCTTTCGCCAAACCGGGTGGTCGATATTGCCGGTAATTCGTTGGACGTGGATAGCGATGGAATCGGCGATGCCGGCACCGGCAAATTCGCCTTCGTTGATTTCTTCAAACTGGCGGGCGATGCCAACGGCGATGGCGTCGTCGACATCCATGATCTCCAGATCGTTCGCGCCGCCTTGGGCACGACCGCCGGCCAGTCTGGTTTCAATGCCAATGCCGACCTCGACGCCAGTGGAACGGTGAACAGCGTCGATTCGGCCGTCGTCATCGCCAATCTCGGCCACCGCATCGTGCAACCCGCCCCGCCGAAACTTGTTGTCCTGGAAAACAGCGGCACGGCCAACGACAACGCCATCAGTTTCGGCACCATCATCGCGGGCGGCTCGGCCCCGGCCATCTCCGTGCTGCTGGAGAACACCGGCGGGCTGCCCCTTTCCCTTGCCGGCTTCCAACTCGTCGGTGCCGATGCCGCCGACTTCGCCTTCACCGTCAATGGCCAGGCGTTGGATGCCACTACTTTCATCCTGCCGGCTGGGACTTCGGCCACGCTGGAGGTTCAGTTCCTCGCCACCGCACCGGGCAGCTATCACGCCAACCTGGCGTTTTTCCACAACGATCCCGCCCAGCCGGCTCCCGTCTCCATTGCCATCGCTGGCACCGTCGCCCGGCCCGCGCACTTGGTCGTCCTGGAAAACAGCGGCACGCCGAATGACAATGCCATTGACTTCGGCACCGTAAATGTCCCTAGCATCATGTCCTTGCCCATCGACGTGACCCTCATGAATGCGGGCGATCAGCCGCTGTCCATTGCCGGCATGCAAATCGCCGGTGCCACTCCCGCCGCCTTCTCCTTCCAGGTCGCCGGATACACATCGGGAACAACCACATTCATCCTCGCCGGCGGCGCTTCGGCTATCGTGCATGTGACGTTGACCGCCAGCCTGCCGGGCAACTACGCCGCTCAACTCCTGTTCTTCCACAACGATCCCACCCAGCCGGCTCCCGTCTCCATTGCCATCGCTGGCACCGTTGCCCGGCCCGCGCACTTGGTCGTCCTGGAAAACAGCGGCACGCCGAATGACAACGCCATTGACTTTGGCACCGCGAACACACCCTTGCCCGTCGATGTAACCCTCATGAATACGGGCGATCAGCCGCTGTCCATTGCCGGCATGCAAATCGCCGGTGCCACTCCCGCCGCCTTCTCCTTCCAGATCGCCGGATACGCACCGGGAACAACCTCATTCATCCTCGCCGGCGGCGCTTCGGCTATCGTGCATGTGACGTTGACCGCCAGCCTGCCGGGTAACTACGCCGCTCAACTCCTGTTCTTCCACAACGATCCGACGCAGCCGAACCCGACGCCCATCGCGCTGGCCGCCACTGGCATATCGAATCCTACCGGCGGCCTATCTCCCGGTTTAGTGGCAGCCTCGGTCGAAGCGCCAGGGCCGCACTTGGTCTTTGTTTCCCTGCCCGCAACCGTAGTTGCGGGCAAGAAGTTCAGCCCGTCAATCGTGGTCTACGCCGAGGACGCCTCCGGCAAACTCATGAAGAAGGACCACTCCACGGTCACGCTCCAAATCAGCAGTGGCCCCGCCGGCGGCAGGCTCCTCGGCACTACTACGGTGAAACTCAACAACGGAAAGGCAGTCTTCCGCGGGCTCTCTCTCGAGATGGCTGGCACCTACACGATAACGGGGTTCAACGGAGCCTATGCGTCTGTCGTTTCCAGTCCATTTGTCGTCACACCTGCGGCGGCCTCACAGATGGTCCTGATGCAGGCGCCTCCTGCGTCAATCACCTCCGGTTCCGCCTCAGTGATTCAAGTGACGGTCAAGGACCGGTACGGGAATCTCGTAACAACCGACCATGCGACCGTTGATCTCAAACTGGGTATTCACCCGAAAAGCGCAGGTCTCGTCGGTAGAACGACCGCCGCTATTAACAACGGAATTGCGACCTTTGATGATTTGTTGTTCAGCAAGCCAGGAGATTACATGCTTATATTCCAGATTCACGGAAAATCGCTCAAATTGACTTCGAAATTGTCCCTGCTTTGACCCGTTCCAGCCGTTGTGCAATCGCGAAAATCATTGCCCGTTTATCATTTTAGGGTCATGATTCAGATCTCTGGGTCCTGTTTTCAAATGAACTCGCGAGTAAAAGTGGAGCACTCATGATGCGTAACAGTAAGAACGACAGTCTCTTCCGCCGCACCGCCTTGGCGGTCGTCGGCATTCTTGGCTTTGGCGCAGCTTCGGCATTCGCCCAACCTACGCTTACATTCACCACCGTCGCCCAACAGCCGACCCTGCACGTCGGCGATACCACCACCATCACCGTCAGCGCGGTCGTGACAGGCGGCACCGCCAGTGACGGCATCACGGCCTACGATCTCGACCTGTTTCCCCTCAACAAGAGCGGTGTTCATTTTGTCGGGACCGCCGTGTTGGATATGAACGCCGTCTCGATCAGCCCGGGAACGCTAGACGCGACCTCCGGCGGCCTATTGGGGATTACCGGTCTTTACGACCCGGTAGGCAAGGGAATTGGCTCGACGGTGACGCTGTTCACCGTGCAGGTCCACGCCGATGCCGTGGGCGCGAATTCGGTTTCCGCAGGGCTGAGCGTCTATCCCAACGGGACTGGCATCCCGTTTCAGTTGAATATCTCAGGCGACTATGTGGACCCGAGCGGCGGCCATCCGCAAACCTTCGCGGTGGGCAGTTCCGGCGCCATCGCGTCCCTTTCCGTGACCGCAGTTCCCGAGCCCTCCACTGCTCTGCTGTTCGCCGGCCTCCTTGGCGCAGCGATATTCACTTCGCACCGGCGCGGCCTGATCAGGGGACGCAGAGCTTGAAACTTGCCGAACGCGGGCTGGAAACCGGCGCGCAAAAGGGGTTCTTCCGCACACTCGATGAATCTTGCATATTCGCATTTGCGCCAGGGAGACATTTAACGTAGGCTGCGCCGTTTCAAGTG
>Ga0182027_10016161_pt1 | contig 10211 bp, 5 predicted proteins | sample 712E1DmetaG_FD_121300 | JGI IMG/M metagenome (GOLD analysis project Ga0182027, IMG submission 121300) | Permafrost microbial communities from Stordalen Mire, Sweden - 712E1D metaG (Illumina Assembly) | ecosystem: Environmental > Terrestrial > Soil > Wetlands > Permafrost | place: Sweden... | reverse complement strand
CTCGGTGAGGCGCTCGGTCTGCGATGGGCTGATGTTGACCTGGAGGAGGGGAGGATCTCCGTTCGAGGCGCCCTACGACCTCAGCCGCTGAAGCTGCGCGGCTCTGATCCACGTCTTGCGCTCGTCGAGACGAAGACGGCCGCCTCGCGACGGACCCTCGCCGCCCCAGGGTTTGTGCTCGAGGCACTTCGGCAGCATCAGGCGCGCTCGGCCGAGGTCCCGGCCAACGTGATGCACTTGGTTTTCACGACGCCGCGCGGAACACCGATCGACCCGCGGAATGCCAACCGGCAGTTCGGGGAGTTCCTGCGCAGGAACGACATGCCGCACATCCGTGTCCACGATCTCCGGCACACTGCCGCCAGCCTTCTGCTCGCGCAGGGTCTCACTCTTGAAGACGTGAAGAGATACCTGGGGCACTCATCAATTGTCCAGACGAGCAACACCTATGGCCACCTTGTCGCAGGACGCTCGGCGGAGGTGGCGGCTGGGATGGACCGGGCGGTCATGGGCTAACTGCCCTCGTAGTCCGGTCTGGCTAAGAAGGCAGGTTGAACCCATCCCATCCCGGCTTGCGCGGTGGCTAAGGTCCCCGCTCCAGTTCCCGGACCGAGAGCCCTGTCACATCGGTGAATCCGCCCTCGCCAATGCCTCGGAACGCGAATCCGTCACATATGTACAGGCCGTCGAGTAGGCCGCGGCCGGTCACCACGAAGGGACCGCCGCGTTGAGGAAACCATGGCTGCGAAGAGTGCGGCACCGTGAATTGCGCGCGGAGATGACGCCATGTGTGCTCAACGTTCGCCCTGGGGATATCTGTTGGGACCACCGGGATGCCGTTGAGGCCGCCTTCGCAATACCCAAGGAGGGTCCAGAGGATTACCTGCACGAGTTCGTTATAGGAGCGGAGGTGATCTGCTGCCTCCATGACTTCGGCAGGGGCGTCTCGGTATCCGTCGACCACGATCCCTCGCGTCCGTGCCTCGACCTCTTGCATTGTCTGTCCCTGGCCCATCATCTCGGTTGAGCGACTTGCCAGGTCATTGCGACGTTCGAGCAACTGTCTCCGAAGGCGATCGTGAAGACCAATCCGGGTGGCAGCCGTCTTGGCGGCTTCGAAGACTTCAGTCTGGTGCGCCGCATGCCAGCAACTTGCTACGGCCGCGATGTCAAGGTCGCCTAGACCTACCTTTGTGCACGACGTCCTGAGCGAAGGGCCGGGACGGTCGCGCAGGCTGACGATGTAGGGATGTCTTCGCGAAGGCACTCGGACGTTGTCGTAATCGAAGGCTAGAGTGCGGACGTCTGCGCGGATGTCTCCCCAAAACTTGTCAGCGACCGCGCGCAGCGCCGCCGTTAAGTCACCCACCTTGGCCACGTAGGCTCGGTCGACATCAGACTGGCCCAGGTCCCTGCGGGTAGCTTGAGCCGACATAAGCACACTGAGGGTTCGGTACACGGGTGGCCCGGAGTTGAGTTCGAACATGGCCAGTTGACTGGGTTTCGAATCTGGGTAAGTGCTGTCGCGGCGACCTGGATGATTCGCCCACATCCAGGCACCTAATTCAGACTGGGAAAGCCTGGCGCCGGCGGCCATGAGCGCCTGCTCGAGGCTTGTCACAACGCCCAGCCCGGAAACATCGTTGGAAGCGAATTCGACTGGGAGTCGAGCGGGCTTTCTAGCGCTCGCTCGAGTTCCTCGCTCAGTTCATGCCAGGCGAATGCGTCGGCGTCGCTGAAGATGTTCGAAATGGATTGTCCGAGGTACGCATTCTCCCGTTGGGGCACGCGTTGCACGACCGGCTCACTGGAGCCCCATGCAGTCTCGTATCGAGCGTTCTCATCGTCGCCAAAGACCGTAATGACTGGCTCGCCGTCGCGTCCGTGCATTAATGGGTGATCAAGGAGGTTCAACTCGGTCAGCAAACGCAATCGGTGATCCCGCACGGTCTTAGCGAAGGCAATAAGGTCTTGATCGATGTTGCGCCCCCATTCGCTCGAACTCCCTCGTCCAAGCGAGAGCGGCGCGAACCAGCTGCCTTCAGGCTGGAGGTCGAGCATTCGGGTCTTGAATGCCCATACGATTTCGCTAACAGCAACGAAGTCCGGTCTTTGCCGCCGGAACGGTTGGCCCACCCAAACTGTATATCGAACGGGCTCCTGGTTGACGGAGGCCCACGCGGCGAGGTCGTCACCGTCCGACGTTCGAGGTGCAAGGTTCGTGGACCTTCTGAGGGCCGTGCTGTCGCCGTGGCGCAACGCCGTGGTGCGCCACTCCGTTGCGTCCACCTGCCCGTGTCTGCTCACCTTGCTGGCTAGGCATTTGAACACCACGTCGAAGCGTTCGAGATCGTGCGCAAGATCCGATGTTTCTCTTGACTCTGGACCCACGAGTCGAGCGATGGAAGCGAGCGCAAATATGTCGCTGCTTTCCAGTAGGCGTAGTAACCGGTCGGCATCCGATTCCGACAACATGACGGCGGCAAAGTTGTGTGCGTCTTGCGATAGACCGATGTGGGAAACGTCGTCTTCCTTCGCATACGCCTCTGCGGCCAAGTAGGCGGACAGCAGGGGGTGCGCGAAGACGATCTGTTCGCCATCGATCTGCACAAGCCCAGACTTCGCCATGTTCTCGAGATACCAGGTAGCAGGGTGCGTCTGAAGCCTAGCCTGGGTCGACTTCAGATCAAGCCAAGTCCCCATGGCGCCTACATTGGTCTCGATTGATGACCCTGGGTTGGCCTGATCAACGAGGGCTGCGACGCGCAAGGCCGACCGAAGGACCGTCCGTTCGATGGGTGCATTTGGCAGAATTGAATCGATGTGTCGCCTTAGGAGCGCCTCGATCAGATCTGTTGCCGAGGTGACTTCCAGGCTAGAGGTTGCCAAGAGGCCCGCCCAGAGGGGTCGCCTTGCCATCTCTCGCAATCGCGGAGGCAGATCCGAAGCGCCCCTGATTTCGCGACCGATATGTCGAAGCAGACTCACAAGAGAGGCGTCGGAGACCTCCGCCATGTCCAGGCGAGTGAACGCCGGCAGCGAAAATGGCGATATGTCTCTCGACGCGACAACAATCTGACCCCGTGGGCTTGAGGCACTGAAGTCGCCGATCGAAGCCAGCGCAGCCTCTTTCGTGGTCTCTGACAACTCGTCCAACCCGTCCACCACCAGGGAGACACTGCCTTGGCTCACCCACCGTTCGATCAGGGCGCGATCTGCGCTGAACCGGACCGCGCGGAGTTGTTTCGCTATCAATTCCTCGATGGGCGTCTCAACGTTGGGCCAACGAACGTACACAGGAAGACTCTTGGCAGGATCAACGCTATCCAGGTACCTCAGTGCTCCGTAAGTCTTTCCAGAGCCTGCTGGGCCTCTCAACACGACGTGGCCATTGGACCTGATTAGGTCACCAAGCTCGGTCGCTGAGTTGCTCCCGACCGTCGCCAACAGGGGGAACTCGAAGTCTCCGGGCAAGCCCATTAGCTGACGGCGCTGACGCAATTGCTCGCGAACCAGATGTTGGAGTGGGCCCCGCACCATCACGCCCGATAGGACCGCAGCCTCGACAGCTGACCGAATGGCGTCGGCGGCCTTGTCTATGGATTCGATCGTCCAATAGGTGTGACGGTCGGCGATTGTCGACCGCTGGCTGCCGGTGGCCTTGCCAACGAAGAATGGAAGAATCTTGGCAGGATTGTCCCCGAAGGCAGCTTCGTACTCCGCCCAAGTCGCCTGGCTCACCGAATCCGCAACGATGATCACGAACAAGTCGGAAGAGCGGGCTCTTGAAAGGTATTGCGCATCAGGGCCGTCGCCGCTCGCGGTAGCGTGAAACTCAAACAGCCAACTGTCGGCCAACCCCGTTTTGTCGATGGCCTCCCGGATCTGCCGGCGAGCCGGTCTCATGCCCTCGATTGCCGAGGACACGAACACCAGTGGCTTGAAAGTGAGCTTTGCCATGCAGAAACCTGGTCCCGAAACTCTCGACGCCCCGAGCGCCCGCCACGCGCCTCTCAGTCGGAGCGACCATGCCGTCTGTGCGCACTGCGCGACCAACTTGTTGGGAGGATCGTAACCGGGACCGACCGGGCATATGCGCTCACTCCACCGGGGTCTCCTGGCGCCTTTCCCCTAGCGTCGGTCCGACAAGCTGTCACGGGGCCGTTATCAAGTTCACGGTTTGCGTGGCCTCCACACGAGGAGAGTCGGAACGGCGGCCTCCATGGCGTACAGTGCTAACGGCGGCGTCCCACGGCGAGATGCCCGAAAGCAGGGATCATGGTTAGCGAGGGTCTGGAGCAGATACTAGCTCTCGAGGATCTAGACCCGGACAGCCTCTCCCCGGACCGCTTCGCTGACGTCATCTCAGCCGCCGCGAACGCAGCGGGCGGCCTATTCCGGGGCGGTGACCTGGAGCGGGCGCTGGCCGTCTGGAACCTAGTGATCGCCGCCATGAAGCGCCGGGGAGCCTCAGCGGACCCGCAGGACCGTCGCCTGGCTGGCTGTGTTTGGGGACGGGCAAAGACGCTTGATCACCTCGACGATCTGGATGGCGCGTTCGCCGGGTATGAGGAGTGGCGGGCTCTTCTCGAGGCGTCCGGCCGAACGAAGATGCTCCGCTGGGCAGACGACTCCATCGCCAGGATGCGCCGGAAGATCGCCAGGCGCGATGCCGGCCTTTCTTACCCGACGCACCACCGTGGACCGCGATCGGTGGCGCTCAGTTGGGAGGCCGACCGGTTCCGCGAGCAACTGGCCCGCCTGCCCATGCGGTGGCAAGAGCGTGACGAACGAGAGGCTGAGAGGGCGGCTATGGCCGCGGAGCGGGCAGCAGCTGAGGCCAAGGAAGTCGCGTGGCGAGCGGTGGCTGACCCGGCGGCGGTCGCCGAATACGACGCCGTCCAGGCTGAAGTGCGCCGCTTGTCACCGTTCTTGACGAGCCTCCGCTACGGCGACGCCTCCGACGGGTCCGGGGGTCCCTCCTTCCAGCTAGCCATCGAGTTGGATCCGGAGATCGCCGCCCGTCTTCAGGAACTTGATCGTCGGGCCGGTGAACTGCGGGACAGCCGACGCTAGTTGACCCCCCGACGCAGCCGCTGGAGTTGGCCGGTAGCGAACCGGAGTCGTTGAAGAGATTGGCCCCGTATAGCGGCTGGATCGCGGGCAGGTGCGGTGTGTCGACGACCTGCGCCGGACGGCGGCTCTGGTGCGCAGACCGATGCGCTCGCGCGCGTGCTGGGCTTTGCTCGGGCAGGGGATCGGCCGCTTCGGTGACGTCGCCTTAGCGTACGCGGACCCAAACAAAGCGTGGCAGCCCGTGGGCCGATGGGAGTCCGAACCGACTATGTTGTCGGCCAGACAAACCGTGTAAACCGTGTAATCGCGTATAGTGTATCCATGGGACGAAGCGTCCGATCAGCTCAACTCGCCGAAGAACTCGGGGTGTCGGCGGCGACCGTGCAGCGCTATGCGCGCTTGCGCCTTATTCCTTTCATCACGACCGCGGGGGGTCACCGTCGTTTCGACCTCGACGAGGTCCGGGCGGCGCTCGCAATACTGGGTCAGACGACTGAGATCCCCCTAGGCAAGGCTCCGATGGTTCGTCGGTCGTGCACAGCCGTGGTCTTGACCGCGCTCGGCCTCGAAATGGCGGCGGTACTAGAGCACATCCCGGGCTCGAGTGGACGGCGAATCTCCACCGGCACGCGATACCAGGTCGGCAGCATCGCTGGGAATGAAATCGATTGGACGGTCTGTGCTGCCGAGATCGGCGAGGGCAACATCGGGGCTGCCGTGGAAGTCAGCGCCGCAATCAACGAGCTCAAACCGGACATCGTCCTGTTCGTTGGCGTTGCGGGCGGCCTGAAGCCAGATCTTCTTCACGGGTCTGTAGTTGTCGCGTCTCGCGTTTACAACTACATGAGTGGTAAGTCTGGCGATGAATTCCTCGCCCGACCCACCTCCTTCCCGATCTGGCACTCGCTCGATCAACTCGTGCGGCAGGTTCGGAGAACTAGATGGACAGAAGCCGAGCCGAAACCCAGCGTTGATCTGAGACCAATCGCCGCGGGGGAACGAGTGGTTGCTTCGCCCGCGTCTCACGATTTCGAGATCCTTGCGAAGTACTACAACGATGCCGTCGCTGTCGACATGGAGAGCGGTGGGCTCTACTTGGCGGCAGATAGGTTCGAGAGAACCGCTGCTCTTGCGGTGCGCGGCATCTCGGATCTTGTCGCCGACAAGACGCCGACATCAGACGCCAACTGGCAGCCAGTGGCGGCAGCTAACGCCGCCGCATTCACTTTCGCGCTCCTGCGCGCCGTCGGGCCCGCTGACCTCAGACTCGGCCCGGTGCCAGTTCTCTACGCGACGGAGCAGTCCGAACTACTTGGAAGCGTCCCGCCCCCGGCTCGTGTAGCGATCGAGCGAGCCGGACCTCGTAATCCGGGGGCTGCCCTCGAACTCCTCCAGCTCCTAGCCAGTCCTGAGCGCGGCCCCACGGAAGTGGTCGCTGAAGCGCTCTCGACAGCGTCGCCGATAGCGGGACTCACCAACCCTGATCTTTGGGTGGCGGTCGGTGAGTTTGCCATCGCCCATGGCGACAACAGAGCTGGAGCCACCGCCTTCGACCGCGCCGCAGGGTTTGCCGGACCACACGGCGCGCACCTCCGCGCCAGGGCAGCCATGGCTTACGCCAACGATGAGCAGGAGGCTCGCGCAGCAACTGAGTTCGAGAGGGCTCGATCTGCGGCGATCACGCCGGATCCTTTCCTTGACGTGGTCGAGGCAGCCCTAGCCAACGACGGTCTACGCGTGATCGCGACCGCTAAAGCCTCTTCAATTGACGACCCGTTGGTGGACCTGATGTTGGTCGGGGCTCTTGAGGCCACTGGCGCCCTCGATGAGGCCATCGAGACCGCTCGTCGCTCCCTAGCACGAGCCCCCAACCGCGGCATGACAGGCGGCCTTGCCCTCACAACGGCGAAGCTGCTGTTTCGGAGGGCTCAACAAGGGGACGCATCGACCATAACCGCCCGCGACCTCCAGGATGCCCAAGAACTCGCTCTATTCGTGCGGGACCTACGACGATCTTGGCGCGGCCCGAGTTCTGAGGCATCGTGCGTCGCTGTCGCGTCCGCCATGTGGGCCGGCGACCGAGAAGGAGCACTTCGGATCGCCTTGGCCCCACCGGACGGTTCCGCCACGCCAGAAGAGGCGGCTGATCCAGAGCTGACCACGCTTGCGGCCAATATTTCGATGGCACTAGGTGACCTGGGCCGAGCTCGCCGCCTGGCGGCCACGATCCTTGACCCAGTGCAGAGACTCCTCGTACAGATCGATTGCGATGTTGCCGAGGGGATCGCGACCGACGATGCGCGTCGGCAACTGGTCGCGGTGATTCCTCGAGCCGAGCCCCCAGTGCGATTCCGAGCCTTTCTCCAACTCGTGAAATTGGGGGAGTGGCCACTCCCAGATCTATCGCTCCTCGACGATCCAGAGGCCAGCCAGATAGTCCTGGCTGAGTCCGAGATCGAGCGCGGGCAAATCGACGACGGAATACGCCGACTTCGCGCTCTTGGTACAGCTAGGGGCAGAGCCTTTCTCATCGAAGCCTACTTGTCTGCGAGCAAGCTATCGGAGGCGGTGGACGCTCTACGAGATGGGGCTGAACGGTTCGGCGAGCCACGCTATCTGCTTCAAGCTGCGTCTCTCCTGACGCATGCTGGAAAGCTTGAGCAGGCGAAGGCCGAAGCCGAGCGAGCCCTGGCGCTCGTGCCTGCCACAAGCCACCTTGGCGGCCAACTGCGCCTGCTCCTCATCGAGGTGAGTTCCCGGCTCCGGGATTGGGCCGCGGTCATCGCTCACGCGAACGCGGCGATCTCCGACGGGTATGACTCAGCACACATCCGCTGGGCGATTGTCTGGGCCCAGTTCAGTCGGAGGGACATTCCAGCTGCTCTTGCAGCTTGGCGAGCGGCGACGTTACAACCTCGCAACGACGATGAGGCAATCCTGATCACGCAACTGCTCCGGAGTGCGCCGCACGACGAGTTCGTGGCCATTCAGCTGCTCAACCTCGCCGATGAGCATAAAGAGTCAGAACCAGTAAGTGCTGCTGCCTTCGCTGCCTTCTTTGAGGTCTCGCAGCAACTGAAGCTGCCGGACGAAGAGGTAGAGCGACTGCATGGACTCACTGAAGCCTTCTTCGATCGTTGGCCGAAGAGTTCTCTGTTTCAGCGTATCGACGTGTCGAACATGGACACGCTGGTCCGCTATCTGCGCGACCACTTGTCAGGTGCCGCCAAGCTCCTAGACGAGATCGGACGCAAGGTTGAGATGAGTGAGTTCCCATACGGAATGCTCGCGGCAGCCGCCCGCCGTTCTCTGGCAGAGGCACTCATTAAGAACTCAGCTGGGTGCATCCCAGCTGGCCAGCCTGACCCTAACCTTGCCGCGCACGAAGACCTGGCGTGCCGGTCGGCTCAGGACAAGACCGTTGTGGTCGAAACGTCTGCCCTGATTGTGGCTGGGCGGACGGGCCTGGAGCGACAAACGATGTCGGCCTTCTTCGCGGATGTCCATGCGGCGTCTGCAACGCTCGACGACGCGTTCATCGGAGCAGATGCACTTCGATTGCGATCAACCTCGTCCATGGGTTGGGATCTCAAACAGGACCGGCCCATCCTGACCGAGGTCCAGGCGGACCAGGCGGACCAATGGGCGCGTGAGGCTGAGAGCTTGCTAGTGAGCGTTCGAGCCTGCCGGATCGACAGGGTTGAACCGGAGGTGAGTGACCGAGGCGATCTGGCTCTTCAGACGATGTTTGCCCCGGTACGATTGGCAAAGCGACTCGGTGTTCCACTCTGGACGGACGACCGAGGAATGCGACTGCTGGCGCAGTCTGAAGGCGTCACTTCATTCGGCTCCGGTAGCATCCTGCGCGCTCTTCAAGCGACTGGGCGACTCGATGAGACTCAGCTCGCGGATGCCTTCGTGTCGCTGATGAGGCATTCAGTTGTTGATTTCACGGTTCCCGATGATTGGTTCATCCGCCTCGCGGAACAGGAAGACTGGCGCGGCGAACATGCCGCTCTAGTCCTCTCGCGACCAAGCTACTGGATCAAGCCAACGTCGGCCCTTGAGGTCTATCGCCGCGCTGTGAAGGAAGCAGCCACCCGCGACCTCACGTATTTGGCGAACTGGTCATTCGGGGCAACGCTCGGTGCGGCACGCGGTCGTTTGCCAGCGATTCAGCGAGACACGATTGCGGCGGTCATGCTGCTCGGGCTCTCGGCACTGGAACTTGAGCCCCAGTTCCTGCCCCTTCTGCTTGCGGGTGCGAGATCCGCGGCCACGCTGCTCGGTTGCGATGACCCCTTGGTCAGTATCGCGGGGATGCTATCGACATCCACGCAGCAGAAGTTCGGTGGAGAGGCTGGGGCGGGGCTTTTCGCCCGAACAATCTCAGAGTTGGCGCCGGAGGATCGCAGCGTCGCCTTCGGCGTCCTATTGAAGAAGGTGTAGCCGGCTATCCGAGGAGCCCGACTCATCGGGCATGTAAGCCGAGATTGCTACATAGATTGCTACATTTCGATCCGTTGGACCCCAGATTCGTGCTCAGATTCGGCCCAAAACCTTCTAGCTTCGGATCAGATGGTCGGGGGTTCGAATCCCTCCGGGCGCGCCAGAACAACAACGCTGAGCCGCTTCCAATGCGAGTTTCCGGGCACCGGATCCTCTGACGTGACGACGCCATCGGTCCCTGGTAGGGTAGTGGCGACCCGGCCCGTAACCCACGCGGCCGCCGCTTCAAGGGGCGGCCGGTCGCCCCGATTGCCGGCATCGACGCGGAGCGGTTATTGCCGTCAGCCAAGAGAAACGCCGCGCATCGTCTCCTCGCCCGTCTTCGCGGCGAAAAGCCCGCCGAGACGGCCGGACTGCGCTACACCCGGCGAGTTCGACTGAAGGGGGAGACCGGGCCGATTGTCGACCCCGCCGTCGACCGGACCGCCGGACACCTCCGCGAGGTGCGACCTCCGATGGCCTCGGCCCGCCCGATCGACCGGGCAGGGCCACCGATCGGACGAACGCGACCAGGCGTAATCGGGCGGAGGGGCGTGGTCGCAGTGGCGGCCTGCCTGATGCTCGTGGCCTCGGCCGCAATGGCCTCGCTGCCAATGTCGCAGCCCGGGACCGCGGCGAACGACGGG
>Ga0182027_10016160_pt1 | contig 10212 bp, 6 predicted proteins | sample 712E1DmetaG_FD_121300 | JGI IMG/M metagenome (GOLD analysis project Ga0182027, IMG submission 121300) | Permafrost microbial communities from Stordalen Mire, Sweden - 712E1D metaG (Illumina Assembly) | ecosystem: Environmental > Terrestrial > Soil > Wetlands > Permafrost | place: Sweden... | reverse complement strand
CAGCGTAGCCACGGGCGCGACCGAGGGGCAGACGGAAGAGAACTACCTGGTGCCTGCGGGCGCGACGTTCAGCACAGACGTGAGCAGCACAACGCCGGTGGACGAGACGGCGGTGAAGCCGCAATTGCGCACGCCGCTGGTGCAACGTTACCAGCCGAAGAAGGCCGCGAAGTAAATCGCGCGGCCGGCTTTGACGGGTCAATGAGTCCGCGTGTCTGAGGTGTGCCCACACGGGCCCGCGCAACCCAAAACAGATCATTTTGCAATGCGGAGAGGCTGACCAGTGCACAAACTGGTTAGCCTCTTCGCTTTTTGCGCCTGGAATTGTCTATTCTTGAAGGAGATCAGTGGGAGCTTGCCGTCTGAATGAGCCGCTTGGAGTGCGTTCGAAGTAGATTGTGCCGGGGTGGGGTTCTGGCGCGATTCATTCTATCCGTTGCATTTTTGCTGGGAGCAATGTGCCTGCCGGCAGAAGACGCCTGGACGATCGTGGGCCCGGCAGGCGGCGATGCGCGGGCGTTTGCATCGTTCCCGGGGCAGCCGAAGCATCTGCTGCTGGGCACGACCAATAGTTGGCTCTACGAATCAGCGGACGAAGGCGGAAGCTGGCATCGGCTGGCGAAGTTGAGCCCCGAGGACGGTTTCGTTCTCGACAGCATCGTCGTTGATTCCGCCGACCCCGCAACGATTTATGCAGGGGCATGGAAGAACTCGGACGACGGCGGATTGTGGATTACCCATGACCACGGCCGTAGTTGGACAGAGCCTGTGCAATTCAAGGGGCAGCCGGTTCACGCCCTGGCTCAGGCGCCTTCCGATCCTCGCATCCTTGTTGCCGGAACTCTGGCAGGAGTCTTCCGCTCCAGTGACCGTGGAGCCACATGGACCCAAATCAGCCCGCCCGGCAGCCTCGAGATTCACGAGATTGAGTCGCTGGCGGTCGACCCCGGCAATCCCGACATCATTTACGCGGGAACCTGGCACCTGCCGTGGAAGACGACCGACGGCGGCAAGACGTGGAACAACATCAAGAAGGGCATCATCGAGGATTCCGACGTGTTCTCGATCATCGTCGATCCCGAGCGCACCAACATCGTTTACCTGAGCGCGTGCAGCGGAATCTACAAGAGCGACAGCGCAGGCATTCTCTTCCACAAGATCGAGGGCATTCCCTCCGAAGCCAGAAGGACGCGGAGCCTGATGCAGGATCCGGAGAACCGCGAAGTCGTCTACGCCGGAACCACCGAGGGTCTCTACAAGACCGTAAACGGAGGCAGGGCTTTCCAGCTCATGACGGGCTCCGATGTCGTGGTCAACGGCGTCTATGTCGATCCCGACGACTCAACCCGCGTGCTGCTTGCCACCGATCGAGGCGGCGTGCTCGAAAGCCAGGACGCCGGCGCCACATTTACTCCGTCGAACCAGGGGCTCTCCGAGCGCAAGGTCGCGGCCCTGCTGGTGGACTCCGCGCATCCCGAGCGCCTGTATGCCGGCGTCGTCAACGACAAGAACTTCGGCGGCGTGTTCCGTTCCACTGACGGCGGCGCGCACTGGGAGCAGTTGGGCTCAGGCCTCGATGGACGCGACGTCTTTTCCCTGGCGCAGACCAACGATGGAACAGTGATCGCGGGCACCAGCCACGGCATCTTTGTCCTCGACACCTCGGGCGCGGGCGATCCTGCGCCGCCAGCCGACGGCGCGAACGCCGCGCCCGCCACAGATGGATCGGCTCTTTCGCAGCCCGCGGCGCCCACCTGGCAGCCGCGCAACGCCATCGTCAACACCGTCACCAAGACCATCACCGAGACGCACTCCCACACCCGCGTCAACATCGAAAAGCAGGTTCAGGCTCCCGTCATCCAGCTCGAGAGCCCGGTGAGTGCGCTCGACGTCTCCGGCGACGTTTGGGTGGCTGCCACAAACTACGGGCTGCTCACCAGCCGCGACCAGGGCGCAAGTTGGCAGGGCGGGCCGGTGATGGGCGAAGGCGATTACCTCTCCGTGACGGTTCATGGCGACACCATGGCCGCGGCCCGAGCCGATGGCGTTGTTCTGTCGAAGGACGCTGGACAAACCTGGTGGCCAATGGGGTTGCCGACGATGCTCACGCGCATTCATCGCGTCGTCTTCTCGCCCGATGGCACGCTCTGGCTGGGCGCGCGCGAGGGCGTCTACTACACCCGCGACCTGGGCAAGACCTGGATGTGGATTCACCGCCTTCCTTTTCGCGATATCGACGACCTGAGCTATTACGCGGCTTTGAAGAGAATCCTGGTCAGCTCGCGCTCCAGCGACCAGGTCTATGCGATCGACCCGAAGACCATGACGTGGGATTGGTGGCAGACCGGCTATAAGATCGTCTTGATTCGCGCGGCGGGCGATCGCCTTGTGGCTGCCTCGCTCGACGATGGCGTGCTCGTGGGACCGCAGGTAGCGCCGGCAGATACAACGCCCACCGGCGGCGTGAGCGCCAAGCAGTAAACGCAAGCCCTCTTGGATGGCCTGGCGACCATAGCAGCGCTCGGATCTGTCACTGCAGCTTGAACGCTTTGTCTACGATCGCGTTGGGATCGCGCCCCGTGGGAAGCATTGTAAACAACGGGAGCATCGTGGACAACGATTTCGATGAGGTGCGCAACACCGCCACGTCGCCCGAGCGGTGGTCGGCGACGAACAGCAAATGCCCGGCGGCTGAAAACGCCATCGCCGCGGGTCCTTCGCCAACCGAGACGGAGCCGATGCGCTTGCCATCGTCGATGGAGTAGACGGTGACCTCCTGCGAGCGATCGTTGGCCACGTAGAGCAGAGAGTTGTCGCGAGAGACCAGCCCGCGGACTGGAGTGTTGCCGATCATGTAGGTGTCACCGACCTCGTCGGTGGTGTTGTAGATTTCGGAGACCGAGTCGGAGAGAGAGTTGGAGACAAAGATCTCGCCGCCGTCGGGCTTCAGCGCCAGATCGACGGGCCCGCGGCCGACGTCCATCAGCGCCTCAAGGCGGTCCGGTTGAGCGGGGTGGGCGCCAGGCTGCGCGAGCGCAACCACCATCACCTGATGACCAGCCGAGCAAGGCAGGAAGGCCTTTGAGGAATCGGGAACAATGACGACCTCGGAAGCTCCGGGGCAGCCCGCAAACACCGCGCGCACTGTGCCGCTCGCCGGATCGATCAAGCTCACCGAATCCCCACGCCGGTTGGCCACCACCAGCGTTTTGCCATCCGGCGCCAGGCGCGCCGCCATAGGCTCTTCGCCGGCGCCAATCTGTGCGATCTCGCGGCGGGCCTTGAGATCGATGGCCGAGACGGAATTGGAGCCGGAGTTGGCAACGTACGCCAAATTCCCAGCCGTGTCGAGATCGATCGAAACCGGCTGCTGGTGCAAGGGAATCGTGGCCACAACCGCATTGTGTTCCGCATCGATCACCGAGATCGAGCCGTCTGCGCCGGGTGCGCCCGAGTTCACCACGTACACCTCGTTGCGCGTGGGGCTTGCGGCGACGGCCACGGGATTGCCTCCCACGGCCAGTTCGCGGTCCACGCGAACATCCACCACGTCCAGCACCGTGACCGTGTCGCTGCCGCCGTTGGTCACATAGACGTACTCGCGGTAGTTGGGCGGGTATTGGGGAAAATCGTGTGGGCGGCAACCAGTCAAGGACAGGGAAAACAAGGACAGCGCAAGCAGCACGGCAGTGAGTCGAGCCGGCTCCCAAAATCCCGACTTACGCCAATTGTCCACTGCTCACTGTCCACTGTTCACTGTCTATTCACTGTCCACTCGCTCCAGCGACCGCGGGAGCGGCTATGCCGCGGGGCAGATGACGTCCGACGATGGGCGCGATGCTCTCAATCTCATTCATCATGGCCGCGAACTGAATGGGATATAGCGACTGGGCGCCATCGGAGAGTGCGGTCTCAGGATGGTCGTGAACTTCCACCATGACCCCGTCGGCCCCAGCGGCCACGGCAGCCCTGGCCATGGGCAGCACGCTATCGCGGCGGCCGGTTCCGTGGCTGGGATCGACCAGAATCGGCAGGTGGCTCACGTGCCGCAATGCGGGGACGATGCTCAGGTCCAGCGTGTTGCGCGTATGGTCAGTAAACGTGCGCACGCCCCGCTCGCACAAAATCACATCGTAGTTGCCTTCGCTCATCACATACTCGGCGGCCATCAGGAACTCTTCCAGTGTGGCGCTCATGCCGCGCTTGATCAGCACCGGCTTGCGCAGCATTCCCGCCTTCTTCAACAGCGAGAAGTTCTGCATGTTCCGTGCGCCGATCTGCACCACGTCGGCCCATTCGGCCACCAGGTCAAGGGTTTCGGTGTCGAGCGCCTCGGTGACAATCCGCAAGCCGAATTTCTCCCGAATCTCAGCCATGATCCGCAGCGCTTCAAGGCCCAGCCCCTGAAAAGCGTAAGGAGAAGTTCGCGGCTTGTAGGCGCCGCCGCGGAAGAATCGCGCTCCGTTCGCGGCCACCTGTCCGGCAATGGCAAAGGCCTGCTCCCGGCTCTCGATGGAGCAGGGGCCCGCGATGACAGCCAGGTCGCGGCCGCCGATAACGGCGCTGCTTCCCGCAAACCGGATCACGGTGTCTTCCTCTTTCACGTCGCGGCTGGCCAGTTTGTAGGCTTTTGAGACGCGGATCACTTCCGCAACACCGGAGAGCGATTCCAGATTTCCACGGTTCACCTCACCCTGGTTGCCGGTGATCCCAATCGCGGTCCGCTGCGCTCCGGGAAGGGGATGAGGACGGAAACCCAACTGCTCAATGTGGTCGCAGACCGCCTGGATCTCCTCCGGCGTAGCCTGCGCTTTCATGACAACTAACATCACTCGCCCCCGAACCCCCAGTCTACCGGCTGAGGGACGGAAGGGCAATTTCTGTGGGGCAAAGATGAAGGATGTGAGCGCGGGCTGCGACGTTCTTCTTGGCCGAGGATCATGGTTGCGCCAACAACGCCGGTCCGGGCCGGCGAACCCCGGTCGAGGAGCCGCGCCTCTTACTCTTTGTCGTCAGTGGCTTCAGGATGTGTACTCGTGGCCACGATCGCGGGCGCAATCGCCACTCCTATAAAGGCAAGTGCAATTAAGAAATCATGCATACGATCTGTCACCAATCGGCGCTTGGCGGTTCTCCGTCGCACCTGGCGAAAGCCCCTGCGGCGCACTCGCCTCTTTTATGAGGAGGAAACACCGCAACGCGAGAGTCCAAGGCTCAAACTGGGGCCGAAGAACCGCTCCGCAGCCGATCTACCAATGAATCATCGGCGGGATGAGGGAAGTCTTGAAATAGCACAAAAGCCCGCTGCGGGCGCGACCGTGTTATATCGCCTACCACCTTGGAGAGTAACGAAAGATACTGCGACGCGAATTTATGGAAACTAGTGTAGTGCGTCGATTATTCCGACGGTTATGGTTGGCTTGGGCGCGCAGCCCGCGTAGCGGGCAAAAGAGGGTAGCCCCAGGCGCAAGCCTGGGGAAGCATGGTGAATGCGGACCGCAGCCCCCGCAGGGGGCGTAAGAAAAGCTCCTTCATGCCAAAAAATAATCGTCAACCTCAACGACGCACCACACTAGTCCTCCTTGCATATTCCGTGATTCCACGCACAAAGATATAAGTCAAATGCGCGAAGCTGCGGCTATCCTACCGATTTCCGCTTCAGCGACCTCCATCTCAACCCCATCCACGCCAGATAGCCAAGCTGGATAGCCCACGTAACGGTGTACGCTGCCCTTGTATACACGTGGTTCAGCAGAGCCACCACCGCGTCGTGCTGCGCCTGAGACATCTGCAGTCTCCAGTCGAACTGAGGCTCTGGCGGTGCCGAGAAGACGAGGTAGCACGCCCAGCAGAAGAGAGCGGCGGGGACGGCAATCATCATTCCGATTCCAAGTTTTTTCATCGATTTCCTCGTTTCTCGGACACAGTCACAACTGCAGCGCTCGCTCTGCTTCTTCGGCGGCGATCTTCTGGTGTTCCCGCTCCACGCGGTAACGGAGCGCAAGGATCAGCACGCCCCAGGCAAACCAGGCCAGCATGTTCCACAAAAAAGCGGGCAGCATCGACGGGTCCATGCCCGATCCCTCCCCGCCGCCAAACACGGGCGCCGGGTGCTGCGTGCGCCACCAGCGGTTCGACATATACACAATCGGCACGTCGAGCGCGCCGAAGATGCCCAGCACTGCGGCCAACGTTTGCACCTGGGGCCCGGCGGCAAAGCGGCGCAACAGCAGGTAGCTGACGTAGATCAGCCACAGAACCAGCGTGGTGGTGAGGCGCGCGTCCCAGGTCCACCACATGCCCCATGCGCGCCTGCCCCACAGCGGTCCGGTCACCAGCACCACGCTGCAGAAAACTACGCCCACCTCGGCCCCGGACAGCGCCCAGGCGTCGAACATCTGCGCACGCTCGGCATGATCGCGCCGTGAAGCAAGGTAGCCGATCGATCCCAGCAGGCTGACGGCGAAAAACGCAAACGCTACCGACGCCGACGGCACATGGTAGTAAATGATGCGGAACATCTCGCCCTGTGCGGCATCGTTCGGAACCACGTAGATGGCCTGATAGTAGGCCCAGACCAGCAACGTGACAGTAATCAGAATATAAAGACCGATGGCGAGCTTCTTCATGGGGAAATCCTTCGCCTCCAGTGTACTAGGGGCATGGCTCCGCGGTCGCTTACCGTCGCCGCTTCCATCGAGTCAAAAAGCAAGCCTCCTCCGCGCCCCATCCTTCCGTCATTTTTCCTTCAAACGATTAGGGAAACCACAGCGCAGGCCCTCCACTTCCCGCTGCTACCATGATCTTGCCGCAACAATATGCGCGATCACCTGGCTACACTGATCGATGATTTTCGCCGCTTCGACCGCGAGATCGCCATCGTGCGCTACCAGGGCAACCGCCGCCGGGTCACCACCTACGGTGAACTGGCCCGCCTTGCCGGCCGTTTCGCCGCCCTCCTCGCCGCCAAGGGAATCGCCCAGGGCGACCGCGTCCTGCTCTGGGCTGAGAACAGCGCCGAGTGGATCGCCGCCTTTCACGGCTGCATGCTCCGCGGCGTGCTGGCCGTGCCGCTCGATGCGTTCGGAACTGGTGAATTTGTGGCGCGTGTGGCAGCGGACGTGAGCCCGAAACTTGCTGTTGGCGACGCAATTCTTCTCGCCAAGCTCCACGCGGCCCGCGCCGCGCCGCCGATTCCTACGCTCGCCTTCGAAGACTGGCTTGGCGAGTTGCCCGCCGCCGAAATGGGCGCAATCTCCGGCCTCTCGAACCAGACCCCGCTCGAGATTCTCTTCACCTCCGGCACCACCGGCGATCCCAAAGGCATCGTCCTCACCCATGGCAACGTGTTGGCCAGCGTGGGACCCATCGAAGACGGCGCCAAGCCCTACATGCGCTACGAGCGCCTCGTCCATCCGCTGCGCATTCTGCACACGTTGCCGCTGAGCCACGTCTTCGGCCAGACCATGGGACTCTGGGTCCCGCCCATCTTTGCCGGTGAACTCCATTTCGAAAGCCGGCTCGCCGCGCCACGTCTCATCGAGCTCATCCACACCGAGCGTCTCTCCGTCCTCGCTGCCGTGCCCCGCGTCCTTGCCCTGATCAAGACCCATCTCGAGGTCAACGACCCCGGCCTGGCCGAACGCGCCGCCCGCTCGCAGCACCTCGGCCCCTTCCGCCGCTGGTGGCGCTTCCGCGCCGTGCACCGCGAGTTCGGCCTCAAGTTCTGGGCCTTCGTCTCCGGAGGCGGCGCTTTGCCCGGCCCCCTTGAGCAGTTCTGGAACGCGCTCTGCTTCGTGCTCATTCAGGGTTACGGCATGACCGAGACCACCGCCCTCATCACGCTCAACCATCCCTTCCACGTTGCCCAGGGCACCATCGGCAGGCCGCTCGCCGGCCGCGAGGTCAAGCTCGCCCCCGATGGCGAAGTCCTCGTCCGCGGCGCGGTCATCTCCGGCGCAACCTGGCAGGATGGGGCCTTGCGCCCGCGTGAGGACGAGTGGCTGGAGACGGGGGACATTGCCGAGCGCCAGGAGTCCGGCGAGCTCAAATTCCTCGGCCGGAAGAGCGAGGTTATCGTCACGGAGGCGGGAGTAAACATCCACCCGGAGGACATAGAATCCGCCCTCGAAGAACAGCCTGAAATCGCTGCCTGCGCGGTGGTCGCCATGGACACGCCGGCGGGGCCGGAGCCCTGCGCCGTGCTGGCCTGCCGCGGATCGGGCGACAGCGCCCTCACCGCCATCGAGCGCGCCAATGCTACCCTCCCCGAATTCCAGCGCATCAGCCGTTGGGTGCTGTGGCCGGAGCCCGACCTGCCCCGCACCTCCACGGGCAAGGTCAGGCGCAAGCCCGTCGCCGCCTGGCTGGCGCGCATCCAGGCCGCCGCGAACACGCCCACCAGCGGCGCACCGGCAACCACCAGCGACCATGCTTTCGGCCCATCGTCGGACTGGCTGCTGGCGCTCATCGCGCAGACCACCGGCGAGACCCATCCCGGCGTGGGCGACGAACTGCGGCTGACCGAAGACCTCCATCTCGACAGCCTGGGGCGCGTGCAATTGGCCGCCGCGATCGAGGATCGGTTGGGCATCGTCTCGGGCACGAGCCTGCTCGAAGAAGTGCAGACGCTGGGCGGGCTGCGCCGGCTGGTGGCAAGCGAGGGAACAGGGGTCAGAGAACAGAGATCGGAGAACAGAGGCGAGAGGGAGCAAGGGAGCGAGGGAGCGAGGGAGCAAGGAGACAATGCAACAGGGGTCAGGGATCAGGGATCGGGGGTCGGAGAAAAGCGATCGGAGAACAGAGATCGGGACAGCGGCGAAACCGTTTCCAGTGCACAATCCTCCGGTCCCACGGGAGACGTGCCGCCAGAGCTGCCGCGACCGCACTTTCTCTATCCTGAGTGGCCATGGTGGAAGCCGTTCCAATGGCTGCGCGTCGCCTTCATTGAGGCCGTGATGCGGCCTCTGACGCGGCTGCTGGCCGCGCCCCGCGTCGTTGCTCCTGCCAAGCCGCTTCCGGATGGGCCGCTGCTCATCGTCGCCAACCACGTCACGGCCTTCGACGGGCCGCTGATCGTGTACGCGCTGCCCGCGCCATACCGCCGCTGGGTGGCCACGGCAATGATGGGCGAGATGCTCGACGATTACCGGCACTGGCGCAATCCCGATTGGCCGCCGGGACACAAAGGCTTCTACCTCCTCGGGCCGCCGGCCTACTGGCTGGCCACGGCGCTCTTCAATGTGTTTCCGCTGCCGCGCCAGCGCGACTTCCAGAGGAGCTTTGCCCATGCGGGCAAGGCCCTGGACCGCGGCTACAACGCGATGATTTTCCCTGAGGGCACGCGCTCGGCGGAGGGCCAGTTGGCGCGCTTCCGTCCCGGCATCGGCCTGCTGGTCAAGGAGAGCTTCGTGCCCGTGCTTCCCGTAGCCATCCGCGGGCTGGGCGAGCTCAAGACCCGCGAGCGAGGCTGGTTCCGGTCCGGCATCCTCGAGGTGCGGATCGGCGAGGCCATCCGCTTCGCCCCCGAGGAGACCGAAGCCGACATCACCGCCCGGCTGCACGACGAGGTGGAGCGGCTGATGGGGAATGCAGGGAGCAAGGGAGCAAGTTAGCCAGTCAGCGAGTCAGCGAGTCGGTGGCGGGGACTTGCGGGTTCCCACCCTTCGCTGCGCGAAGGATGGGGCAACGCGAGAGTGCTCTCCCATGCACCCAAAACCGACGACCTGCAGGTCGTCGAAATCGCAACTTGGCGTGAGGGAAAAATCGTCGCATTGCGAGCTCGCGGAAAATATGACCTACAGGTCGTCGAATCGGCGCAAAATATGACCTGCAGGTCGTCGGAATGGGGTGAAATCGTCGCATTTTCGGTGCGCGATAGGGTTTTTGGGGGTGCTCGCGGCGGCTTGGGCGGGTTGGCGGCGGACGCCGGCCGGGGATAGGGGCTCGCGCGCGCTGCTTTTCCGGAGCCAGACTCTCGGAACACGACTTCCGCTTCGCCATAGAGTTTAGGGGATTGGGAAGCGAGCGCATACGGTCAATAAGTGAATTGGGCTGATCGCGCCAACCCAGGATCATGCCCAGGCAGATCGGCGAACACTAGCCGACATTGCGGGACCAATCCAAATTTGTAGCAACTGCCGGACGTAGCGCATTCGATGGCAGACCCAAGGTGCGGCTGGATATCATTGATATAGTTTAAGTTGCAACGTG
>Ga0182027_10016157_pt1 | contig 10213 bp, 6 predicted proteins | sample 712E1DmetaG_FD_121300 | JGI IMG/M metagenome (GOLD analysis project Ga0182027, IMG submission 121300) | Permafrost microbial communities from Stordalen Mire, Sweden - 712E1D metaG (Illumina Assembly) | ecosystem: Environmental > Terrestrial > Soil > Wetlands > Permafrost | place: Sweden... | reverse complement strand
GCCACTCCCGCCATGACCGGCAGGCTGGCCGCCTTTCGGGGAACATCAATCCTGTTCATTCGCTGGCGGCTGCGGCAGTCTGCACTTCACCGGCGATCTGCTGCGCCAGAGCGCGGAACTCCGCGATGCCCGCGATTTCGTCGTCGCTGAGGCGGCGCACGAACGCGATCTTCGCCTTGCCGTACGGCTGGCCTTTCGCGTTCTGCGCCTTTTCCAACTCGATGGCGACGATCGCCTTGTGATAGGTCACGCCCTGCGTCGCAGCGCGCACGAAGAACTGGTTTGCCCCCTTCATGCTGGTGGGCGGCAGTGTCACGACCTCCGGGAACAGCGAATCCATTCGCAGGAAAAACAATTGCTTCACCTGCTTGCAGGCCTGGCCACCGCCGCCATCGGGCGCACTGTCCCACGCCGCGAACGAGCACTTGGCGCACTCGCCGCCGGGGGTGCCGTGCCCGGTGATGCTGTTGGTCGAGGAGCAATTCGGCGGGGCGTTACCGGTGTCCTTGCTGGCGTAGTAGACGCGAGCGTCGCGCTTGAGGAGGATAATCCCTTCGATCTTCTGCGCGGTCTCCTCGCGTTCGAGTCCGGGGAGCAGCCAGAGTGCCGCCCCGGTCATCACCTTGATGCGCGGCAGGTCGAACTCCGACAGGGCGCCGGCGGTGACGTTTTCCGCGAACGCCTCCATCATGGCGGAGCGCTCCTCCGCGGGCAGCGCGAGCGCCTTGGGCGCGGCTATTTTGACAAGTTCCTGTGACATCATTTCTCCTTTAGGCTTTTTTGGTGCTGCTGAGTTTGTGAATTAGCGAGAGCTTCAGGACCGAGGCCAGCGGCGCCGGCAGCGCCAAGCGCAGATCGTCCTCGCTGACGATCCGCCGCTCCCTGCCAGCGGCCTGCCGAAGCTCCTTCCAGACCTCGCGCACGAAGCTCGTGAGCGAGTTGGCATTGTAGTTCTCCGCGACGTATTGGCTCAACTCCGACTGCTTCAGAGCGCCAACGACCTCCTCGCGCCCGTTGAGCGGGCTGGCGTATACGTCCGGATAGATCGAGAGCGTGCGCTTTGCACCGTCTACTTCGACGGTCATCGACGGCACGCCTTCCTCGACAAACTGGGGGATGATGATCTCCTCCAACTCGTCGAGCCTTTGCTTGGCCGCCTTCAGTTCGGCGTCCAGCTCCTTCTTTCGAGTCTCCAGAGACACAAACTCCCTGAGCGGTTCCATGTTCATGACCGGTTCTCCGTTTCTGTTTGCTGCCTAGTTCTTGATTTCCGCGAGGATGGCCTGCACGACCTCTGCGCGCCTCTCCAGCGCGCACATGATTTTCACGTCCACCGTGTTCCGTGCGACAAGATGGATGTGCTCAACCGGGCGCGTCTGTCCGGGCCGATGGACACGGGCGAGCGCCTGATCATATTCGCCCAACGAAAACGAGAGCGAGTAGTACATCGAATAACGAGCGCGCGTGAGATCTACACCCACGCCGCCCGCGCTAATTTGCACTGTGAGAACCTGCGCCTCGCCGTTCTGCCAGAGCTTCAACTCGTCACGACGGCCGGAAAGCTCAAGACTGCTGTAGCCCATGTGGTCGCATGCTTCATGGACCGCATCCATATCCGCGTGGAAGCGGCAAAAGACGACCACCGGCTCGTCCTTGCCGATGTCCTCCAGTGTGTCCGCGAGGAGTTTCCGTTTGCTCGAATCGACGCGATGCGTGACACCATCGTCGGTCGGCACACAGCCTCCGGTGACCTGTTGGAGCCGCAAGAGCTTCACCATCGCATTCGCGGCCGTGATAGTCCCGTCGCAATACCGTGCAACGAACTCTTCATAGAGATCGTTGTAGATCTGCTGCGCCTCCGGCGTGAGATCGCAGGTGTAGGTCACGTGGGTGGCAGGCGGCAAGTCCAGCACTTCCGCTCCCACCCGGAACGTGATCCGGCTCATCAGGCGCTCGAGTTCATCGAGCTTTTGGAATCCGGTGATCTGTTTGTTCTGGTAGCCACCCATCACGGCGCACTTTTGGCGAAACGGAGCGAACCCTGGCCCGAAGATCTTGATGTCCAGGAAGCGGAACACCGCGTAAATGTCCATCGGACCGTGCGGCATCGGCGTGCCGGTGAGGGCCACACGATGGAGGGCACGCAGGCGCATGCGCTTGAAGAATAGCGATGCCTTGCCACCGGGGGCCTTGATGCGGTGAGCCTCGTCTGCGATGACAAGATCCCAGCTGATCTTTTCGGCCCAAGATGCAAAGGGGTCGCGCCACGCGGAGTCGTAGTTGATCACCGCGATGAAGGGAACGCCGCGCGCCTGCGCGAGGGCAAGTTTCTCCGCCGCCAACTCCTGCTTCTTCGCCACCGAGCCGGCTTCCTCGTCGAGCGCGACGACCAAGACCGGAATCCCGACATGGCGCTCGAATTGGGTGATCCAGACCGGCACCACGCGCAGCGGGCACGCGATCAGCACGCGCCGGGCTGCGAGGGCAAGGACCAACATGCAGGCGACGAGCGACTTGCCGGTGCCCATGCCCATCGCCAGAAGAATGCCACGCAGGCCAGCCGCGAACTTATCCAGGCAGAATTGGAACGCTGCGTTCTGGTGCCGCCACGGGCGCGTCACCAGGCCGGAAGGGAGTTCGATCTCCGGTTCCGCTGGCGGCGCGGCCCCGGCTTCTTCGGCATCATGCCCATTCGCGGGCACGGACTCCGGAGGCGCCACGAGCGCCGAATCCGGCGCACCGTCTCCGGTGTTCGCGCCGATAGCCAGAAGGAGCGTGTCGAACTGATCCGTGGCGTGATACCCACGAAGTTTGCTTCGGATGCGGCGTGCGTGTTGCTGCGTGGCGGGAAACGTCCACGCCTTCATCGCGCCATCCCACCTGCCACCCAGCCGCGAGCATGCCAGCATATCCGCGAACGAAGGCCTCACCGCGATAACTCCGGCGGCGAGTTCGATGGCGGTGGTGCTCATGCGGCCGTTCCAGCCGAAGCCAGCAGGCGCCGTTCGGCTTCGTCGAGGGCCTTTCGGACTCGTGCCGATTTCACGCGGCCGTTGATCACGCCGTACACCGTCCAGATGGAGCGGCCGGCGATCGCTGCTGCCAGTTTGACGACGCTGCCGTGCCGCCGACTCGCGCGCCTTTTAGTCCGCTTGGGCGCAGTTTTCCTGTATGCTTTCGCCATGTGGCGTTGTTCACCTTTGTATGGACACACTTCGGGCGTCCGACCTAAACCCACTGGATTCCCGAGTTGGCAAGGGGGCTGTAAGCCTACCGGCTCACGTCGGTTTCCGCTCCGCGCGGCTAAACCATTCCGAAGCGATCTTGTTTTGTACTACAAGTTCGAAAGTAATAGAGCTCGGCTGGAGGGTCAATAGATGTGCGGGACAAACTAGGCGGATTTGACTGCAAGTGCAGGATTACAGGGTCAATAGAATCGTCAGAAAAATATCTTGTAGCTACAATTCTAAATTAGAATTAGCTGCAAATCTTTCTGAGAGTTTTCTGCGGCCCAGCGCACTATTTCAAATTAGGGCAATGTCGCCTGGAACGCCGGCACAGCCGGCCTGGGCCCTGGGGTTGCGTCTCACGGCCCGATCGACGGCGCGGTCGCGCTGTTCGAAAGACCGCGAGCGTCACTTTTCTTGGCGTCACTGGATAGCGATTGCGAGCGAACACGTCTCGCCTTCAAGGTTCTTTCGACAAGGGCTGGCTGGCGCGTACGCATCCCGCATGGTCTAGCCTCAGCCGTCGATTGGAATCAAATCAAACTGGGGCGGTGTAGGCGAGTGAACTGCGCTATAATTCAACGCTCTGGAGAACCGCATTCGGCGACGGCTAACGGCTGATAGGCGGGACGGGACTGTTTGGCTCCCCGAAAATAGTCCATTGCTGAAAGAATACAGCAAAATTCGATGCTTCTGAGAAACCCCATCCCGAAAAAGGATTCGCGAGTATTATATATAACGGTCTGCAATTACACATACGTTTTGGCTGTAACCGAGGAAAGGGGACCGGACGATGCCGATTCATCTTGTTCGGATTGAGGCGGTAAACCTCGACAACTTCATTGGAGATACGCAGGATCTATCCACCGTTCGCGGTGGGGGGTTGTTGCTTTTGAACGCTCCTGAGGCAGTTCCACCCCAGATCAAGAACGGCAAGATCTTTGTCGGAGCTTCGACGGGGCTATTCGAGGTCGATCTTCCAGCAGGCGAGAACACTGAGAATTACTGCGAGTCGCTGAGGGCGGGCATCGCTAAGGACGCACGAGAAGAGGCGACTTTCGTTGTGAATTGTTGCCCGCGAACCGATGATTTCGTGCGGGATCATGCCTTTGCAACGGCCAGTAATCGATGGCGACAGATGCGTTCGCCATCAGTGATCCTTCCGGCGGCCGGCGAGGGACCTTGTGCGGTGGACAGGGTACGGCCATGGACTGAAGAGTTGCTCTGGAAAGGAGCAGCATATGTTGAAGAGCCCGACAAGAAGTCTAAGAAGGTCAGCAAAGCGGTGGAAAGGCGCCGCAAGTACGGCGTTGAGCAAAAGTTCGCGTTTTACGAACAGCGCGCACCGGAGTTGTTGTATAGGGAATTCACCAACGATCTAGAGCAAATCGCGGACTATCCTGAGGCTGGGAAGCTGCATCGGAAAATAGCGCTGATCTACCTGGATGGGAACGGTTTTGGCAGCATCTTGCGGAGCTGTAAAGATAGCCGGACTCTAAGAGCCTGGTCGGAATTGCAGGTGACTAACCAGAACGCAGTGCTGAATTGGCTATTGTCCATCCCGCCGAGTCAGGCCAAGTCGGAATGGACCTGGTCCGGAGAAGTGGTGAGCAACAGCGGCGCCAAGATACACAAAGAAAATGCCTTTCGAATCGAAACGCTTCTTTGGGGAGGCGACGAAATCGTATGGGCGGTTCCAGCCTGGACCGGGTGGTGGGTGCTCCAGAAGTTCTTCGAGCTTTACGGCCGGATCGGTACCGGTTCCCGCCGCGAGTACGATCCAGATGGCTCGGGGGTGCGTCCGCTCACCCACAGCGCAGCCGTGGTCTTTTGCCACCACAACGCGCCCATCCATCGAATCAACGCGCTTGCCCACAAGTTGACGGAGGCACCCAAGCGCATGATCAAACAGGGCGCCGGAACGAATCCGAAACAGACGCCGCGAGACTACTGCGCGTATCAAGCGCTGGAGTCGTTCGATCATCTGGGCGAGGATCCCGATGCCGTTCGTGGGGAATTGGTCGCGCCACTCGGGGTAGGCGCCGAAGCTCTCCTTTTGCACGGCGAGGATATGGGGGCCATACACAGCGGGATTGCAGCGTTGAAAAACAGTTTGGCAAGGTCACGCTTGCACGACGTGCTCGCGCTGCTTTACCGTGACAAGGACTTTCTTGGGGGGCTAGAAGCTGGCAAAGAAACTGTTGCCCGCGCTGAACGAGACACGCCAGGGGCGAAGGCCGCCTTCCAGGCACTCTGCGCCCTCACCGCGAACTGCGTTCCGAACGTGATGCCAGAGATACGCGAGGCTGTCGCCTGGCTGCACGTCGGCGAACTCTGGGACTACATCACGCCGACCACGTGGCAAGTTCCCCCGACGCTAGGGAGGGCAGACGAATGAAGATCTCCTCAATCAAGGTGAAACTTACACTTCAGGGTCCGATTTTGACTGGTGCAACGAACCCTGGGTTCTTGGGGATTGATACGCCGTTTGCCAGAACACTCGCGAAAGAGCTGTACCTACCCGGCACGTTGGTCAAGGGTAAACTGCGCCAGGCCTGGCGGGCACTGGGAGGCCTCTCGGCGAGTTTCCCGACTGATTCGTGGTTTGGCGCGCCGGCCGGCAACGCGACGCACCTTGACCAGAACTTCGATCCGGTGCGAGGGCGCGCGCACTTCTCGGATTTCGTCGATTCCGCATCAGCGGGTAAGTCGGCCCTACGCTCCCGCATCAAGATGGACGAGTGCCGCGGTTCGGCCGCCGATGGAATGCTCCAGTTGCTCGAATCACCCTACGCCTCAGGAGAGCGAGCCGTATTCGAGGGGACCATCTATTTCTTCGAGCGCGATGCAGAAGAACGGGCAGCGTTTTTAGATGCCGTACGGCTCGGGCTGTCCGCCGTACCCTCTTTCGGAGCCGAGCGAGGCATCGGCTTCGGCCGCCTCTGCTCCGTCCAGGCTGAAATGGGGCCTGGGCCAAGTCCCGGCGCTCACGAGGCGATTGCGGATGGCGCCGGAACGCTCGGCCTGATGCTCTCCGGCGACGAGTCGCTCTGTTTCGCTCGGCGGCAACCGGCCGAGAACCTGTTTGAATCTGCCGAGGTCATCCCTGGCGCCGCCATCAAGGGCTCGGTGGCGCAGATGATGGAAAGGTTGGGAGGGGCCGAAGCCTTCCCGCTGCTATGGAGCAATTTGTCGCGCATTCGTATCCGCCATGCACGGCCAGAGCTGAAGGGCGTCCCTCCCAAACTCCCCCCTGCCATCCCTCTCTCGATCGTATTCGCCGGAGACGAGTGGAAGGACGCCGCGCCACGGAAGGAACCTTGTCTCATCGGAGACAAGGCCCCTGCTTTTCGATCCGACTGGAAAAGCGAGTGGGATACGGCGAAAAAGTATTTCGGTCATTGCATCGTCCACAAGGAACTTCGCGTTCGCACCCAAATCGACGCCGACAAGCGCCGCGCCCTAGACCAGAACCTCTTCGCTTACGAGTCTCTGGACCCGGCCGGCCTTGAATGGCGCACTGCGTTGGACCTCCATTACGTCCCAGCTAGTCAGCGCGCGGGCATCTGCGACGAGCTGAAGACCTTGTTGAGCTATGGGATCTTCGGCATGGGCAAGACCAAGGCTAGGATGGACTCGCAGATCTGCAACCCCATCTCTCCCCGGTTCGCCTCCTCGACCGCCGCTGGGCCCTCTCTCGTCATCCAACTCCAGACGCCCGCGTTGCTAGGATTGCCCGCGGAGTGGCAAACCGCGCGCTCCGCCGCGGACGTGCACCGGATCTACAGCCGCGCCTGGCGCGAGCTATCATCCAAGGCCCCACTGACGCTGTCTCACTACTTTGCCGAGCAGGAGTTGGCGGGCGGTCTTTACCTACATCGGAGGTTCCGCCCGGCCGGCTCCGCTTACCAGCCATGGTTGCTGACGAGCGCTGGCAGCGTCTTTGTGTTCGAGGGAAGCGACCGGCCCGAGGTCCGGCAACTCCTGGATGACTGGCTGCGAACTGGCTTGCCGATCGCTCCTTCCCTTCGGGAACACTATAAGTTGCAGGGCGGTGACTTCGACCTGTGGAACCAGTGCCCGTTCGTCCCAGAGAACGGGTTCGGCGAACTCGCCGTCAACCTGCAACTGAACTGGAAGGACCGGCTTCTGGAGGTGGATCATGATTGAGCAGACGCTCATCCCTTACTGGCGCATTGACGGAACTCTAACCGCCTTGGGCCCGCTGCGAATTGGCAATGGCACGGTTTTGACGGGGCGCATTCCCCGCAAAGTCAAAAAGGGCGACGGGCAGAACGAAGATAGCGCAGTGGAGACACTCGGCGTCTTCATCGATTCCACGGGCCAAGCCTACATTCCAGGCTCTAGCCTGAAGGGCTTCCTGCGTTCGTTCATGGATAGCCGGATTGCGAACCACAGCCTTATCGAGGTGGCATTCGGGTACCAGAAGGAGGCCTCTTCGGCTGAGGGCCGCGGCGAGGGCCTCGGCGGAGCGGTGACGGTCTGGGACACGCGCATCGCCGAGCCCGAAGCGCTGCCCGAGTCCGTGGCCGACCCGTATTGGGACAGAACCCGCGCGACGTGTGTCGGCTCCCATGTTGTCCTCGACCGGAGAACGCGCACTGCGAGCGACGAACTTCTGTTCTATGAGGAATATGTGCCCGCTGGCATAGGGTTCGACGTTACGCTGCTGGTGGAGGGCGGCGAGCTCGAGGGATGGACGGTCGACGATATTGCCGGCGCGCTGCTGGCGGGCCTCGATGAACTGCGCGACTCGCCTGCGCGAATGGGTGCGTCGAACGCCGACGGATGGGGGCATCTTGAATGGAAGCCGAAGGCCGTGCGGCGGATGTGCGACAAGGCGATAGCGAATTGGCTGAGCGAGCCAGGCTCTCCCCTGGTTGACCACCTCGCCCCGGCGGACGCAGCCCCTCTGTTGACCCTTGGCAAGGCGATTCTGGATCGGAAAAGCACAGCGACGGTTGACTTCAAGATCGACCTGCACTTCGCCAGCCCGTTCCTGGTGAACGACCCTTCGCGCGTAAAGCAGGAAAGCGGGTCTTCGGACCAGCCCAACCATACGCCTCTGAAGGCGCCCGGTGGCGGCCCGCTACTGCCGGCTTCCTCCATGCGTGGCGCCTTGCGTTCGCAGGCGGAGCGAATCGCCCGCACGCTCGGCATGACCGTGTGCAACCCGGCCGGGAAAAGGAGCGAGAGGCCGCCCGCCGTCAAGACCCGTCAGGACTTCGACAAGCTGGACGCGGTGGGCCGGCTTTTCGGCGCTCCAGGCTGGCGCTCTGCGGTGCGCGTTTCCGATTTCACTCTGGCGCCCGAGTCGCCCGACCCCGGCGATCCCAGGAGGCAGGAGTTCGTCGCTATCGACCGGTTTACAGGAGGCGGCGCGGATAAACTGAAATTCAACGCCGACGCGTTTACTCCCGCTGGGTGCGAAGGGTTCACGCTGCGCGGCGCGCTTTCGCTCGATATCGGGAGACTGGCGTTGCTGACGGACGGAGCGTCGGGCTGGTGGAATGAACCCCTGCATTTGCTCGCCTATACTCTGCGCGACCTGTGCGAAGGTGATATCCCCGTCGGCTTCGGCCGGTCGAAAGGCTACGGCGCATGCACGGCCCAGGTGAAGCTGGCCTCCGGTGTTGCCGGAAATGGGTGCCTTCCACAGGGGGCCACGGACCTGATAGAGGGTTGGTTCACGGAAAGGAGAAACGCATGAACTTTCACCATCCTTACCATTTCGTTCCGGTCGAGCCTCCTTCAGCGGGCGTTGATCGCAGGGCCTTCGAGGCGGGACAGCCATCTAACGTCACGCACGACCGGTATGCGCCGAACACCTGGTCCGGTCGCATCGTGTGTCGACTGAAGACCGTCAGTCCCATCTTCATAGGTTCCGAGCGAGGCGAAGGCCCAGCGCCCGTTCAGGTACAGAACTACACGCTCGGCGGACGGATTGCGATTCCCGCTTCATCCCTGCGCGGCATGGTATCTTCGCTCGCTGAGGCCGCCAGCAATTCCGCCATGCGCGTTTTCGATGGGGAGACCCGCTACTCTGTGCGTAAGCCACTAAAACCGGAGCACGTGCTTTCCGCGATTGGCGTGGTGTTGGGCGGCGGTGAGGGGGGCTTCCAGCTCCAACCGATCTGCATCCCCACTCTCAAGGCGAACCCCGACGGAACGGCCGCGCTGCCGAGGCCCTACTGGGCGCTATTCCCGGAGCCGAACCTCAAGGTATATATCGGTGATTCGCGCTCGATACGGAGAGACACGTTTCGGCACAGGACGTTCGATCTTGATAAGCCGGAATGGTTCGCGCTGCCTCTCGAACGGCGAGAGTGGCTTCCCGGCTACCTCTTGGCCGACGACCGGTTTCAATACCGGAAGCCAGTCTCCAGCCGAGGCTATGTTCTGGGGCAGGTTCCGCTGCAAGGCGGTTCCGACCCCCTGCCGGTGGAGGAGGCGAGGGGGCTCAGTGAAGAGGAGCGCAAATCCTGGCGACCGGGCGTCGTGCGCGTTCTCGGCTGTTGGGGCAACCGTGAGTCCGACATGCCGCCCGGCAAGAAGCATGAGATATTTCTGCCGTGGCCTGACAGCTCACCAGTCGTGAGCATCCCCAAGCAGGTTGTGGACGAATTTCACGATGTTTGCGACGCGCGGATGGAAGCCAGCCTCAAAGCGCACGAGCGGGACCCGGAGGCGCATCCGCTGCTGCCATTCGAGCCAAAGGACACCCGCCCGAGCCGGGAAGGAAGGCGCGTGCCCGAAGCGCAGAGGCTCATCCGGCTGAAGAAAGGCGACCTGGTCTACTTCGGCGTCGACGGGAGCGGGAATGTCAATGAGATCTCGTTCTCCGCGGTCTGGCGCAAACCGGTGCGCAACGGCGCCCATACAGCGACCGCCAGTGAGTTCTTCCCCGCCGAGTTATCTCCGTTCTCCTACCAGCGCGCAAACCTGAGCGAGGCCGAGCTGTTGTT
>Ga0182027_10016156_pt1 | contig 10213 bp, 8 predicted proteins | sample 712E1DmetaG_FD_121300 | JGI IMG/M metagenome (GOLD analysis project Ga0182027, IMG submission 121300) | Permafrost microbial communities from Stordalen Mire, Sweden - 712E1D metaG (Illumina Assembly) | ecosystem: Environmental > Terrestrial > Soil > Wetlands > Permafrost | place: Sweden... | reverse complement strand
TTGTTGGTGTAGTCGATGGTCCGAAAATCGATGGCCGGATTATCATTCAGGTAATCGTACGTCGCTTGATGCCCCATACAGAAGGTCGTAACGGTTTTCCCCGGATTCACGTTTTTTTTCGAGTTGTCGATGATGCCTTTCTGCATCAGATCAACAGTACCATCCGTGATCAGTTCCGTGTGGATGCCCAAGTGCTTCTTGCCGCAGAGGTTCTGCAAGACGGCATTGGGAATTCGTCCGTATCCAACCTGAAGGGTATCGCCATCTTCAATCAAACGCGAAACATAATTGCCGATTTTGATGGCAATATCCGTTTCGGCCTCCGGACCATATTCCAACAGCGTCTCATCATGGGGAACGATGTAATCGATATCCTTAATATTTAGAAAAGAATCGCCGTGAACCCGGGGCATAAAACGGTTTACCTGAGCAACAACAACCGATGCCCTTTTCACGGCCGCCTTGATCACATCAACGCTGATACCCAGACTCATATATCCAAGATTATCCGGGAGGGAAGTCTGGATCAGGGCAATATCCATCCTGGCCATACCACTGTCGAACAGCTTCGGCGTTTGTGAAAGAAATATCGGCGTATAATCCGCAACGCCCCGATTAATGGCATCCCGTGTGCTATCGCCGATGAAAAAAGAATTGTGGCGAAAATGCTGTTTAAATCTTTCTGCAGCGTACGGGGCTATTCCCAGGGATCGGATGTGGAGAACTTCGGCATCGCAGAAAGCCTTGGGATTCGATTTTACATAATGGATCAGAGACTGCACCAGATATTGTGGTTCTGCGCAGGCCGAACCGATAAAAATCGTATCCCCCCGATGAATGCGGCCGAAGATTACATTCTCCGAGGCAAACTTTTCCGGATATTTATTTCTCCAAATTTCCAAATCCATGCTCTTTCCCTCATTTTCATGCCGGTTACAGAACATTGATGCTGTTTTTAACAGGCATCCTGTTTGCCATTCATAATCCAGATTTTCATCTGTTGAGCCTGTTTGATTAACTCTTCCCGAAAATCAGGGTGAGCTATGCTGATGAGGGCTTCAGCTCTTTCCCATGTGGATTTGCCTTTCAGCTGAATCATGCCGTATTCCGTCGTAACATACTGAACGATTGACCGCGGCACAGTGACAATCGATCCCGGCTCAATGGTCGGAACAATGCGTGAATGCAATTTGCCTTCTTTATCCGTATAGGTTGAACTCAGAGAAATAATCCCCTTGCCGCCCCGGGACTGAAAAGCGCCGAAAATAAAATCAAGCTGGCCGCCCGTGCCTGTTTTTTGGTGGATACCTGATGATTCCGAGCAAACCTGACCGTACAGATCCACTTCAATAGCGTTATTAATGGCAATCACTTTGCTATTGAATGATATGATTCTGGGATCATTAGTAATACTGACCGGATAGGAAGAACAGGTGGGGTTGTGATCCAGAAAATCATAGAGTTTTTTTGTCCCCATGGCAAAGGTGTAAACTATTTTGCCCTTATCAGCCGATTTCAGACGGCCTGTGACTTTGCCGGCGTTATACAAATCGACGACGGAATCACACATCATTTCCGTGTGAATGCCCAGGTCTTTCAAATCGCTTTCGGCGATCATCTGCCCGATCAGATTCGGCAGACCGCCAATTCCCAATTGAATACACGACCCATCCTCAATTTCCTTCATAATATGCTCGGCAATGCGTCGATCAACTTCCTTGGGCGCTACGGATTTAACCTCCATCAGCGGCGGGTTTTTTCCTTCCACGATATAATCCACTTTGGATACGTGGATGGACTCTTTGTTGCCTCCGTAGCAGTAGGGAACGTTCTTGTTCACTTCAACAATAATCTTTTTTGTTTTATCCAGTACCGCACCCGTGACCGAATTGCACAGGCCATAATTGAAATAGCCGTTTTTGTCCATCTCGGTTACCGTAATAAATGCGACGTCGAAATCGAGGTATTTCCTGATTGTTCGCGGCCCCTGATGATAGCTGAAAGGGATGTAGTTACATAAATCTTGATCATGAAGACGGCGGCCGGCTGTTGACAAATGCCAGTCGTTCATGACTACATGCTCGCGCTTGGGATCCGCTTCGACAATCTTGGGAATCCGTGATGTACAAACGCATCTTAAGTCAATATGCTTGAGTTGGTGAATTCTTTTGGACAGCGCTTCATCCAGAGATTCGGGTATCAAAATAAATTCACTGTAAAAAATTCTATCACCGGACTTGACATAGCTTGCCGCTTCATCAGCCGAAATCAGCTTTTGCTTATAGTCTGCATATACTTCTTTCATGTTTTATCATCCTCTAAATAAATTTTATATTAAACAATATTCAGCTCTTATAGTCATACACGCCACGATTGCTCTTTCTGCCTAGATTTCCGGCCCGAACGAGTTTTCTCAAAAAGGGTGCCGGCCGGTATTTATCACCTAATTCCCTGTGCAGACCTTCCATAACTCGAAGCAGCGTGTCATTGCCGATCAGGTCCGACAGTGCCAGAGGACCAATGGGATGATTGCAGCCCAGGACCATGCCTTTATCAATGTCTTCGGCAGTCGCCACACCTTCCTCCAAAGTATAAAAGGCTTCGTTGATCATTGTGCAGAGAATGCGGTTCACGGCAAAAGCCGGGGCTTCCTTGACGATAATGCATTCCTTGCCAAGTTTCTTCCCCCAAGCCAATGCGGCTTCGAGGGTTTCATCCGATGTCTGATAGGCCCGGATGACTTCCAGCAGACGCATAACAGGGACGGGATTAAAGAAATGAGTGCCGATCACTTTTTCCGGCCGGTTGGTAATCGCAGCCATTTCCGTGATGCTCAGACCGGATGTGTTGGTAAAATACAGACAGTCGGCGGAGACAATTTCATCGAGTTCCTTGTAGAGTTTCTTCTTGACGTCCATTACTTCGATAATGACTTCAACAATAACATCCGCATCTTTGGCAGCTTCCGTAAGATCCAGAACCGGTTTGATTCTGGCCAGTATGGCGTCTGCCTCGGCCTTCGTCTTCTTTCCTTTTTCCACGTCCCGACTGATATTTTTAGTGATGGCTTTCATCCCGCCGTCGATAAAGCGCTGTTCGATATCCCGCATGGTCACCTCCATGCCCGCCTGAGCACAAACCTGTGCAATGCCGTTACCCATCAATCCTGCGCCTAAGACACATACTTTCTTTATTTCTTTCATGACTGTCTCCTTCGAAATATTTTTATAGTTACTGAAGATTTACCTTTCGCACTTCAACCGGTCTTTCTATTGCCGGATTCGCCTGCTTGGGGCGTTGCAAGAGCCATTTAGGCCCTCCGTTTGACTGCAAAATATCAAGAAATATCCGAAACGTAAATTCGGTGGAGACCTCATTTTGCCCTGGCAATATCCGTATTTTCATTTTCTGGGCACCTTATGTCGCCCCTAACAACAAGGATGGAGATATCAGGTCCTAAAATACCGCGATCTCCTCCATGCGTCCGTCAAGCTTCCGTCATAAACAAAAAAGAAAGGGCCGGCAAAAACCGGCCCTTTCTTCACGCTTGCATGATAATCACTGGCAATACTATTTTTGCAGCAACTTACCGATCGTCATGATTTCCGCCTCTTTGGTGCCCTCATAGAGTTCGAGAATTTTGGCGTCCCGATACCATTTCTGAACATCATACTCCTCCATGTAACCATAGCCGCCGTGGATTTCCACACCCGCATTGGCACAGAAGACTGCCGTTTGTCCGCCCAAATATTTACCCATAGCCGCCAGGGTATAATCAGGCGTTCCATTGTCGACCAGCCATGCTGATTTATAGACAAAGCCGCGCAGGGCTTCAATTTTGATGGCCATTTCCGTCAGCTTCTGCATGGTGATCTGATAGCTTCCCAGAGGAGCGCCGAAAACGGTTCTATCCTTGGCATATTTCACGGAAGCAGCCAGACAGGCTTCTGATAATCCAAGGGCCTGGGCGGCAATCATGATTCTGGTGATATCGAAGAAGTGCATCAGTTGATAAAAACCTTTACCGGGCGTGCCAACCAGATTTGCCTGAGGCACACGGACATCTTCCAACGCGATTTCCGCCGTGTCGCTGGCCCGAAGTCCCAGTTTGCCGTGAAGTTTTGTTCTTGTAACGCCTTTGGTATCGCATGGAACAAGAATCTGGCTGAAACTGGAATGTTTTTTGGCGTCGGCCTCTGTAATGGCCTGAACGATCATATGGGTGCTGCATGTTCCATTGGTGATAAACATTTTGGTTCCGTTAATGATCCAGTCCTTGCCATCTCTTACGGCCCTTGTCTTATAGCCTGCCACGTCGGTACCGGCATTCGGTTCCGTGTAGGCTCCTGCAAAAACATACTCACCGGTGCAGATGGGCGGAAGGTACTTCTTTTTCTGCTCTTGGGTTCCATAGTTAAAAACATTCTGCGCTCCAAAACAGGCGCCATAAAGATTCAAACCGATGCCAATGCAGGCTTTGGAAAGTTCTTCGGTGACAATTGCATGCCCCAGGAAGCCAACACCTGCTCCTCCATACTCTTCCGGAATCCAAGCGCCCAGCAAACCATTTTCCGCCGCCTTCATTCTGACCTCTGGTGTATACTGCTCCTTTTCGTCCGCCTCATGGGCAATAGGCACCATTTCGGCCTGGCCGAATTTATAGGCCATGTCTTTTAACATCTGAAGTTCTTCGGTTAATCGAAAGTCCATTGTATTCTCCTTTATTTAAATTTGTATTATTTCATTTCACCTTCAGTGAACCATTGCCGCACTGAAGACCATTTTCTTCTTACAGAAGCTCCAAAGCAGTCGCCATGGACACACCACCACCGCCGCAAAGCGTAGCCAGGCCAAGGCTCTTACCGTTTTTTATCATCGCATGCAGCAATGTGACCATGATGCGGCATCCCGTCGAGCCGATAGGATGACCCAGTCCGATACCGGAACCATTGACGTTGGTGATGTCCCGGTTCAGCCCCAGTCCCCTCTCGCAGGACAGATACTGGGCGGCAAAGGCCTCGTTGACTTCAATCTGTCCAAAATCACTGATTTTGAGCCCCGATTTCTTAAGCATCTGATTGACAGCCGGAATAGGGCTGGTACCCATGACGGAAGGATGGCATCCGCCGTAACCGACTGCCTTGATCCGGGCCAAAGGCTTCAGGCCCAATTCCTTGGCTTTTCCGGCGGACATAATGATCATAGCGCTGGCGCCGTCGTTGAGGCCGGAAGCGTTTCCGGCAGTAACCTTCCCGACTTCTGGAATAAAGGCCGGTTTGAGCGCCGCCAGCTTATCCATGGTCAGGCCGGGCATGAAGTGTTCATCCTTGTCGAAGATCACCGGCGGTTTGCCTTTCTTGCCGGCAAGGGAGATGGGTACGATTTCTGCTGCAAAGTCTCCGTTTTGCGTTGCCCGTTCGGCGTTGTTGTGGCTCCGCAGGGCGACTTCATCCATTTCTTCGCGGGTGATACCGAGCATCTGAGCGACAAATTCCGCCGTCAGGCCCATGATGTAGGGTTTGCCCTTGTACATATCTATGGGCATACCTGATTTGACGGGGCCTTTCTCCGGTCCGGGAAGGAGGCGCGATCCACAGAAAAGTTTGCGTTGCAGAGCGTCTTCGAGGACCTGATCCTGCAAGCGATATCCCCATCGGGCGCCCGACAGGGCATAGGGCACGCCGGACATGTGTTCAACACCGCCGCCCAGAATGACATCAGCTATTCCTGCCTGGATCATGGCCATGCCGGAAACGACAGCTTCCATTCCGGAAATACAGACCCGGTTGACAGTAACCCCATTGCTTGATTCCGGAATATCAGCCATCAGTGCAGCCACTCTGGCGATATTCAGGTTGTCATGGTGCTCGCAACAGCATCCGTAACGCACATCGTCAATGATCACCGGATCAATGCCGGCGCGCCGCACGGCTTCTTTCATAGCAACACTGGCAATTGTGGGACCGTTCGAATCTTTCAGCGTACCGCCGAAGCGTCCGATGGCTGTACGGCAGGCAGAAACAATAACAACATCTTTCATTTTTGTATTCATATTCGTTCTCCTTTTATAGAGGTTCTTTACTGATTATTGACTTGATACAAAACTTAGTATCTCCAGAACCTGCATTTATTTATTTCTTTTCCAAACCGGTTTGCCATCCGGATCCATGTCCTCCGCCCTGACTGACGGGGAGGGGCAATCACAGCCATGGGGGAGACATGGATCACGGAATGGCGGTTGTCTGTTTGCATCGTTTCGCTCTTCTTTCGGGTTCAGAATATGGAATTCACCTTTATTTGTAAATCCGGTGAACAGCTTATTTCGGCCATTGAATATCCGCATTTCCCGAATACTTTAACCCTATGCATGGAATCATCACATCTCTGGTATAAAAGCGGTAAAAGGCTTTTTTCACTTTTAACGGCCGATGTATGCGGGTTTCCTCTTTTCCAGAAAAGCCTTCATTCCTTCTTTTTGATCATCGGTGCTGAAACACTGGGCGCAGCACTCTGCTTCCAGACGGGTGGCGCTATCCAGAGACAGATCATAGCCGTAATTGATGCTGTGCTTGGCCATTTTCAGTGCAAAGCCCGGTAATGCAGCCAGCTTCCCGGCAAACTTCTTCGACTCCGCAAGCAGTTGGTCGGCAGGAAGCACCCGGTTGACCAGACCGATTTCATAGGCGCGCCGGGCTGTAATCTGGCCGCCGCCTAAAATCAACTCCTTGGCCCGCCCCATCCCGATGATCCTGGGAAGACGCTGCGTGCCGCCCCAGCCGGGAATCAGACCGATCAGGATTTCCGGCTGACCGAATGCGGCATTTTCGGAGGCAAAGCGCACATCGCAGGCCAGCGAAATCTCCGTTCCGCCACCCAATGCAAATCCGTTGATGGCGGCGATGACGGGCTTAGGCATCGTCTCGATCAGCCGCAGGGTTTCATGGCCCAGTTCCATAAAGGACAGCGCATCCACAGCCGTCATGTTCTGCATCTGTGAGATGTCGGCTCCCGCAACAAAAGCCTTGTCTCCCGCACCTGTCAAAATCAAAGCCTTGACAGTCGCAGAATTCTTACAAGCCGTAGCGGCATGAAGCAACTCTGTCATGGTCACTGCGTTCATGGCGTTTAGGGCTTTCGGGCGATTGAAAGTGATAGTGGCAATGCCGTCTTCGATTTCAAAAATAATGTTTTGATAGTCCATAGTTCTTTTCCTTTCTTGTGTAGAAGTATTATCTGTATGTTCACTTCATTTCCCGATCCTGCCCGCACGACAGATAACGCGGATGAGATCGGTAATGCCGTCTGTCGTAATAGAATTTTTCTCTTCTTTCTACAGATCAATGGTCTGCCGGAAAACAGACTAAGGGAAAGGCAAGTGAAAGTAAATCAGGTGATGTCCCCATTTGCGGCCTTGCGATACCTTATTCTTTCTTAAAAGACCGAAGAGGATATCCTGTTTTGTTCTTTACGAATGAATGATCTCGTGATAGATAATAGTCATGGATACGGAGAAAAAAAGAATCGTCATCGCCGAAGACCATACCATCCTCAGGGAAGGTCTGAAGGCGTTGCTTTCTCTAAACATCGAACTTGTCGTGGTCGGAGAAGCGCAAGACGGACGCGAAGCCGTCCGGATTGCGTCGGAATTGAAACCCGATCTAGTTCTTATGGATCTTTCCATGCCCAGGATGAATGGCATTGAAGCCATCAAAGAAATTAAGAAACAGCACCCGGAAATCAAAATCATCGTTTTCACTGTTTATAAAACAGAAGAATATGTTCTGGCCAGTCTTCAGGCCGGAGCGGATGGCTACATATTAAAAGAAGCCAACTACGCCGAGTTTTTGATAGCCATTAAGAATGTACTGATGGGCAAGCATTATCTGAGCGCTGAAATCTCGGGAAAAGTCATTGAGGGTTATCTGAAAGGGCAACAGGATCACGCACCCCTCACAGTGTGGGATACACTCACCTCACGGGAGCGCGAGATTCTGAAACTGGTGGGAGAAGGATACAAAAACCGGGAAATCGCCGACGATTTGTGCATCAGCATGAAAACGGTTGAAAAGCATCGCGAGAATCTGATGAAAAAGCTCGATCTTCATACAGCCTCGGCGCTCACATCATACGCCATCGAAAAAGGACTGGTCACCAAATAAACTTTAACGCGATCTACCAGGATGCGATAATGGACGTACCCTTTCCTAATGCTGTCCGTATCTTCAGGGTTCCTCCGGTATGCTCCGCCCGTTCCAGCATACTCATCAGCCCCAATCCCTCAAGAACTGAAATATCATAGTTCCTGGCAACCTGTTTCAGATCAAATCCCTTGCCATTATCCTCGATTGTCAGTTGAATCCTATTTTTTACTTTTTTAAGGGATACACACACGTGATCGGCAGAACTGTGTTTTGCGGCATTGTTGAGCGCCTCCTGAAGGATTCGGTAAATGATGATTTTCAGGGGTTCCGAAATATCCTCCTCTTTAAGTTGAATATCCTGCTCCACGCGCATATCGGAATAAACCGCCTGAAGTTCCCGGCAAAACCATGAAATAGTCGCCAGAATACCTAGATCATCAAGAATGGTCGGGCGAAGGTCCATCATGATTCTGCGCACTTCATCAATGGTCTGTTTCAATAAATTTGCGCTTGTCTCCAGCAGTGCGACTGCTTTTGATATATCCTGTTTTTCAATGAGATGCTGATGGATAGTCTCCAGACTGAATTTAATCGCTGTCAGATACTGCCCGATGCTGTCGTGGAGTTCCCGGGAAATGTGTTTTTTTTGCCGTTCCTCGACGTTCATGAGCTGGGCGGACAATGCGCGCAGCTGTTTTTCCGATGTCTGGAGCCTTTGCTGGGCTATCTTGCGCTCGGTGATATCTTCCATATGAGATATAACGGAATCCGGCGGCATGTAAGTGAAAGTGAATATGATAATTTTTTCTATTTCCCGGGTAAACATCCGGTAGGGCGTCTCTCGTCTGATCTGGTAATGTTTATTGAAGCAAGTGTTCAAATCCGACTGAATGTCAGGTCTGTTTTTATAGATGATACTTGCCGGCGTATCTATGAAATTGCCGATCAATCCATCCGTGAAATCTTCCATTGTAATATTGTAGTCGGCAATAATAAAATCATCGCCCTTTTTCTGCCAGGTAATGGTTGGAATATGCGTGAGCCTGAATTGGATTTTCAGACGCTCCTTATCGACCTGAATCATCTTTTCCATCTGCTTGAGTTTGATTTCACTGTTTTCCAGTTCAGCAATTCTCTTGCGCAAAACGGTTACATCATCAGTCATTTCCGAATCTATCTTCTCGTTCACCCGAACATCTCCATGTCTTAAAAAATGTTTTATATTTAACGACCTATTATTTAGCATTTCTGCAAACAAAATAATAGTACGAATTGACTCAAATAAAATGTTATCGAGTTTTATCGTTAGTCGTGAATTTTGATCATTACGGTAATCTCCATTTTTCCAGTTTCATAAATTTATTTTTTTGTAAGTGCAGGAAATAATTCTGACGGTTCGTTTTCGGATTTTGATTTTTCCTTCCTGAAGCCAGTAAGTTATCACCCTTCGTTAATAATACTTGTTTTCAATCGGCAATCATTAATGTTATTTCCTCCGTAATTATGATAAAAATATAAACGCATAAAAGGAGATGTTATGCGCAAAATTATCGTTTCCATTTTTCTGATTCTAACCTTTCTTTGTCTTCCGGCCATGGGCATAACGGCAGCGGATTGGTTCAATAATGCAAAAGCATTGTGGGATGAGGATAGTGGGAAATTTACCGACCCCACAAAGGCAATTCAATATTTAAACAATGCTATTAAATTACAGCCGGATTATGCCAGCGCTTATAATAACAGGGGGAATGCTTATGCTGACCTCCGCCAGTATCAACGCGCCATAGAGGACTATAATAAAGCTATTCTCCTAAAACCGGATTATGTCTATGCCTATATCAACAGAGGGGATGCTTACTATGGCCTTGGCCAGTATGAGCGCGCTATCGAAGACTGTAATAAAGCCATTCTCCTGAAACCGGATTATGCCCCTGTTTATAGCAATAGGGGGAAGGCTTACGCTAAATGGGGCCAGTATTATCCTGCCATTGAGGACTTTAATGAGGCAATTCGTCTTAAACCGGATGATGTTAATGCTTACAACAACAGGGGCTTTGCTTATTTATTGCAGG
>Ga0182027_10016155_pt1 | contig 10214 bp, 9 predicted proteins | sample 712E1DmetaG_FD_121300 | JGI IMG/M metagenome (GOLD analysis project Ga0182027, IMG submission 121300) | Permafrost microbial communities from Stordalen Mire, Sweden - 712E1D metaG (Illumina Assembly) | ecosystem: Environmental > Terrestrial > Soil > Wetlands > Permafrost | place: Sweden... | reverse complement strand
CGCAAAACTGGGGATAACAATATTTCCGCCGGCCGCTACCGTGGCGTTAATCACATCGATGAGGTCAGGATACATCGCTAAGGGTGAATCCAGTTCCCGGTCGCCGTAAGTTGACTCGGTCCAGACGTAATCGGCATTATCGAAAACCGTCGGATTATTTAAAATCGGTTTGTTCTGCCGGCCGATATCACCGGAGAAGAGCAATGTCCGATGCTCACCGTTTTGCTCGATTTTAACCTCGATCATGGCCGCGCCCAGCACGTGCCCGGCATCGTAAAAAGTAAAACTGATTCCTTTGGCCAATTGCATCGTTTGTTTATAAGGAACAGGCGTTAAATGTGATATCGCGGCTTGCGCGTCTGCAACAGTGTATAAAGGCAGTTCGGGATGAGGGCCGATGCGACCGTCGCGGAGATGCCTTTTCTTTTTATTTTCCGCATCCTGCGTTTGCAGGTGGGCAGCATCCATCAGCATTACGGCGGTAATATCCTCGGTGGCGCTGGTGCAGTAAATCTGTTTACTGAATCCTTCTTTGACCAGCTTCGGTAAATAGCCGCAATGGTCCAGATGTGCGTGCGTCAGCAAAACTGCGTCAATGCTGTGCGGATTAACCGGGAAAGGCGCCCAGTCCCGTGCCTTTAAATCATGCTCCTGAAATAAGCCACAGTCTACCAGGAATTTAAAACCGTTGGCTTCTATCAAATACCGCGAACCGGTAACATTCTGCGCCGCGCCGAGAAAAGTAATTTTTATCTGCATATCTAACTCCCAATTTAATCCAATATAGCAGAAAGCAAGACGGGAAACAATATTCGGTTGGAGTTAATAATCAAGTTTTAATATATCAACCTGTTGAGCTGAGTATCTTGTAATCAATTAACAAACAAATCAGAAATTCGGAATGCGAAACAATGCATGGTATTGACAGACAGACAGATAATGTACTATTCTCAATCAGCAAGACAATTCTCACTTAAGGAGCAACCCGTGACCGGACTTCTAATTGCAGCTGTTTTAGTCGGCGCTTATCTGCTGGGTTCGATTCCTTCCGCTTATCTCATCGGCAAATTCAAAAAAGGCACCGATATCCGGAAAATCGGCAGTAAGAACATGGGCGCGATGAACGTTATCTACAATGTCGGCTTCTGGTGGGGCGCCCTGGTCATGGTTATTGATATCGGCAAAGGCGTGCTGGCAATGGCAATCGCCAAACAACTCCTCCTGCCGCATTCGGAATTAGCTTATTATGCTGCAGGTATTATCGTGATATTAGGCCATAATTTCCCGGTATTTCTTAAATTTCGCGGGGGAAAAGGCGGCGCTACCGCCGTCGGCGTGCTCAGTTATCTGATGTTTCCTTTCGGGTTTCTGGTGGGGCTGGGATTTTTTGGGGTGTTGATGCTGATTACCCGCTTCCCGACACTCAGCTACGGCCTCGGACTGCTCACTTTCCCGTTCGTTGGTTGGCTGCATTATCACAACGGGAATTGGGTAATTTTTTCCTCGATTGTCGTGGCAATTCCGTTTATCCGCTATGTGCCGCGACTGAAAGAAATCTACGGTAAGGCCGGAAACCTCGGCCATGCAATCCGGCGTAAAAACCTTAAAGACAGGTTCTAAATTATCCAATAAAAAGAGCCTGCGAATTTATTATCACAGGCTCTTTTGTTTTTACCTGAAAAAAAATCTATGCCTGCGGCGGCGCCGGATTCTTATAACCTTCCAGTAATACCTTGGGCACCATTGAAATCAGCTCGTCCACATTCAACAATTTCCCTTTTTCCTGAATAATCGTCTTCGCCCTCGCCGATTCCGAATAAATCGAAATATTGGGATAGGTAACATCAAAAACCTGGCCGTTGATATTTGCGGCTTCAGCGGTGCAAAGGTAGACGACGAAGGGCGCTACCGTTTCCGGCCCCGGCGGATGCATTAACTCTTCATATCTTTCCCTGGTAATCAATCCGGAATCCAAACGCTTCTGGAAACCGGCTTTCACATCCTCGCTCAAGGTGAAGCGCGTGCCGGCGGTTGGCGCGTAAGCGTTGCAGGTAATACCGTAACGCCCGACCTCCCGGGCCACAGCCCGGGTCAAACCAACGATGCCGGCTTTCGCCGCCGAATAGTTGCAATGCCCCACCGCGCCCAGCCATGCGGTAGAGGTTGTATTGATAATCCGTCCCCATTTTTGTTCCCGCATTAAAGGAGTAGCGTGACGGATGCAGTTGAAAGAGCTTTTCAGATAAGAGTTGATGGACATGTCCCATTCTTCTTCAGACATATTCCAGACCATTTTAGGGGCATCCGAACCGGCGTTATTCACCACGATATCGATTCTGCCGAAACTTTTAACGGCGGTTTGAATCGCCTGCTGCGCTTCTTTAAAATCCGAGACACTGCCGAAAAACGGGACGGCTTCGCCGCCGGCTGCTTTTATCTCCGCGGCTACTGTGGCCGCGTCCCCGCCCTGCGTTCCCGGCTTCCGGTTATTGGTGACCACCTTAGCGCCTTCCGCTGCCAGGGCCACGACGACCGCTTTGCCGATTCCCTGACCGGAACCGGTGACCAGTGCGACTTTACCTGTTAATTTACCGGCCATTTTTATCCTCCATCAACATATTTTTTCATAGATGAGACGGGAAACAGGCGTGGGGCCGGATTATAAACCGGCGTGAAACATAATTATTGTCCACATGATACCATATGCCGGAATGATTCGTTATACACAAAAAGACGGACTTTTGCCCAAATAATTGCAGATATGGCGTAGCGAAAAGTCCGTCCATGTTTAATAATCAGGAGCGGCAGCTATTACTTTCTATCGTCGGTTCTTCTTTTTTCACCCATTCTTTTCCACTGATTGATAAACACCAAAGCCGCAAATATGCTGATCAGTAGCGTGCCGATAATTTCCCCGTATAATATAACGTGATTCAGTTCTTTAAAAAACACTTCTCCATTCCTGGCGATGAACAGCAGTTGAATACACAAGGCCAAGGCTGACGCGAACAGTAACAATTGAGCTGCCAGCACCGCGAGAGTTGATTTTAGCCTTCTTCCATATAACAGCGTCGAAAAAGACATCTATACACCTCCGTTATCTAATTGATTTAACGCGTCCGGCCTCTTTAAGCGCACGGCGCCGGCGAATCAATATCAATAACAGCACCCCGACAATGACGAACATTGCCGCGCCGATGATTTCGCTGATGAGTACCAATCTGACTGACGTGACAGGCGGAACTGTCATCTGCTCTTCAGGCGATGTCGTGTACAATTCCCGGCCTGCCGCCATCTCAATCCGGAAAGTGTAAGTACCGCTTTGCCAACCCGGCGCGGGCACATATTCCAGACTGCCGCCGGTATCCCCCGCGGGTAATTGCGTGGGTGACCGCAGTGGAACATCCTCCAGCGGGGCGTTGTCCAGACTGACCTTCAGTACCAGTTCCACCTGAGACAGTGGCTGACCGCTGTTTCTTACCAGATAAGCCACCACCGCGGAAGTAAGATTATTTGTCGAAGGATTGTATTGCGGGGTGACGCTGAAATTAACGAAAGAGACGGTCGGCCCGGTAGTAGTTGTTGTTGCGGTGGTTGTTATTCCTGCCGGCGCATACAGTACTGCGAATTGAGTAAAGTGGGTAGTGGTACAGCTGATTGTATTGTGCACCGTATCGATAACGATGTTATTAAGCGGCACCCAGGTGCCTGTGGTCGTGTCATAAAAAGCGATGATAAGGTCGCCCTCCCCTGCTCCGACAGGCAAGGTTGCCGGGTCGTACTGCATGTTGACAGTGACCGGAGGATTGAAAGTAGCGCCGGACGGCCCCAGTTCCAGGGCGGCCACCAGCGTGTCAGCAGTCGGAGGGGTAGGCGGCGGCGCCGCCGGCGGACCGCAGGTAATAGCCTGCAGCGGGGCGCCGTTCTTGTCCAAAGCCTGTGTCCCCTTGGGAATAGTTACGCTGTCTTTGTTATCCGCCGAGGCGAGAGCAATCGTTGCAGGCGTGACGCCAGTGGCAGTCGGCGTCCAGGTCGTCTGCGTGGAACCGGGACTGATGGTTGTGGTTGTAGGCGTGGTCGATGCTGTGGTTGTAGTTGTAGGTGTAGTTGAAGTTGTGGTTGTGATCGCGGTCGATGTTGTAGTTAGGGTCGTGGTTGTCGACGTGATTGTAGTTGATGTCGTAGTGGTCGTAGTTTCGCTGCCGCCGGCCGCGGCTATAGTAACGAAAGTGTTATCCTCGGAAACCCCTGTCAAACCGCCAACGCTGGATTTGGCGCGGAAATGGTATACGGATGACGGATTCAAATTATTCAGGGTCACGGAATGGCTGCCGGTCGCGTCCGACGGCTGCGAGGCAACCAACCCGTAGCTGATATCTGCGCCGTATTCCACCCGGCTGTTAGACGCGCCGTTGGTCTGCCAGGCAATGACTGCGCTGCTGGAAGTGATACCGGACATAGTAACATTGCTAATCTCCAGCGGCACCGTCGCCGTGATGTTCGTGCCGCCTGACGCCAAAACCACTGCAGCCGGCAAGACGGCGTAAATAAGACAAATCAGGCAGTAAACAAGACGGCGTTTCATGATGTTTTACGTTTTTGGAGTACCAGTACCAGTAAAATGGTGACTATCACTCCCCCGATAACCGCCACCACAATAATCGTCCAGTTGATATTGGCGCCCGATTTTTCCACAACAGTGATTGTCGAAGCACTTGGCGCAGTACCGGACGTGGTGGTAGTGGTTTGGAATACCTGTTTTGAAGAAAACTGCACCGGTACGGTAGTTGAAGTTATCAAATTGCCTGCAGCATCTTTGACTGTAACATCAACCTGATATTTTCCGGCAGGAATTGTCCCCTGCCCGGTAAAGTTCACCTGGTATTGCCGGGAATAACCGGGAATAATCGGCCAGCCGGTATTCACCGAACCGGTGGCAATTATCTTGCTGCCATCCATTAAAGTAGCCTCGACCTGAGGCTTAACGTAATAATTGCCGTTATCGGTTACAGTCACCAACACACCTGCGGTGTTATTGTTCATGGCGGTGATGGGGTCGACGGCGGTAACCTGAGTGCTAGTATCGGTGGTATTACCGGTTACGGTCAGCAACACCCTGGCTGCCACGGCGCTGACCGTGGCTACCTGTTGATCTGACGCCGCAATAGTGTGAATGAAGACAATCGCATATCTGCCGCCGGCTCCAGTACCCGGCGGAATCGTCGCCGTCACCGTCAGCTCCTGCGTAGCGTTTGCTTCCAGATGGAAATTTGTTGGCGTTACCGTCAGCATTGTCCGGGCAGACTCAGGACTGGTATCATTCGTCGGGGACAGCATCACAAAATCCTGATTGGCCGATGTCCCATATCCGTCAACTTCAACGCCGAAATCCGCCGGGGAATCGGCGGAATTTTGCACAGTCATCGTATACGTGTAAGTCTTACCGGGGCTGACTGTTTCCTCGATTTTGCCATTATAGACCGTAACGCCGGCAAAAACCGGCGCAGCCAGCGCCACCGCCAGAATTAAGGCCAGAAATATCGCGAGAAACGCCTTTTTCATGCAAGTACCGCCTCGTTCATTCAAGTTTTAGTAATTATTAATAGGTGCCGACGAAAGTAATAGTAATTGAGTAGGAACCGGGAGAATCACTCGATTCCACCTGCTGACTAACGTAAAAAGGGAGATTGTTCAGGCCATCTGATTGGTTATAATTAAAACCGCTGGAAGCATTATGGTCAGCGGGTAAAGTTTTGCCTATTTGCAGTTGTTGGGTTAAGTAAACCGAACCAGTGGCAACCATCTGCCCTGGATACCCAGTTGCCGTGTCTGATACGCTTACAGTCCAGGTATCTGCATCAGTACTAACAGAACATATGCCGCTACCGTAAGTTGGCCCGCCGACGGTCATTACGCCCAGGTTAATATCATTGGGGGCAGTAACATCAATGTGAGTACCACTGTAATTGATGTCCGGACGATGCACGGATACCGGTGTGATTACAGAAAACCCGGTATTATCAGTGTTAACGTTTTTTATCTGCCAATTCGAGGCTAAAATAGGCGATGCGAGTATTATAAAAAGGCAAAAGAACCCAAATACCTCGATAATCAGCTTTCGCCGCATATTTTGCACCGCCTTCTGTGATAAAAAGAAATTGTAAACAACCAGTGGTGAGACCGCTTGCACGGTCTCACCACTTCACTCTAAATAGATAAATTATTAACCAGGCGAGCCGGTAAAAGTAATCGTAATCTGGTAAGAACCAGCGGTATCCCCCGAGACAACCTGCTGGCTGACATAGAAGGGGAGAGATGTCGGATTAGTATAAGAAAAGCCTGAATCCGCATTAGCATAAGAACCGTTTGTCTGACTAATTTGGAATTTATCCGTCAGCAGAGTTCCGCTACCGTCACCTACCGTATCCATTTTACCTGCGTGTGATACCTTGGCATCTGCAGCTAATACTGATGTTGATGCATCGTTAGTTTCTACAGTGCCCGGAGTGGTACTGCTCTTAGTAGTGGTACCGCCTACAACCATGACGCCCATGCTAATGGCAGACGGCGCAGTGATGGCGATATAACCAACGACGGTAAAAGTAACAACATCGGTGCTGTCCTGTCCGCTCTGATGAACATAAACATCCCTGACACTGGACGTTGTCGTCGGGCCGGCTGCCAAGTGGAAATGCGCGGTTATTGTAGTATCATTCGATACTACAACGGTATCTGCCGTTACTCCTGTGCCCGTAATCGTAATGGTGATCACCGCGGTGGGGTCGGTATCGAAGCTGCTGCCGGTGAGAGTTTCCGAAATATCAACCGCGCCGCCGCCGGTGGCATGGGGCGTGCCGCTGGTCGTCGAAATACTGGATAATACCGGCACCGGCGCGACGTCGCCGCTGATTCCGGCAGTACCTATATTCGAGGCTAAAACTACACTTGGCAACGCTATCGCTGCCACCAACGCAAGAACCAAACATAATGCTAAAAACTTTTTCACTCATTCTCCTTTAGATATTATTATTTTTTTACCGGTTGCTAATAATTATCTTTCACCTTTAGCGGATTGCGGCCGAGCAGACTGAGAAAGCTGTCTTTTTGCGCCCGCTGCCCTTCGCGTTTTCCCCGCTAATTTCTTTCACATAAGCGTTATCCCCCCTTAACGGATTTCACGTTATAATGCCAAATCCAGTATATCGGGGAATTCTTAATAAACTATAAATATCCGGGCAAAATTCTGAATATTTTCTAAACAGTTATCAGACAATAAAAACGGGCGCTTCTTTCGAAGCGCCCGTTTAATCCTGATATTTACCGGACTGGTGTATTACATCTTTAGCTGAAATTTATACCCGACACCTGGAATCGTGACGATATACTCCGGATTAGTTCGGTCGTCTTCAATTTTAGCCCTGAGGCGGCTGGTAAAAACATGCAGGTATTCTCTTTCCTGCGCGTATTCCGCACCCCAGACCCGGTTCAAAAGCTGGCTGTATGTCAAGACTTTCTCCGCGTTCAGAGCCAATTCCCGCAGCAGATTATATTCCGTGGGCGTCATTTTCACAATCTTGCCGCGCACGGTGACCTTTCTTTGTACAAAATTAATTTTAACGTTCCCGCAGGTGAAATCCGGCTCGACAACCGCCGTTTCACGTGCCCTGGTTCGCCGCAATACTGCTTTGATGCGAGCCACAAGTTCGCTGCTGCCGAACGGCTTGGTGATATAATCATCAGCGCCGTTTTCCAGACATTTCACTTTGTCCTGTTCTTCATCCTTGGCGCTGAGCGTGATAATCGGGATTGACGACCATTCCCGCAGCCGGCGGCAGGTCTCAAAACCATCCATCCTGGGCATAATGATATCCAACACCATCAGGTCCGGTGCTTCCCGTTCCACCAGCTTCAATGCTTCCGTGCCGTCACCGGCTGACATGGCATCGAACCCATTTTTTTCCAGGTAAGCCCGCAGTAATTTTCGTATGGCCGGTTCGTCGTCAACTACCAGAATACGTGTGCGCCGCATTGTCTTCTCCCCTTCCTATGGCATATATTACATCTTACGCAGCGATTCATCAATAGATGAACGGCTAATAGATAAAATATCCCGGCTGCATTGTTGATATAGGTGAAATTGATTTCCTTTTCCCGACTGATTAGCGACAGAGTAAAGTTAAGCGGGTTGAGTCAGAACTGTCCCAAAATCATGACAAAACTCCCTTGCAAGTTTTAGTCCCTGAGGAACGGCGGGAGGGAGCAAGAAAATGAGGTTTCCCCGGGTTTGAATTAAGGTTGACAGTAAACAATTACCAAATTCTATTTATCTCAATTTCATCAAAATTATTTAGTAAAACTAATACATTTTCTGCATCAGGGAAACATCGAGCAGCTGGCCGAATTTTTTACCCACTTCTTTCATTACACCGATGTCGGCAAAATCGAACTGACGGTGAAGATGGATACTGACGTCGTTGCCGACCGCAATCCGGGAAATAACCGTGTGTAAACCCGCCTTTTTCCCTTCGTCAAGAACGGCTTGCATTAATTTCCGCCCGATGCCGCGGTTCCGGAATTTCTCTTTGACGTACACTGACAATTCTGCTGTATCGGTGTAGGCGCACCGGTCGGAGTATGCGCTGAGAGACGCCCAACCGACGACAACAATCCCTTCCACCGCAACCAGCATGGGGTTTTTCGGTCCGTGAGCTTTGAACCACTTCCGCTGCGCCGCTGTCGTCTTCGGTTCGGTATCAAAAGTAGCGGTTGTAGTTAAAATAGCCTCGTTGTAAATTCCGGTAATTGCAGGAACATCGGTATAGACTGCTTTTCTGATTTCAGATGCCATCTTAATTCCTTTTTAGCAAGATAGTAACATTATTATAGCTCAAAATCTGTTTTTTATCTTAGCGGAAAAATAGTGAAGGCCTCCAAATGGAGGCCTTCATTACGTTGCAGCCTTTAATTGTCTTCGTTTCTGCTCCAATCTTCCTTACCGGCGTGCGCCCCGACAGGCACCAGCTGTTTCTTTAAGTCACGAAGTTCCGTCCGGTGACTGCATTGCAAACACTGCTCAAACCACCCATCCGCATCCCGGTCAACAAACTGGTCGCCGCCGCACCGGCTGCAACTCTTTAATTTCCAATGTAACATTTTGTTCACCCCCTTTGTCATACTCCGCTTCACATTTACGCTTTTATTTTAAACACAATGGAAAGCAGCGTATGTGATAATGGTCTCATTGTGACAATGGTCTCATTTCGAATGGAAAATTAACGCGAAATAAAGCTGAAACGAGAATACTTTCAAAGGTATAAAAGAAACGCTACTCTTCGATGATAATCTCAAAAGAGCAGGTTAAAGCGCCGGTCGGGCAGACGGCTTCACAGTTGGTGCACCAATGGCAGTCTTCAGTCTCGATGATAGTAACTTTTTTTTCTTCTAAAACAATCGCGCCGCAAGTGCAAACACTGATGCAAAGACCGCACTGATTGCATTTATCCTGATTAATTTCGGGCATTTCAACCAATTAAGTATGCCTCCGTATGATTACAATTTAGTGGATTCCGCCGGCCTTGTCTGTGACCTTTGTCTCAACCGGAATCCGACACAATATCTTCGAGGGATTTTTTGTCGGCAATTACGATGCGGTGACGTTCCAGCCTGATGAACCCCTGTTCCTCAAGGGCTTTCAAAGAACGCGCCACTACTTCCCTGGCGGTGCCGGCCATCGCGGCCATTTCCTGCTGCGTCAAATGGTCGGTATTCCCGACGCCGTCACCGGCATGCGTCAGTAAAATTTTCGTCACCCTGCCCAGGACATGCCGGAAAGACAGGTCTTCAACGAGAGTAACCAGCATTCTCATTCTCTGCGCCAGTACTTTGTTTGTATTCAACGCAACATTGGGATATTGCTGCAGGATACCATGGAGTTTCTCTTTTTTGATGCTGACCAGCGTGACCGGCCCAAGGGCCTGGGCGTTCACCGGATTAGTCCCGCTGTCGAAAATCGGGATGTCGTTGAGCGCTTCCCCTGGACGGGCAATACTCAGAATCTGCTCCTTTCCTTGCGCGGATGTTTTGAATACCTTGACCGCACCGGCCGCGACAAAGAACAGCGTATCCGATGCCTCGCCTTCCCTCAGAATTACTTCGCCGCGTTGAACAGTTTTTTCGGAAAACAACGGCTTGATGGCATCCAATTCCACCGGATT
>Ga0182027_10016154_pt1 | contig 10214 bp, 8 predicted proteins | sample 712E1DmetaG_FD_121300 | JGI IMG/M metagenome (GOLD analysis project Ga0182027, IMG submission 121300) | Permafrost microbial communities from Stordalen Mire, Sweden - 712E1D metaG (Illumina Assembly) | ecosystem: Environmental > Terrestrial > Soil > Wetlands > Permafrost | place: Sweden... | reverse complement strand
GGCGGTTTCGGGAAGCGATGGAACTTTTTCAAGGATATGAAGGCCCAGAATTGCATGTTTCTGTACTTCATACCATTCGTCCCTGGTCAACCTTCCTTTTTTAAAACGGATTTCATCGGGAACGAGCAGCATCCCGACATCGTGTAAAAGAGCGCCGATTCCTATTTCCACTATCTGCTTATGGCTGTAATTTGCCGCGGCCGAGATATTTATCGACAGCAGGCAGACATTGAGCGTATGGTGATACAGATATTCACCTTTCAAGGCTTTGGTGTTGGCGATATTGATAAGTATGCTTTTGTCGGTCAGGTAGGTCTTTATGAAACGTTCCACCACTTTGCGGATCGCGCCTTCGTCGATCTCGATGCCTTTGGCCAACGAATTCAGTATTACCTTGACCCTTGCAATTGCATCGCCGTAAGTCGTGGTCAAATCGCTCATATATTCAGGTGTCCGTTCCGAAAAGGCCATCTGCCTTGCCATCTGCTTGAGCGCCATTCCCGCAGGCCTGTCGGGTGCAAACCCGTCCAGGAACAATCTGTCGAGCTCCTGCGCCTTGGCGCTTTTGGTGAGCTGGAGGGCGCCTTCTTCACCGGCTTTCAAGCCTTTAAGTTCGGGCGGAAGAACTATTTCCCGGGCCGGTTTCTTCTTTTTAATTTTTGTTTCGGAGGTTGAAGGGTCATCAAATTCAAGCTCTTCCAGTTCCGCAAATTCCTTGGACATGAGTTGATGGATTTCCTCTTCCTCTTCTTCAAAGGCCTTCATGTATACCTCAAAAATATTCCGACGCGACAAAGCGTCGATATATTTCTGGGAAAAAATCGTGCCTTTCGCGATAAGGAGTTCACCGCTTTCGGTATAGAAATTCCCTTCAGCAAGGGAATTCGGAATGATTGATGATACGTCAATTTTTTTCATGCATTACCATACCTTCCAACACCGGGTTTCCATACCGCAGAGATTTCAACCGGGGCCATTTCTTTTCTATCGCCATTCTATTGCACAAGCCTTACAACCTTCCCTTCGATGATATCCGGTATGTTCGCATCCAGCAACCGTAAATCAAAAGATTTTGAAATAAAAGAAATGTTTTTTAATTCTTCATCGCGTGCAAGCGCTAGTGTTGTATCATCAATGAACACAAGCACGGGCGTGTTGTTCGATGGTTTGGGGGACTGCTTATTGTCGGAAAATCTAAGTATAGCGGCGAATTGCTTGATTGTTTCCGCGGAAATCGCTTTGTCGGCCCATACGCATATAAGGTGCATGGTCCCGTTATAGGTTTTTAAGGAATCCAGACGTACCATAGGCGTTGTAGTGTATCCTTCTTTTTGCAAGTACATGAGCGGCGGAATGAAAATGTCCTTTGCGCAATTTGCCATGCCGATCTTTATTTTTTCCAAAGAGGCCATGTCCGCGTTTTCGTCTTCGGTATTTCCGGCTTTTTTATTCTTGTCGATCTTTAAAAATTCCTGGTAGAGTGTCATCTGGTTGGCAAGGTCTTCAAGCATGCTCTTTGTAAATCCCACCGGCATCCTTACCTGCTCAAAAACCCAGTTCTCAACTGGTGCGACACATTGGTCGCATTCCCTGCCCAGAGAAACCGTTTTCGCCAGAATGTCGGCCAGACCTATACACAGGGAGATTTTTTTGCTCGGCGTGTCAAGATTATCTTTGTATTCATGAAATTGATACTGGTGTATGATGCCGTCGGTTACGGACTCGGGAAGTTTCCATTTTGAAAAAAGCTCGGCGATTATTTCGTTATGAGTGACGCCGAGGAGCGCTTTCTCACTTATGATAAATTGCCGGCTGTTGTTGGCGGTTTCTTCCAGGACTTTCGAAAAAATCGTGGGAAAAAACTCGTCCAGAAGCAGGATGCCGAAATCATGGAGAATGCCCGCGAGGAACGCCTCTTCGGCGTTGACCGTCCCCATCTGCCTGGCAAGGCGCTCGGAGAGGATGCCGCATACCAGCGAGTGATACCAGAAATCAGTCCGGTCAAAACCCAGGTTTTTATTCGAACTGCTGATAAGCTTCATGACCGTCATGCTCATGACAAGCCTTTTGGTTTCCCTGAACCCGACGCGTATGATCGCGTCTTTGACCGATCCGATCCTTCTGTTAAGGCTTGCAAAGAGGACGGAATTTGAAATCTTAAGGAGCTGCGCTGAAATCACCGGATCGGTCTGTATGACCTTTGCAAGATCTGACGCCGCCGACTTTTCACTTTCGGCAAGCTGCAGCACTTTCGCAACAGTAAAAGGGAAGGCCATGAGGTCGGCGACGTAATTGGTCATGATTTCAATTTTTTTCGACCCGAGCGTTTCCCTGTTGAGGAGCTGTTCGATGTCCTTGTCCTTGTCGGTGGGCACGAGCTTCGGTATTCCCAGTTCCTTGTTTTGTTTTCTTAAATTTACCTCGATAATGTCCAGCAAAACCGAAAATTTCAAGGGACGCTCAAGATATTTGTAAAGGCCTTTTTCCAAAAGTCCTTTTTTTGACCCGTCATCGAGCGTATCACCATAGCTGATTATCGGTATCTGTTTTGTTTTTTTATGCCGCCTGACCATTTCCGCGAAATGGAGCTGGTTATGCGCCACTCGGGGTAATTCAAGCAGAAGGATATCGGGAACATATTGCTGTATCTTGACAAAATTCTGGTAATGGGGGGTTGAAATTTTGACCGCAAGACTCTTTTGTTCAAAAGCAAGCTTGAGGATCTGCGTTTCCCGCTCATGCTCACTGATGATCATTATGGACGCCATAGAATGCGCTCGCAATTATTTTTAAAGAAGAGAAAATACCGGCTACAGTGTATTGTTGAAATACATTTTTAGACACGTTAGAGTGTCTATATGCCTTTGCTATAGCAAAGGCATATTTAGAGACTCTTATCTGCTCTTCGGCAGATTAGTAAATTATATGATTTAAAAAGTTTTTTGGCAAGAAGGACTTTTACAAGACCCATCGTATGGATTTTCTCAATAAAAAATTGTTTCTGGCCCCCATGGCGGGTATCACGGAAACCATATTTCGGAGAATCTGCAAACGTAACGGGGCGGACGTTGTTGTATCGGAAATGGTAAGCGCCGAAGGGATTTTTCATCGCTCGAAAAAAACGGAATTTCTTGTTTATTTTGAAAGCGCCGAAAGACCGGTCGGCATTCAGCTTTTTGGGGCCAATGCCGACCATATCGCGTATGCCGCGGCATATATTGAAGAGCGTTTCAGGCCGGACTTTATTGATTTGAACTCAGGATGCCCGGTCCAAAAGGTCGTTAAAAAAAACGGCGGGGCCGCTCTGCTGTGCAATCTTCCTCTATTAAAAAAGATTGTTGCTAAAATGGTCAAAGCGGTGTCTGTTCCGGTCACCGTAAAATTGCGGAGCGGATGGTCCGTACACGATCTGGTGGATGTTGAATGCGCCAAAATCTGTGAAGATTGCGGGGCCTCAGCGATCATAATCCATCCCCGCACGAAAAGCATGGGGTTTTCGGGCCATTCGATGTGGGAAAGGATCGCGGAAGTAAAAAAGAGCGTGAACATTCCCGTTATCGGCAACGGGGACATTAATACACCGGAGGACGCATCCGAAATTTTTAAGCAGACCGGTTGCGATTCAGCAATGATCGGGCGAGCGGCCCTGGGAAATCCGTGGATTTTTGATCATGTCAAGCGCTATCGTACTCGTGGCGATAGTGTTCCCGTGACTAACGCGCAGCGTCTGTCAACCGTGCTCGAACACATCAGGGACTTTTGCGCGGTCCACGGTGAAAAACGGGCCCTGGCCGAAATGAAAAAACATGTAAGCTGGTACATCAAGGGCCAACCACTGGCCGCAAATCTCCGCAACCGCATTTTTCGGGCGGAAACGATACAAGCCCTGGAGGACATTGCAAAAGAGGCTTTCGGATAGTAATTTTCAGCGAGAGGACAAGATAAACGCGCGACTACATGATGTTTTGTCCGATAATTCCAGCCGGGCAATATAAAGTCCTTCCGGTAAGTTTCGGTCGGATGTTTTCCAGAAAACCTGGTTTTTATTAATACTTGAAATCCTCGATATTTTTATCCCCATTGCATTATAAATGGACAGTGATTTGATAGGGTTGTTAAAAGAGGACAATAGCAAAGAAATTAAATATCCGCCAAATTCTCTCTTTACAACAAGAGTATTTTGAAGTTTTTCTGTCTGTTGTGAATTTTGCTTTACTCCAACGCTATACAATATAGTCCAACCTTTAAGAAATTCCGATTTACCCTCGGTATATACAGCGACAAGATTAAAATAGTTCCAGTATGTTCTATTATTTGTAAAGGAATCCATCGTTGAAGTGGTAAATGCTATTGAATCCCATTGCGCTAAATTTATAGGTTTCGTTGTATCGATAGTAATACCTTGTTTAGCCCAATAATGGATATAGCCGATAAGATGATTATTGTTTGGTAAAGGCGGATCCCATGTAGAAACATTTTCCCAAGAATTAGAATTGAAATTATTCGGTTTATACCTGACGGACCGATCATAATTTGCTTTTTCCAACATACGATTGTTCGGTATTGAATTAGTTCCATATTTAAAAACATACCGACTGTCCGAAAGCTGTTCCAAAATCTGGACCTTAGAATATGTGCTGTCTTTATTATTTTTTGTTACAAAACAATGCAACCCTTTAGCACCCCATGAAGGAACTGTATATTTATTAGAATCGGGGGCCATTTTTATATCATCAAAGGAATAATTGAAATAACCTGCAATTCCATCCGGGCTAAAATAAATAACATTCTTTCCATAAATAATTCCACCAATCACACTAAACGCGGAATCAAGCCCGTAGCCGCTTACATCGGTAGTATCAATGCCTTCAACATAATCAGCAGAAGCGCCCCCTGCACACAGCAACATTCCGATAATGCAAAGCAACAGAACATTTGTTTTTTCAAGCCTCATAACCGACCTCCTGTGGTTTTGGTACAGTTTCTTTTCACTACAATAAGATATCTCTTAATTTTATAATGGTCAACCGGTTAATTAAAAAAGTGTTTTCTACAAGGATACATCATCTTGTAACGCAATGAATAACATGTGGTTAGGGCGTGGCTTGCCGTTAACTTAATGTGCACATAAAAGCACACAAGAAAACCGCTGGATTTTTAATCATGTAAAGCACTATTTTAGTACCGTAGATTAGTTTGATTGCGCTGATTTTACTGTGGAATAAAATTTGTTGCTGCTCACGTTCCCTGAGCGAAGCCGAAGGGAACGTGTTTTCATGCTTGCTCGCTTCGACTTCGTTCAGCGAGCAGTGCTGAGATATCACTAAAATTATTATCCCTTTTAGTACCGCACAATAGTTGGATTGCCAGGAGGACACAATGGAAAATGACGCACTGGTCAACATACTCAAATCGCTGTATGACCATGAAAGTTCAGTTGAGGAGACCCTGAAAAAATTCCGCGGCCTGTCGTTCGACGACCTCGGCTTTGCCCGGATCGACCACCATCGGGGCATCAGGAAGGGTTATCCCGAAGTCATCTTCTGCCAGAACAAAACCACGGAACATGTCCTTGATATTACAAAAAACCAGATCGAGCACGACGAGACTGTATTCGGAACGCGCGTAAACCCGGAGACTCTTGATACGCTTATCAAGGAACTCCCGGAAATCGAAGTCAACCGGACCGGGCGCTGTTTCTGGCACAAATCGCCGTCATGGAAGAAAAGGGACGCGGTCAAGGGAAGCATTGTAGTCGCCGCGGCCGGGACCTCAGACTTGCCGGTCGTGGAAGAAGCCCGGTGCACCGTAGAGATCATGGGGCATCCGTGCATCGTTATTAATGACGTCGGGGTCGCGGGGATACACCGGCTTTTTGCCTACAAAAACGAATTGCAGGACGCCGCGGTGATCATCGCCGTGGCGGGCATGGAGGGAGCGCTGCCGTCGGTCATCGGCGGGCTGGTTTCATGCCCGGTCATCGGCGTGCCCACGAGCGTCGGCTACGGCTCGCACATGGGCGGCATGGTGCCCCTTTTCGCCATGCTCAATTCGTGCGCGTCGGGAATGACGGTCGTCAACATCGACAACGGCTTCGGCGCCGGTTTTGCGGCCGTGTTGATGAACAGCAAATAAATTTCGGTATTCCGGAAAAAAGTAATTCACGCGGGCATACTTTTATTTTATAATATTAGGATTGACTCATTTCACAATCCATATATCACAATATCACATAAAGGTAGTATGCCTTTTCCAATCGTCTTAGCCGCGTTCGGAATTTTTGCCGCGTTCTTTTTCTTTGCCCTGGTTCAATACAGGGCCCTGCACAGGAAAAACAAAGCGCTTGAAAAAGCGCTGCGCGGCGCACAAGGGGAAAGAAACCTACCGTCCTTGACCGATAAAATCAAGCTTAGCAAACATCAGCTCGAAACCGCCTTCGACGCCATCACCGACTTCATCTGCGCGATCGACCGCGACTATAAAATCGTGCGGGTCAACAAAAGCTATGCTCAGTATGTCAAGCTTCCCATTCGCGACATACTCGGCAAGCAATGCTTTGAAGTGTTTTGGAAACAGTCGTCCCCCTGCGATAACTGCCCCGCCGGGCGCACTTTTTTGCGGGGAACGCAGGTGGCCAAGCAGCAATTTATACAAAGGGACTTATATAACGTGCGATATTTTGACGTCGGCACGTATCCGGTTGCGGGAAGCGGCGGGGCCACGGAAAACGTCATCGAATATATTCGCGACGTGACTGAAGAGAAAAACATCATGGAACAGCTCATACGGTCGGAAAAGCTCGCCACTATCGGCACCATGACCGCCGGGATCGCGCATGAGATGATCAACCCGCTGTCGGGGATTTCAGGCACTGTGGCCAACATGCTTCAGGTCCCCGAAAAATACGGACTCAACCAGAAGGGCATCCAGCGCGTTTCGACACTTATGGACGCCACCGCTCGTGCGACCATGATCATGAAAGACCTGCTGCACCTGTCACGCAAGGAAGAAGGCACTTCGGTTTTAACGGAAATCAACACAATCATTAAGAAGGCAGTCAATGCCGTACAGCTCAAGGGACTGTCTTCGGCAGAATATAAACTGCTGCTTGAAAAAACTTTGCCGAAGGTTTTGTGTGACCCGGTCAAAATAGAACAGGTCATCATCAACATGGTCACCAATGCCGTCCAGTCGATTGCGGAAAAAAAGGAGCGGTTGGCTCTTGAGGGAAAAGAACACAATGGGATGATCATTATTTCAACGCAGCCCGTGGACGGAACGGTCCATATCGACATCATCGACAACGGCATGGGAATATCCGAAGACGTCAAAGGAAAGATATTCGATCCTTTTTTCACGACTCGGGCCCCGGGCGAAGGCACCGGCCTGGGTCTTTCGGTTTGTCATCGTATCATAGAAGAACACAATGGCCGCATCGTCGTCGAAAGCAATAATGGTCTGACGACATTTACTATCATCATGCCGGTCCATTCGCCTCAATAAGAAAGGTCGGTCGGAGCAATGTATTCGATCCTCATTGTCGACGATGAAACGAGCATACGCATGATGCTGTATGATTATCTTGAAGACAAGTATAAAGTGGACTCCGCTGAAAACGCGGAAATAGGGATGCGCATGTGTAAAGAACGCGACTTCGACATGGTCATTTCCGACGTCAATATGCCCGGTATGAAAGGGCCCGAGTTTTTAAGCGAAGTGAAAAAAATGTGCCCCGCGACCCGGACCGTCCTCATTACCGCGTACAATATCGACAACTATATCCGCATGGCGCGGGAGTTCAATATCACCAACATCATCCCAAAAACCACCCCGTTTAATTTCCTGGAACTCGGTTCGCTTATTGACGCGCTGCTCACGAAAAATATTTTCGGCCTTTCGCGGTATATGCTTCCGGCGTATAACGTCCTGGGCTCGTATTGCATCCGCTCCTCAGTAGAGGCGAAGCAGGTCCGGGAAACCGCTACGGCGCTGCTTACCGATACGCTAGGCACTTCGGGAAACATGCGGCTCATTCTGGACGAAATAATAACCAATGCCGTATATCATGCCCCGGCTTATCCCGACGGCACCGAAAAATACCCGGAATATGTCGAAGTTCATTTGCAGCCCGACGAATTCGTCTATCTGGAATGCGGGCACGATACAGAGAAATACGGCATTTCCATAACGGACAACAAGGGAAGATTGACAAAAGAAATGGTGCTCTATAAAATCGACCGTCAGATCGCGGGGGAAGGAATCCTGGACGATTCCGGAAGGGGCATTCACATGAGCAGGCTTTTTTCTGACCGGATGATTATTAATATTTCACCGAATAATAAGACGGAAATCATTCTCATTAATTATTTTTCACACAAATATCGCGGGTACAAACCTCTCTACATAAACGAGTTGTAGCGCTGTCCGGTGGGTGTTTTTTACGAAAAGGGTAAAAAAATGATAAATAGATGTCGCGGTAGAAAAATAAAGTTGCAGGGGTTCAACAATCTCACCAAGTCCCTCAGCTTTAACATCTATGATATTTGCTATGCGCGTTCAAAGGCCTCGCAGAACGACTACCTGGAGTATATCGACGAAGTCTATAATTCTAAAAAACTCAGATCCATACTCGAAGAAGTGACGCGGATCATTGAGGCGAATGTCATCAACATGTCAAGCCAGGACTACGATCCCCGGGGCGCATCGGTGACCGTTCTCATCAACGAGGGCCATTCCCCGGTATATGACGGCGGTGGAGCGCTGGCGCACCTTGATAAAAGCCATATCGCGGCGCATACGTACCCTGAAACGAACACCATCACGGGCATTTCCACGTTCCGCGTCGACATTGACGTTTCAACGTGCGGAATGATTTCACCGCTCAGGGCCCTGGATTTCCTCATCGATAGCTTCGATTCCGATATCGTGCTTACGGACTATAAGGTTCGCGGATTTACACGGGACGTACGGGGCAGGAAAATCTACCTGGATCACGACATCACCTCGATCCAAGACTATATATCCGACGAAATCCTCGACCGCTACACCGCCTACGACATCAACATCGTTTCCGATAATATTTTCCATACGAAGATGATGCTGCGGAAATTCAAACTCGAAAATTACTTATTCGGGCATGAAAGCGGCAACCTGACGCAGACCGCGAAAGCGAAGATATCAAAACATCTAAGGAAAGAAATGCTCGAAATATATGAATGCAAAAACATCTACGACGAACTGTGACCATGGGAAACAAAATCCACCACGAATGGCTTAACTCGCGCTACGGCTATTTTTATACCGTGCGCAAAAAAATTCATTCCAGCGCGACCCGTTTCCAGAAACTCGAGCTGGTCGAGTCGGATGAACTCGGCCGGACGCTTATTTTAGACGGCATCACTCAGGTCGCCGAAAATTCCGAATTCCAGTACCACGAACCCATGGTACATCCGGCCCTGTGCGCGCACCCGGACCCGCGCCGCGTCCTGGTCATCGGCGGAGGCGACGGCGGTATCCTCAGAGAGGTTCTTAAGTATCCCGGCGTTGAAACTGTGGACCTTGCCGAACTTGACGACGGAGTCATAGCTTTTTCAAAAAAATACCTCTCCTCGATCCATCACAACGCCTTTTCAGACTCCCGCGTGCGTGTGAACATTGTTGACGGAAGAAAATTCGTCGAGGAACACCCGAAAAATTTCGACGCGGTCATCATGGACATGACTGACCCGTTCGGGCCGTCGAAGTTCCTATATACCAGGGAATTTTTCGGGAAAGTCAGAAAATCGCTGCGGACTCCGCACGGCGTCTTTTCCATGCACACCGAATCCCCAATCACCCGGCCGAACACCTTTGCCTGTATCCAGAAAACGCTGCGTTCGGTTTTCAACCACGTGTGTCCATTGTACATGTATGTACAAATGTATTCGGTATTATGGTCGATCACCGTGTCTTCGGAAAGCACCAACCTGGGCGCGCTTACGGCCGCACAGGTGGACAAAAAACTAAAGAAACATAAAATCTCCGGTCTCAAAGTATATACCGGGGCAATCCACGAGGCGTCCCAGGTCGCTTGTCCCTATATTTCCGACATTTTTAATCGCACCGTGCGCACCATTACCGACAAGAACCCCGACATACCCGATGATATTATTCATCAATGAGAGTCATACCCAAAGGCATTCGTATCGATACCCATACCCTATATCTTCATTCCT
>Ga0182027_10016153_pt1 | contig 10214 bp, 9 predicted proteins | sample 712E1DmetaG_FD_121300 | JGI IMG/M metagenome (GOLD analysis project Ga0182027, IMG submission 121300) | Permafrost microbial communities from Stordalen Mire, Sweden - 712E1D metaG (Illumina Assembly) | ecosystem: Environmental > Terrestrial > Soil > Wetlands > Permafrost | place: Sweden... | reverse complement strand
TATACTTAATCTATGAAAGATATATTGTCGCCCACCGAGCTTGCTGAGATGCAAGCGGTGGTTGCCTTCAGTACGGATAGGGATGCGGCTTCGGAAGCCTTGAGAAAAATTGCCATGCATTGCCTAGCGGAGGTTACCGAGGCCGCCTTGGATATAGCGGCTGCACCGCGGGATGCGGTCCTCGACTTGTTGCAACGGGTTCCTGGTAGTTCGGTAAATGATCAAAAGGTTCTGGAGCAGATGGTATTCATCGCGTTCGCACACGCCTATCCGATCGGGAGGTCGCAGTCTTTCGTGTATTTTGAGACGGATTCCCTTTTTACCATCACACTTGATACAAAGCGGCTCCTTAAAGATAATAAGCACTGGGAAAATATCGGGTTCTTTCGCAAAAAGGACCGTGAAAGTGTGGTGATGGTGTTTGCCCCCATCGATTCCCCTGGTGAGTTCACCTACTCGGAAAGCTTTAAGGGTCCGATCAATCTCCTGCCTAACGACCTGTGTTTGTAGGCGCGCGACCCGCCTTTCGCTCTGGCCGCCCCATTGCCCTCCGGCCAGCCGCGCGCCGCCCTTGGCGGTCGGACGCCGGTACGGCGCGGGACGCTTCCACTCGCGCGACTGTGGCACTCAGGGGCAATTGATCGTCGCCGGGACAGCGAAGCCGCGAGGCAATGGGCCTTGTATTGCGCGGGAGTGGAGGCGGAAGGAACCCCCTTACCCAAGGCCAGCAAGCCCTCATTACCCAGGAAATTTCCCCGTTGCCTGCGCCCTTTGGCTCGAAAGGCAAAAGGCACCCCACCGCCCATAACGATGCTCAATGCCCGCCCTTGTCACGAGTCAGAGCTTCGCCCAGAAGGAAATTGATGAAACCCCAAAGCCAATGGAGGGGTCGATTGCCAAACAGGGATTGAAGCCGGTTTGAGCGAGGACCACGCAGCTACCGAGGAGATTAAACCGGAAGGCACTTCTTCCGGGATTTGACATCGGAAGTCCGGACCGTTAATATCCAGAACATGAATATTTGGTGGTGCAATCAAGGACGACAGTGGAATGTCGAAAGAAGAGCCTCTGTTGTGTGCAGCAGCGAGGATGCGGACAACCTCACCTTCAGAAAAACAGTTGAAGAGATTGAACCAGGGGACATAATCCTGCACTACGTGACGCAGAATGTTGTGGCCGTAAGCCTTGCCAAGTCGCATGGTGTCCATTACACTAGGCTGCCGCTTCTGGGAGATCAAGACTACAAGGCAGGATGGAGGGTGGAAGTCGAATACTTCGTTTTTTATCCAGTCATCCCGAAAGAGAAGTTCGCAAATAGCTTGGTGGAGTTGCGCGAGAATGCGGGAATCGGCTTTCCGATCGACAAGAATGGAGACATTTGCCAGGGGTATCTATACCGGTTCAACCAGGAGGGATTATCGGTTGTTAAAGAATCGTTCGAGACCGTTTGGCCGGCGTGGGCCTGATAGTCATTGGGAAGCTGGACGCACACGCGAACCCCAGGACTGCCGATGAGTCGCCGGAAGCCGCTTCCACCGACACATCGGCTGAAAAAAGGGCCTGACTTCGCCGATTCAAGCCGGTTCCACTCCGCTCCATTCCAGCGCCAGCCGGGGAACCGCTCCACCACCGGCCCGCGCTTCCATTCCACTCCGTTACACCGCCTCAAATCGCCGAAGACGGGCAGCCCCAGCGCGGTGTGTGCGTAAGCTTTCGCCAAGTTCCCATCAGCAGGCAGGCCGCAGATCAGGGCCTTGTCGAAACTTCCGCCCTCACGACGCCCCCAAAATCAGTCCGACCTCTGCCGCTCCGGGCAAGCCGCTGGCCTTACGCCTGCCCGCCAGCCACCAGGCGACGGCCCCCCGTCTCACCCGGCCGGCAGAAGTCAGTCAGCGTGGCCCGGCGTCCCGGCCATTGGCGATCCTTGCTCTGGCTCCCTGGTCGTATCGGCGAATTGCGAGGCAAAGTGGTTGGCCAGACCGGTTCCGAGGCGATTTGGAAATGTGACAGAAAAACGTCGCACGCCACGTCTGCGTTTGAGGATTGCTGGTTTTTGTATTTCTGATATTCTGGGTGCCAAGTGTTTTCCTGATTATGCGCTTGCTCGAAGATGGCCAGATGATCCGCAATACCTACGAAGTGGAACGCTTTTTGGGTGAAGGAGCGTTTGCGGAGGTTTATCGGGTCAAACATCGTTTCCTTGGGCGCCAGGCCATGAAGGTTTTTAAGCGCGTTGGCATGGGGCTGGAGGAAATTCACGAAATGCTCGGCGAGGCAATCCTTCTCTCGCGCATCGGCCACCCGAACATCGTGCGGGTTTTTGACGCAAACGTGCTGGAGACACCGCGCGGCACATGCGGGTATTTCACCATGGAGAACATTCCCGGAGGAAGTTTGCAGAAGTTCTGGCATTCCCATGGAGTCCAATTCGTTCCCATTCAAACGAGCGTGGACCTGGTGAAACAAGTTTGTCGAGGCATCGGATTGGCGCACCGTGAGAAGCCGCCAATCATCCACCGGGACATCAAACCGCAAAACATTCTCGTTGGCTATGAAGCCGATGGCCTGAGAGCGCGGGTAAGCGACTTCGGTTTGGCGAAAAAAGTCAATCCTCTCACACTTCTGGCCACCGCTGCCGGAACGCTGGCATTTAAGCCGCCCGAAGCGTTTGCCGAGCGGAAAGGCGATTCCTGTGCTGGCGATGTATGGGCCATTGGTGCTACCCTTTACATGCTGCTTACAGATAAACTTCCCGTTGAAATGCCCGCCAACACTAATTGGGGAACAAAGCATCTTTTCGACAAGGCCGTCATTCCTCCCTCGGAAATCAATCCCGATGTCAACAAAGGCTTGGAACAAATCGTAATGCAGTCCCTCGAAAAAAAGGCTGAATGCCGGTATCCAACAGCGAAGGAACTCTTAGACAATTTAGAGCAGTGGAAACCTGATATATGTGGACCATCGCAAAAGGCCAAGACAAATTCCAGAGATCCGTCGAAATCTGCTATAGGTTTGCCATCGCCGGCAAATGAGAAGGAGGCACACGACCTCTCGCAACGCGCCTTCAATGCAAGACAATGCGGACGCCTTGCGGAAGCCGCCGATCTGATGGAGGAAGCGTTCAACAAGTCGCCAAATTTGAGGACCAAATTAGCCCACCAGGTCAAGCTGTGGCGCTGCGGCATTAGCATGTGAGCCATGTCCACCACTCACGATAACGAAATTGAGCAAAGCGTCCAAGAACGCGCCTCAATGGAATGCAAGCCGCTCCTTGACGCAGCAACAAGGGAACTGTTCCAGAACAACGCGTTTCGAATTACTGGCCTGTCAGTTGACGCGACAATGGGTGAGATTTCCAAACGAGGCGCGCGCCTGGAGACAATGGAGGCGCTCGGTCGTGGCGAGGCGGCCCACACTTCCGCCTTTGCCTTAAAGCCGCCACCGACTCTGGCCCAAATCCGCGAGGCGATTCAAAACCTCAAAGACCCCGAAAAGCGAATTATTGACGCGTTCTTTTGGTTTTGGCCACAGGAAGTCGGCAGGAGTGCATCCGACCCAGGCATGCAGGCCCTGGCGGCAGGAGACGGTGACAGCGCTATGAGTATCTGGACTGCAATGGAGACAAGTCCCACTCATGGCGTAGTTGCAATGCACAACATCGCCATTTTCTGGCATCTGACGGCACTCGAATCCGAAACTTGCGTCTCCAAATCCACTCGAACAAATGGACTGCGACAAACGATTGAGAAATCCTGGCGGAATGCGTTCAAACGTTGGCAACACCTCACCACCGATAGAGTTCTCTGGGATAGGGTTTCCAGTCTTGTTACACAAATTGACGACCCCCGCATCACCAACTTTGTTCCTCGTATTCGCGCCGTCTTTCCCAAAGCATTGCTCAAACTTAACGCTGAATTGGCTCTAAACTACGCGAAAGGCGGCGAGATGGAATTCGCCAAGATGCACGTCCAATTCATAAGGGAATTCACTGAGGAACTGCGTGCTGTCGAAGAACTCGCCGCGTTGGTGCTTGAGCCAATCATGGTTCGGTTGCGAGAGCACATTCGCCAGGCAAAACGAAGAACCGAAGAACATCCAGAGTCAGCTAACCAATCCGCGCGCGATCTGCTCGACCAGACACTTCCTCTCGCAGATATTTTTGACCTGTTTTTTGGAAAAGCCGAAAATGCAGAAAAGGAGTTGCTGGATACGGCGGCGACCACATGCATCAACTGCTTGGTTGCTTATCAAAAGAAAACGGACGACAACCGGACGTTTGTTGACCTGTTGGAACGAACCTTGCAACTCGCGCAGACCGCCGAGGTCCGGCGGCGCATTGAGGAAAATATCCAAATCGGCAAAGACAATCTCACCTTCGCTGAATTTGAACCGGTTTACGCTCCTCTGAAGACGATTCAAGATAGCCGACTCCACGCCAAAAAGAGGTTCCAACAACTTCGTGTCGACATTATCCCTGCCCTCGAGGCCCTAAAGAGAAAGCACGGGAATACTGGACAGCCCGTGAAGCAACTTTCCAATAGCGTTGCTGTGGTTCTCAGGGAAATATCACTTGATGCGTGGACCAACCACCAAGACAGATCCACAGCTTTGGCGGCAATCGCCCTGGCCGCGGAGTTCGCCTTCGATCCACAGTTGAAGCAAAAGTTGCAGGAAGACCAATCGACTCTTGCAAAACTGCCCCATCCGATTGGTGATGCCGGCAGTGAGCACACAAGAATGGAGAGGGGTTCGTATAATGCCACCGCCTACGTTGGCATTGCCTTCGCAGGGCAAATAGTTTGGACGGGTGTTTTAGCGCTGAGTTTTATCACCAACATTCTTAAAATTCCGTGTGATGATACTGCCTCATGGATCGTCGGTTGTCTGTCTGGGTTCGGAATTTCGCTGCTGGTTTTCTGGAATCGCTGGGGCTGTATCGAGGCGTTTTCAAGCCGCGTCTGCTGCGGTTTCGCCAACCTTTCGATCTTTTACGTCCCTATCATCGCGCTGATGTACGCCAACATGCGCGGGCTCAAAAAAGTCTTTGACTGGAGGGAATGGCAAGACAACACAACGAACAAGAGCAGTCGAGTGGCTCTGATCTGCTCGATGATTGTGCTCACCTTTGGTGCCATTGGTAATAGCCAGTCGAGCAACACTTTACCAAGGAGGCCTTCCAACACGCCAACTTCGTCATCCAACGCTCACTCCCCTGCCCCATCTGTGTCCGCGGTGAGTGCGATCCCTACATACCAAATTCCCAGTTACATCAACCAAGAATTAGACAAGGATAAAAAGGAAATCGAGTCTGAAAGGGAAAAGGCATCTGCGCTGGAGAACCAGTTAACCAAAGCCAAGACCGCAGTCGAAGCCCAGAAAGCCAAGACCGATGAAACAGAAAGCCGTTTGGAAACCCTTGACCGTCAGATTGAAGCCGATCGCATTTACCTTGATCGGGCAAGCCAGTCGGATGTGGACGACTTCAACGACAAGGTAAAACGCTACAACGCGATGCTGGAAACCGCTCGGCAGCAAAACGCGCTGGCGAATCAAATGGTGGACGATTACAACACTTTGCTCGACCAAGTCCGTACGGAAACTCGCCTCCTAAATCAGATGGTGGATAACTATAACGCAAAACTGACAAAATACGGTCGCTAACCCGGAGAACCAAACATGCCAGATAATTCTAACACTCCACTCCCACGGACACCCCGCCAGGAAAAGTGTCACCAGTCGGATGCGGGCCAATTCAAAGTTGGAAATCCATTTCCAGAAGATGGATCCTCCACAATGCGTTACGCTCTACCCGAGAAAGTAGTCAAGGCTGTAGCCGACATTGCAACCAACGCCTGGAAAGCCAGAGCGAAAATGGTCGAGAGTGGCACGGGCGATGTGCGCGGCGAGATGAAGCGCATTTACCGACACATCGAAGGAATGTTCGACAGCTTTCGAGAAATGGGGCTGGAAATCAAAGACCACACTGGTGACGCATTTGATTATGGGCTTCCATTGAAGGTTGTCACCACACAGCCGACTCCCGGCATCACTAAAGAGAGCGTCATCGAAACGATAAAACCCACAATCTATTGGCAGAAACAGATAATCCAGATGGGCGAGGTCGTAATCGCAACGCCTGCATAAAACCAGAATACATATGAATAGGACGACCATAGACTATGGGATTGATTTGGGGACGACCAACAGCGCAATTGCGCTGCTGAAAGGTGTAACGACGGAAATTATTAAGAACAACCGCGACCACGACATTACGCCATCGGCTGTTCACATCAGTAAGCGCGGCGTGACAGACGTTGGGTTCAACGCAAAACAGAGGATGTGGCAGTGGCCGGACGATACATTCGGCGAATTCAAGCGGCGGATGGGTACTGACCACGTTTATTATTTCGAGAGTGCCGACCAGCGAAAGAGAGCGGAAGATTTGTCAGCAGAAGTGCTCAAGTCGCTGAAGGATGATGTCCAACGAAAGAACGGCGAGGTAATTGAAGCAGCCGTGATCACCGTTCCGGCGGCCTTTGAGTTGCATCAATGCGATGCGACTCGAAAGGCGGCGCAACTGGCCGGCTTCAAAGAAAGCCCTCTGGTTCAAGAACCTGTTGCGGCGGCGCTGGCCTATGGTTTTCAAATCGCGAAGGAGAAAGCCTTTTGGCTGGTTTATGACTTCGGCGGCGGCACGTTCGACGCAGCAATTATCAAGGCGGAGGAAGGCACTATTCACGTAGTGAATCACGGCGGGGACAACTTCCTCGGCGGTTCAGACATGGATTGGGCGATTGTCGAAAAACTGATCGCGCCTCGGGTTGCCGCTGAGTTCGGACTTCAACAGTTTGATAGGGCCCATTGCGGGAAAGGTGGGCGTTGGCGACAAGCTTTTGCGCGCCTCAAGTTCGCTGCGGAGCAGGCCAAAATCGATTTGACGCAAAAGGAGAAAGTGTTCTTGGACACTGGATACGCAAGCAACCTCAAGGATGAATCGAGCGGCCGGGTTGTCGTTGAAGAATGTGACTTGGAGATCACCCGTGGGGAACTGGTTAGCGTCACAGAGCCCATCATCTTGCGCTCGGTAGAGATCTGCAAACGGATCTTACAAGAGAAAAACCTTGGAAGGGACTCAGTGGAGAAAGTCATCCTCGTTGGGGGTCCGACGCTCGCACCCTATTTCCGCGAGATCCTTGCGGCAACGCTGGGCATCCCACTCGATTTCAGCGTTGATCCACTGACAGTTGTCGCACGCGGCGCAGCCGTCTTTGCAGGCACACAGCGGGTCAACTCGCACGCCTTTGGGCCTGTGCCCTCAGGTGAATTCTCCATTGACCTTAAACACAAACCCGTCGGTATGGATAGCGCACCGATGGTCGGCGGCAAAGTCTCAGGCCCGTCCACCCAAGATTTCACAGGGTTCACATTAGAAGTCGTAAACACCAAAACGCAGTGGCGAAGCGGCAAAATTTCGCTCCGTTCGGACGGAATTTTCATCGCAAATCTGCATGTTGAACGCGGTGAGCGAAACACATTCGCCATCGAGTTATTTGATCCCAGCGGGAGGAAACAGAAGGCAACACCTGATACGCTGAACTACACCATCGGCGCCGTCATCGATGAGCAGCCTGTGATTAACTCTATGGGCATTGCGCTGGCCAACAACGACTACGCGCGATTTTTCCATAAGGGATCGGGCCTTCCCCAGCGTAAGACATGGCCGGAGCCATTCCACACCGTGAAGCCTTTGAAGCAGGGTCAGTCCGGGGAGTTTCTTTTGATCCCCGTTATCGAGGGCGAAAATGACCTGGCCGACCGAAATCGGCTCATCAAGGTGGTTTCCATTAAAGCGACGGACATTCGTCGTGATTTGCCTGTCGGCAGCGAAGTGGAAATCACGCTGAAAATGGATGAATCCAGGTTGCTTTGGCTTGAGGCTTATGTGCCTCTGCTGGACGAAGACTTCTCGTCTAAAATCGAACTTAGCGGGAGAACCACCGCCGCCGCCGAGTTTCTCAAAAGCGATTTTGGCAACGAGTTGCAGCGGTTCCGCCAGGTGAAATCGAAGGCGGCATCCGCGGGAGGGGAGACCGCCGAGGAATTGGTTCAGCAGGTGGAAGATTCGCCTCTTATGGAGGAGGTCAAAGAAAGCCTGGCTGCCGCGAACGCCGATCCGGATGTGGCGGCCAAGTGCGAAAGGCTGCTTCTGGCATTAAAACTCAAACTGGACGAGGCAGCCAATGCGCTGGAATGGCCGGCGCTGGTTGCAGAGGCGCGGGAATGGCTTGGTTACATGGACAGAATCGCCGAACACGACGGAACCGAGGCACAGCGCGGAAAGGCCGGTCAGCTCGCTGACGAAACAGAAACCATTATTCAAGAGCGACATGCAGACAGGTTGCGAAAACGGGTGGAACAAATCGAACGGCTTTATTGGGAAATCGCCTTTACCCAACCCGGTTTTTGGGTTCACCAGTTACAACGGATGGAAAAGGAAATGCAGAAAATGTCTGACCAAACGCGTGCGGCACGATTGCTTGACCAGGGACGTGACTGCATGTCCAAAAATAACATGACCGGGCTGCAAAATGTAGTGAAACAGCTTTGGAGTTTGCTGCCCAACGAGATTGTTCAGGCGGCGCAACGCGGGTATCAGTCCGGGTTGCTATGGTAACACGAAGACCGAACCAGGCACCAGAGATGTTATACATCGAAAACCGATGAAACTCCGACATTCTGACAGTCTCATTTTGGTATGGCGTGTGGCTGAAATTGAAGCCAGGCACCTAAAATCCTCCACCATCGAGCCGACCCACTTGCTGCTTGGATTGTGTAAAACGGTTGATCTCGATTTGCCGTCGCTGGTCTCCAAGGATGCCCCGGATCGAAACGAGGTGTTGGAGGAATTACTGAGGGAAGTACGCCGTTTGAAGAACGTGTTTCGAGCTGCGGGGTTGAACGCCAAAATCTTCCGTCGCAGGTTGCGTCGCATCGCTGAGGCTCACAGATTTATTCTCCCGGACTCGGGGCGGTTACGACGCGGCAAAGCCGCCAAACAGGTTTTCGCCGAAGCGGAGCATTTTGCCGCGCTGGTGGACTGTATGGTTTATCCAGTGCATCTTCTTTATGCCGCCCTGCTTGCCGACGACAGGGGACGCGATAAGGTTTTGAACGATCTCGGGATTGATAAACTACGCCTCTTGGAGGTTACCAAGCGCGAGACTGTATTTCATCAGAGGGATTCCATGACCAGGGACAAAACACATTTGAACTAACGAATTCCTTTTCACTCTTGCGAACGGGTCATCCGCCGCGCCGATCCAATTTCGCAAGCACTGAATCCGACTTCACACCTGCTCTCTGCTTCGCCATCTTTGGGGGCCGCTCCTTTTGATTTCTCGATTTGGCGCCAAGAGCGGAATGTGCGAATTCGTCAGATGCGGGAAACCGGCGTTTCCCAGACCGAAATTGCTTCAGCTTTCGGCATTTCGGTCGATGCGGTCGTATTGGTCAAAAAACTCAAACTTGTCGATTTCGAGCCAAGGCAACAAGGCCGCCCCGCATCCAGGCTTGCAGCCACCGATATCCTGTCGCGTGGGCCTCAGCGCTCCATTGGTTTTGAACCCTCCTGCAGCAGCGAGAGAGCGGGGTAGCGCTTGCGATAAAACTGGCCTTTGTGCCGGCGCAGGAGGAATTCAAGGGCCAACTCGGATGGCGCGTTCCTCATCAAAAAAGTTTCCGTCAACGATTCCGCCCCGTGTTCGGCCACCAGCCGGCGGACAAAAGCCGGGCTGATCGCTGCGTCGGTCAGGAGGTGTCGCAGGGCGTCTCCCTCCTCGTCGGTTAAGTCGGCGCCCTTTTTGCGCAACCCGGACAGCACCTGATTGAACCGGAGCGAATACTCCACCCCCTCGTCCGGATTGGAGAAGGCGCCAATGCCCTGGTCATGGTTCAAAAACTCCGGCGGGAAGCTCATGCGCGGACGCGGATGCTCCAAGCCGCGTTCCCGCATCACCCGCGCCACGTTGTCCGGGTCGGACGCCCGCCACTCTGCCGCCATGCGCTTTTGCTCCGCCGCCGCAAGCGCCAGACCGTCGGGAAACACCACCAGGTCACCCCCGTAATGGGCGACAAATTTCGCATGGATTTCTCGGGCGAACTCCAAGGCTTTGGCGGCTTCCGCTGGACAATAGCGATACGCGATGGAACTGGAG
>Ga0182027_10016152_pt1 | contig 10215 bp, 9 predicted proteins | sample 712E1DmetaG_FD_121300 | JGI IMG/M metagenome (GOLD analysis project Ga0182027, IMG submission 121300) | Permafrost microbial communities from Stordalen Mire, Sweden - 712E1D metaG (Illumina Assembly) | ecosystem: Environmental > Terrestrial > Soil > Wetlands > Permafrost | place: Sweden... | reverse complement strand
TGGATTATCACAAGAATTTTGATAATTATTTCGCGGCTAAAAAAAAGTTTTTCAAAATGCTTCCGCCTAGCGCCTTTGCCCTTTCCAATACAGATGATGAATATGGAAATAAAATGCTGGAGGATATTAAAACAGGAAAAGTTTCATACGGTTTTAATGGTGGAGAAGATTTCCACGGAGAGATTTCCAAGCTTGATTTTTCCGGTTTGGATTTAAAAATTAACGGAATTGATGTTGAAACAAAACTTCTGGGCAAATTCAATGCTTACAATCTTCTTTCTGTCTGGGCTACTTGTAAATTGCTTGGTTTTGATATGCCTGCCCGCAATGCTTCGCATAGCGAAGCGGGCGGGAATAAAGTAAATAAAATTTTGGAAAACATTGAACCACCACGAGGACGCTTTGAACATTTCATCTCGGGAAGTGGAGTACTGGTGGTAGTGGACTATGCACACACGCCAGACGCTTTAGAGAAAATTCTTTTGGCAATAAGAGAAATTAGAAAAGAGAACAATAAGATAATTTCCGTGTTTGGCTGCGGAGGAGACCGTGATCCAATGAAAAGGAAAATTATGGGCAAGATTGGCGCGACCCTTTCCGATTTCGCGATTTTCACTTCGGACAATCCGCGCAGTGAAGACCCGGAAAAAATCATTGAGCAAATGAAAGAAGGATTGTCTGCTGATGATTTCAAAAAAGTAAAAACAAACGCCAATAGGCGTGAAGCTATAACGGAGGCGGTTAAAATCGCCCAGAATGGCGACATCATTCTCTGCGCTGGCAAGGGGCACGAGGATTATCAGGAAATCAAAGGCGTAAAGCATCACTTTGACGACATGGAAGAATTTAGAAAGCTTTTATGATAGTATGAATTAATGCGGGATTTTGAACAATTTTTTAAGGGTAAAAAAATAACGGTGATGGGGCTTGGTCTACTGGGGGGGATAGGAGATATTCGTTTTCTGGCGGAAGCCGGAGCGGATCTTATTGTGACTGATTTAAAAAACAGAAAAGAATTAAAGCCATCTTTGGATGCCTTGAAAAAATTTAAAAATATTCGCTATACGCTTGGTGGCCACAGTCTTGCGGACTTTAAAAATAGAGATTTAATTATCAGAGCACCAGGTACGCCGCTTGATTCACCTTATATAGCAGAGGCAGGTAAAAATAATATTCCTATTACCATGTGGGCGGCTTTGTTCTCGCAATTTGCGGAGGGGATTGGAGCGGTAGTTGTCGGCATTACCGGCACTCGGGGTAAAACTACAGTGGCAACTATTATTAACGAAATTCTTATTACTGCGGGGGAAAAGGTAATATTTGGCGGCAATGTTCAGGGAACCTCCATGTTATCTAATCTCCCTAAACTGACTCCCGATACTATTGTGGTTTTAGAGCTTGATTCTTGGAAGCTTCAAGGGTTTGCTGATTTAAAAATTTCTCCAAATATTTCTGTTTTTACAACTTTTCTGCCGGACCATCTTAATTATTACGGGAGAGACATGAAAAAATACTTTAACGACAAGGCAAGCATTTTTAAATACCAAAAGAAAGACAGTTCGTTGATTGTGGGCAAACAAGCTTTGCCATTTATAAAAAAATGGCAAGAAAAAAGCAAAGAAAGAGTAAAAAGTAAAATAATTGTTCCCAAAGAGACACGGCCGAAAGGCTGGAAATTTAATCTTCCTGGGTTGCACAACGAATACAATGCAATGCTGGCTGTTGAAGTAGCGCGTAAAATTGGAATTAAAAATAATGTTATTAAAAAAGCGCTTGAAAAATTCAAAGGTGTGCCAGGTAGACTTGAATTTGTCCGCGAAGTTAAGGATGTGAAATATTATAATGATACAACCGCGACGACCCCAGAAGCCACTATTGCCGCCCTGAAAGCATTGGGTTCCCCACAAGTTAGACATGTGGGAATTTCCCACATGTCTAACTTGTGGGGAAAAAGAATCATCTTAATTTGCGGCGGGTCCGAAAAAGGACTTAATATGAGTGCCTTAGTGAAGGAAATACCAAAATATTGCAAAAAAGTAATTTTACTTTCCGGAAGCGGGACAAAGCGCATAAAGAATAAAATTGAAAATGCGGTAGAGGTTAATAACATGAAAAGAGCTGTTACAACAGCAAAAATTTTTACAAAAAGCGGAGATATAATTCTACTCTCCCCAGCCTTTGCGTCCTTCGGAATGTTTAATAACGAATATGACCGGGGAGACCAATTTATGAAAATAGTAAAAAAATTAAAATGATTCAAAATTTAGATTTATCAAAAATTAAAAAGATATTTTTCATCGGAATCGGGGGGATAGGGATTTCGGCTTTGGCGAAAATGGCTCTGGCTAAGGGTATGGTTGTGTCAGGGTTAAATGACGAAGAAGGGAAAACCATAGATTCTCTTAGGGAAACTGGAGTAGAAATAATCTTTTTAAAAGATTTTAAATTATTACCTGAAGCGGATTTGTATGTTTACAGCGACGCTTGGCTATACCGCGGACCGGAAATATTGCAAAAAGCCAAAGAGACAGGCAAGCCAGTTTTGAGCTATTTCGAAGCGCTCGGTCAATTTGCGAAAGATTATAAAGTTATCGCTATCGCCGGTACGCACGGCAAAACAACGACAACGGCGATGGTGGCAGAAATATTAGTGGACGCAGGATTGGATCCGACTGTTATTGTGGGTTCTTTTGTAAAAAAATTCGGAAGCAATTTTAGAAAGGGGAATAGTGAATATTTAGTTGTGGAAGCGGATGAATACAATCGGCATTTTTTAAACTTCCATCCGTTTGTCACGGTTGTCATGAACATTGAGACAGACCATCTGGATTGTTATAAAGATTTGGCGGACATTCAAAATGCTTTTGATAAACTTTTATCGCAGAGTGAAAATAAAATTACGGATTACGCTAAATATTTGGAAAAAATTCCCAAACTGTCTGTGCCCGGTATTCACAACAGGATGGATGCAGCCGCGGCCTTTGCGGTGGCGGAGTTTCTGAATATAAAAGAGGAAATTATTAAAAATTCTCTGACTGGTTTTGTCGGCACCTGGCGCCGGCTAGAGAAGAAAGGAGTTACCAAAGAAGGAACTATCATTTACGACGACTATGCTCATCATCCGACAGAAGTTCGGGCAAGTTTGGAGGCCTTGCGGGAACTTTACCCCCACACCAATGATATTGGTGTGGGGGTTTACCCCAAAGAAGCTAAAAATATCACTGTTCTCTTCCAGCCCCACCTTTACAGCCGGACCAAAGCTCTCTTTAATGAATTTGTGACTTGTTTTGACGAGGCGGACAAGGTTTTCCTTTTGCCTATATATTTCGCCCGGGAAAATCCGGACCCCGAGATATCAAGCGAAAAATTGGCTCTGGCTATCAAGGATCACAAGGGAGAAGCGACGGCTTTTAAGGACTTTATTTCTGCTGAGGAGGTAATCGGGGGTCTAAAACTTAGCTCGAAAGACATCTTTGTGACGATGGGAGCAGGGGAGGCATATAAGGTGGCCGAGAAAGTCTTTCCCGACGTAAAGTCGGGACCCCGACCATAGCGTCGGGGCAAAAAAGTTGTCCACAATTCATTAATTGTTCTATTTCTAGACTTATTTGTCAATGGAGGTATCTTAAAATATCCTTATTTTACAAGCTTTTTCTGGTTTGACATATGGGAAAAATGTTGCATAACTATTGACTTTTGTATTTAAATATGCTAGCATTAAGGTATAACCCTATGGTATTGAGTGAAAGCTTATTACATAAGGGTTTTTTAGTTTCAGATGAAATTGCTGTGAAGAAGTTGGCGGAGCACATACCGCTCAAATATGAAAAAAAACAATCTAATACGTTTTGTCCAGTCTCTGGTGCTTTTGCCTGTTATAACTATGTCTTTCCCCTTTTCAGGCATACAAAGCATTGAGACTTCCCAAAACATATTGGTCAAAAAAGTTAATATTGAAGCCAATGGAACACTAGCTCTTAACCAAGCTATTGATCCGGCGGTAAGCGCAAAAGCAGACCTGGATGCTCAAATCTTAAAAATAAGAGCGGAAAAGGCGGGAGCCATAGACGCTTATTTTGCCGAACACGATATGCCGCTCGAAGGCATGGGCATGAAAATGGTGGAAGAAGCAGAAAAGAACGATTTGGACTGGCGTCTATTGCCGGCTATTGCGGTGCGGGAATCTACCGGGGGTAAGTTTGACTGTAAAAAAGCGGAAAACAATCCCTTCGGCTGGGGTTCATGTAAAATCAGTTTTAAATCGGAAGAAGAAGCGATTGAAACCGTGGCCATTAATCTGGGCGGGAACAACTCAAATACCGCGCATCATTATGATAACAAGACAGTTAAGGAAATTCTACAAGCCTATAATCCTCCCTCTATTGTTCCGAAGTATGCCAATCAGGTGATGTCTATAATGGACAAAATAGGCGATGCGGACATGACGGCAACACTCGCTATTGCTAAGACTTAAAATAAAAAACTTATTTATATTTTTCTAAAACCTGTTTTAATTCCGGCAAATTGTTTTGAACAATGTCCCAGATAGTTTTATAGTCAACGTCAAAATAATGATGAATTATTTTGTCGCGCAAGCCGGCAACATCCCGCCACGGAATCTCTTTATTCTTTTCTTTAAATTCTTCCGATAAGTTTTTTGCAGCTTCGCCAATAATCTCCAGCGAACGTTCAACTGCTTTACTTGTTTTTGTATCTTTAATAAGCGTCTCAAAATCCATACCAGCCAAAAATTGTTCAATATTTCTGATTTCATCCAGCATATGGAGAATATATGCTTTATCTTTGTCCATAAAATACTTTAAGATCTTTTAACATTCCGGATTTCATATATTTACTGGCACCGTTTTCGGTCACAACATCAACTTTTTTTTGGAGTAAATCCTTCAAATCATTTTCCAGACCAATAAGCGAGAGAAGCGAGAAGGGACGATGATAATCTATCATTATGTCTATATCGCTATCTGCTCTATCTTCTCCTCGAGCGAACGAACCGAAAACACCCGCGTATTTTATGCGGTATTTATCAAATACAGGTTTAGTTTTATATTTTAATTCTTCGAGAGTCATGTGACTATTATAACATAAAAAACTCTGAAAACGAAATGAATAAAAGGAAGCCTTGCTTCCTTTTATTATATTTTAGGTTGTGTATAAACATACTTGCCAAAAATAAGCGGGGGGGTATTATTAGCTTATTATTAAACAAATAACCAATTAAATTTATGCCCAATGAAGGACCATTTGGAGGTGGACAAGTAGATAATAAAGGAAAAGCTAGAGAAATGGCTGAGGCGGGTAATTATATGCGTTCAAAAGCGGCAGAAAAAAGAAGGGACACAAGCACTCCTTTCTCGGAGGTAAACAAAGCAGAAGATATCGCAAATAGAAGAGAAGAATTGATGGGAATTATATATGATCTTCAAAAATTAATTCTTCCTGGAGAAGGAGATCGCAGACTGCCTTCATCCGAAAAGTTAGCTTCATTAAAATTGGCCGTTGATACGGCTTTAGAGGGTTTACCCAAAAGTAATTTTTAGTAAAAGAAGTAACACAAAAAATCCCCTATCTGGGGGATTTTTTGATATGTTTTTATTCCAAATATATCAAAGTCATCTTTTGGTCTTTGGGTTCAAATAGTGTTATCTGGAAATTGTAATTCTTGCCGAGTTCCAGGGTCTCACGAAGTTTTGCCTCAGTTGGGAAGGTAGAGTTATGGACCAATCCAGCCACGCCCTCCTTGATGGATACCAGCGCGCCGTGCTTGTTGTATTTGATTACCACTCCCTTAATGATGTCTCCCTTCTTTAGTTTGCCTTCAAATTCTTTCCAAGGATTTTCCTTGAGTGCCTTGATGGAAAGAGATATCTTGCCGTCTTTTATTTCAATCACTTTTGCTTTAACTGTTTCTCCTACCTTGAACATACTCCTAGGGTCTTCTACCAAACCCCAATCAAGCTCGGAGATATGCACGAGTCCTTCCAATCCATCCTCTAATTTCAAGAATACTCCGAAATCAACAATGCCCGCAACGATACAATCCAGATTGTCTCCGATAGTATACTTGCTTAAAATTTCTTTTTTTTCTTCAGGGTTATTGTCTTTCTCGGAAAAGATTAATTTGCCTTCTTTCGGAAGTGTGGAAATAATCATCACGGAGATATGCTGGCCGACGAGTTTTTTCAATTCTTTTAATATTTTGTCTTTGTCTGAATCCAGTACCCGCGGATAGTGGTCGGCTTTCAGCTGGGAAGCAGGTAGGAATCCTTGAATACCTTGCCACTCCAAAATCAGACCACCTTTGTTTGCATCTTTTACTTCCAAATCCAAAATAGTCTTCGCCTTGATGGACTTTTCCGCTTCACTCCAGGCCAGAGCTTGCTTGGCTTCCTTCAAGGAAAGTTCTGTGTAGCCGTCCTCGTTTTCTACTTCAACAATTTTTGCTTTAATGATGTCGCCCAAGCTGATTTTCTTTATGACGTCCCTGGCGTTAATAAATTCCCGGCCATAAATAATACCCGTGCCGAACGGGCTCAAGTCCACATAGACAGAGGATTTCTCCACTAGAATTACCGGACCCTCTACCAGAGAATCAACTTCCGGCCTGTTCGCGCTGCGGTCGGTAATAGAATTCAGCACTAAATTTTCCTGCACTATTTCTTCTGTGTCAATTTTATCCATCCCGTTTAGAGTTTTACTCATAAATAATAATATAATTTAATTTTACTAATCTCCGTTTAGTTATTTTAAGATAAAATAACTTTCTCAAAACTCTAACGGGATCCATAAAAAATTAAAAGTCCGCATTAAAGCGGACATAAGGCTTAGGTTTCCCGATGTCCATCGGGAGGTTACCCCAAATCCTGCTTGCCGAGCCGTTGCTTTATGCGACGGCGGGCTTTTAATAAATATTAACTTGCCCTATATACTAATACATAAGATTCAAAAATGCAAGCCCGCACACTTATTTTTTAAAAAATAAGTGTGCGGGCAAGTAGTTTTTTATTTTATTTTTTGCTATACTATATATAATGATAATCACATATTTCGGCAAGCAATTTTTTAAGATTCAGCAGGGGGAAATGGTCCTTGCCTTCAATCCTGTCAGCAAGGGCTCCAAGACCGGCATCACGGCGCATTTCGGTTCGGATGTCGCCTTAATAACCACCAATCATCCCGATTATAACGGCATAGAACAGCTCTCCCACGGCGAGCGAGAACCACTTGCCATTACCGGTCCCGGAGATTATGAGGTTAAAGAAATTTTTATCAAAGGAGTGTTATCAAACGCGCTTATTGACGGGAAAAAGTACATCAATACTATTTATGTTTTTTCGGTGGATGGCATCAACATCGCTTTTCTCGGCGCTCTCGGAGAAGGTGAACTTTCTAAAGAATCCAACGAAGCCATCAACAGCCCGGATATTGTTTTCATCCCCGTCGGGGGGAAGGGCATGCTGGATGCAAAGGCAGCCGCGAAATTCGCTTCCTCACTTGAGCCGAGATTAATAATTCCGATGGATTACGACGAGGGCACGCTCAAGGCCTTTCTCAAAGAAATAGGAGAAGAAAAAGCGGAAGTGGTAGACAAGCTGACACTGAAGAGAAAAGATTTGGATAACAAAGAAGGAGAGGTGGACGTTTTAAAAGCAACATAGTCCACAAGTCAGACATGTGGGAATCCCACATGTCTGACTTGTGGACAAAAATATTATGGAAAAAGTATTTCATCACGTTAGAAAAATAAGACAGCAACCGGAGCATGTAAGAAGGCATATTTTGCACGTTCTTATAATTATCTGCGGTGTTATTTTAATTCTGCTTTGGATTTATTCGCTTGGAATGACCTTAACGAGCGATGATACAAAAGCGAAAGTCAGCCAGGATTTAAAGCCATTTTCTGTATTAAAAGCCAATCTAATGGGCGAATAGCATGGCGAAGAAAAATATTGAAACAAAAGAAGAAGCGGGGAGAGATGAAATTCTCCAAGTGGACGTGGTGGCAGAAATGAAAGAGTCGTATTTAGCCTACGCCATGTCTGTCATTACTTCACGCGCGTTGCCGGATGTTCGGGATGGACTCAAACCCGTACACAGGAGAATTCTTTTTGCCATGAATGAAATGGGACTCACTTCTTCCGCGCGATTCAGAAAATCCGCGGCTATTGTCGGAGATGTGCTCGGGAAATATCATCCGCACGGAGATACGGCTGTTTATGATTCCATGGTGGGAATGGCGCAGGAATTTTCTTATCGTTACCCGCTCGTTATAGGACAAGGAAACTTCGGTTCAATTGACGGCGATAATGCCGCCGCCATGCGTTATACGGAAGCGAAAATGTCCAGGATCTCCAGTGAGCTTTTGCGAGATTTAGAAAAAGAAACAGTTGATTTTCGTCCGAACTATGACCAGACTCGCAAGGAACCGATAGTATTTCCTTCCAGTGTTCCAGCTTTACTGCTCAACGGTACTTTGGGTATTGCTGTCGGCATGGCTACGAACATCCCCTCGCACAATTTAGCGGAAGTATTAGATGCGACCAACTATTTAATTGAAAATGACGGGGCCACAACGGAAGATCTGATGCAATTCATTAAAGGTCCGGATTTTCCAACCGGCGGGATTGCTTATGGCTACAAAGACATGCTTCATGCGTATGGGTCTGGACGAGGCGGAGTAGTGTGCCGGGGCGAGGCGGAAATAGTGGAACAAAAAGACGGGAATTTTTCCATTATTATTACTTCAATTCCATTTCGAGTAAATAAATCTAACCTAATAGTAAGTATTGCCGAACTTGTACAAGAAAAAAAGCTTGAAGGTATTAAAGCGCTTCGCGATGAATCCACTAAAGACATAAGAGTTGTCATTGATTTGAAACCAAGCGCTCACCCGGAAAAAGTTTTGAATTATATTTATAAAAATACCCAGCTTGAATCAAATTTCAATTTTAATATGGTCGCCTTGGTAGATGGCGTACCACAGACCTTATCGCTTAAATCCATCTTGGCGGAATTTATCGCACATAGAAAGGAGGTGGTAAAGCGCCGAAGCGCTTATGATTTAAGAAGAGCAGAAGAACGCGAGCATATTTTGCTCGGTTTAAAAAAGGCGCTGGATAAAATTGACCGGGTTATCACTGTCATTCGCGGTTCAAAGAATTCTCAAATTGCCAAAATTAATTTGATGAAAGAATTCAAGTTTTCAGACCTGCAGGCAGCGGCTATTTTGGAAATGAAACTCTCCAAGCTTGCCGGACTCGAAAGACAAGCCGTGGAAGATGAGTTGAAAGAAAAGCAGAAATTTATCGCGGAAATGAAAGAGCTTTTGTCCAGTCCGAAAAAAATTCTGAAAACCATTACTACAGAATTAAAAGAAATCCGAGAGAAATATGCGGATGAACGCAGAACAAAAATAGTAAAGGGCGGAGTGAAAGAAATTTCTGATGAAGATCTAGTTCCAGAAAAAGAAACAATGCTAGTCCTGACCGCGGGTGGATATGTGAAATGCACCGACCCGGGTGAATATCGCGCGCAGAAACGGGGCGGAGTCGGGGTGATTGACCTTGAGACCAAAGAAGAGGACTTCGTGACTATGCTTGTGTCTGGTTCTACCCATAGCAATCTGCTTTTCTTTACTAACCTCGGTAAGGTCTATCAAATGAAAATGTATGACATTCCGGAAGGCCGTAGGGCGACGCGGGGCAAGTCCATCATGAATTTCTTGGCGCTTTCGGGCGAGGAAAAAGTCACTTCCATTTTGGCCATGCCCGCCCGCAACGCTTCGCATAGCGATGCGGGCGGGCCTGCCACCCCAACCTCATTGATGCTTGTGACAAAGCAAGGCACGGCAAAGAAGATGTCTTCTGAAAGTTTCAAAGATGTCCGACGAAGCGGTATTATTGCTATTCGGTTAGATAAAGACGACCAGCTTGTCTCTGCCCTGGTGACAGAAAAGGGCGACGAAGTGATGATTGCGACGGGGGGCGGTCAGTCTATCAGATTTAAAGAGTCCGATGTCCGGGAAATGGGCAGAACGGCCGGGGGGGTCAGCGGTATCAAATTAGGAAAAAGTGATGAAGTTATCGGAGTGGATGTTGTGAAAAAAGAGCAAAAGACCGGCGCGTTTCTGACAATGAGCGGGAACGGCTTCGGGAAGAAAACAGATTTGAAAGAATATAAGGTTCAAAAGCGCGGCGG
>Ga0182027_10016150_pt1 | contig 10216 bp, 7 predicted proteins | sample 712E1DmetaG_FD_121300 | JGI IMG/M metagenome (GOLD analysis project Ga0182027, IMG submission 121300) | Permafrost microbial communities from Stordalen Mire, Sweden - 712E1D metaG (Illumina Assembly) | ecosystem: Environmental > Terrestrial > Soil > Wetlands > Permafrost | place: Sweden... | reverse complement strand
GCAACCCGTGGGCAACGCCTCGGGCGAGGAGACAAGGTGGGTTGGCGCGCGCTCCGTCACACCTTCTCCTAGCCTTGGTTGGCCGCTTCGCCACTTGGCTTGCCGTCGGCGCTCTGATGCGTAATACGGTAGTAGAAAGCAAACTGCAGCGCGGCTCGCTCGCCGTCGTGCTTCTTCTTCAAGGGATATTCGCTTCCGACATCCATGGCGGTCCCGTATCGGCTACGAAGATGGGTCAATACGACCGACGGCTCGATGAGGCCCGCGCACGCGTCGTACTCCGAACGGTGGAAGTCGGCCTTTTGAGGTATGCCGCTTTCTAGCCCCCATGCGGTCCCGATGAAAGCCGCCAGGAACTCCTCGGCCTCGGCTGGATCCTTGGCGAACCTATCCTCGAGGTAAGCCGCGACTTCGCCGGGTTTCTCGTGCTTCTTCCATACCCAGTACATGCGCGGCGAATCGGTGCCGAAAGTCTTGTGGAGAGGTTCCTTCGCCGCCTCGGTACGGACACGCTCGGCGAGTTCCTTTTCAAGTTCCGCCTCCACTTCTTCGGACAGCAGACGCCCCTCGGCTTCTTCCTTCTTCTTTGACGTTCGGAACCATCGCACGCATTCGAAAGCAAAAGGCAGGGACGTCACCTGTCCGAATACCGCTCGAGCCGCATCCTCGCGTTCCTTCCCCTCCGGCAGCTGCCTCAGAAGCTCCGAGAGGAGTATCCCAGCCTGAGCGAGCGACCAGTCGTTGAAGAACATCTGGCGTTCCCGCGGCAGGTTCGCCGCATGTCGGGCAAAGAGATTCGCAAGACGGACGGCAACGGCCGGATCGAGGGGCTTATCGCTCGCGCGCAGTTTCGCTACGAGACGGCCCAAGCGGTCGCCTCGGTTGAATTGCGCGAAGAGCTGGTCGACCTCTGACGAATCGGCTGTCGGGATCTTCTCGAGGAATGAGCTGAGCGCGACGTCGGAGACGTCCGCGGGATTGACGCCGTAGCGAAAGTAGCGGTCGAAATAGTCGTTCGAGCAGACTCTCTGCTCGTTCTCCCAGGACTTGTCCCAATCACCGCCGTACATGCTCCCATCGAGCCGCGGGAAGAGCTTGTTGACCAGACGCTCGCGCACGCGTTTGGCGGTGGCTGAGGCCACTCCGGTCAGAGCGCCAGCGACGAGCGCCGCCGCTTGTTCTTGGAACTCTCGACTGTCGACGGCATATCCACCGCTCGCGAAGACCTCGGGGTTGTCCCTTATCATCGCGTATAGGTCGGGATAGAACACCCGGATGCCCTCGATGAGCATCTGGTCGACGGGGTTCACTTCGCCCTTCATTAGCGGGAGCGCGAACATCAGTGTGTTCGTGTAGAGCTTGGCCTGACGTGGCGTGACCAGCCGCGGTTCGATGCCGTCGACGAAGTACCTGCTGAAGTGCTGGACCTGCTCCTCGGAGAGCTCGATGCCGCTTGTCACCAGGCAGGCGTCCACGCCTTCGAAGGTCATGCGGCGGAGCTCGAGTGCATCGGCAACAGGCAGGTGCAGGGGCACCTGCACGATCTTCTCAAGGAAGCCGCGGCCAGCCGCAGCGCCGCCGTTTGCGTAGGCCTCACCCAGGGCCTCGGCGACCATCTTGTCATCGAAGGCCAGCACATACGCCGTGTGCTGAAAGTTAGCCGACAGCTTCACGAGCTTGAAGATGGTCTGGATTTCCCGGCGATCGAGGCGGTCGATATCGTCGATGAGGACGACGACCCGCTTCTTGGATTCCTTCAGGAAGCCCTCGATGCGGTCGCGCAGACCATCGATCTCGGAGGCGCTAGCAAAGACCCGGCCCACTCCTTGGGCAGCGCTTCCGGCATCCGGCCCCCCAGGAATCAACGCCGTCAGCGAGAGAAGCGAGCCGTATTTCTCGAGCGCCTCCCCTATCTTCTCCGCCTTGGTGGGCAACGAGCGGTCAATCGCCTTGGCGAGCGCGGAGAAGAAGCTGCGCAGAACCTGCTCTTCGCTCTTGAAGTACCACGGGTTAAAGCGAACTCGCACGATGTCGTCATGTTCCGCAAGCGCCTCCTCCATCATCGCCAACACCGACGATTTCCCGTCGCCCCAGGCTCCGTAGATGCCTATGACGATGCTGCTGGGATCCTGTCGTCCCGCAATGGTGCTTGCGATTCTTTCTGAAAAGGGCCAGCGATTGAACCGATCCTGGCTCTTACTCTGTATCGGCTGGTCGGGCGAGTAGTTGCCGGCGTCTTTGGGCACCGCCGCAGCCTGTGTTTCTGAGGTGGGTGCTGGCGCCGAGATCTTGATGCGCGGGCCAAAGATCCTCTTGAAGATATTCATAGTGTCTGCGTGTTCTGCGAACTGTTAGTGCGTGCCGAGGCCACCTCGGCTAACCTTCTGGCGCCAAGCGCTGCCTCTAGCGTGGCTGACGATGCGGACCACAACTGGGCGGGCGTGGCTATGCCTGCGGCGAGAAGCGCGAGAAGCTCTCCACGGCTCCATGCGATACCAATATCGAGCATGGGGAGGGCCGTCGGCGGAATCCCGACTTCCAGGCAACGAAGTAGATCGTTGATTTCGGTTTCGGTAGGTCCGCCGGTGACGTAGAGGACCTGGGCGATCTGCGCCGCCGAGCCCAAGTGATATCTGGTGTTGTCGGCGATGCCCCGGATGTCGCCGTAGCCCACCTGTCCTCCAAACGGCTTGCTGTAGCGCCTCTCGATCTCTTCGACCGGAACGCCAGCTACCCAATCGATGAGGAGCAGACCACGCTTGCATCGCTTGAGATAGTCTTTCTCCTCGCCAGCTCCGCGTTGCATGCCGCGGACCATACCGTCGCCGATCTTGTAGGCAAGTTCGCTCGGCCTCGCCTTTTCCATACGTGGATTGACAGGCGTGTAAACGCGATCCACATCAGGAAGGCACTGTACGATCATCATCAGGTTGCGCCCGTCAACGGCAGCGCCTTGATCCTCGAGAAGGGCCAGCAAGCGCATGGCGGACCGGAAAGAGAGAGCTGACTGTCCGCAAGCCCTGCCGAGCAGCGACAGTCTCACTTTTCCCATTTCCTCTTCGAGGAGCCCGAGTGCCAGCATTTGCTGGAGTAGTTCGCCGAGACGAGCTTCCGTGCCGACGTGCCAGTTCGGATCCTTCGTGGCCGCCGTGAAGCCGAAGAAAGTGTTGGCCAGAAGGCGCGGAACCGAATCCTTGTGCACCTCCTTCACCTGGGCAAGCAATCGGAGAATCCATGTCTCGATGTCATCTTGCGAGAATGATGAGACGATAGGTTCAGGGGTTCCCAGCACGTATTTTCGGAAGAGGTGCTCGCGTTCCGTTGGCGTCTCCGCGTAGATTATCGCCCGTCCGGGTTTTCCGAATCCTGGGCGCCCGGCCCGTCCGGCCATGTTCTTGTACTCGGCCACGGTGAAGGGGCGGCCGTCTTCACCGACGAATTTGTTCTCGGCAAGGAAGACCGTCGAAGCCGGTGTGTTGATTCCGGCTGCGAGGGTGGTGGTCGCAACCATGGCGCGCAGCTCGCCGGACTGAGAACGGAATACCCGTTCGATGGTCGCCCGTTCGTCACGGGTCAGGTTGGAGTCGTGAAAGGCCACGCCGTGTCGCAGGCACTCTCGGAGTTTTCCCGAACTGCTCGACGGATCGGCCGAACCGAGCTCCGCCAAGGCACTCTGGGCCGGGGCCAGTCCAAGATCGACGCCGAGATAGCCAGCACATCCCTCGGCGCTGCCGCGCTTGTTCCGGAAGACCAGGACGGTCTCGCCGTCGCGGACGAGCTTCCGGACGAGGGGGACAATCAGGTCTTGGGCGTTCGGCTCGTCCTTTCGCTGTACGATCTCAAACGGCTGTAGAATCCGTTCGATTCGTACAGTTCCTGATGCGTCGGTCACCTGGAAGACGCCGGTCCGATCGACGACTCCCTCGACCAAAGGGACGGGGCGCTCGCCAGTAATCAGGCATTCGGCCCTCAACCACTGCTCGAATGAATTGGTCGCGCCGATGACCGCGGAGAGCGCGATGATCTGGATTGACGCGCCTCCCGCTATCGCGTTCATCACCAGGGTCATCAATAGCTCTACCGAAATTCCCCGCTGCGGCTCGGTAATGAACTGAGCCTCGTCGACTACCACGAGGCCGGAGCGTTGCACGACTCCTGGCTGGGCTAGGCACAGGTTCAAGAACATTTCGTAGGTAAGGATGGCGAGATCGTACTTGCCCCTGACGAAGGCTCCGCGCTGGTCGTGGTAGTCGCCGGTGCAACGGATGACCCGCAGGCCCAGCCTCTTGCCGTAGATGGCGATGAATTCCTCATATTTCTCGTTCACCAGAGACTTATATGGCAATACAAATACGGCTCGGCGGCCCTGGCTGACCGCTCGGACTGCCGCAAGTTCCCCGATGAACGTTTTTCCGGCGCCCGTGGGCGCGATTGTGAGTAGATTTTGCCCGTCGAGCACGCGGTGCTCGTTGATAGCAGCGACCTGGAGAGCATTTAGGCCGACGGAGAATCTTTCCTTCCACGCGGCGACGATCTCTGCGCCGATTCCGAAAAGAGAGAGATCGCTGATGTCGCTTGACACGACGATGCCACCGTACTCGGGGAAGGCCTTCCGGAACGCCTCGCCGCGCTTGAGCGCAGGAAGCACGAACGAGCCCTCGGCGTAGTTGATCGTTACCGGCGTCTGGGATTGGCCGATCCTTGCAGCCTCGGCCTGCACGTTCGCCAGGATTCTTTCCATGGCGACACCCATCTCCATCGGCTCGGGCGCAGACGTCATCACGTCGATCATCGCCTTGGTCAGGAACCCGTTGCCCTTGCCGCCGTGTTCCCACGCCGGTTCCGACGGCCTCGAAGCTGCGATGAGTACCCGGCCGGTGCCCGAGAAGATGCCGAAATCGAATGGCCCGCGAGAGGCCGGCGTCTGGTCGAGAACCCGCGCCGGCGCTTCGCCGCTGAAGCAGCAGTCGAGAACAAGGAGTATCGACTTTGCCCTACTCGCGGAGAACATGGCCGCGATCTCGCTCATCGCGATCATGGAGTTCGGCTCGTTCGCATCCGAGTCGTGAAGGACTAGCCGATGGTCGCGGGAGCCGTGGCCCGAAAACGAAACAACAATCTCGTCACCTTCCGTCGCTTTCGCCAGGCTGGCTTCGAGCGCCTCTCTCACTTTGGACATGGTCGCGCTCTCATCGACGAGCAGCAGCGACTGGACTCCGGGAAAGGAGTCTGCAAAAAGGGCATCCAAAGCGATGGCGTCCCAGCGCGCTCCGCTCAAATCGCTGATCTCATCGCTGGCGTAGCGATTTATCCCGATGAAGAGTGTCTTGGATGCCATATGTAAGAATGTCTCTGGGCCGAACAACTCAAGCAGCCGGTATCGTCCCCACGACAACGCCTTGAATAGTGAAATCCCGATCGACAATGATCGGTTGGTATTCTCTGTTGGTCGAGACTGGCTCTAGGACGACGGCGTGCGGAGTGATGCGAAGGCGCTTGACCGTCGCTTCGTCGTCGATTAGCGCAACTACGTTCTGCCCAGATTGGGCCGTCGCCTGCTGACGAACGAGGACAAGGTCGCCGTTTCGTATACCGACCTTGTTCATCGAGTCGCCGGACACCCGCAGGAGAAAGTACCGATGATGACCCTTGGCGAGCTGGTCGGAGACGGGAATGGTCGCCTCGATGTTTTCGGTCGCAAGGATCGGCAGGCCAGCGGCTACGGTCCCGACCAGAGGTACAAGGATGGTGCGTGCATGTCCACGGTGCGCAGAGCTCGCGTGAATTCTTAGTATCCGAATATTTCTCGCCCCGGAGCCTCGCTTGACGTACCCGGCCGCTTCCAGAGCGTCGAGGAACTGAGTAACGCTTCTTGGGGAACGGAATCCTGCGAACTGCTGCATTTCCCGGACGGTCGGAAGCACCCCGTGCTTCGTGCGGAATGCTAGAAGCTTTTGGAAGAACTCGAGCTGGCTGGCGGTCAGTGGTTTGGATGGCATATTCGTCTTTATATCCGTTTGCTCCAAGGTACCAAAGCCTACAAAACGCGTCAAGGTCTGCCTTGCCGTCCTGCCGCGCTTCGGTCTAAGGTGGAGCCGATCGCCCACCCGGCCATGGGCAACCACCTATTCCCATGTGGCAATGGTGGTGGCCGGGAACCCTTGAGGGCGAAGCTCCGCCAAGCGGGCGCGCGCATCGCTTCCTACGTCGGGTATTCCGACGTTGGGCGAACGCAGGCCCATCATCTGAAGGGACGTCGACGTTGGTCATCTCCTTGATCCCCCCAGGACGGAACAAATCACACCGTAGGCCCAGCCTTTGGGCAGGGTGTGGTACCCTATTGCTGGAGGGAGAACATGCCACACGTCATCATCGTCTACGATCTGCACGGCGCTGCATCGACGGCATACGGTAAGCTCGATACAGAGTTGAAGAACCAGAACTACACGAAGATTTCGGAAGACACTACTTGGGAGGGAATCTACAAGGACGACGTGACTCCCGAAGGCGCCGTCAGGACAACAAAAAGTGAGTTTGCCGCCGCGGCTCAGGCCGCTGGCGTATCTAAATACGACCTCAAGATCTACTGTGCGACCAAAATGTTGACGGATTCGTTGAGCAAGGCGTAGGAGGAACACAGAAGAGACAACCAATGAGCCGGCCTTGGCCTTGCCCCTGGACGCGGTGCCATCATGTCGGTACACGGGTTCAAATCCGGTTGGGGCTACTTCGCAAATCGCCAGCGAACACTGAGAATGTGGCGTAACCGTCGCGAGAAATCGGATTCCATCTGTTGCCAGCCATGGCCGCGGATCTTCAGGTCTTGCCGCCGCGACGGCAACCCGCTGTCAACCACTTGAACTGAAGTCACCACCCAGAAGAGCACCGCCGTCACCCTGACGACGGTGCTCTTGTATCTCGTATCCGTCCCGCACGCCCGTCATCCAAGACGTCCCCCACATCGGATGTTGACCCGCGCAGCCCGGTACATTTCCACAACCCACAGCCTTTAGCCAATCCTGAGAAAGAGCTATACTGGAAGACCGCCAACACTCCAGCGGGTGTCGAGGAGTTCGCCGACTCCTAGTGCGGCCGCATTGTCTCCACGTGCCTGCCGCTTGCCGGCATGGTCGGCAACGTGCCCGACACGGCGCATTTGACCGACAGATTACTCACGGCCCTATCCATATGCTCACGACACGCCCTCCGAGATCGCCTATCCACACCACTCGCAACCTAGAAGATCCGTCGATCGCCGCGAGGGTTGTACACGAGACACAGGAGCAGGGCGTGCCAGCCAAGCCATTCATAAAATGGGTGGGCGGGAAGCGTTCGATCCTGCCCCAACTCCTGGCCCGCATGCCGAAGGAGTACGGCGATTATGTGGAGCCGTTCGTCGGCGGGGGGGCGCTATTCTTTGCCGTCCGGCCGAAGCGAGCTTTCCTCTCCGACGTCAATCTACATCTTGTTGTCGCATACGCGGCCGTCAGGGACAATGTGGAGGAAGTCATCGGGCTCTTGAAAAGGCATCAGGACAGGCATTCCAAGGCGTACTACCTACAGGCGCGCAGGCGCCTGGCCAAGGAACCGGACCCAGCCGTCATTGCCTCGCTGCTCATCTATCTAAACAAGACCGGCTACAACGGCCTCTATCGAGTCAACGGCGCCGGCGAGTACAACGTCCCAATCGGCGACTATGTCTCCCCGAACATTCTTGATGAAGAGACCCTCCGGGCTGACAGCCGGCTGTTGACGAACGCGTCCATTGAGCAGGGGGACTTCTCGCAACTTCGCCCGCGCAAGAATGCTTTCTATTACCTCGATCCCCCATATCACGAGACGTATGACGGCTATTCCGGCGCCGGTTTTGATGACGACAAGCACCGCGAGCTTGCCCAGTTTTGCAACAAGATAGATGAAAAGGGGGGCCGGTTCATGCTTTCCAACTCCGATACCTCTCTTGTGCGAGCATTGTGGGGCAAGTACCATATAGAAGAGATACAGTCCGCCCGCTCTGTATCCTGTAAATCATATAGCCGGGGCAAAGCAAATGAACTCGTCATCAGAAACTACCGATAATACCGAGGTGAAAAAGGCCGTGGAAGAGGTGGCAAGAGAAGTGGCGGAAGTCTCGGGAACACGGGCGAACCGCACGGGAGGGAGCTTTGAGCAATTTGTGGAAAACGCCCTCAAACAGAGGGGGTATGTGGAGTTTTGGGACCACAAGGAACAGGTCTTTGCGAACCGAGCTAGCATAGGCGGAAAGCAGTTCGCGAAGCAGGTTGTCATTGGCACAACTATTTACGGTACGAAGCGCCGGTGTGACTTTCTGGTGTTGAATAGGGAGAAGTTCCCCGACGGCTTGGTCATTGAGTGCAAATGGCAGGAGTCAGGCGGATCGGTGGATGAGAAATATCCATTCCTTCTGTTCAACATCGCTAAGATTGGCGTTCCTACGGTGGTTCTTTTGGACGGCGGAGGATATAAGCCGATGGCGATGGAATGGCTGAAAAGCCAAGCCGACCCGAGACGGGCTTTGATTGCGGTTTGGAACATGACAGAGTTCCACCGAGAGGTTAACAAGGGCTTTCTAGGTTAGGTGGCCTGAGGTATGGGGCATGTCAGTCGTGGCCAGGCATCGATCCATCTTCGTCGACCACGACCGGGTCGGTCTAGTAGTTGACTCGAAGCCAGATGAAACGGCCGTCCATGAGAATTTTCAAGCACCAAAAGAGACTCGCACAACAATGCGAGTCCTTTTTGGTTGAAATGCAGGGTGTCGCCGCCGGAAACCCGGTAATTTGGTGAAAATGGTGCCCCTCGCGGCCGGTGGCGCCAATGCAGGAGTCGTCCACTATAGGCCGACCTCATCAGCTTTCACCACCTCGTGGGCGACCCGTGGGCAACGCCTCGGGCGGGGTGGTCTCGTGCGTGAGCTTGGGCCGGCGGCTGGGCGAGGCAACGCGGTGCAAGGTCATACCCGCTTGGTCAGCCGGACAATAGATCGTAACAACCGGGCCATTTTCGACATGGATCCAGGAGAGTCCGTCTTGATCGACGACCGACTCAACCCCACCGAAGGAGGTCTCACCATGTTCCCCAACACAGCCGTCAATGGCCATCAGACCCTCGAAACGATTGCTTATCACGAGGCCGGCCACGTCGTCATGGCCGTGCTTCAAGGACTTTACCTGGATCGCACCGCGATCATCGCATGGGGCGCTGGAGAAGCGGCGCGGCGAGGAAATTCCATCATCGGGTACCCCCCAAGTTCGGCCGGAAAGCGGAAGCAAGCTCAGTCACTGCTGGCTGGTCCTCTCGCGGAAGAGCGTTACCTGGGCACTAAGCAGGGCCTGTGGTGTATCAGCTGCGACAGGTTGGCTACACTCGAAATGGTGCCCTCTCGTCGCAAAGCAGGTGGGGCGATGTTCAAATGGTACTACAAGCTTCAAGCGGAAACGATGCAACTCGTTGCAGAACACTGGGCACTGGTTTGCGCCGTGGCAATCGCCTTGTTGCAGAACAGAATGCTCACGGGTGATCGAGTCAAGGAGATCATGCGCGGTGCCGGCTGGAAGGAATCCTTCTCGCAGAAAACCCGGGCACAGCAGGTCTCGAGGATCGTCAAGAACCAACGCAAGGAACTGAAGGGAGCTCGCGAGGCGTTTGCAGCATAGCGGTCGTTCGGCGGAGCTTGACAGGGAGGACGGGGTCTCGACGCGCGCGAAAAGGCCAACTGCTATCGGCATTCGGCGGACAGAACCGCCTCCCCCAAACACGCCGCAACCGCCTCGGCATCGCCTAGCCGGCTTCGTAACGTGCGTTCTGCAAAGGACGGTGGCAGGCATGCCCCAAACTTGAGACCGTCGGTGGCTCCATCGGGTATCGGTGGGGCAAGAGGAATACGGCCGCGTAGTTCTGCGCGCACTCGTTCGAGGTCGTCGCTGTTCGCCGTTGGCACTAGCGGCAGGCTGAAGTTGTCCACCGCCCCGACCGCGGCCAGCCTGCCCAGGTGCTCGGCCAGCGTCGCGTTGGCGCGCATGCCTGCGAAGGTCCACCACCGCAGATCGCCGTCTGGGCCGCGCACGAGAGACATGGCATCGGGGCTCGCCCACGCGTGGATCTCGCGGAGCTCGGTCAGCTTCTCCGTCGCTCGGTTGGTTAGGCGCGGCCCCGGGTCAATGCCGGCCAGGACGGACCGGATCGCTCGGCAATG
>Ga0182027_10016149_pt1 | contig 10216 bp, 5 predicted proteins | sample 712E1DmetaG_FD_121300 | JGI IMG/M metagenome (GOLD analysis project Ga0182027, IMG submission 121300) | Permafrost microbial communities from Stordalen Mire, Sweden - 712E1D metaG (Illumina Assembly) | ecosystem: Environmental > Terrestrial > Soil > Wetlands > Permafrost | place: Sweden... | reverse complement strand
CCCCGGCGTTTCGTGCCGCGTGTCCGGCTCGACGATCCAGTGCACTTTGCCGTCGCTCGCGGTCGGCGCGACGCTCACGGTCACGTTCACCGCGCAAATCGCCAACGGTGTGGCGGCCGTCGTTGATGCGGCGACCGTGGCCGCGGCGACTACCGATCCGATCATGAGCAACAACGCGTCTTCGGCGTCGGTGAGCGTGACGCCGGCGCAACCCTCGACGCAGCAGGCGACGACACTCTCGGTCAAGAACGTTGCCAAGCTGAAGCCCGCGTACAAGGGGACGTTGAGACCCGGTCAGTCGTATCAGTACCGCGTCACAGTGAAGAACACAGGGCTTTACACGGCCTACGGAGTTCTGGTGTGCGAGGTCCCGTCGCAGCAGCTCGCGTACGTGTCCGCGTCGCGGGCGACATTCTCGAAAGGTCGTGCTTGCTGGACGATCGCGGCGCTCGCGCCCGGTAAGTTGCGGACGTTCGTCGTCACAGTTCGCTTGGACAACACAGCGAAGCCGGGTGTGATCCGTAGCTCTGCGGTGGCCTCGGCTGAGAACGCGCAGAAGCCATTACGCTCCGTGGCCAAGGTTCGGGTGAACGGACGCTCGGTTGAGGTGGGGCGCCCCCAAGGTGTTACCGGTTAGGTGAATCCGCGAGCGATCATCCTGCTCTCTGCGGCGCTGGCGCTGGTGATCCCAGCTCAGCTCGGCTCGGCCGCAGGACGTGAAAACGCTGCCGACTCGATTGCGCCTTCTCGAGCGACGGGAGCGACCGTCGCTAAGGTCGTCGTGAATACGGTCGCTCTCGCAGAGCCCGGCGCCGGAAAGATCAAGTGGCGCGTCACGACCGAGACCCAGTGGGGCCATGGCCCACAGCAGCTGCTCGTGCTCGATCAAGCGGTCGATCAGCTCGGACGGCAGTGGCTGAAGGTGCGCCTACCGATCCGTCCGAATGGAAGCTTCGGATGGATCCGTGCCGACTTCGCGCTCGTGTCGCGCACCCCTTACTGGATCGACGTCTCGCTCAGTCGAAGGCTCGTCACGGTCTACCGCTCGGGCAGGCTGGTACGGCAGTTCCGTGCGGTTGTCGGTGCGCCGGCGACCCCGACCCCGACTGGTCTGGCCGCGATCTACGACCCGATTCCGCAGCCGAATCCGAACGGGTTCGTTGGGCCCTGGGTGCTCCACCTCACGGCGTTCTCCAACGTCCTGAAGAGATTCGACGGAGGATTGGGACGAGTCGGGATCCATGGACGCAGCGGGACGAGCCTGCGCGATCCGCTCGGGTCTGCTCGCTCGCATGGGTGTATCCGGATCGACAACGCTCAGGTGCGCTGGCTGGCTCGGACAACCCCGCGCGGAACGCCGGTCGACATCGAGGAGTGAAATCGTCGGCTCGCCGGTCTCGCCGATTCCGGCCCCGGTGCCGGTCGAGGCTATCGGCGACGTCTAGCTACCCTTGGCCGCATGCCGGTCGTGGTGGCATCTAGTCTGCGCAAGGAGTTCGCCGGAACGCTGCTCTTTCAGGGCGTCTCTTTCTCGCTCGAGCGAGGGGAGAGGATGGCGCTGGCGGGGGCGAACGGAGCCGGCAAGACTACGCTTCTACAGGCGATCGCGGGCAGAACGGAGCTGCAGGCCGGCGAAGTCGCGCTGCAGAAAGGGACACGAATAGCGCTGCACGATCAGCGGCCGCCGCTCGAGCGCGGGCTCGACCTGCGCGAGTACATGCTCTCCGGGAGCGGCGATCTACTTGCGGCCGAGAAGGAGTTGGCGCGACTCGAAGCGGCGATGTCGGCGGGCGAGCACGATCCGGCGACGCTCAGGCATTACGCCGCGGTACAAGGAAAGCTCGAACATGCGGGCGGCTATACCTGGCGTACGCGCTATGAAGCGGCGGCTCGCGGACTCGGTTTTTCGGACAGTGATCTAGAGCGGCCGCTGGAGAGCTTCTCGGGCGGAGAGCTAACCAGAGCCTCGCTGGCGCGGGCGCTCGGAGCCGACGCCGATCTCCTGCTCCTCGACGAGCCGACCAACCATCTCGACGTGGCCAGTATCGAGTGGCTCGAAAGCGAACTCTGCCGCCTCGATGCCGCGCTCATCCTGGTCGCGCACGATCGCTGGTTCCTGGAGGCCGCGACCAACTGTGTGCTTGAACTCGAGGATTGTCGGGGCACCTTCTTCACCGGGCGCTGGCACGCCTGGCGCGAGGAGCGGGCGGTGCGCGAGCAACATGCGGCCAGAGTTGCCGCACGCCAGGCCGAGGACATCGCGCGCCTTGAACACTTCGTCGCCCGTTTTCGCTACGGCACCAAGCACCGCCAGGCTCAGTCGAAGCTGAAGCAGATCGCGCGAATCGAGGCGGACAGGGTGGAGGCGCCCGCTCGCGCCCGACGCTCGCTCGGCTTCGAGTTCATCAAGCCGGCGCGCTCGGGGCGGACCGTGCTCGAGACGAAGGGGCTGAGAGTGGATGCCGGCGGCCGCACTCTTCTCGACGGTGTCGAGCTGGTGATCGAACGGGACGAGCACGCCGCCCTCGTCGGAGCGAATGGCTCGGGCAAGACGTCGCTGATCGAAACGGTGATCGGCCGCCGCCGGCCGGCGGCGGGGACGGCTCACCTCGGCCACGGCGTCGAGCTCGGCTTCTTCTCTCAGCACACGCTCGAGCTGGACGAGCGCGGTAGCGTGATCGACTGCGCCCGCTCCGCCACCGGCCTCTCGCGCCAGGACGCACAGAAGCTACTCGGGCGGTTCCTCTTCTCTGGCTACGAGGTGCAAGAGAAGCTAGTGAGGATGCTCTCGGGAGGGGAGAGACGCCGGCTAGCGCTGGCGGTTCTTGTTGCCTCGGGCGCCAACTTCCTCGTTCTCGACGAGCCCACCAACCATCTGGATATAGAGAGTCGCGAGGCACTCGAGGCGGCTCTGGAGGCTTTCGAAGGAACACTCTTGCTGGTCTCGCACGATCGCGCGCTGCTGGATGCCGTCGCCGAGCGCACGCTCTCGATCGAGGCGGGCGAGCTGCGCTCCTACGACGGACGCTGGGCCGACTTCGTGCGCGCACGCGAGCAGGCGCGCGAGCCGGCGAAGCCGGAAGCCGCGGCGAAGTCATCCAAGCCCCGCCCCGAGCGGCCGACGAAATCGCGGGACGCCAAGGAACGCGAGCGGCTCGAGCAGGAGATCGAGCGGCTCGAGAATCAGCTGACGTCCCTGGAGAGGGAACTGGCCGACGACTGGGCCAACCTGGAAAAGCTGAGCGCTTATCGCATCACGCGCGAGCGAGTCGACCGGCTGGTCGAGCGCTGGGAGGGGCTGGTTGAAGAGGAAAGCTCGCAGTCCCGCGACGCGAGTGTCGAGCGTTCCGACTAGGAACGGCACCGAGATCGGGTGAGATAGCAACGTCTTTCGCGGGAGATCCTCGAGATACGTACCTCTCTTCGAGTCCGACGAGAGATGGAGGCGACGGTGTCGCTCCATTCCGAGGCTCAGCGCGCGCCTGGAGGAGTCCGATTTTGCATGGCCGGGCTGTTCGCGAACGCGCGCTAGGGCGCTTTCGTGGTTTTCACCGGCCGCGAAGCGTTGGAGGCCTTCGGTGATGGAGCTCCGCTCATTCTCGCCGGCGTCGCCGCTCACTGACAGATCCAAGAATGGAACGAAGTTCATTCCGATCCTTGACGCGTCGAGACACGCCGCGTAACTCGACGAGCTAGACTCGGAGTACCCGCCCAGGAACATGGGATCTGCGGCACCTGGGAGAATGAGATAGCGATGTTTCGAACTGCGCTTGCCGTCTTGACCTCGGCCGTCCTTTTGGCCACGGTTGGCTCTAGCGCGGCGCGAGGCGCCTTTCCGGGGTCGAGCGGACAGATCGCCTTCGTCAACGATCGAAACGGCACGCCTTCGATCTACACGATGAACGCGGACGAGACAAGCCTCGGACGGCTGGTGCCGAACCAACCGCAGGGAGCATTCCCCGCCTGGTCGCCGGGAGGTCAAGTCGTGCTCTTCTCGGTGCTCGTCGCGAGCCAGCCCGAGCCCGAGTACGAGCTCTGGACGATGGGAGCAAACGGGGGTTCCGTTCATCGGTTCCTGTCTGGACAGTCGAGCGAGCCGATCTCCTCCACCTGGTCTCCCGATCGAAAGAAGATCGCCTTCTATCGTGACGGCTATCTCTGGGTCGCCAATGTGAATCACACCGGCGTTCGCCGGCTTGCACGTTCGGACTTCAACGACGGGGCTCCGAGCTGGTCGCGCCGCGGTCAGATCGCCTTCGACCGTGGCGGGAGCATCTGGGTTGTCGATGCCGGAAGCGGTGCTACGCGCCAGCTCGGCTCCGGTAGCGAACCGTCCTGGTCGCCCGACGGACGCAAACTGGTGTTCGTGGCTGTGCCGTCGGATGCGGCGAACAACGACATCTACGTGATGCGAGCGAACGGATCGGGCCGACACCGGCTCACCGTCACCACGGACGTAAACGAGATCCAGCCCACCTGGTCGCCGAACGGGCTCTGGATCGCCTTCAGCGCGAAGAAGGGCGTCTACGCCATGAGATCGAGCGGTAAATCTCCCCAATTGTTTGCCGGCAAGGGCTGGCAGCCGAGCTGGGGGCCGAAATCGAACAAGCTTGTTTATTCGCAGCAGACAAGCCGCTGGAACGGACTCGTCTACCGCGTCGATCTCAGCGGTAAGCACAAGAAGCAGCTGCTCCGCCCACGGCTGGACGCAAGTCCGCAGTGGTCGCCCGACGGCACGCAGCTCGCCTTCTCGCGCGACGGCTTTGTCTACGTGGTAAACGCCGACGGCACCAACCTGCATTCGATTGGCCTAAAAGGCTCCGACCCTGCCTGGAGCCCGGACGGCAGCATGATCGTCGTCGGCTCCGGGCTCCAGCTAGTTGTTGCCAGTGCGGATGGAAGCGCACATCACAATGTCTCGTTGGCCCTCGATCCCGCGAACTACGAAAGCGTGTCCGATCCCGACTGGTCGCCCGACGGAAACAAGATCGCCTTCGTCGCGATGGAGACATCGGGCACTCGGGACATCTATGTTGTGAGCCCGGCAGGGAGATTTCTCACGCGACTACCGCTGGAATGCGGCTCGAACGGAGCTTCGTCCCCCACGTGGTCGCCGAGCGGGGTGTACCTCGGCTTCGACTGCGACCAGTCGATCGCCGTGGCCGATGCGGGCGGACACAACCTGGTGCCGATCAGCTCGGGCCTCAATTCCATGCTCGCCTGGTCTCCGGATGGCACCCAGATCGTTTTATCCGAGCAGTCCCCCGAACAACCAGCACAGCTTTTCGTCATGAACTCCGACGGTACGGTGCGTAGTCAACTCGACACAGGCCCCGGAGCCAGTGATCAGCCCGATTGGCAGCCGGTCCCGAACACTGTTCCGTCGAAAAGCTGAGAAGCCGGAGGCTCACGGGGCTCGCGTCGCTCGACCGTCTCTCGGGTGTGTCAGAGCGAGTACCCGGACTAGGCAGGAAACCAGGGTTGGCACAGTAAACGTCAGAGGGGATGTCGGATGCTCTCATGAGACTCACGCTCGGAGTCACAGTCGCCATGGTGGCGATAGTCGTGCTTACCGGTGCGGCTCCGGCTCGAACGCCGATAGCCACACAGACGGTCGCGCTGCAAGGCATCAAACAAGCCGTGGCCAAGGGCAAGATCGATGGGGCCAGCGCTACCGAGTATCGGTCGGCCGTGAATCGCGCCGCGCTCCTGATCCGCAGCTTGCCAAGGACACGGAGCACGCCCGTTTCAACCTGCCTTAGAGAGGCGGCCGCGATGGCGGGAACGCTGACGGCGCCACGGGCTCGAGCCGTCTTCGGGCAGCTTGCCGTAAACAACTCCTATTTCGCGCTTAACGGGCCGCCCGTCGGCGCAAAGGACATCACCGATGCCGACGGCGTCGTCTACCGGTATTTCGCCGGGCGAGGTTTCCAGTTCCACCCGCTTGCGAACTTCGCGGCTCTGAATGCCCTCGTTTCCTCCGACGACATGGGAGGTGCCGATCTCCTTGCGCGGGCGCTGATCGCACGGGGAGTTTCGGAACCGGGCGGCGGCATGGGTTGGGAGTATTACTTTGACTATTCGGGAGGGCGGGCGCCGTGGCTTTCGGGGATGGCTCAGGCGGTCGCTGCGCAGGCGCTCTCCCGTTACAGCGCGAAAAGCGAGAGCAACGGTGCAACCGCGATGGTCGCGGCCAGGCGCGCATTTCGCTCGATCCCCGATCGCCTCGTCCAGACGGTCGGATCGGGCCCTTGGATCAGGCTCTACAGCTTCAATCACTTGGTGGTTCTCAACGCGCAGCTGCAGTCGATCATCTCGCTCAACGAATACGCGGAGACGAGCGATGACGCCGACGCGGCCGCGCTCGCGGTCTCGATGAGCCGCTCGGCCGTCGCAAACCTGAATCGCTTCGATACCGGCTACTGGACCTATTACGCGCTTCCGAGCAAACCGTCGCCGCTCAGTTATCAACGTTTTGTCGTGCAACTGTTGAAGAAGCTTGCCGCCGACGATCCGCGTTTCTCGGCCGCGGCCACCAAATACTCGGCATACGAGAAGCAGCCGCCGGCGTTCGAGCTCTCCGACAGCGGCACCGGCACCGTTCGCTTCTGGCTCTCAAAACCCGCGACCGTAGAGATGCGCTCGGCCGTGGGGGCGACTAAGCGGCTCTCGCTATACGGCGGTTGGCATACCTTCGGCTGGAAGTCGCCAAAGAGCGCCGGCGCCTACTCCGTCTCGGTCAGCGCTAACGATTGGGCCGGAAATCGAGCGTCGTTCACCGCCCTACCGATCGTGCGTGTAGTCACGCCGCCCTCCTGGGTCGTCGTGGGCTCGGCGGCGAGCCAAGCCAAGGCGATTCGGGATGCAGCCGAAGCGAGTGCGACCTCGACGGTCACCGCCGTCACAAGCCCTCTTCTGGGTCAGCCGAGCTTCGCGGCGGGAGCTGGGCTCGACAGCACTTCGCAGGCCTCGCTCGCCGATAGCGAGGGGCTGAACGCGGTTCGCTTGAGCGTGCCGTGGCCGGCCGGCGCGTCGATTCCCGATCCGGCGTTCGTGACAGCGCTGCAAAGCGTCCCGGCCGGAAAGCGCCTGATCGTTGAGTTGGTGGTCAATCCGATGCCCAGCGATGCAACCGGTCGCGGTGCTCTCGCCACTTATGCCCACTCGCTCGTTCAGCAGGTCCCTGGCATCCGCGATCTGCTGCTCGGGCCGGCGCCGGTAGTGGCCACTACGCTGAACTATGTCGCCGCACTCGGCTCCCTTTACGACGCGCTCAAGCCAAGAGCCCCCGCGCTAGCGATCGCTGGAGAACTGGACGGTGCAGCCTCCCCGAAGGCAACGCTTACCTCGCTCGCCAAGAAGTACGTCGAGGCCGGGCGCTCGGCGCCGTTGATGAACGAGCTCGCGTTTCTCCCGGCTCCAGTGGTAAAGAGCGGTGCCTGGACGATCGGCAACTACAGCCAGCTGGTTACGGCTCTCGGCGGCGCCTTCGACGGTAGCGATCAGCTCGGCTCGACCCTGCCGATCCTCGAGGATGGTATCGCCGTGGCGACGGAGATTCCGGCCGAGAAGGCGGGCCTCTATCCGGCACCTGGTCCGTCTGCCGGGGTGGAGGAGAGTGCTCAGGCGAACGCCTACAACCAGGCTCTTCAGAGCGCGGTCTGCATGCCGAACATCTCGGGAGTCATCTTTCGCCGGCTCGTGGATTACCCCACCGCGGGCGACCAATCGGGGCTGTTCTACGCCGATGGCAGCGCCAAGACGAGCGCGGCCAGCGTGCGCACGTCGGTTCTTTCGGCTGTGCGCGGCACGCTGCGGGTATGTCCAGGGCTAGGGGCACGTGTGGCCGCGAGCACACTCGCGTATCCACTTCAGCTGTCTACGAGCTATCCGCCCCAGATAGCTCTCGCCTGCACGCGCGACTGTCTCTATCTGATCACGCTCGAGCGGGCGAGCGACGGCAAGCCCGTGCTCGCACGTCGTGGTTCTCTCCCCGCGAGTAACACGCCGACCATCGTGAAGCTGCCGCAGGGAGCGGTGCTTTTGGGCGCCGGCTCGTACCGCTTGCGCGTTCGGCTGGTGGCTCAGATCAATCCCGGTCCGATCCAGCAGTACACCAGCCCTCTTCTCACGGCTGGCTAGCGGCTTTTCGCCGAGACCCGACATTCGACTCGGGCAGGAGGTTGCGCACCGCGTCGAGCTCGCTTGCGCCGGGAATGCGGTCGAATCCCGGATAGCCCTCGCCGAGGCCATCTTGGAGGAGCCACTATTCGATCGCCCGCTGGCCTTTTGCGCCGACCAGTAGCAGTAGGAGCGAGAACGGTTTTCACGGAATCTGCTCGCCAGCGATCTCGACGGCGAAGTGCCCATCGCCCGCGGGAAGCTCCGGCTCGACCGGAAAGAGCAGGCTCTCGGCCTCGAGAGCGAGCCAGGCATGGAAACCGTGAGCGAGCGGTGAGAGCTCGCCCTCCTCTCTGCGCTGATTCCGTCGTCCGTGAGGTTCTACCCCGAGCGGGAGGATGCGCAACGCTCACCTCACCACGCGTAGATAGGCGCTCGAGCGATCGCGTAAACAAACGCCGCTGACGGGAACGCTCGAGTGACGAAGAGAAACCGCTCGAAAATCAGCGGGGCGGATTGAACCGCCCCGCTACCTTTCAACTTCGCTTCTCTCTTTCTCGACCGGTCGTTTCCGCAACTGGATGAGAAGGCGAGGATTCGACTACGCGATTCAGTCGCCCCAGAGCGGTCGTCCGACCGGGACGACCGGCTTCGGTGACATGCCGTTAACGACTCCTGCCGCCGAGGCGTACCAGGCGACGAGCGCCGTGACGATGCCCGCCCATCCACCTACGTGGAGCCAGTAGGCGCTGTGGCCGTGAGCCAGCAGGAAGTACCCGATAGCGAGCAGGATCTCCGTGATCTCGAGCACCAGGAAGACGGCGAATGTCGCCAGGTTCAGCCGCGATGCCCAGAGGAGCATGTAGGTGTTGAAGATCGCAAACGCGATCAGGAACCAGGCGAGCGCGTTGTTCAATTCGACCTTGTTTTGGAAGACGGTATAAAACGCGGTCTGGGTGTTGATCATCACGACGAAGATACCGAGTGAGAGCCAGAAGCCCCCGTAGGTCGAGAAAGCCGTCGCGCCGAAGACGTTGCGGTTCCGGAACTCCCACATTCCAGCCAGCAGCTGGATCAAACCGCCGTAGATGATTGCCACTCCCACCCAGATTCCGTCCGGGATGAAGGTCGCGTTGTGCCCGCTCAGCAGGAAGGTAGCGAGCGCGAACGCCGCCAGTCCGAGCGGCGCGGGATCGGCGACCCGCGAGAATCCTCGCTCTTCTGTCGCCTCGGCCATAGAGTCCTCCTTGTCGAATTGCGTACGGCGCTGTTTTCACGCCGTTCGCACAATTCTAGGAGGGCGATCGGCTGCAACAGGCCAATCTTCCTGTGCAGATGGCTGGCTCCTCGAGCGCGGAATCAGAGGATCTTGGACAGGAACGTCTTGGTGCGCTCGTGCGTCGGCGATTCGAAGAAATGCTCGGGCGAGCCCTCCTCGATGATCACGCCTTCGTCCATCATCACCACGCGATCGGCGGCGCGCTTGGCGAATCCCATCTCGTGCGTGACGACGATCATCGTCGTGCCCGCGTGCGCCAGCTCTTCCATCACGTCCAGCACCTCGCCGGTGACCTCGGGGTCAAGCGCGCTGGTGGGCTCGTCGAAGAGCATCAGCGCCGGCTTCATCGCCAGCGAGCGGGCGATCGCCACTCGCTGCTGCTGACCGCCCGAGAGCTTGCCCGGGTAGGCGTCCTTCTTATCGCCCAACCCGACCCGGGCGAGCAGAGTCTCGGCCTCGGCGATCGCCTGATCCTTGGACACGCCGCGCACGTGCACGGGCGCCTCGATCACGTTCTCGAGCGCCGTCTTGTGCGGGAAGAGGTTGAAGCGCTGGAAGACAAAGCCAATCTCGGTGCGCTGGCGGGAGATGTTCCTCTCACGATCCTCGACCAGCTTGCCTTTGCGCTCGCGATAACCGATCGGGTGCCCATTCACCTCGATCAGGCCGGAGTCGATCTTCTCGAGGTGGTTGATGCAGCGCAGGAAAGTCGTCTTGCCCGATCCGGAAGTGCCGATGATGCAGACGGTCTCGCGTAGGCGCACGTCGAGCGAGACGCCTCTGAGCACGTGTAGAAGACCGAAACTCTTGTGCACT